>Ga0247813_10000164_pt1 | contig 77104 bp, 70 predicted proteins | sample UWRJL169409C1_FD_180719 | JGI IMG/M metagenome (GOLD analysis project Ga0247813, IMG submission 180719) | Plant litter microbial communities from Arlington Agricultural Research Station in Wisconsin, United States - UWRJ-L169-409C-1 | ecosystem: Environmental > Terrestrial > Plant litter >... | reverse complement strand
GGTAAGGATCTGGATTCCGAGCACTTCGCGTCCCGCCGCCGACAGCCGACGTGCGAGATCGAGACAGGCGGGGTCGAACCAGTCCGACAGGATCACCACCAGATCGCGCTGGCCGATGCGTTCCCACAAGGGCGCGAGCTTTGCGTCGTCGGGAAAACCGCCGGACGCCGCCAGCGTGTGAAGGTCGAGGTGGAGGCGATCGCGGTGGCGGGTGCCGCTTGCCGGGCGGGTGAGGGCAAGGCCGGTGTCGCGCAGCGCGGCGAAGGCGAACCGGTCGCCTTGCGCGAGCGCTAGTTCGGCCATGGCGGCCACGAGCCCCTTGGCTGCATCGAGCCGCGCGTAATGCGGGCGTCGTGCGTCCGCCTGCGCCATCGACGCGCTCGCGTCGAGCAGGATCCAGAGCGCGACGGGGCTCTCCCGTTCGGCTTCGCGAACGAAGAAGCGGTCCGAGCGCGCGTACAGCTTCCAGTCGATCTGGCGCGGTTCGTCACCGAATTCGTACGGCCGGTATTGCGCGAATTCGAGGCCGGTGCCGCGGCTGTGGCTCGCGTGCAGGCCGATCCCGCGGTCGCCAACCGTACGGCGGGCAACCAGCGACAGTCCCTTCAACCTGTGCCGGACATCAGCCGGTATCAGGCTGTCAGGCACCGGGACCCCGGACAGCGCCGACCAGACGCGCGACGACCTGATCGGGGCTGACACCCTCGGCCTCGGCGGCGAACGACAGGATCAGGCGGTGGCGCAGCACCGGCGCGGCGAGCGCGACAATGTCGTCGCGGGTCGCGGCCAGCCGCCCTTGAAGTAGCGCGCGCGCCTTGGCGGCAAGCACCAGCGACTGGCCAGCACGCGGCCCCGCGCCCCAGCGGACGTAGTTGCGGATCGCGTCGGGCATGCCCTCGCCTGGTCGGCTCGCCCGGACGATCCGCGTGATCCAGTCGAGCAGGTCTTCGCCGAGATGGACGTCCCGGACCCAGCGGCGCAGGACCAGCACGTCCTCCGCACCGAGCACGCGCGGCACCTTCGCGGTACGGCTGCCGGTGGTCTGCGCGATGATCGCGCGCTCCTCCGCCTCGGTCGGATAATCGACGCGGACGTGGAGCAGGAAGCGGTCGAGCTGCGCCTCGGGTAGTGGATAGGTGCCGGCCTGTTCGATCGGATTTTGCGTCGCCAGCACGAAGAACGGATCGGGCAGCGTATAGGTGGTGCCACCATAGCTGACGGTGCGCTCCTGCATCGCCTCCAGCAGCGCCGCCTGGGTCTTCGGCGGCGTGCGGTTGAGCTCGTCGGCCAGCAACAGGTTAGTGAAGATGGGGCCTTGCTGGAAGCGGAAATGGCGCTTGCCGGTGCCGTGATCCTCTTCGAGCAATTCGGTGCCGAGAATATCGCTCGGCATCAAATCCGGTGTGAACTGGACGCGGCGGAAATCGAGTTCCAGTGCCTCGCCGAGCGAGCGTACCAGCAACGTCTTGCCGAGACCGGGAACGCCTTCCATCAGGCAATGCCCGCCGGCGATCAGCGCGATCAGCAACTGCTCGACCACCGCCTCCTGCCCGACGATCGCCTGGCCGATCGCCGCGCGGAGATCGCCGAGTTTGGCCAATTGCGCGGAAATATCGGTTTCGGTGATGTCGGTCATCGGAGCACTCTCGGGCAGGTCAGGGTCAGACGGTCAGCGCGTACATGACGATGTTGACGCCGAACTTGGTGTTGTCCTGCGCGAGAAAGCGCTTGTTGCGCCAGTCGTAGTCCCATTCGCACCCGTAATCCTTGTTGCTGTAGAGCAGCCCGAGCCGGCCATCGATGCTGATGCCCTTGAGGTAATCGTGGACGAGGTCGTCGCCCCAGCCGTTCAGTTCGAACGTGGTCGCCGGGGGCCCGGGAAACTTGAAAAAGCTCGTGTAGATCGGGTGCTTGGGCGGCAGTTTCTGCAAGCCGCGCGGCCCGAAGATCTTGGTCATCTGGCGTTCGAAGGATTGCGCGAACAGGCCGTCGATATCGTGGTTGCAATCGTCGACCAGCACGAACCCGCCGCTACGGACATAGCGTTCGAAGTTGCGCCGTTCGTCGGCGGAGAACTCGACCAGCTTGTGCCCGGCCATGTAGCAGAACGGCGCGGTCAGCATCTTCGGGTCGGCCAGCGCGACGACGCGCTCCTTCGGGTCGACGCGGAGGTTGGTGTAGTCGATCAGCGAGGTGATGACGTTCGACGGCATCCGCTGATCGACGTCCCAGTCGCCGGATTGATAGCGCAGGCGCGTGAACCAGAAATCATACGCGCCGGCAGCGGTGGCGGCGCGGGGGAGGAGCGCGGTGGCGAGGCCTGCGCCCAGGAGCTTGAGGAAGTCGTGGCGCGTCATCGCCCTCACCCTGCCGCGGCTGCGCCGCTCCTTCCCTCTCCCGATGGGAGAGGGAAAAGACGCCGACGGGTGAGGGCGACGTTGCGGATCAAACCGCGTCCGACAGCGAGGTGAAGGTGAAGTCGCGCAGTTTCATCGGTGGGATCATCATCACCAGCGAGCTCTCGTCGCCGGCCACGCGGACCGGCTTGCCCAGTTCGTCGATGTTGTTGAGCATGATCACCGGGCTTTCGTTGAAGCGGAAGTTCTTCACCGGATACTTGATCTCGCCGTTCTCGATGTAGAACGTCCCGTCGCGCGTCAGGCCGGTCAGCAGCACGGTCTGCGGATCGACCATCCGGATATACCACGTACGCGAGACAAGGATGCCGCGTTCGGTGCCGCGGATCAGGTCGGCGGTCGTCTTCGTGCCGCCCGCCATCAACAGGTTGCCCGGCGATCCGACCGCGCGCTTGCCCTGTTTCTGCGCCCAGTAGCGCGAGTAGTTCAGGTTGACGATCTTGCCATCCTTGACGATCGGCATCGCCTCGCGCGGGAGGCCCTCGTCGTCCCACGGCATCACCGCGGCACCCGGTGCCCAGGGGTCGGCGGAGAAGTTGACGCGGGGATCATAGACCTGCTCGCCGACCTTGTTGCCGCCGCCCTTCTTCGACAGGAAACTGCGCCCTTCGTCCGCCTGACGCGCATCGAAGAAGTTCATCATGAAGCTGATGAGCCCCGCCGCCGCCGCGGGTTCGAGGATGACGGTGTACTTGCCAGGTTCCAGCGCGCGCGCGTCGACCGAGGCGGACGCCTTGCGGATACCGGTGCGGATGTCGGTCGAGGCGCTGAACGCCGCCGAATCCTGCAGGCTGCGACCGACCCAGCCCGAGCCACGACCGTCTTCGGAGCGGACCGTGCAGGTGTAGTCCATCGACGAGGCGCGCTGATAGCCGAAATTGCCCTTCGAATTGGCGAACGCGACATAGCTCTGGCCGTCCTGCAGGAAGCCGGCGGCGATCAGTTTCTCGGCCTTGCATGCGGTGATCGAATCGCCGGCGACCTTGGCGCGATATTCCGGATCGATCGCGGCGGTCGCGGCGCTGAACGTCGGCGAAGGTTTGTAGACCTGCTTGGCGACCGCAGGGACGAACTCGGGGTTCTCGGGCGCGAGCTTGGCAAGGTCTTCGGCACGGCGGACGACGCGTTCGAGCGAGGCGTCGTCGAACTGGTTGATCGTCGCGGTGCCGACGCGCTTGCCGAACGCGACCTGTACGGCGAGATCGGAATTGTTGATCACCCCGCTGGTCGAGATGTTGTTCAGCGCGAACCGGATGTTGCCGTCGATCGAACCCGTCAGCTGCGCGGTACATTCGTCGGCCTTCGACAGCGCGACAACCTTGGTGAGGATGGCGCGCGCCTGCTCTTCGGTGAGGATGCTCATGACCTGTGTCTCCCTATCAGCCGAGCGAGCGGGCGGTGTTGATGACGTTGATGCCGTTGAAGCGCGCGGTCGAGGAGCCGTGGCTCACCGTCGATACCTGGCTCGGCTGGCCCTTGCCGTCGAAGAACGAGCCACCCATCCGGTAGTCGCTGGCGTCGCATACGCCGACGCACGCGTTCCAGAATTCCGGGGTGCGGATCTGGTAGGCGACGTCCTCGATCTGCTGCGTGATCTTGCCGTTCTTGATCTCGTAGAACAGCTGCCCGCCGAACTGCGCGTTGTAGCGCTGCTGGTCGATCGAGAAGGACCCGTCACCGATGATGTAGATGCCGTTCTCGACGCCGCCGATCATGTCGGCGACGCTCTGCTTCTTCTTGCCCGCCTCCAGGCTGACGTTCGGCATCCGCTGGAACTGCACGTTGGCCCAGTTGTCGGCATAGCAGCAGCCGTCCGAGGCGGACTTGCCGATGATGTGCGCCTGGTCGCGGATCGCCTCCAGATCGACGAGCTTGCCGTCGCGGATCAGGTCCCACTTTTTGGTTTTCACGCCTTCGTCGTCGTAACCGACCGCGCCGAGGCTGCCATATTGCGTCTTGTCGGCGACGATCGAGACTTCAGGGCTGCCGTACTGGAAGCGCTGCTTGACCTTGTCGAGCGTGACGAACGAGGTGCCGGCGTAGTTCGCCTCGTAGCCGAGCACGCGATCGAGCTCGAGCGGATGGCCGACCGATTCGTGGATCGTCAGCCAGGTGTGCGACGGATCGAGCACGAGGTCGTATTTGCCGGGCTTGACGGTCGGCGCCTTCAGCTTGGCCTGCGCCTGCTTGGCCGCGGCGATCGCGTCCTCCTTCATGTCGTAGGAGAGGCCGTAGTTCACGACGCCGTTGGGCGAGACGAATTTGCCCGAGGCAGCGCCGTCGAGATATTCATAACCCATGCCCATCGGCGCGGAGAGGCCTTCACGGGTACGGAACTTGCCGGTCGCCTTGTCGATCGCGGTGACCGTCAGTGGCGCCCAGATGCGGTGGACGTCCTGGTCGATGTACGATCCGTCGGTCGAGGCGAAATACTTCTGCTCGTTGACCAGGAAGAGGATCGAGTTGACGAAGCTCGCCCCGGCATCGGTGGCCGCTGCGTTGACGCCGAGCAGCAGATCGACCTTCTCCTTCAGCGGCACCGCCATCGCGTTCTTCTTGACCGGGGTGCGCCACGACACCTCGCCGACGCCGGGCGTGGGCGCGAGCTGGACCGGAGCGGTCTGCGACTTGGAATTGGCCTTGGCGATCGCGGTGGCGAGCTTGGCGGCGTTGGCGACCGCATCGACGGTCATGTCATTGGTGGCGGAGAAGCCCCAGGCGCCGTTGGCGATGACGCGGACGCCGACCCCGGTCGATTCGGTGCTGACGACGTTCTCGACGTTCTTTTCGCGCGTGATGACGAACTGGCGGAGATAGCGGCCGACGCGGACGTCGCAATAGCTGGCGCCCGCGCTCTTGGCGGCGTTCAACGCGGCATCGGCGAGGCGCTTCTTCACGGCGACGTCGAGGGTTGAGATTAGCTCCTCTGCGGCGATCGCACGCCCGAGGAAGCTCGGCAAAACGCCGCCGCCCAATGCCAAGCCGCTCGCGGCCAGGAAATCCCGTCTATGCAACGCCGTTCCCCCAAATATGCCCGCGAGTGTCCTCTGCGTGGCACGGTCCCTGATCCCGGTGACGACGATCGCGTATCGATCGTAACCTGTCCGATGGGAGGATCATCGCGCGCGTTTCGACAGACGTCAACCAGGTGTTTTACCGAACTGCTACAGCGGATGCCGTGGGCATGCCGACGCCGAAAATTAGCTGCCCTCGATAGTTGCTCGGCCGCTGAATATACTAGGTCTGATCGCTGACACGCGACGATGAACGAACGTCTGAAGTAACGGAGATTTGCCGCGTTGGGTCGGGTCAGAACCGCGCGGTAATGCCGGCGCAGGTCAGTTTTTAGGTTCGTCCAAGAGCACCCGCAGTCGCGCGGCATCGTCCGCCGATGCGGGGTTGTAGATGATCATGCCGAGTTCGGGCCGTCCTTCGACCGCGAAGGAGGAGAACTCCATTGCAAGCAGTCCAGCATCGGGGTGATGTATTCGCTTAACGCCCTCGCCGTGCGCGACCACGTCGTTGTCCTGCCACAACGCCTCGAACTCGGGGCTTAGCCGGGACAGTTCGGTGACCAGCTTCGTCACCTCGACGCTGGTACTGGCGCCCGCTCGCGCCACATCGGCACGAAAGGCGCCGACAACGAAGCGCGCAATACTGTCGAAATCCGCGTTGCGGTTTCGGACATGGTCGCTGCCGAACATCAGACGCAGGATGTTGCGTCCTTCGCGGGGCAGCTTGCCATAGTCGGTCAGCAGTACCGCCGCAGCGCGGTTCCAGCCGACCACGTCCCACATCGCCGTCTTGATGATCGCCGGGCTCAGCACCATTCCGTCGAGCACGCGTTGCAAACGGGGGGTGATGCCGTCGACCGGCTGGTAGCGCGCCTCCGGCGGTCGTCCGAGGCCGAGCATATAGATGTGCTCGCGTTCCGGTTCGGTCAGCATCAGGCCCTTGGCGATGCGGTCGAGCACGTCGGCGGATGGCGCGCCGCCGCGTCCCTGCTCAAGCCAGGTGTACCATGTCGGACTGATGTTCGCGCGGCTCGCCACCTCCTCGCGCCGCAAGCCGGGGGTCCGGCGACGCCCGCTGGCGAACCCGAATACCGCAGGGTCGAGGCGGGTACGTCGATCGCGCAGGTAGGTCCCGAGCGGGTTGGGCGGTTGGCCTGGCATGATCGATCCTGTTGCACGCTATACCACGATAAGGTCACTACTTTAACAGGTTCGCCGCTGCTGGGATACATCGGCCAGACAATAAGGAGATTTCCCATGCGCGTTTTCCTGACCGGTGCGACCGGCTTTATCGGTTCTCACGTCATTCCCGAGCTACTGGACCGCGGCCACCGCGTGCTCGGACTCACGCGCTCCGACGCCGGCGCCCGGCAGCTCGAGGCAGCCGGGGTCGAAGTCCATCGCGGCGATCTGGCGCAACCCGATACGCTTGCGAGCGGAGTCGCTGCGGCGGACGCGGTCATCCACTGCGCGTTCGATCATGATTTCGCGAACTTCCTGGAGAATACCAAGAAGGACCAACGCAACATCGCGGCGATGGGCGACGCGCTGGCGGGCACGAACAAGCCAATCCTGATCACTTCGGGCATCGGCATTGGCACACCTCGGCACGGCGGCCCCGCTACAGAGGACGTACTCAACCCGCTTCACGCCAATCCGCGCATCGCCACGGAGCTGGCCGCGACGGCGCTGCTTGCCCAGCGGATCGACGTCCGCACCATCCGCCTGCCGCAGGTGCACGACACTACGAAGGCCGGGCTAATCACGCCGCTGGTCGCCGAGGCGCGCCGTGCCGGGGCGGTGGCCTATGTCGGGGAGGGAAAGACGCGCTGGGCGGCCGCGCACATAACCGACGTGGCTAAGCTCTACGTCCTGGCGCTGGAATTGGGCGAGCCCGGAGCACGGTATCACGCCTCGGCAGAGGAGGGTGTCGATGCACGGACCATCGCCGAAGCGATCGGCGAAGGCGCCGGACTACCGGTCCGCTCGATCGCCCAGGACGAAGTCGAGCGCTACTTCGGATGGATGGCGCCGTTCGCCGTACTCGATATGACAGCATCGAGTGCCTGGACGCGGGCGCGGCTGGGATGGGAACCGACGGGTCCTGATCTGGTCACCGACCTTGCCGCAATGGACTATTCGGTGCCCGCGGCCGCCTAGTCGACAGTCGGCTTAAGGGTCTTGCCCCTCCCACGATAGCGGAGTGGCAAGACCCATCCATCTAGCCAACCGCGTCCAGCTCGGCGACGGCGTCATCCGGCAGTGTCAGCGATGCTGCGGCGAGGTTCTCGTCCAAATGTGCCACCGAGGAGGTGCCGGGAATCAGCAGAATATTGGGCGCGCGCCGGAGCAACCACGCAAGCGCCACCTGCATCGGCGTCGCCTGAAGTCTCGACGCAACGCCGGACAGCGTGGCCGACTGAAGCGGATTGAACCCGCCAAGCGGGAAGAACGGAACATAGGCGACGCCTTCGGCAGCCAGCATGTCGATGAACGCATCGTCAGCGCGGTGCGCGATGTTATACTGGTTCTGGACGCAGACGATCTCGGCAAGGTCGCGCGCCTCCTCGAATTGCGCGGGCGTCACGTTGCTGAGGCCGATTTGACGGACCAGCCCACGGCGTTGCAGGTCCGCGACCACTTTCAGGGGCGCCGCCAACGATCCCTCGGCGGGACCGTGCGTGTCGAACATGAGGCGCAGGTTGACGATGTCGAGCGCCTCTAATCCGAGGTTGGCCAGATTATCCTCGACCGCACGCGTGAGTTCGTCCGGATCGAACGCTGGCAGCCACGAGGCATCCTCGCCGCGTCGTGCGCCGATCTTGGTCACGATCAGCAGGTCATCGGGGTAGGGCGACAACGCCTCCCGGATCAGCCGGTTCGTCACGTGGGGGCCATAAAAGTCGCTGGTATCGATGTGGTTTACCCCGGCCGCGACCGCCGCGCGAAGCACAGCCAGTGCCTGATCGTGATCGCGCGGCGGCCCGAACACGCCCGGGCCGGCAAGCTGCATCGCGCCATAGCCGATCCGCTTCACGGTGTGTCCGGCCAGCTGGTAAGTGCCTGCGTTCTCGATCGTCATCGTCAATCTCCTGTTCCGCTGCATGAGATACGCGTTGAACATTACGGCGATAAGCCGGAGGGATCGGCACGGGCTGTACGGAATACCGAACAATGAAAGCTGATCTCGCCGACCTGAACGCCTTTCTCGCTGTTGCGCAGGCTCGCGGGTTTCGCGACGCCGCACGCGCCGCCGGCGCGAGCGCCTCGACGCTCAGCGAGGCTGTGCGGCGGCTCGAAACCCGATTGGGTGTACGCCTGCTGCACCGTACCACGCGCAGCGTCACGCCCACCGAGGCCGGGATGCGGCTGATCGAGCGTCTGGCGCCAGCACTGGGCGAGGTCGAGGCGGCGCTGGAGGTCGTCAACCTGTTCCGCGATCGGCCGGCGGGAACGCTGCGCCTCAACGTACCGGTAAGCGCAGCACGGTTGGTATTGCCGGGGATTTTGCCCGTCTTCATGGCCGTCTATCCGGACATCCAGGTTGAGATCGTCGCCGACGACGGCTTCGTCGATATGGTGGCGTCAGGCTGCGATGCCGGCATCCGATACGACGAACGGCTCGAGCAGGACATGATCGCGGTGCCGATCGGGCCGCGCGTACAGCGCTTCGCGACGGCCGCGTCGCCGGCCTATCTGGACGCGCATGGCCGTCCGAGCCATCCCCGCGACCTGCTGGCCCATGCCTGCCTTCGCGGGCGGTTCACGAGCGGCGCGCTGAACAGCCCTTGGGAATTCGAGCGTGATGGCGAAATCATACGCATAGAGCCACAGGGCCCGTTGATCGCCAGTGTCGCCGGCGCGGTCGACCTGCTTGTCGATGTCGCTGTCGCGGGCGGCGGCATCATCTTCCTGTTCGAAGACTGGCTCCGACCGGCAATAGATCGCGGCGCGTTGGAGGCTGTGCTGCCCGACTGGTGGCAGGCATTCTCCGGACCGTTCCTCTATTATTCCGGGCGGCGCCTGGTGCCGCCGCCCCTCCGCGCATTCCTCGATTTCATCCGCAGCTACGACACAGCGATCCCGGCGAAGGTCCGTCTCGGAAGCGCCACCGCGTAGCTGGAGCATAGCGGCCTTATCGCGACCGCTATGTTTTCTTCGCATCAATCCCCAGGGAACTCGTGGAGTATCCGGATATCGGATCATCCAAGGGCCACCGAGGACCGTAGCGAACGCGGCGAGCCCGGTTAGCGGGACGCCGAACCGCTGAAGAACCATATGCACCAGTGTCTCGACAGATCGGGTGAACGATGATCGAATACGACCGAACGGACCCTCCGACCGTCTTTCCACGCGACCTGGGTGTCGTCGTCGAAGGATTGCAGCAGGCGCGGGGCGACTGGCGGGCGGGTCATGCCCGACATGCCGAGCGCGGCATCCGCTTCCCGTCGCGCCAAGCCCTGCGACGGATCCTGCGCGAGCTTGGCGCCGCGTTGTTTCCGCTACGCCTTGGGCCGCCCGAATTGACGGCGGAGAACGAGAACCGCTGGGTCGAGGCGACGCTGGAATCGACCCTGTCACAGCTCGCCGCGCAGATTGCGCTGGAACTCCGCGTCGTTTTACCGTGGATCGACAGCGTCGAGGAGGGCGAGCGGGCCGACAAGATCGTCAGCGCGTTCGCGGCAAGCCTGCCGTCGCTGCGTCGTCTGCTCGATAAGGACATCGAAGCGGGGTATGCGAACGATCCCGCCGCGCGCAGCGTCGACGAGGTACTGCTGTCCTATCCCTCCGTCGCCGCCATCATCCATCACCGGCTAGCGCACCGCCTGCACGAACTCGGAGCGGAACTGGTCGCTCGCGTCATTGCCGAGGTCGCGCATGCCGAGACCGGGATCGACATCCATCCCGGCGCCCGGATCGGCACGAGTTTCTTCGTCGATCACGGGACGGGTATCGTGATCGGTGAAACCGCGGTGATCGGCGATCGCGTTCGCTTGTACCAAGGTGTGACGCTCGGCGGCGAACCTTCGGTGACGGGTGCCGCCCGGCGTGACGGGGAGACGTTCGTGCGCCGCCATCCGGCGATCGAGGATGATGTGGTGATCTTTCCCGGCGCAGTGCTGCTCGGGCCGATCACGATCGGCGCACGCTCGCGGATCGGCGGCAACGTCTGGTTGCGTCGCGACGTACCGCCCGACCACGTCGTCGAAGCGCCGGAGCCCGGTATTAATCCCCTGCGCTCGGCGCCGTAGCGGGATACCACGCTCTTCCAGCGGCCGCAGATGGCAGAGGCATCGCCGTTGCGACGATTTCGGTACTGGTCGTGCTGTCGCCGAACGATGGCTGGTCTGTTGCGACTGGCACCCCGATCCGTCCTACAGACCGGCATCCGACTGGACGATGCAAGGCGTTCCGATCTGACGCGACGCGGTGCGGCTCCTACGAAACGACGGGCGATCCCGGCGCCGATGCAACGCCGAAGGTCCAGCCCTCGGTGCGCGCGACCTGGGTGGTAAGACCTTCGGGCGCCCATAGATCGGCACGAGCCGCGCTCGCCCGAAGCCACGCTGCGGTCAGGATCGCATCGGTGGCGTGGTCATCGTAGCGCGCCAGCGGCGCATGCGGTTGTGATCCAAGCACTTCCAGCGCCGCGTCGAGCGACAGGGCGTCGCGGATCTTGCTGAGGCCCTTGCGGATGCCGGCCGCGCGGGCGGCGATCGTGGTGTAGATCTCGACGATTACGGCGCCACGGTCCGGCAAGGAATCGAACGGCCAGACCGGGATGCGTCCGTCGAGCCGGTGCAGCACGCGCATCCCGGTCAGGCTTGCCTTGCCGACCTGCGCCGCGCCGACGAGATTGAAACAGCTGGTCGGCGACAGACCCATCGCGCGCTGGCCGACCTCGCACAGCCGCATCCGTCCCGCGCCGCCGGGGAACAGGTCGCCGCAGTCGCGATGCTGGCGGAAGTGGCGGCGGAGATGCGGTTCGGCCAGCACGCCGGTGGCGGCCAGGTCGACATCGTCCGCCGCCAACCGATCGACCATCGCCCACAGCGCGCGCGCGTCGGCCGGGCTGTCGGCCCATCCGGGAAAATACGCGCCGGCATCGACGAACGGGAAGGCAGGCGACAGGTCGAGCCCGACGAGCAGACCGGTGTCGCGTTGATCGAGCAGCCAGTCGAGGATCGCCGTTCGCGACCATGCGCGCGCAGGGGGCGCGATCAGGACCGGTGCGGCCGAACCCGTCTCGCAGATCGCCAGCGCGATACCCTTGTGGGCCGACCCCTTCGCGCCGGACCAGTCGATCGCGGCAAAGCGCGAGAAGCGGTCAGGGGCGATCGCCATAAGCCTTCCGCAGCCGCACCGGCGCCTGGTCCCACCATGCGCGTGCGATGACGACGGACACGCGATCCGCATCGGCGCTGCCGTAGCGTACGAGCAGGCCCGGCCAGTTCGCGTAATGCGGCGTCTGCCAGAACGTCGCCGGATCGGTCTCGATCAGTAGCGCCTTTTCCTCATGCGGACTGCGGACGTGGAAGCTGCCGTCCTCGTGCCCCGTACTGACGAACATTTTCCCGCGCACCTTGATCGCCGGCTGGCTGTAGGAGGTCGAAACCTCCGTCTCCGGCAGCGACAGCGCGAACGTCGCGACCGCATCCCAGTCGGTCATGATCGCTTGGTCCTGCGCTCGTCCCAATAAGCGAGACGTTCGGCCAGCCGCTTCTCGAACCCACGCTCGGTCGGCGTGTAGAAGGTCTGCGGCGCCATCTCTTCCGGCCAATAGTCGGACCCCGAGAACGCATCCTCGGCATCATGATCGTACGCATAGCCTTTACCGTAGCCGATATCGCGCATCAGCTTGGTCGGCGCGTTGCGGATCGAGGGCGGGGGCATCAGCGAACCGGTTTCCTTCGCCGATCGCCACGCCGCCTTCTGCGCCATGTACACGGCGTTCGATTTGGGCGCCGTGGCGAGATATACGCACGCCTGCGCGATTGCGAGTTCGCCTTCCGGGCTGCCGAGAAAGTCGTAGGTATCCTTGGCGGCGATGCACTGGACCAGCGCCTGCGGGTCGGCGAGGCCGATATCCTCGACTGCCGCGCGGGTCAGCCGGCGCAGCAGGAACAGCGGCTCCTCGCCCGCGGTCAGCATCCGCGCGAGATAATAAAGCGCGGCCTGCGGATCGCTGCCGCGGATCGATTTATGGAGCGCGGAGATCAGGTTGTAATGCCCTTCGCGGTCCTTATCGTAGACCGCGACGCGGCGTTGCAGGAACCCGGACAGCCCGGCGGGGTCGAGGGGTTCGGGCAGGTCGACCGAGAACAGCGTCTCCGCCTGGTTGAGCAGGAACCGGCCATCGCCGTCGGCACTTGCGATCAGCGCATCCTTGGCCGGCGGGGTTAGGGGCAGGGGGCGTTCCATCGTCGTCTCGGCGCGATCGAGCAGCAGTTCGAGCGCGCCCCGCCCGAGCCGTTCGAGGATCAGCACCTGCGCGCGGCTGAGCAGTGCGGCGTTCAGTTCGAACGACGGGTTCTCGGTCGTCGCGCCGACCAACGTCACCGTGCCGTCCTCGACATAGGGGAGGAAACCGTCCTGCTGCGCGCGGTTGAAACGATGGATCTCGTCCACGAACAACAGCGTCCGCTTGCCGATCTTCGCGTGGTCGCGTGCTTCGGCGAACGCCTTCTTCAACTCGGCAACGCCCGAGAACACCGCGGAGATCGCCACGAACCGCAGATCCACCGCGTCGGCAAGCAATCGCGCGATCGTCGTCTTGCCGGTGCCGGGCGGACCCCACAGGATCATCGACGACAGCCGCCCCGCCGCGACCATCCGCCCGATCGCGCCCTCGGGTCCGGTAATGTGATCCTGCCCGACCACCTCGCCGAGCGTCCGCGGACGCAGCCGGTCGGCAAGCGGTGCGTTCTCGGGGTGTGTTTCGGGAGAGGGGGCGGGTTCGAAACCCGCAAAAAGGTCGGCCATGGCGGGAATGTAGGCGGACGCGGAGAGCATCACCACCCATCATGCCTCCCGCACGCTTCCATCGCTCCACCAGACCGCAGGTGAACATAGAAAAGATATATCTTGAACGCATCTTGACTGTGGCGGACGAAGATATATCTTAGCGCTATCGTGATACAAAAAGGAATAACGATGTTTAACATGCATGGCCACGGATGTGGCCCACGGGGCGGACGTTTCGAGCGCGGCCCCTTTTCGATGAGCTGGGAAGTGCGTGGCGATCGCCATGGCGGCCGGCACGAGCACGGACGTGGCGGCGGCGGTGGTCGTCGGCGGATGTTCGATGGTGGCGAGCTGAAGCTCGTGCTGCTCAAACTGATCGCCGATGCACCCCGGCACGGCTACGACCTGATCCGCGAGATCGAGCGGATGACCGGCGGTGCCTATGCGCCGAGCCCCGGCGTGGTCTATCCGACACTGACGTTGCTCGACGAGATGAACCTGATCGGCGAACAACAGTCGGAAGGTGCGAAGAAGCGCTTCGCCGCCACCGATGAGGGCCACGCGCTGCTCGCGGAACAGGAGACGGTCGTCGAGGCGTTGTTCGAACGGCTCGCGGCACTCAGCGCGGAGTCCGAGCGGACCGATGGTGGCCCGGTGCGGCGGGCAATGGGCAATCTGCGCCAGGTGCTGCAGCAGCGACTGGTCCGCGATGCGGTCGACGACGACACGCTACACCAGATCGTCGAGCTGATCGACGAGGTCGCGCAGAAGATCGAGCGCTTGAAGTGAGCGTATCGGTCGCGCGCGTGCCGACGCATTCGGCCAGCAAATACCTCCAGCAGCTTGCCAAGCACTGGAGCCACAAGATGGACGTGACCTTCACCGCGGAGGAGGGCAGGATCGCCTTCCCGAGCGGTGCAGTGCTCGATATGCGCGCGGACAGCGAGACGTTGGACGTCGCGCTGACCGTGCCTGAGGGCGGAGACGTGGAGCGGATGCGCGGCGTCGTGTCGAGCCATCTCGACCGCTTCGCCTTCCGCGAGGCGCCGCTGACGTTCGACTGGGCGGCCGCCGACAGCGCGGCCGACGGGGTGGCGTCCTGATGCATCCGCGCTGCCCGATCTGTGGCAACGGTCACTGGCTTGACCGCGGCTGGCCGGAATGCAGCCATTGCCGGCTGGTCGTGCGCGATTTTGATGACCTTGCCGGGGTTGCGAAGGAGGTCGAGGCGCGGCTGGCGGCGGGGGCGGTCGATCTGGCCGGCGATCCGCCCGAGCAATGGAGGCTCGACGGCGCCGGATTGCGCAATGCGGCGTGGCGCTATGGCTATGCGGTTTCGCCCGGGCTCGCGCCCGACGAACAGCCAGCCGTCGCGACAGCCAGACCGGCCTCGACCACGCCGCATACGGTCGGGCTGGCAATCATGGCGCGTCCGGCCGATGCCGAGGACGTGGTCGAGCTCGCCACGACGTTGCGCGACCAGTTCACGCGGATTACCATCCTGATCGACGGCACGCCCGACGATCTGGCTGCGATCGTCGCGCGCATGCCCTGGGTCCACGGCCATGCGCATCCGCTGGACGGCGACTTCGCCGCACAGCGCAATCGGCTGCAGGACCTGGCTGGAACCCGGTGGGTGCTGCAGCTCGATGCCGACGAGCGACCCGGCGCGGATCTGCTCACGGCGATCGGTTGGCTCGTCGAGGGCGCCGACCGCGACGGCCTGCGATCGCTCGGGCTGCCCCGCCGCAACATGGTCGATGGTGCTCAGTCGGCGCTCTACCCCGACATCCAGTACCGGCTTAATCGCAGCGACATCCGCTTCGTAGGGCGCGTTCACGAACGGCCGGTGGTTGCGTTCCCCGAAAGCTCGCTCGCACTGGCGGGCGCGATCGAGCATCGGCTGAACGGCGACAGGGTGCGCGCCCGGACGAAAATCTACGAAGGGATGTCGGCAGGGGCAGGGCGACCGGAGGACGAGGTCCGCTTGCTCGAACCCTTCGATCCGATCGCGGTACGATAGGCGGCGATGGTCTGCGTCGCCAGCGTCTCACGCGTGAAGGCGCCCGACGCGGCGCGACTGGCCGCCGCAAACGCTTCCCGCGCGTCGGCATCGCCGATCAGTCCGCGCAGCGGTTCGGCAAGGTCTGGGCCGCTGCACGTCTTCGCCAACAGGCCCGCGCCGCTCTCACCGATGAACAGCCGCGCGCTCGGATCTTCGGCACAGGCGACCACCGGCCGGCCGAACATCATCGCCTCCTGATAGACGATCCCGAAACTCTCGTACCGCGACGGCGCGACGACGATATGCGCGGTCTCCAGCAGGTCGTGCAGCGTCGCTTCGTCGACGCGGTGGAAACAGCGTGCGCGCTCCCGTGCCTCGGTAGGCAGGGCGGACAGCGCGTCGTCTGTAACCCCGACGATCGTCAACCGGAACGCGTCGAGCGTTCCCGCCGCAGCTTCCTCACCCAGTATCGACAGCGCGCCCAAGAGCGCATCGAACCCCTTGCGGTGCTCGTCGCGCCCGACGAACAGCAGTTCGACCGGTGTCTCCGTTGGATAGCTGGCAGCCTGGCCGCGTGCGGTGATCTCTGGCGGCAGGCTGAGCCCGATGACCGCATGGCCCGGGCCAGGCTCGGGTACTCCGTAGAGCGCGGCGATCTTTGCGCCATGCAGCGCGGTGTTCGAGATCAGCGTCCCGGCACGTGCGGACATCCGCTCGAACAGCATCGCGACCAAGCGATCGAACCGATCGCGAAGCGACGTCACCGTAGCGGCGGAAGTTGCGGCCGGCGTAGAGTTGCGCGTCACCAGCGGGACCGGTCCGGACACCGCGATCACCAGCCCCGGCGCATACCAGTTGGTCGCCTCGATCACATCTAAGGGGCGCAGCGCATGCTCGCGTCGCACGGCGCGATGGAAGGCTAGCGGCCCGACGAGATGGCCGATCCCGGCCACCTTGCGCAACCGCGCCGCCATCGATCCCTCGCGAACACCGCAGCCGATCACCTCGACCGCACCGTCGCGTTCGCGCGTCTCGCGGTCCATCGTGAACACGCAGACGTCATGGCCAGCCTGCACCAGTGCCTGCGAGATCTCCCGCGCGGCCCGTGACAGCCCGCTCTTTTCGGGCGGGTAGGCCCAGGTCAGCAGCCCGATCCTCATCGCACCGCACTAACCATACTGATCTGCATCAACGTCCCGCCAATTCGTAGCTTCGCGCTGGAACCCGGCACGTTGGCCGGCGGTTCCGATCGCATGAATTGCCGATGAACATTGGTACAGGAAACGGGGGCCGGGTGTTCGTTCTCCACATTGCGCTGCAGGGATGTCTGCGCGCGCACGACGTCGAATATGGCATCACCGCGGATACCGGTGGCCATATCCGCTATCTGTTGGACCTCGTGACGGCGAGCCGGCGCAACGCCGCGATCGACCGGATCGAGATCGTCACGCGTGCCTTCCATCATGTCGCTTACGCCGAATGCTATGCCGAGCCGATCGAGACGATCGATGGCTCTACGCGGATCATACGTCTCGCCACCGCGTCGGCGGAGTATCTGATCAAGGAAGAGCTTTGGACCGAGCATGACAGCCTAGTCGAGGCGATGGTCGCGCATATCGATACGCTCGACCGCCGTCCCGACGTGTTGCACGCGCATTACGCCGATGCCGGGCTGATTGCCGCGCGCGTGTCGAAGCGCACCGGCATCCCGTACGTCTTCACCGCGCATTCGCTCGGCCGCGTGAAGCTGGCGGCGTTCGATCGCGATTGCGCGGAAACCGCGGGGCTAGATCGACGCATCGCCATCGAGGAGGAGGCTATCGCCGGCGCTGCGGCGATCATCGCCTCGTCGCGTGACGAGGCCGAGGTGCAATATGCCGGCTATGACGCGTATGATCCCGGCCGCATCCGCGTGCTGGCGCCGGGTAGCGACCTGAAGCAGTTTGCGAACAGTGCCCGCGATCCGCGCGTCGAGGCGACGATCGACCGGTTCCTCGACGATCCGACCAAGCCCGTGATCCTCGCCATCGCGCGGCCGGTCACGAAGAAGAATTTGGCGGCGCTGGTCCACGCCTATGGCAGCTCGCCCGCGCTGCAGGCGGCCGCGAACCTCGTCATCTTCGCGGGGACGCGCGACGATCTGACGATGCTCGAACCCGAGATCCGCGACAATCTCGCCGAGCTGTTGCAGCTCGTCGACCGCTACGATCTGTACGGTAAGGCGGCGTATCCGAAGACGCATCGGCCAGACGACGTGGCGGCGATCTATGCCCATGCCCGGGCGCGACGCGGCGTGTTCGCGAACCCGGCGCTCAACGAACCGTTCGGGCTGACGCTGCTCGAGGCGGCGGCGAGCGGCCTGCCCGTGGTCGCGACCGACAGCGGTGGGCCCAACGACATCGTCGAGACGTGCGGCAACGGCATCCTCGTCGATCCGCGCTCGCCCGATGCGATCACCGATGCACTGTCGGCGGTCCTGTCCGATCCGAAGTTGTGGGATCGGTATGCGGCGGCCGGGTCGGTGGCGATCAAGGCGTATGACTGGGACCGCCATGTCGCGCTGTATGCCGAACTGCTGGCGGAAGTGGCCGGCGGCGCGTCGGCCGTCACTCCGAAGCCTGACCTGTTGCTCGTGTCCGACATCGACGGCACGCTGATCGGCTGCGCTGAATCGGTCGGCGATTTCGCCACCTGGCACCGCGCGCAGTCCGACGTTGCGTTCGCGATCGCGACCGGGCGCAGCTTCCACAGCGCGATGGCGGTGCTCGGCCAGCATGATGCGCCGCGGCCCGAGATCCTGATCACCTCGGTCGGGTCGGAGATTTATTACCGGGCGTATCGCGGCGCGGTGTACAATCGCGATGCCGAATGGGAGGCGATCATCGCCGCCGGCTGGGACCGCGAGGCGGTCGCTGCGCTGATCGCTGGCCAGGGCGGGCTACTTCCGCAAAGCGCGCTCGAACAGCGGCGCTACAAGCTCAGCTATTTCGCCGGCGGCGATCGGCATGCCGGCGAGCGCGTGCGTGAGTTGCTCGCCGCGCATGGCCATAGCTGTTCGATCATCCAGAGCCATGGCCGCTATCTCGACGTCCTCCCGCATGCTGCGTCGAAGGGGACCGCCGTCGAGCATGTCCGTCGCCGGCTGGGGCTAACGCCCCGCCAAGTGATCGTCGCGGGCGATAGCGGCAACGATATCGAGATGCTGAGGTCGGCACGGCACGCGATCATTGTCGGCAATTATTCCGACGGTCTCGGCACCCGCGCCGACCTCGCGCACGGCTATCTCGCGGTCGGGCATCATGCCCGCGGCGTGCTGGAGGGCGTGGTGCACTTTCGCGGCGGCGAACCGGCGACCAAGGCGTCGTGAGCGTCAGCGTATTGACGCTCGTCCGCGGGCGGCCCGATCACCTCGTCAACCTCATCGCCGGGCTGAACGCATCGACACAGGCGCCCGACGAGCTGGTGATCGCCTATATGCAGGGTACGCCGCACGAAGGGCTGCCGGAAACCGCGTTCCCAGTGCGGACGGTGATGGTACCGGGCGAGCCGATGCCGCTGGCTGCGGCGCGCAATCGTGCGGCGGACGCGGCGAGCGGCGATACGCTCGTCTTCCTCGACGTCGACTGCATCCCGTCGCCGACGCTGGTCGCGCGTTATGCCGAGACGGGAGGGGCGGACGTTCGGCTCGGTGAAGTGCTGTATCTGCCAGCCGGCGCTCTCGACGGTGGGCTGGACTTCGCCACGCTCGACGAGCTCGGCGTTCGCCATCCCGCAAAACCCGAAATCGCACCGGACGAAATCCGTCCGACGCCCAATCACGGCGAGCTATGGGGTCTGTCGTTCGCGCTGTCGGCGGACGATTGGCGCCGGGCCGGCGGCATGGACGAACGCTATGTCGGTTACGGCGCGGAAGAGACCGACTTTGCCGCGCGGCTGGAGGCGGCGGGCGTGCCGATGCACTGGGTCGGTGGTGCGCGCGCCTATCATCAGCATCATGCGGTGCACGTGCCACCCTACCAGCATTTCGACGCCATCCTGCGCAACGCGACGCTGTTCCGCGCGACCTGGGGCCGGTGGTGCATGGACTATTGGCTCGGGCAGTTCGCCGAGCGCGGCATGATCCGGATCGATAACGACACGATCACCGTCCTGCGGCATCCGGACGCCAGCGAGATCGCCGCGTCGCGGATGCCGGACACGACCCTATTCAGCTGACCAGAGCAACGTCGCCAGATCCTCGAGATAGCCCGCCGCGACCACCGCCGCGTCGGCATCGTACAGATCGGTGAGCGCGGCAGGGTCGAGTGCCTTCGCCGCATCGAGGATCCCCCGCCACGGCGCCAGCGCGCCCGGCCAGGCCGGTAGCGCGACCGCCGCGCCGAGTTCCGCCAGCCGTTCCGCCTTGCGCGTCTGCTCGCCGAAATAGCGCCACTCCGGCGCACAGACATAAGGACGCCCAACGCGGGCGATCTCATGCACCGTATTGTCGCCCGCCGATGCGATGACGACGTCCGCCGCGGCGATATGGTCGGTGACGCCCGGCACCCAGCCGAGTTCGACAAGATTGCCGAAATCGGTCTCATGCCCCTCGCGGTGGACTGGTCCCAGCACCAGCCACAGCGCGTCGGGCACCGCCCGCGCCGCCATCGTCAACGGCGCATAGGGCGTGCCCGCACCGCCGCCGCCGGTCAGCACGACGACGATCTCCTTGTCGGGGTCCAACCCCAGCTTCGCCCGCGCTTCCGCCCGCGTCGGCACCTCATCGATGGTGGTACAAAGGCCGCCAGCGTAGCACGTCTTCGCGCGCACCCAGTCGGGCGTGTCGTCCTGTTCCAGCGCCTCGCCGAACGGTGCGAGCAGCCCGACGCTCGCCTGGTATGCGCCAAGGTGCCCGGGATCGAGCCGGTCGCCGTGCATGCGGATGCTGATCGCGGGCACGCTGGCGATGCGCGACAGCAACGCGATCTCCGCCGACACGTCGACCACGAACAGCGCCGGATCGACGTCGTCGAGATGATCGATGATCGTCCGCATCGTCTTGCGGGTCTGCGCGACGCCCAGCGGTACGCAGTGCATCACCTCCGGCGTCGCCTGCGCGAAAAGCCCGGGCGTCGGCACCGGCGCGCCGATCATGTCCGGCAGCGCGACGATAGCGATATCACGATCGAACCCATCGAAAAGCGACGGCTTAGCGGTCAGAATCGTCACCGCGCGGCTGGCCGGCAGTTCGCGGATGATCGCCATCGCCCGGTTCGCGTGACCGCGGCCCTGGTGGTGGATGAAGAAGGTGATCGGCTTGGTCATGCGGCCTGTTCCTCGGCCGGCGCGTCGGCGTACGCCGGATAGCACGCGTCGAGCCCGAACGCCGCCTCGATCTCGGGATCGAGCCATGCTTCGATATGCGCGGCATCGGCGGTGCTCAGCGGCGCATAACGGCTCGGGCGATACGGCTCATGACCTTGCCCCTTGTAGCTCGTGATCGGCGCGAATGGAGAGGCCGCAGCGATACCCGTTGCCTGCGACAGCGCCCGCATGAACGCCGCTGGATCGCGCGCAAACGAATCATACCCGATCAGCGCCACGTTGTGCGCGCGGTTCGTCAGCGATGCCCAGTGGCGCAGCTTGGCGGTCCGTTTGGCGATGCAGTTGGCGAAGCGCTCGCCGGTCTCCGGGTCGCGTTCGTGCAGCATCTCGCCGCCGAACATCGGGTGCCCCGGTTCGATATGCCCGAAATGCTGGTCCCAATAGCTGTGCCAGGTGCTGCGAATGAACGCGTCGAACGGCTGCGCCTTGAGGTCGGGGTGCGCATGCCAGGGCTGGCGGTGCAGGCTCCGCACCCAGTCGAACGCATTGCGCGCGACGACCACGACCAGCGTATCCTTCACGAACACGCTCTGCCGCGGCACGAACCAATGCTTGAACCCGAACGCTTCCGTCATCTCGACCGACGGCAGGTTCGCCTCGATCGTCCGCGTGACAAGGTTGGTGCCGCTGCACCGCGAGCCATAGATCTGGATGCGCGTGATCGGCACGTCGCCGCGTTTGACGATCTGCAGCCCCGGAATCGGGTTGGTCCAGGCGGGGGAGGGGGAATGGGTCACGCCCGGCCGCTATAACGGTGCGCGCCGCTTCGCAACTATCTCGATCAGCTTCGAGAAATCTTGGCGGAGCGCGGCCGAATCGGTGCTACGGCACACGACGAGGCGTCGCCGCGGTTCGCCACGTGCACCCTCGGCGCCCCGTTCGCGGCATCTCGGTGTCACACGGGCGGGCGGGGCGTCTTCCCACATTCCTGCAAAAGCACGGCCGAACACTCGATTTCGACGCGTCTGTCGCTTGGCGGGCGCGCCTGCTCGCGATACATGTCGAGCCATCAACAAGTGTATTGCATGACTAAAACAGTTGTGCGACAGGATGGCATCATGACGATCACGAACAGCACCGACACCGCCAGCTTCGACGCGATGCGCCACGCAATGGTCGCCAGCCAGCTTCGCACCAACGCCGTCAGCGACCAGCGCGTCGTCGCGGCGATGGCTCGCGTGCCGCGCGAGGACTTCCTGCCCGCTGACGTCCGCGCGCTGGCGTACCGCGACAGCGCGATCCCGCTCGGGGCAGGGCGCAGCGCCAATCTGCCGATGGCTACGGGCCGTCTGCTCACCGAAGCCTATCTGACCGCGACCGATCGCGTGCTGCTGATCGGCGCGGCGACTGGCTACACCGCCGCGGTGCTTGCCGAGATCGTCGCGCAGGTCGTTGCGGTCGAGAGCGACGCTGCGCTGGTCGCGATCGCCCGCGATGCGCTGGACGGGATCGACAACGTCGAGATCGTCGAGGGTCCGCTGGCCGAGGGTCATGCCGGCGCGCCGTACGACGTGCTGATCGTCGATGGTGCGATTCCGCAGGTGCCTGACGCGCTGGTGTCGCAGGTCAAGCCGGGCGGCCGCGTCGTCGCCGGTCTGATCGAGCGCGGCGTCACCCGCCTGGCCTCGGGCCGCAAGACCGATGGCGGGTTCGGGTTGGCCGCGTTCGTCGATACCGATTGTGTCGAACTGCCGGGCTTCGAAAGCCCGACACCGTTCCGGTTCTGAGGTCATGCTGGGGGGCATCGTCGTGCGTAATCTACTGCTGGGCGGTGCCCTGGTCCTGCCGGTGATGCTAGTGGTATCGCCTGCGAGCGCGGAGACGCTGCGCGAGGCGCTGCTGAAAGCCTATTCGACCAACCCGACGATCACCGCGCAGCGTGCGCAGCAGCGCGCGACCGACGAGACCGTGCCGATCGCCCGTGCCGCCGGGCTTCCCTCCGCCAACGCGACCGGCGACTTTACCGAGTTCGTCGTCAACGCATCGAACAGCTTCGTCGCACCCCCGCGCCAGGCGGTGGCGCGCGCGAACGTCTCGGTGCCGCTCTACTCGGGCGGGCAGGTCCGCAATTCGGTCGCCGCCGCCAAGATCCGCGTCGATGCCGGTCGCGCGCAGCTGCGCAGCACCGAAGCCGATCTCTTCACCAACGTCGTCGCCGCCTACATGGACGTGATCCGCGACGAGGCGATCGTCGGGCTGAACACGCAGAACGTCCGCGTGCTCGACGTCAACCTGCAGGCCAGTCGCGATCGGTTCCAGGTCGGCGATCTGACCCGCACCGACGTCGCGCAGTCCGAGGCGCGCCTTGCGCTCGCCCGCGCACAGCTGCAATCGGCGCAGGCGCAGCTGATCTCCAGTCGCGAAACCTATGTCCGCCTGGTCGGCACGCCCGCCGGCATTTTGGACACGCCGCCGACGCTGCCGCATCTGCCTGACAGCCCCGCCTCGGCGGTGACCGTGGCGATCGACAACAACCCGCTGCTGATCGCCGCGGCCCGTGAGCGCGAGGCGACCCGCTATGACATCGGCGTCGCCCGCGCGAGCCGCCTGCCGCAGATCAGCGCGGTCGGCGGCGGTGGTTACACCAACTATCTTGGGTCGATCCCTTCGGCCGGCGGGATCAACAACACCAGTCGCATTCCCAACGCCAACAAGTCGGTGCAGGCCGGCCTGTCGCTGACGCTGCCGCTGTTCCAGGGTGGCCGACCCGCCGCGCAGGTCCGGCAGGCCGAAGCGTTGCAGGCACGCGCGATCGAGAACGTCACCGCCACCGAACGCAACGTCATCGCCCAGGCGCGATCGGCCTATGCCGTCTGGCGATCGTCCGAACAGGTGATCCAGTCATCGGAAACTGCGGTCAACGCCAACAAGCTGAGCCTGGAAGGCGTCCGGGCCGAGAACAGCGTCGGCACGCGCACGATCCTCGACATCCTCAACGCCGAACAGGAATTGCTGAACAGCCAGGTCACGCTCGTCACCGCGCGGCGCGACGCCTATGTCGCGGGCTTCGCGCTGCTCGCGGCGATGGGCGAGGCGGAGGCGCGCGACCTCGGGCTCGACGGCGGCGTGCTCTACGATCCGGTCGCGAACTACAACCGCGTGCGCCACAAGATCTGGGATTTCGGCGGCGATGGCGAGGCTGCACCGGTCGCCACGCGCACGGTTCAGTCGCCCGCGCAGGACGCCGTCGTGCGGCGCCCGCAAGACCCGTTGCTCGACGGCGCGGTTGACAGGAGCCCCGCTCTGACCACAGGTGAAGCCTCGCCGAACCGCCAATAGAGGCGGTGGCCACGATTCGGGACGTCGCGGATGGGGGATATCAGCGCTGAGCCGTCGATGGAGGAGATCCTCTCGTCGATCAAACGCATCATCGCGGAGGAGGGCGACACGCAGCCCGGCCGCCCGCGTCGCAGCGCGCGTACGCCGATAGTGCCGCCGCAGCCGATCGACCTCGATGACGACTTCGACGAGGATGAGATACTCGAACTGAGCGATCCGATGCCCGACCGTAATCCCCTGCGTGCCAAGCCCGATCCGACGCCGGAGCCGCCGCGTCCGCCCGTCGCCGCCCGCGAGTCCGAGGCCGCAGCGCCCGAGGCCGACTCGATCGTCTCGCGCCAGACCGCCGCCGCGGCCCGCGCGCCGCTCGAGGCGCTCAGCCGGATGATGGTCAAGCCCGACACGGCAAGCGACGGTACGCTCGAAGGTCTCGTCCGCGAGATGCTGCGCCCGATGCTGCGCGAATGGATCGACGCGAACGTCCCTGCGATGGTCGAAGAGATGGTGGCGAAGGAAATCGCGAAGATCACGGGGCAAGGGTAAGCCCTTCGTCATCCCGGGCTCGTCCCGGGATCCAGAATTCCAGGCACCGCTCTCCATAACCTTGGATCCCGGGACAAGCCCGGGATGACGATGTGTTTGTGATACGCCGCCCACTGGCCTCCACCGCCGGCCGACGCTAAGGCCACCGGCATGAGCGAGCTTCCCAAAACCTTCGACCCGGCCTCCATCGAATCGCGCTGGTATGCGCATTGGGAGGCGAGCGGCCAGTTCCGCCCCGACCGTCCGAACGCTGAGCCCTGGACGATCGTCAACCCGCCGCCCAACGTTACGGGCTCGCTGCACATCGGCCACGCGCTCGACAACACGCTGCAGGACATCCTCACGCGTCATGCGCGGCTGAAGGGCAAGGATGCGTTGTGGGTGGTCGGTACCGATCACGCCGGCATCGCGACGCAGATGGTGGTCGAGCGGCAGATGGGCGCGCTCGACCCCCCGCAGAAGCGCACCGACATGACCCGCGAGGAGTTCGTCGCGAAGGTCTGGGCGTGGAAGGAAGAGAGCGGCGGTGAGATCACGCAGCAGCTCCGCCGGCTTGGTTGCTCGATGGACTGGGCGAACGAGCGCTTCACGATGGACGAGGGCTTCTCGAAGGCTGTCCTGAAAGTGTTCGTCGACCTCCACAAGCAGGGGCTGCTCTACCGCGACAAGCGCCTGGTGAACTGGGATCCGGGCCTCGGCACCGCGATCAGCGACCTCGAGGTCGAGACGCGCGAGATCAAGGGCAGCTTCTGGCATTTGCGCTATCCGCTCGCCGACGGATCGGGCTTCATCGAAGTCGCGACCACGCGGCCCGAGACGATGCTCGCCGACATGGCGGTGGCGGTGAATGCCTCGGACGAGCGTTATACGCATCTGATCGGCAAGCAGGTGAAGCTGCCGATCACCGGCCGGCTGATTCCGATCATCGCCGACGACCATGCCGATCCGGAACTCGGGTCGGGCGCGGTGAAGATCACGCCTGGCCACGACTTCAACGATTTCGAGGTCGGCAAGCGGGCAGGGATGGCCGCGGGTTCGATGCTCAACATGCTCGATGCCAAGGCGCGCGTCGTCCAGGTGTCCGACGGGCTGATCCCGGCCGAGCTGCTCGGGCTGACGACCGCTGAGGCGCGGAAGGCCGTGGTCGCGCGTCTCAAGGACGAAGGCTTCCTGATCGCGCATGTCGATAAGGACGGCGAAGAGCACGACGCCGAGCCGCGGACGATCCAGACGCCGTACGGCGACCGCTCGGGCGTTGTGATCGAGCCGTGGCTGACCGACCAATGGTATGTCGATGCCAAGACGCTAGCCCAGCCGGCCATCGAGGCGGTGCGCGTGGGCGCGATCGATATTGTGCCCAAGACGTGGGAGAAGACCTTCTTCAACTGGATGGACAACATCCAGCCCTGGTGCGTGTCGCGGCAGCTGTGGTGGGGCCACCAGATCCCGGCATGGTTCGGACCCGACGGTACGCCGTATGTGGCGGAGACCGAGGCCCAAGCGCAGGCTCTCGCGGGTGAAGGCGTAAGCCTCACGCGCGATCCCGACGTGCTCGACACTTGGTTTTCCTCGGCGCTCTGGCCCTTCGCCACGCTCGGCTGGGACGGTTCTTCCCCCGTCCCGCAAGCGGGAGGGGCCGGGGGTGGGCACGCGCCCACCTCAAACGCTACGCCCGGAGGCGAGCGCGAGCCCACCCCTCAATCCCCTCCCGCGAGCGGGCGGGGGGGGCAGTTGGGCGGCCGCTACCCGAACGACGTCCTCATTTCCGGCTTCGACATCCTGTTCTTCTGGAACGCGCGGATGATGATGCAGGGGCTGCACTTCATGAAGGACGTGCCGTTCCGCACGCTCTACCTCCACGGCCTCGTCCGCGCGGCGGACGGCGCGAAGATGTCGAAGTCCAAGGGCAACGTCGTCAACCCGCTCGGGCTGATCGATACCTACGGCGCGGACGCGCTGCGCTTCTTCATGGCGGCGATGGAGAGCCAGGGCCGCGACATCAAGATGGATGAGAAGCGCGTCGAGGGCTATCGCAACTTCGCCACCAAGCTGTGGAACGCGGCGCGGTTCGCGCAAGCCAACGGTATCGTCGCGAGCACGACGCTGGAGGCACCGCGCGCGGAACTGGCGGTCAACAAGTGGATCATCGCCGAGACGATCGCGACCGTCCAGACGGTCGACCTCGCGCTCGCCGACTACCGCTTCGACGGCGCCGCCAACGCGATCTACCAGTTCGCGTGGAGCCGGTTCTGCGACTGGTATCTCGAACTCATCAAGCCGCAGATGGTCGGCGACGAGCGCGGTGTCATCGATGACGAATCGAAGGCGGTCGCGGGCTGGGTGCTCGATCAGATCCTGGTCCTGCTCCACCCGTTCATGCCGTTCATCACCGAGGAACTGTGGCACGCGATGGCCGATCCCGCCCGCCCGCGGGAGCACGACCTGATCGTCGCGCAGTGGCCGATGGCGGACGCGCGCTCGCTCGATCCCGAGGCGAGCAAGGAAGTCGACTGGCTGATCCGCCTGGTTCAGGAGATCCGCACCGCGCGCAACGAACTGAACGTGCCCCCGGGCGCGCGCCTGCCACTCCACGTCCGCGATGCTAATGCGTCAACCTTGGCGCGGTTGGAACGCCAAGCGCCGGCACTCGCGCGTCTAGCCCGCGTCACGCATGCCGAAGGCGAAGCCACCGGCGGCGCGGCGCAGGTCGTGGTCGACGAAGCAACGTTCGTCCTGCCCCTCGAAGGCGTCATCGACCTCGACTCCGAACGTGCCCGCCTGACCAAGGCGATCGCTGCGGCGGAGAAGGAGCGGGATGCGCTGTCGGGCCGCTTGTCGAACGCCAGCTTCGTCGAACGCGCCAAGCCGGAAGCGGTCGAAAAGGCCAAAGCCGACCACGCCGACAAGGCTGCCGAGGCAGCTCGACTGCAGGCGGCGCTGGGCCGGCTTGGGTAAGGCCTTCCGCTAGCCCCCTTGTCCGTCACCCCAGCGAAGGCTGGGGTCTCCCGTTCGCGGCGTCCGTTCGGACACAAGCGAAAGACCCCAGCCTGCGCTGGGGTGGCGGGCGTTTTGGGCGGGGGGACCACGGGCTAGAATCTGGTCTAATTTCCCGCTGTCCTACAGACCCGGAATTTGCCACCATCCCTGCATGTCGCGCGCCCCATCTGACAACCATTCCCGCAACGGCGCGCCAAAACCGGTTTTTCGACCCGACATAGCGTGAACTTCCTCAACTTCCGCCGTCCCGAATCGTGACCGCGCACAGCAACAGGACGGCCCGTGGCACGACCCCAGCGCGACCTCACCACCGGCGATATCGGCCGAACCCTGCTCGCGTTCGCGTTGCCGACGCTGGGCTCGAACATTCTCCAGTCGCTCAACGGCTCGATCAACGCGATCTGGGTCGGGCGCTACCTGGGAGAGGGTGCGCTGGCGGCGACGTCCAACGCGAACATCATCATGTTCCTGATGTTCGGCGCGGTGTTCGGGTTCGGCATGGCCGCGACGATCCTGGTCGGGCAGAGTTTTGGCCGCGGAGACATCGACGGTGCGCGGCGTGCGTTCGGCTCGGCGGTCGGGCTGGTGTTCGGCGGCGCGGCGGTGATCGCGGTGCTCGGCTGGATCTTCGCGCCCGAAATCCTGCGACTGCTCGCGACGCCCGGCGACGCGATGGCGCTGGCCCTGGCCTATCTACGTGTCATTTTTCTCGGCCTGCCGGCCTCAATGCTGCTGGTGCTGATCATGATGGGCCTGCGCGGTTCGGGCGATTCACTGACCCCGCTCTGGTTCATGGCGTTCAGCGTCGTGCTCGACAGCGGCCTCAACCCGCTGTTCATCGCCGGCATCGGCCCATTCCCCCGCATGGGGATCGCCGGCTCGGCAATGGCGACGCTGATCGCCAACCATCTCGCGCTGCTGGGGCTGGTGATCTACCTCTATGTCCGCGACCTGCCGATCCGCCTGAAGGGATCGGAACTCCACTACCTGATCCCGTCGGCCGCGTTGACCGGCACGATCGTGCGGAAGGGCTTGCCGATGGGCGCGCAGATGCTGGTCATGTCGACCGCCGGGCTGACGATGGTCGGCCTGGTCAACCGCCTCGGCGTCGATACCGCGGCGGCCTATGCGGTGTCGCAGCAGCTCTGGACCTACATCCAGATGCCCGCGCTGGCGATCGGCGCGGCGGTCAGTTCGATGGCCGCACAGAACATCGGCGCCAGGCGCTGGGATCGCGTCGGCGACATCACGAAATACGGCCTTATCTTCAACGTCGCGCTGACCGGCACGATGGTGCTGGTCGTCATCGCGTTCGACCGGTCGGTGATGACGCTGTTCGTCGGCGATGCGAGCCCGGCGCTGCCGATCGCGCGGCATATCCAGCTGATCGCCAGCTGGAACTTCGTCGTGTTCGGCGCGACGATGGTGCTGTTCTCGACGGTGCGCGCGAACGGTGCGGTGCTGATGCCGCTGCTGTTCCTGTTCGTGTCGATGTACCCGGTGCGGATCGGCTTCGCGTTGCTCGCGCAGCCGTGGATCGGCTCGGACGCTCTATGGTGGAGCTTCCCGATCGGCTCGGTCGCGAACCTCTTCATGGCGATCGGCTATTACCGCTACGGCAACTGGCGCACCGGTTCACTCGCCGTACCCGACGAAGCGAACGAACACTCGCACACGCTGACCGAACCCGGCGGCCGGGCTCAGCCGACGGGCTAGTCCTGAACGGGGGGCGCCATGACGCGAATGATCCCGGCGGCGATCTTTGCGGTCACCGGGGTCTTCGCCAGCACCTCGCCGTCGATCGAGATCGGCAGCCTGGGGATGGTGTCGACGCGGATGCTCTTGCCACGGAAGTCCCGCACTTCCTCGTGCCGCGATTCGTGGCGGAACACGCTCGCGACCCAGTTCTGGACCAGCCGCCGCTTCATCTTGCCCATCACCGCTTGGACGACGATCTCGCCCGAATCCACAGCCGCCGCGTCCACCAGTTCGGTGCCGCCATGATAGGGCCCGTTCGATATCCGCACCTCGACGACGCGCATCCGCACTGCGTCGTCGCCCTCGCCGACAATTAGCGTGAACGGCCGGAATCGCATGAACTGATACGCCGCCCAGCCGAGATAGCCGACCCGCCCAAGTATCTTTTTCAGCCCATGTGGCACAGTCTCGGCGATCTTAGGGCTGATGCCCATCGCCGCGCAATTCGCAAAATAGTCGCCGTCGATCATGCCCAGGTCTATCCGCCGCGGCGCTCCGGTTCGGATCACCTCGACCGCGCCTTCGATCGTCAGCGGAATACCGAGCGTGCGGGCAAAGCTGTTCGCAGTCCCGAGTGGCAGCACGCCGAGGATGACGTCGTGACCGACCATCAAATCGACCAGCCCGCTGATCGTGCCGTCGCCGCCACCGAGGATCAACAGGTCCGGTTTTTTGGCGAGCGCCTTCAGCACCGTCTCTTCGAGCTTGTCCGGATCCTCGACCGCATGTGCATCGACATCATAAGGCAGCCCGGACATCGCCGAACACGCGCGCTTGAACAGCGCCTGTCCCTTTCGCGACTTGGCGTTGACGACGAGCGCGGCGGACTTGATCTGTGTGTCTGGCATCGAGACCCCCAACGCGCGAGGTGCGGTTTCGCACCCGTAACGCTCGGCCGTAACACTTGCATGACGTTTCGCCATCCAGCAAAGCCGCGTCATGTCCGCTAGCTACCCCGCGCTTCGCCTTCGCCGCACTCGATCGAGCGATTGGAGCCGGCGGCTCCATGCCGAAACGGTGCTGACTCCCGCCGACCTGATCTGGCCGCTGTTCGTCTGCGAAGGGCAGGGCGTCGAGGAACCGATCGGCAGCCTGCCGGGCGTTTCGCGCTGGTCGCTCGACGGCATTGTAGCGCGTGGTCGCGAAGCGCGCGACCTGGGTATCCCCTGCCTGGCGCTGTTTCCGTATACGCAGCCGGGCCGGCGGACCGAGGACGGTCGTGAGGCGCTCAATCCCGACAATCTGATGTGCCAGGCGATCCGCGCCTTGAAGGATGCGGTGCCCGAGGTCGGCGTGCTGACCGATGTCGCGCTGGATCCCTATACCAGCCACGGGCATGACGGGCTGGTCGACGGTGCCGGCTATGTCGTCAACGACACGACGGCGGAAATGCTGGTGGCGCAGGCGCTGAACCAGGCCGCGGCGGGCGCGGATATCATTGCGCCCAGCGATATGATGGACGGCCGGATCGGCATGATCCGCTCGGCGCTGGAAGCGGACGCCCACCACAACGTCCAGATCATGAGCTACGCCGCCAAATATGCCAGCGCGTTCTACGGTCCGTTCCGCGACGCGGTCGGCAGCCGCGGGCTGCTGAAGGGCGACAAGAAGACTTATCAGATGGATTCCGCCAACGCGGAGGAGGCGTTGCGCGAGGTCGCGCTCGATCTCGCCGAGGGTGCCGATACCGTCATGGTCAAGCCCGGCCTGCCGTATCTCGACATCATCGTCCGCGTACGGCAGGCGTTCGAGGTGCCGGTCTTCGCGTATCAGGTGTCGGGCGAGTATGCGATGATCGAGGCGGCGGTCGCCGCGGGGGCCGCAGATCGCGATGCGATGGTGCTGGAAACGTTGCTGGCGTTCAAGCGCGCCGGCTGTTCGGGCGTGCTGACCTATCATGCCTCTCATGCCGCGCGCCTGCTGAATGGCTGACACGCGCCGCGGCGATGCCGCACCGATGGCGCGGTGGTGCCGCGTGCTGTTCGTCGCGACGATCCTGACCGGGTCGTTCCTGTTGTTCCTGGTCCAGCCGATGGTTGCGCGGATGGCGTTGCCGCGATTGGGCGGTGCACCGGCCGTCTGGAACTCGGCGATGCTGGTCTACCAAGCGTTGCTACTGGGCGGATATGCCTATGCGCATTGGCTCGGCAGGGTGAAGCCGCGCGTGCAGGCCGCGATCCATCTCGGCGTGCTGATCGTCGCGGCCCTGTGGCTGCCGATCGGCCTGATCGCGATGGACCTGCCGGCAGACGCGTCGCCGGCGGTCTGGGTGCCGTGGTTGCTGGGGCTTTCGATCGGCCCCCTGTTCTTCGCGGTGTCCGCACAGGCGCCGCTGGTCCAACGCTGGTTCAACGTCGCGAGCGGCGGCGGTGACCCGTATGCGCTCTATGCCGCGTCGAATGTCGGCAGTTTTGCCGGCCTCATAGCCTATCCGTTGCTGGTCGAGCCTCTGATGCCGACGCGCAGCCAGAGCTTACTGTGGAGCGGCGGCTATGTCGCGTTGGTGGTGCTGGTTCTCGCCTGCGCGACCCGCTTGCCGCGGACGGCGTCGGCGGATCATGTCGTCGCAACCAGCCCGCCCGCCAGCGCGAAGCGGGTGCTGCACTGGATCGTGCTCGCGCTGGTGCCGTCGGGGCTGATGCTGGCGACGTCGACCTACATAACCACGGACATCGTCGCGATGCCGCTGCTGTGGGTGCTTCCACTCGGCCTGTACCTGCTGAGCTTCACCGTCGCCTTCGCCGCCAACCGCGATCTCGCCGATTTCCTGACCCGTGTCGCGCCGGTGACGATCCTGCTGTTTGGTGGCGTGATCATGGGGGGCTATAACGAACGCCCGTTCTTCAGTGCGACGATCGCGCTGACGTTGCTGTTCATGATCTCGGTCGCGCTGCACACCGCGCTGTACCGCGAGCGCCCGGCACCGGACCGATTGACCGGCTTCTACCTCGCCATGTCGGCAGGCGGCGCACTCGGCGGGGTTTTTGCCGGCCTGGTCGCGCCGGTGGTGTTCGACTGGACCTATGAATATCCGTTGCTGATTCTCGCAGCGGGCATCCTCGTGCCGCAGATGTTTCTGACCCATCATTTCAGAGCGTTATGGACCAACCCTGGTCCGCGCCGTGTCCTTGCGCTGGTCGCTATCGTTGCAGTGCTGGCGGTCATGTTGGGCCTGCGCATTACCCGACCCGAAGGGATATTTGGGGAGGAGGGGCAGGGGAGCGTATTCTTGGTTCTCGCCCTGATCGGGTTCGTGGGGATCGGGGCGCGGTGGCCGTATGTCGTTGCGCTTGCAGGCGCATTGGTGCTGTTCGGCGGGTATCGCGCGCTGGAATTGTCGGTGCAGAGCGGCGCGCGGGTGCGCAGTTATTTCGGCGTTTACACGATCCGCGACCTACCCGGCGTGCGTGAACTCGACCACGGCACGACGGTTCACGGCGTTCAGTTGCGCGGTTCGCCGGCTCGAGAACGGACGCCGACGACCTATTACGCGCGCGGTTCGGGTGTCGGCGAGGCGATGGATGCGCTCCGCAGCCTGTACGGGCCGTCGGCGCGCGTCGGCGTCGTTGGGCTGGGGACCGGGACGCTCGCCTGCTATGCGAAGCCTGGCCAGCAGTGGCGCTTCTACGAGATCGACCCCGCCGTCGTGCGGATCGCGCGCGATACCGGGCAATTCACCTATCTCTCGCGCTGCCTGCCCGGTCCCGTCATCCGCTTGGGTGATGCGCGCATCGCGCTGGGCCACGACCAGCCGAACAGCCTGGACTTGCTCGCGCTCGATGCGTTCTCCTCGGATTCGGTACCGATGCATCTGATGACGCGCGAGGCGTTCGCGACCTACGGGCGCGTGCTCGCGCAGAACGGGCTGCTGCTGGTGCACATTTCGAACCGCTTCATCGACCTTGCCCCCGTCGTCGCAGCGGCGGCCCGCGAAGGTGGGTGGACGGCGATGCAGATGCAGTATCGGCCGTCGACGCTGGATCGCGACCGCGCGACCGGGTCCGACTGGATCGCCTTGTCGCGTACGCCCGCATCGATCGCGGCGTTGAAGGCGCGCAACCCGGAATGGCAGCCGCTGGCGACCCGCACGGGGTTCAAGGCATGGACAGACGATTACTCGACGATCTTGCCGCTGCTGAAGACCTGATCGACGACCGCGCTCAGGCGGCCGGCAGCGTCGCCTGGATGCGGGCGATGGTCGCGCCTTGCCGGTCGTTCTCCGCCTGCGCCTTGTCGCGCAGCGCGCTCAGCGCCGGATAATCAGGTTGGAGGGCCGCCGCACGGTCGGTCGCGCGTCCCTCGATATCTCCGACGAGCGCGGACGATTGCGCGCGCCAGTCGTCGAGCCCCGCCAGTGCCGTCTGCGCAGTCAGCCACGCCTCGCTGCCAACCGCACCGCCGCGCGCTGCCTTCGCTGCAGCCTCCGTCGCCCGTGCGTCCTTGTCGAACCCGGTCATGATAGTCGTAAGGCGGGTTGCGAACTTCGCTATTTCGGCATCAAGCGCAGGATCAGGCGTCGCGACGACCGGCTTCACTTCGGGATCGCCGAACCCCAGCTTCTCGACGGGACGTTGCCCTAGCGACGGATATGCAGTCGTATCCTGCGCGCATCCGGTGAGCGCCAGCAGGCCGACAAGCAGGGGAAGAGTCTGTTTCATGCGATATTCCCTATGCGCGCCAACTTTTCGACGCAACGCACTTGCGCGATCCGAAACTGCCTTCTAATAGCGCACCTCCACTGCACCCATAGCTCAGCTGGATAGAGCATCAGACTACGAATCTGAGGGTCGGGCGTTCGAATCGCTCTGGGTGCACCAGGAATTTCCGCGAGGAAGCGGGGGAAGCCGGGTCGGAAACGATCCGGCTTTTTCGCGTCCGCCGTCTGCCGGTTTCGATGCCCATCCGGCCCCAAACCGGCTACGGCGGGGCATGGAAACCACGATCAGCGTTCTCAAATGGACCGCGTCCATTTCCGGCATGCTCGCCGCCTTCATGGTGTCGCTGGATTACGGGCGACGCGTGACCGGCGCGGGGTTCGTGATCTTCGTCGCGTCGTCGATCTGCTGGTTCGCCGGTGCATGGCTGACCAAGGATTTCGCGCTCGGCACGCAGAATACCGTGCTGTTCGGGATCAACCTGCTCGGCGTGTACCGCTATCTGATCCGCAAGACCGGTGTCTGAGCGCGTCGCCTGGGCGATCGGGCTGGGAATACTGGGCGCGATCATCGGCAGTTTCGTTGCTGCACTCGTGCTGCGGTGGTGCGACGACCGATCGGTCATGCGCGGACGATCGGCCTGCGATACGTGCGGGACGACGCTGTCAGCGGTCGATCTCGTCCCGTTGCTGAGCGCTCTCCTGTTGCGGGGGCGGTGCCGTGCCTGTGGATCGGCGATCCCGGCGCTGCATTGGCGGATCGAACTGTTGGCGCTGGCGATCGGCGCCGCCGCGGGATGGGTCGGGCACGGACCGGTCGCGCTGGCGGGCTCAGTCTTCGGATGGCTCTTGCTGACCCTTGGCGCGCTCGACCTGATCGCATTCTGGCTGCCCGACCGGCTAGCCGGCTTGTTGGCGTTGACCGGAGCCGTAACGGCCTGGTGGTTCGAGCCGGCTGTGCTCGATCGCGCGATCGGCGGCGCGCTAGGCTTTGGCGCGCTGTGGCTAGTGGCGACAGTCTATCGTCATGTCCGGGGCAGGGAGGGAATGGGCGGTGGCGATCCGAAATTGTTCGGCGCGATCGGGGTCTGGCTCGGCTGGCAAATGCTGCCCGCCGTATTGCTGATCGCGAGTATGGTCGGGCTCGGCGTGATAGCCTCGGCACGCTTACGCGGGCGGGCCGTTGCGGCGGATACTGCCATGCCGTTCGGCACGCTGCTGGCGATCGCGGCTTATCCTGCGTGGCTGTTTATGATAGCGGACGCGCCATGGTTCCGATGATTTTTGCGCTCGTCCTGCAGGCTGCAGCACCGCCATTGCCGCCGTCACCTTCGGTTTCGCGATCGATCGACGGGCTACCGATCGGTGCGATCGGCAAGCAGGCGATGCCCGCAAGGGGATGTGCCGCCTATCTGTGGACGGTGGCCGGCACGCCGCAGATGGTGGCGATGGCGGGGGCGGACCCGGCGCAGTTGCGGATCGCGGTCGACGGCGTTGCCAAGGATTATGCCAGATCGTCGCAATCGGGTGCCGGCGGCTTCGGTTTTGCGGGCGTCACCGAGTATCGCGGTGGCGACGTGACCGCGACCGTGGACATGACGATCACCACGCGCGGCGACATGACACAAGGGGCGACCGTGGCGCCCGCAACGCTGAGGATAGAGCGGCCCGGGCACGACATCGTCGTGATACCGGTCGGCGGCTTGATCGGCTGTGTGTGAATTATCAGCAAGTTAGTGAAACCAAATTTAACTGTACGCGTTACGGTGCGTGGATGGGGGTGAGTCGAACACGATCGCGCCCGATTAAGGGGATCGTGTTTAGCGTGGTAGCTTCGACAAGCCGGCATTATTGGCTCGCCCTGGCGCTGGTTGCGTCCTCTCCCGGTTTCGCGCAGATCGCAAAGCCTGGTTCTGCACCTGCGGTTGGGCCGAATGCGCCCAAGCCGGAAGATCGGCCCGCTGGTGGGGAAGTCGATCCGCGCAGTGATGCGCCGATCGTTCCCGAAGCTGAATTCGACAGCGCGTTGCCGCCGCTTTCCGGCGACCTGAACGCGCCGCTGGAGCCGATGTCCACCGCACCGGCCACTACCCCGGCGACCGCCACCCAATCTGGGACTGGCGATACTGCGGTCGTGCTGCCGCCGACGGGTCCGGAGGACCCGCTTTTGGCGCAGCCGCTTACGCCGCTCGCCAGCTACTCGACGGTACCGCTCGAAACTGCCGCCGATCTCAAGGACAAGGACGCGCCGGAGATCCGGTACGATACGGCGATCGTCGGGCTCGACAAGGCGGGCGACGGGCTGGAAGCGCGGTACAAGGCGCTGTCTGCCCTGCGCGAAGGCGACGGCAAGGCCGCGAACGCAACGCAGGTCTCGGCACGGGCGCGGGAAGACGAGGCGCTGGCGGTCCGACTGCTGAAGTCGCTGGGATATTACGACGCTACCGCGGTCTCGACGATCGAAACCATTCCCGGCACGCCGGGCCGGCTGAAGGCAATCGTCAGTGCGCAGCCGGGACGGCTCTACACACTGTCGTCGGTGACGGTGCAGGCAGATCCGACGATCCCCCCTGATCTGGTCCGTAGCCAGCTGCCGCTGAAGGTCGGCGATGCGATCGAGGCCGAACGTATCCAGGGGTCGGAGGCCAATGTCAGCCTGGTGCTGCCGCAGCGCGGCTATCCGTTCGTCAAGGTCGGCGAGCGCGACATCCTGCTCGACGACCAGACCCCGACCGGCGCCTATACGCTGCCGGTCGATACCGGTCCGCGATCCTCGTTCGGGCAGCTTCGTACCGAGGGCGATGCGGTCTTCGATCTGAAGCACCTCAACGTCTTCCCGCGGTTCGAAGCGGGTGAACTCTACGACAACCGTCTGGCAGACGATCTGCGTGACGCGCTGGTCGGCACTGCCTTGTTCTCGACCGTGTCGGTCGAGCCGGTCCGGACGGGCACGGTCAACGCCGACGGTACCGAGGCGGTCGACCTGCTGGTGCGGCAGAGCAAGGGGCCGGCGCGAACGCTGGCAGGCAACGCCGGCTATTCGACCGGGCAGGGTATCCGCGCTGAGGCGACATGGACGCACCGCAACCTGTTCCCGCCCGAAGGCGCGCTGATCGGGTCGGTGATCGCCGGTACCCAGGAACAGGGGGCGTCCGCGACGTTCCGCCGTGCGAACGCCGGCAAGCGCGACCGGACGTTCAACGTCATCGCGTCGGCCAACCACAGCAATTATGACGCTTACAACGCCTTCACCGGTACGGTGGGCGTGCGGTGGAGCTATGACTCCACGCCGATCTGGCAGAAGAAGCTGACCTATTATTATGGCGGCGAGCTGGTGGGTACGAACGAGAGCGTGTTCGATTTTGCCCGTGGTGAGAATGTCCGTCGGACGTACGGCATCGTCGCCTTGCCGACGCAGGTTCTGTTCGATCGGTCGGACAGTCTGCTCAATCCGGCCAAGGGCTATCGCCTACGCCTGAATGTCAGCCCGGAGACGTCGGTGCAGGGCTCGGTCAGTCCCTACGTCCGTGCGCAGATCGAGGGGACGATCTATTACCCCGTCTCCACGAGCCTCGTGATTGCCGGCCGCGCCAAGGCGGCAACGATCCAAGGTATCGCGCGTGACGATCTGGCGCCTTCGCGCCGGTTGTACGGCGGCGGCGGCGGGTCTGTACGTGGCTATGGCTATCAGCGCCTCGGGCCGTTCGATCCGAACGGCGATCCGGTCGGCGGCCGCAGTCTCAACGAATTCGCGCTCGAAGCGCGGTATCGGTTCGGCGATTTCGGCATCGTGCCGTTCGTCGATGCGGGCAACAGCTATGAAAGCAGCACGCCGAACCTCAGTTCGCTGAAGATGGGCGCCGGCATCGGTGGCCGGTTCTACACGAACTTCGGACCGTTGCGCTTCGACGTCGCGACGCCGCTCAACCCACGCAAGGGTGACGGCAAGGTCGCTCTCTATATCTCGATCGGGCAGGCATTCTGATGGCCGAAGACGCGTATCCGGCCCAGGACGGACAAGCGGGGAGCGGGCAGGCCGAAACGGTCGTCCGCACGCCACTCTGGCAGCGTATCCTGAAGTGGATCGGCATCGCCATCCTCTCCGTGATCGTCTTGCTGCTGGTGGTGCTGTTCGGGATCAACACCGATCCCGGCCGGCGTCTCGTCGCCGATCAGATCGGCGGCTATACGACGGCGTCGGGCCTGAACATCAAGGTCGGTCGGATCGACGGTTCAATCTATGGCGCGATGACGCTGAGCGACCTGCGTGTGTCTGACCCCAAGGGCGTGTTCCTGACCAGCCCGAAGCTGGCGGTCGACTGGCGTCCGTTCGCGTTCGCGCGCAATCATGTCGACGTGCGGTCGCTGTCGACGCCGCTGGTCACGCTGCAGCGGCGGCCGGTGCTGAACCAGACGCCGAGCGATCCCAACGCACCGTTGCTGCCCGATCTCGATATCGACGTGAACCGCCTGCAGATCGCGCGGTTCGTGATCGCCAAGCCGGTCACCGGCGCGACGCATATCGTGAAGATCGACGGCGCCGTGCACATCGCTGACAAGCGCGCGCAGTTGACGACCAATGCCGCGGCGCTGGTCGGGCCGGGCATCGCCGGCGGCGACACGCTGTCGCTGAAGCTCGACGCGGTGCCGGATCAGAACAAGCTCGACGTTAAGGTGAAGCTGAACGCGCCCGTCGGTGGCGTGGTGGCGACGATTGGGGCGCTGAAGGCGCCGCTGACCGTCAACGTCGACGGACGCGGTAGCTGGGCGTCGTGGCGCGGCAACGCGGTCGCGACGCTGGGCGGCGGGCAACTCGCCAACCTCGCGCTAACCGCGACCAACGGTCATATCACCGTGCGCGGCCCGACCCGGCCGGGGCTTTATCTCGAGGGGCCAGTCGAACGGCTGACCGCGCCGCAGCTCGACGTCGCGATCGACACGACGCTGAATGATCGCAAGGCGGATACGCGACTGACGCTGAAGTCGGACGCGCTGGCGGTCGACGCGGGTGGTCTGATCGATCTGGCGAACAGCCGATTCGGCAATTTCGCGGTCGACGCGAAGCTGCTGACGCCAGGCGCGATTGCCCCCAATCTGCGCGGTCGCGATGTGACGGCGCGGCTGGTGCTCGATGGCGCGTTCGCGACGCCGACGGTGGACTATAAGGTCCGCGCTGCGGCGATCGGCTTCGGTACGACCACTGTCGAGAACGTCTACGCCGAGGGTCTGGCGCGGGTAAACGCGGATCGAATCCTCGTGCCGGTCAACGCCCGTGCGGCGCGCGTCACCGGGCTGAACGCGGCGGTTGGCGGACTGACCACCAATGTCCGGATCAACGGCGATATCGCGATCGCGATGCCGAACATCCTGTCGGACAATCTGCGCATCCGTTCGGACAAGATCGATGCGACCGCGATCGTCGTCGCGAACATGGCGACCGGCCGCTACACCGGCGCGCTCAAGGGGCGCGTGAACAACTACCGCGTCGACGGGATCGGCATCCTCAACCTGTCGACCGACGCCAAGCTGGTGCCGGGGCCGAATGGCGGGTTCGGCATCACCGGCCGCGTCGTTGCGCAGACCACGCAGCTGTTCAACGAGGGCGCGCGCAGTTTCCTGGGCGGCAATGCGATCGTCCGGTCGGACATCGGCTACAGCCCGGAAGGTATCGTCACGTTCCGCAACCTGCGGATGAACGCGCCACAATTCCGTATCACGCGCGGCGAGGGCCGGTTCGATCCGGCGACCGGCGCTGTGCTGGTCAATGCGGACGCTTATTCGACCGTCTACGGCCCGTTGTCGGCGCGCGTCACCGGCAGTTCGACGGCGCCCGTCGTCGTGCTGCGCGCACCGCGTCCTGGTGTCGGGGTCGGCCTGGTCAATTTGAACGCGCGGATCGTCGGGCGGGGTGGCGCCTACGCCGTCACCGCGAGCGGCGGGACGAACTACGGGCCGTTCACAGCCGATGTGCTGGTCACGCCGGGTACGCAACTGGCGGTCGATGTCCGCCGTGTCGTCTTTGCCGGCATCGTTGCGCAGGGACGCGTCGTACAGGCCGCCGCAGGTCCGTTTACGGGTGCGCTGACGTTTGCCGGGCAGGGCCTGTCGGGCAACGTTCGGCTCGCCAATCAGGGCGGCTACCAGCGTGCGGACGTCGCCGCGCGTGCCAATGGCGCGACGATTCCGGGCATGGTCGACTTCACGATCGGGCGGGCGATCGTCACGGCCAGTGCGGTGCTGACGCCGACGCCGCAGATCGTTGCGGACGCGCAGGTCGCCGATCTTCGGTACGGCGCGGTGGTGCTGTCCTCGGCCCGTGCAAAGGTCAATTACGTCGGCGGGCGCGGTACGGCTCAAGCGGTGGCGACGGGTTCGAGCGGCGTACCGTTCCGCATTGCGGTCAACGCCAAGCTCAGCCCGAACGACTATCTGGTCGCGCTTCAGGGTCAGGCAAACGGTGTCGATTTCCGCACGGTGAACCCAGCGCGGATCCGCGCCGCCAAGGGCGTATATGCGCTCGCCCCGACGCGGATCGACTTCGGCGGGGCCAACGGCGGGTCGGCGCGGTTGGCTGGCAGTTATGGTCGCGGGCTCAACGCGCAGGCGCGGCTCGACAAGCTCGACCTGTCCGTGCTGAGCGCGCTGATGCCGAACCTCGGTATTGGTGGGCAGGCGACTGGCAGCCTCGACTTCGCACAGGCCAATTCCAGTGCGGTACCGACGGCCGATGCGCGTGTCACGGTGACCAATTTCACCCGCTCGGGGCTGGCCGCTGTGTCGGAGCCGGTCGACATCGTCTTCGCCGGAACGCTCGGCAACGAAGGCGGCGTGGGCCGTGCGCTGGTCCGGCGCGGACAGGCTGTGGTCGGCCGTATGGTCGCGAACCTGCGTCCTCTGGGGGCTGGAGCATCGTGGAGTCAGCGTCTGATGGCGGCGCCGCTGTCCGGGGGCATTCGCTACAATGGTCCATCTGCGGTGCTGTTCAGCTTCGCCGCGATCCCGAACCAGCAGCTGTCGGGCCCGATAGCGATTGCCGCCGACTTCTCGGGCCGGTTGGACGCGCCACAGCTGAACGGGCTGATCCGCGCGGACAATCTGACGTATGACAACGAGACCTATGGCACGCGGCTGTCTCGCATGCAGTTGGCGGGGCGCTTCACCAACGAGCGTCTCGAGATTACCAGGCTGAACGCGAAGGCTGGCGACGGCAGCGTTCAGGCGACCGGTTCGATCGGTCTTGCGGCAGCAAGCGGCTTCCCGATCGATATCCGTGCGAAGCTCGATAATGCTCAGCTTGCTAAAAGTGACGCGATCAGCGCGACGACCTCGGGCACGATCCACCTGACCAATGGGCCGGGCGGTGGGCTGATCCAGGGCGAGCTGCAAATCCCGGAGGCGCGCTACGCTATCATCCGCCAGGGTCAGGCCGAGGTTTCGGAGCTGACCGGCGTGCGCCGCAAGAGCGACATCCGCGTACCGCGGCCGACCGATCGACCAACGCCGGCACCGGTCGGGTTGTTCAAGCTCGACCTGCACGTGACGGCGCCGAACCAGCTGTTCGTGTCGGGCATGGGCCTAGACTCCGAATGGCGGATGGACATGCGGATCGGCGGCACGTCGGCCGCGCCTGTCATCACCGGCGGGCTCGACGTGGTGAAGGGTGCCTATTCGTTCGCGGGCAAGCGCTTCGAGGTCACCAGGGGCACGGTGCGCTTCCGCGGTGGCGCTCTGACCGACCCCGACATCAACATCACTGCGACGACGACGGTTAATGGCATCACCGCGGTCATCGCCATCACCGGCACCGGTCAGCGGCCGCAGATCGCGTTCACGTCGACGCCGACGCTGCCGCAGGACGAGGTGCTCAGCCGGTTGCTGTTCGGGACGAGCCCGACCAACCTGTCGGCGACAGAGGCGATCCAGTTGGCGGCGGCGCTGAACTCGCTCCGCGGGTCGGGCGGCGGTGGCCTGAACCCGCTAGGCAAGCTGCGCTCGGCGACCGGGTTCGACCGACTCCGGATCGTCGGTGCCGATCAGGCGACGGGCCAGGGCACCAGCCTGGCGGCGGGCAAGTACCTGACCGACAAGATCTATGTCGAGGTGGTGACCGACGCGAAGGGCTTCACGTCGACCCAGCTGGAGATCGCATTGACCAAGGCACTGAGCCTGTTGTCCTCCGCTGGCGGTGTCGGCGGCTCGAACGCCAGTTTGAAGTACTCGAAGGACTATTGAGCCAGCCCGGCCTTCGCGACCAAGACGGTCGCGAAGGCCGGAACCACCCGGAGGGGCAGTTCCGCGGCGGCTATCGCACGGCCGTGCGCCGTACTACGTTTCCGGACCGGATGAGGTAGGGGAAAGCGAACCACGCCTGATGTCTGAATAACGTCGAGCCTGTCGCCGATCGTGCCGGGCAATGGCAATTGAACGCACTGTCGCTCGGAACGATTGGTCGCTCCACGCGAGGCACGCAAGTTATGCGATCGCCTCATAAGGGCAATTCGCGAGCGCTTACCTGGCTGAGGCGGCCTCGGTATTATCTTGGTTATGCAGGCGGAGCGCTAGCTCAACGACGATTGGTGCTTGGTTCAAGCAACGCTGCATCTGGCAAAACTCACCGGATTTTTTCTTCCAACTATGCGCGTTAACCCGGCCTAGTGGGTCCGCTGCGAACAGCGACATGACGGTAAGGTATCCGATCACCATGGCCCGTCGGGCAACATCTCAGAGCAAAAAGCAAATCGACCAAACAATCGAATCCAAAGTGGATGAGATTGAACGTCATAACGATGATAGAACGCGCAATAGTGCCGGTCCGACGAGCGTGCACTACCAGTACAGGTCGCGCGTAACCCGCCGAACCGGCGTTAATCACTTACCAAGGGCGAATGGTGGTGCCGTAGATAAGCGCGATGATGAACTTCAGCATTTTATGCTCCCTTTTTTCACACCCTTGCGGATGCAACCCCCGGTTAACAGTTAACGAAGTGTTAAACAATCCTGATATGAGAGTGTTAACCATCTTTGCCCTTGGTCGGAGAGGTAGGCTTAACGCTATCTTCAAGCTTGTCGGGTTACGCGGACCGTATGAAGCAATCTCCGCTCGCGCATTTCGATCGTTCGGCGGCTGTTGATCTGCCGTTCGCGGCCTTGGGCGAATCGGTGCGTTCGATCGCGCCAATGGTTTCCCGGCCCGACGAGGCGCTCGGTTGGCAATTCCTGCTGTTGGCGGAGATAGCCAACTTCGCTGTGCTTCGGCGGCACCTTGGCAGACCGCGTGCCGATACGCTGATCGTCGATGTGTCGACTCGGATCGCAAACCTGTTGCCAGAGACCAGGGCGGTTGTTGCCGGTCGCAATCTGGTGGAAGTTGCATTCGCCTGCGACGCCCGGTTATCGCTAGATATGGCATTGACTGCGATCGAAGTGGCGTTCGAGACGCCGTTCGACATCGATGGCGAGTCCCATCGGGTGCATCTGCTGCTCGGCGCCGCGGCCGTTTGTGGGCATGGCGACGACGTACGCCTGGTTGAAGAGGCCGAACGCGCGCTGGTAGAATCACGGGCCGAACGTAAGGCGATCACCCGTGACGTGGCCCAGTCGACCGCCTCCGTCGACCGGATCGCGCTGGCTCGTGACCTCGCCGGCGCTATCGAGAACGAGGAACTGTTTCTCCAATACCAGCCGAAAGTTCACCTCCGTCGGCAAGAGATAACCAGCGTCGAGGCGCTCGTGCGCTGGCAACATCCGACCCGCGGATTGGTGCTGCCGAGCGATTTCATCCCGATGGCTGAGGAATCCCGCGATATCGTCGCGCTGACCCTCTGGACGATCAGGCAGTCGATCCGCGACCAGAAGCTTCTTGCAGAGCGCGGCTATGACCTGCGCGTGTTCATCAACATCGCGGGCGTCCTGCTGGCGGACACGCCGTTCGTGCGCCGCGTCTGCGCGATGGTGCAGTCCAGTGGCGCTCGCCTGGGATTCGAGATTACCGAAACCTCAGTCATTCGTGACCCGGATAGCGCGATCGCGAACCTGAAGGTCTTTGCCGATATCGGCATCACGATCGCCATCGACGACTACGGCGCGGGGCTCTCGTCGCTGGCGTATCTCAAGCAGTTGCCGGCGCGTGAACTGAAGATCGACAAGCTGTTCGTCACGCAACTCACGAGTTCGAACCGCGATCCGCTGATCGTGCGTTCGACGATCGACCTGGCCCATGCCCTGGAGATGGAAGTGGTCGCGGAGGGCGTGGAGACGCAGGCGGCAATGGCGCTTCTTTCGGTGATGGGCTGTGACATGATCCAGGGGTTTCTGATCAGCCGCCCTATCGCGCTCGATGCCTTGGTGCGGTTCCTGGAAGCCGACGGCCATCTGGCGACCGCCGCCACCCTTCGCACCCCCTTCGATCGATCGGCGACCGTATGGAAACGCGCCTGAGGGCTATCCGCCGCCAGGCGTTCGGCATGGTTGCGGCGCTGGCATGCACGTGCGCTGCGCCGTCGGCTTGGTCGCAGCGGGCTGGCGCGACATCGCAGGGCGTCGAACAGGCTATAGCGGACGCCAAGGCGGCGATGCTCGTCAATCCCGATCAGGCTCGGCTGAAGGCGGAAGATGCCGAGCGCAGGGCGCCTGCCATATCCGATCGAAAGGCCCGCGGCATTGCCGTTGCCACTGCGCAGTGGCTGCAGGGTGAAGCCTATCTCCGCACGAACGACGTGGCCCATGCGCGCGTTCCGATTGGTCGGGCGTTAGCCGTTGCTGCGCGCCTCGCACCGGATACCAAGCTGCACGCCGATATCCTGCTATCGAGGGGCGGAATCGACGGTGGCATGGGTCATGTCGCGAACGCCTTGCGCGACTATCAGGCGGCTTTCGCGATATACCGCAAGATCGGCGATACCCGGGGGCAGGCCATGGGGCTGGTCTATATCGCGCTGCTTTACAGCGAGGCGATGGATCAGACCACCGCCCTGCGCTATTACCAGCAGGCGCTCGACGTCTACAAATCCGACCCAAATCTCGCGATCTCGATCTATAACAACCGCGGCGTCGTCCTGAAGGATCTAGGGAGATTTGGCCCGGCTGAAGAGCAGTTCTCCGCCGCGCTCAAATTGGCGAAAGCGCTGAACAGTCCGCTTCTGGTGGCATCGGTGTTGAACAATCTCGCCCGCGTTCATCTGGCGACGGGCCAGTTGCGGAAGGCCGATGGTGAGATCGCGACAAGCTTGCAACTGGCGACTGGCCCCGACGCGGTCGGTCTGCGAAGCCAGTTGATAGCATCGGCTGCTCAGTCCGCCCTGCAGCATGGTCGGCCGGAACGTGCCGCCGCGCTTGTAACCAGTGCGTTCGCCGGTATCGACCTGACCAGGACCGGTCTCGACCTGAAAGATTCGCACCGGACGGCCTATGATACCTTCCTCGCCCGCGGCGACGATGCGTCCGCCCTGGCGCATCTCCAGGCGCTGAAGCGGATCGACGATGGTGCGACCAAGGTGGCGACGAGTTCCAACACCGCGTTGATGGCTGCCCGGTTCGATTTCGCGAACCAGGAGCTGAAGATCAGCCAACTCAAGGCAGAAGACCTCGAGCGGAGTATCGCCTTCGAGCGGGCACGGGCGCAGTCGCAACGGTATGTGTTCATCGGCGCGTCGGCGGCGGTGGCGATCGTCATCGCGATGCTGGCGTTCGGCCTGTTCACGATCCGTCGTAGCCGCAATCAGGTGCGCGCCGCCAACGCCGATCTGGCGGTGACCAACGACGCCTTGAACAAGGCGCTCGCCGCAAAGACCGAATTCCTGGCGACGACGAGTCACGAAATCCGCACCCCGCTCAACGGCATCCTCGGCATGACGCAGGTGATGCTGGCCGATACGAAGCTGGTGCCGCTGCTGCGGGATCGGCTGCAGGTCGTCCAGGGAGCGGGGCTGACGATGCGTGCCCTCGTCGACGACATCCTCGACGTTGCAAAGATGGAAACGGGGAACCTGACGATCGAGTCCGCGCCGTTCGATCTGCGCGCCGTCGTCACCGACGCGACCCGAATGTGGGAGGAGCAGGCGCGCGCCAAGGGGCTGTCCTTCGCCGTCGACTTGAACGATTGCCCGGGGATGATCGTCGGCGACGCGACGCGGGTACGACAGATCGTGTTCAACCTGTTGTCTAATGCGCTTAAGTTCACGAGCCTCGGCCGCGTATCGTTGACCGTGGACATCGACGCGGACGATGCGTTGCGGATTGCGGTGGCGGATTCGGGGATCGGCATTCCGCCCGAGAAACTGCACGAAATCTTCGAATCCTTCCGCCAGGCGGACGCCGGGACGACGCGGCAGTTCGGGGGGACGGGGCTGGGGCTGTCGATCTGCCGCAATCTGGCACGGGCAATGGGCGGGGACGTCTCCGTCGGCAGCGTGCTCGGCGAAGGTGCGACTTTCACGGTGACATTGCCGCTGGTAAGCGCGCCGGCTGTCGAACGCTCTTCCGCGGATACGTCTCGTGGCGAAACTCTCGTTGTCGATCGCAACCCGATCACCCGCAGCATGTTCCGCACGCTATTGGCGCCGCATGCCGGCAGCGTGGTCTGCGCCGCCAGCGTGGACGAGGCGGTCGCGATACTGGCCGAGGGCGGGATCGTTCGGGTGCTTATCGACGACGCGACCGTCCGATTGGGCGGGGATCCGCTCGATTCGTTGCGTATGATCGTTGCAGCGGATGCGGAAGCCGACATCACGGTGTTGTGGCCCCAGTCGACCGAGCTTGAACGGAATGCGCTGTTGTCGACCGGCATCGCGCGCGTCGTTGCGAAACCGGTGACCGGCGCCGTCCTGACCGCGATGATGTTCGGCCCATCAGTTTCAGATAACCACTTAATTCCGGACCTTGTGCCGCAGGCGGCTTGAGGGGTATGCGAACTGTTATGATCACCTTGGCCACCGCGATGTTCTTCACAAAAACGAACTGGCGGTGAACGTCCTCTTCATCGAGGACGACCGAATGAATCGGCGTGTCGTGCGCGATATGCTGGACGTCGCGGGTGCGACGATGGTCGAGGCTGAAAGCGCCGAGCAGGGCCTCGTGATCCTGGACGAACAGGACTTCCAGATGGTCCTGGTCGATCTGCGGATGCCGGGAATGGATGGCGTCACCGCGATCGAACACATCCGCGCGCGGGGGGATCGCAAAGGCAAGGTTCCGATCATCGTCGTGACCGCCGACATCGCGCCCGACCTGCGCGAACGGTGTCTCGCGGCGGGCGCGGACGACGTCATCTTCAAGCCGGTCGCGATGGATTCGCTGTTCGATGCGATGGGGCGCATCCTGGCCCGCGACGCCGAGGGCTTCGGCGTTATCGGCTAGCGCTTCAGGGCGTCGATCAGCGAAGCGGTACCGCTGCCACGCCGCGCGGGCTTCGGTTGCGAGGCATCCGGCGACCAACCGGTAAGGAACACGATCTCGAACTTCTCCTGCGTGCGACCGCGATCGTCCGCCGCGGCGGCGAATGCGTCTGCCAGCGCCGTCAGCGTTGCCTTGGTCATCGGGCGGCGGCCAGCGAGGACGTTGGTCGCGGCCATCCCGCGCAGGTCGCCTAGCAGCCTGCCGATATCGCGGTACCCCACGTTCAGCGTTTCGACGTCGGCGACCGGGAGGGCGAACCCGGCGCGCATTAGCAGGTCGCCCGCCGACCGTACCTCGATCTGCGGATGCAACCGCGCGACTGGGCGCTCACTCTCAGCGGCCCGTAACGTCGTGCGAAGCGTCGACAGGCTGCCCGCCCCGACGAATGCGCCGAGAAACAGGCCGTCGGGTCGCAGGATACGGCGGATCAGCGTCAGTGCGCCGGGTAGGTCGTTCACCTGGTCGAGCACGCCTGCGCAGATCACGCAATCGAACGTCGCGTCGCCGAACGGCAGGCGGTCCTCATCACCCTGGACGCCGCGTGCACCGTGGGCGAACGCAAAGCCGGCGTCGTACCGGGCGACGCGCGCACCCGGTGGCGGGACGAACGCGCCGTCGAAACAGCCGATATCGAGGATATCGGTGAAGTTGCGCGTCACCGCATGGAGACGTTCGGCGATGCCATCGAGCATGGTCGCGCGAACGAAGTCGTGCGCCGCATAGTTGAGCGCCGCGCGGTCGCGACGATGACGGCGTACGCTACGATCGAAGATGTCGGGGTTGTCCACGGGCGCGCTTGTGCCGTGCCCGACGATTCGCGACAAGGGGCCGGGGGAAAGCAATGCTGGCAAACCCGTTTCGTCACGTCATCGGACTTGCATTGCCGCCGCGCTGCGCCGGATGCGGGGTGCCGGTAGGCGAGGATCATCGCTTCTGCGCGACCTGCTGGAGCGGACTTCGCTTCCTGGGTTCGCCCTGGTGTGCTGGCTGCAACACTCCGTTCGCGTTCGACCGCGGCGAAGGGGCCCTGTGCGCGCGATGTCTTAGCACGCCACCAAGGCATGCCGGCGTGCGCGCGGCCGTAGCGTACGGCCCGGTCGCGCGCGATCTGGCGCTGCGATTGAAATATGGCGGACGGATCGCCTTTGCCGAAACGATGGCGCGGCAGATGATCCGTTTGATGCCGACTAGCGCCCAACTTTTGATCCCGGTGCCGCTACACCGCTGGCGGATATGGACGCGCGGGTTCAATCAGGCTGCTTTGATCGGCGAGGCGCTGGCACGGCTTTCTGCCGTGCCACACGACAGCACAGCGCTGGTGCGCGTCCGGCGCACGGCGCCGCTGCGTGGGATCGGCGGGCGGCAGCGGGCCAAAACGGTCGCAGGGGCCTTTGCCGTTAATCCCAAGGCACGCGACCGGCTTCGCGAAAAAGCGGTCGTGCTGGTCGACGACGTCTACACCAGCGGCGCGACGGCGGACGCGTGCACCCGCGTCCTGCTGAGAGCCGGAGTAGCCTCGGTGACAATCCTGTGCTGGGCACGCGTGCTGTCAGCGAGCGACGATTGACAAGCGCGATCGCAATCCTCACTTCCGCCGCATGGCAAAAGTCGAGATATATACCAAGGCGTTCTGCCCTTATTGCACCCGGGCGATGAAGTTGCTCGCGTCAAAAGGCGTCACCCCCGAAGAGTTCGACGTGACGATGGGCGGGCCGAAGAAGGCCGAGATGGTGCAGCGATCGGGCGGCCGCATGACGATGCCGCAGGTCTTCATCGACGGGAAGCATATCGGCGGTTCGGACGACCTCGCCGCGCTCGACGCGAAGGGCGGCCTCGACCCACTGCTCGGCTGATGCGGATCGGCGTGCTTCAGATGACGAGCGGGATCGATGCCGCGGTCAATGCGGCGACGCTGGTCGAGGCTGTCGGATCAGCGGCGCGCGAGGGCGCCGCGATGATCTTCACGCCCGAAATGTCGGGACTGATCGATCGTGACCGTGCGCGCGCGGGCGCTCACATCGTAACCGAAGATCAGGACCGCGTCCTGCACGCGGCGCGTGATGCGGCGGCAGCGGCGGGCATCTGGGTCCATCTCGGCTCGCTTGCCGTGCGTCGCTCCGACGGACGATTGGCCAACCGGGGGTTCGTCATCGATGCCGACGGCGCGATCCGCGCGCGGTACGACAAAATCCACCTGTTCGATGTCGATTTGCCGAGCGGCGAAAGCTGGCGCGAGTCTGCGAGTTATGTCGGCGGCGATGCTGCAATAGTTGAGGAGACGCCGATCGGCCCCCTGGGACTGTCGATCTGCTATGATCTGCGGTTTGCGGGGCTTTACGCAGCGCTGAGCGATGCGGGAGCTACGGTGCTGGCAGTACCGGCTGCATTCACCCGTCCAACCGGCGTCGCGCATTGGGAGGTGTTGTTACGCGCGCGTGCGATCGAGTCCGCGTCGTTCGTCGTCGCGGCCGCGCAGACCGGCGTGCATGCCGATGGCCGATCGACCCATGGGCATTCGCTGATCGTCGATCCGTGGGGTGAGGTGCTGCTCGATATGGGCGACAAAGCGGGACTGGCGTTCGTCGATATCGATCCGGGCAAGGTCGCCGACGTACGGGCGCGTATTCCCGTCATTGCGCATCGACGCCCGATCCCAACGGTCACGCTTTCCTAGACGCCCGGTTGGCGTTTGGCACGGGTGGGACGACGTACGGACGAGCAGGAACGCCGCCGTCCCACTCCTACGACGAAGCCGATCGGTATCAGCCTTGAATATCTTTTCGGATCTCGCCGGTGCGGGTATTCGAACGCATGGCACGCGCATCCAAGCTGAAGGTCTATCGGACGGCGGCTGGGTTTCATGACGCCTATGTCGCCGCGCCGAGCCAGAAGGCGGCGCTTGCCGCCTGGGGTAGCGATCATGATCTGTTCGCGCGGGGCGTTGCCGAACTCGTAACCGATCCCGCACTGATGGCCGAGCCGTTGGCGTCCCCCGGTACCGTCGTGAAGCGATCGCGCGGCACCGCGTCCGAACAGATCGCGGCACTGCCGCCCCGCCCGTCGTCGAAACCGCAGGCGGACGAACCGGTCGTCCGCAGCAAACCAAAGCCCATCGACGTCAAACATCGCAAGTCCAAGCCGGATCGCGCAGCGATCGAGCAGGCCGAGGAGACGTTGGACGCGGTACGTGGCGAGCAGGATCGTGCCGAACGATCGCTCGCAGACCGCGAGGCAGCGTTGGCGCGCGAGCGGCGTGCGTTCGAGCGCGACCGGAAGGTGGCGCTCGACGAAGCGCAGGCCGCGGTGGACCGTGCCCAGAAATCCTACGACGTGGCGCTGCGGAAATGGCGCGCAGATCGGTGACCCACCGTTCGCCTGACCGCACGAAGGGTGGATATCAGGCGAACCGAGCCGCTGGCGTGACGGATGCCGCTATCGCTCAGATGCGCGGATGCTAGCTTATAGCCAGCGATGTGGCGCCATGCGGCGCTGCATCCTCGGCGCCCCGCCCGGATACGCGAGTGTCACACGGACGGGCGGGGCGCCTGGTTCATCCGGGATTCAGCCGGCATCGGCAAAGCGCCGAGCAGAGGCATCGCCTGCGTAATGCGTACCTTCAGCGTCCCGCCCGGTTCCTGTCACACGGACGGCGGGACGCGTTTTCGCTATCGTAGCACCACACCGGCAGCGGCCAGGTTCGCCTCGGCGGCGGACGCGGTGGTGCCGCCGGTCGGCACCGGCATGCCGATCGCGCGCGTCATGTCCTTCAGGATGACGGCGTCGAAGCCGTCGCGGACAGCATCCATCGCCGACCACGCGACGCAGAAGTCGAACGCCAGTCCGACGAAGACGCAGCGGGATACCGCTTTGTCGCGCAGATATCCGGCTAGTCCCGTGCGGGTCTTCCGGTCGTTCTCATAGAAGGCGGAATAGGAATCGAGCGCGGGATCGAAGCCCTTGCGTATGATCAACTGCGCTCGATCGATGCCGGTCGCAACGTCGGGGTGGAACAGCGCACCGTGCGTTCCCTGGATGCAGTGATCCGGCCACAGCACCTGATCGCCATAGGCCATCCGAACGGTGTCGAATGGGACACCGCCTGCGTGGTTGCTGGCGAAGGACGAATGATTTGCCGGATGCCAGTCTTGCGTGACGACGACGTGCGTGAACTGCGTCGCTAGCGCTGCGATCGGCAGCATGATGTCATCGCCGCCGGCTACCGCGAGCGAGCCGCCAGGGCAGAAGTCGTTTTGTGGATCGACGATGATGAGCGCGTCGTGGGCGAGGATCGGCACGTTCGGCATGGCGTTGCTATCCCTGTCGCGGCGCGTGCCTTCTCTCGAAAGTCGGATCGTCGCTACGGTTGCGACGCTGGTGCCCCCGGCGAGATTTGAACACGCGGCCTACGGTTTAGGAAACCGTCGCTCTATCCGGCTGAGCTACGGGGGCATCCTCGGCGGCGTCTATGCGGCCGGGCTTCGGGGATCAAGCGGCGGCGTCACCCTTAGGGCACCGCCGCTTGCCACCGGGCTTACGCCTTGACGTGCTGCGAGATGTACTTGTTCATCTCGAACATCGTGCACTTGTCACGGCCGAAGACCTTCTTCAGCTTTTCGTCCGCCAGAATCTCACGCTTGTTCTCGGGATTCTGGAGGTTGTGTTCCTTGATGTAGACCCACACCTTGCTGATCACCTCGCTGCGCGGCAGCTTGTCGTTGCCGACAATCTCGCCGAGCTCGGGGGAGGGCTGCACGGGGGCGTGGATGCCGCCGGTCTTTGGTGCTGTAGCCATAAGCATTCCTTCCTGTTCGCGCCGCATGCCTCTTTGCACGGGCGCGCGTGGTCACGCCTTGTTGAGCGCTGCCGCCTTGTGCGCTGCCTTGCCGCCGTTGTCACTCTCTACGATGTACTGCGGGTCGTCCTTCGAGGCGCGGACGGTATGGCTCTTGATCTTCGTGTCGCTCGTCTGCTTCTTCACGACCTCGCCGTGCGCGGTGCCGCCGTGGCTCTTCCACGTCACTTCGTCGCCCTTCTTGAAGCTCTCGTCCTTGGCCTTGGTCATCGGTCCATCTCCTTGGCGTTGCAGCATTAATTCGCCGAGACGGGGATTGGTTGCACGGCCGTGCCGACGTCGGGCGGTTGCGGATCGGGCAACGAGAAGGCATCAGGCGGGCAGTCTGGAGATACACCGCCATGAAAACCCGCGCCGCCGTCGCCTTCGAGGCAAAAAAACCGCTCGAGATCGTCGAACTCGACCTGGAGGGGCCGAAAACCGGCGAAGTTCTCGTCGAAATCATGGCGACGGGCATCTGCCATACCGACGCGTACACGCTCGACGGGCTTGATTCGGAAGGGTTGTTTCCGAGCGTGCTGGGCCATGAGGGCGCCGGCATCGTCCGCGAGATCGGCGCGGGCGTGACCAGCGTCGCGGTCGGCGATCACGTCATCCCGCTCTACACGCCCGAATGTCGCCAGTGTAAGTCGTGCCTCAGCGGCAAGACCAACCTGTGCACCGCGATCCGCGCGACGCAGGGGAAGGGGCTGATGCCCGACGGGACGACGCGGTTCAGCTACAAGGGCCAGCCGATCTTCCATTATATGGGCTGCTCGACCTTTTCGAATTTCACCGTGCTGCCGGAGATCGCGGTCGCGAAGATCCGCGAGGACGCGCCATTCGATACCTCGTGCTACATCGGCTGCGGCGTGACGACCGGGGTCGGCGCGGTGGTGCACACGGCGAAGGTCCAGCCGGGCGACACGGTCGTCGTGTTCGGGCTTGGCGGCATAGGGCTCAACGTGATTCAGGGCGCGAAGTTGGCCGGGGCGGGGATGATCGTCGGCGTCGACATCAATCCCGACCGCGAGGAATGGGGCCGGCGCTTCGGCATGACGCACTTTGCCAACCCGAAGGATGTCGGCGACATCGTCCAGCACATCGTCGCGATTACCGATGGCGGTGCGGATTACACGTTCGACGCGACCGGGAACACGACCGTCATGCGTCAGGCGCTGGAGGCGTGTCATCGCGGCTGGGGTACTTCGATCGTGATCGGGGTGGCCGAGGCGGGCAAGGAGATCTCCACGCGGCCGTTCCAGCTCGTCACCGGGCGCAATTGGCGCGGGACGGCGTTCGGCGGCGCGCGCGGGCGGACGGATACGCCGAAGATCGTCGATTGGTATATGAACGGCATGATCGAGATCGACCCGATGATCACACACCGCCTGACGCTCGACGAGATCAACAAGGGCTTCGATCTGATGCATGCCGGCGAGAGCATCCGTTCCGTCGTAATCTACTGAGGAGCACGCGATGTTCAGCCATGTCATGCTCGGCGCCGACGATATTGCGGGCTCGAAGACGTTCTACGACGCCAGCCTGGGCGCTCTCGGCGTGCCCGAAGGAATCGTCGATGAATGGGGGCGGGTGGTGTACGCACAGGCCGGCGGGCGTTTCCTGATCACGCCGCCGATCGACGGCCAGCCGGCGAGCCACGGCAATGGCAGCACGATGGGCTTCTTAGCCGAATCGCCCGAGGCCGCCGATGCGTGGCATGCCGCGGGGCTCGCGAGCGGCGGGACGGCGTGCGAGGACCCGCCCGGGGTGCGCGAGGTGACCGGTGGCCGGAAGCTGTATCTCGCCTATCTGCGCGACCCTTCGGGCAACAAGCTCTGCGCCACGCACCGGGTCGCATGATGGACACCGTCTCCACCAGCAAAGCGTACGGCGGTACGCAGGGCGTCTACCGCCACGCGTCCACCGTCACCGGCACAGACATGACCTTCGCGGTCTATGTGCCGCCGCATGACGAGGGGGCGCGGTTGCCCGTGCTCTGGTATCTGTCGGGACTGACCTGCACGCACGCCAATGTGATGGACAAGGGCGAGTATCGACAGGCGTGCGCCGAGGCTGGGATCGTCTTCGTCGCGCCCGATACGAGCCCGCGCGGGGACGGTGTGCCCGACGACGAGGCGTATGATTTCGGGCAGGGCGCCGGCTTCTACGTCGATGCGACCGAGGAACCCTGGGCTGCCAATTTCCGCATGCGCAGCTATATCGAGGACGAGCTGCCAGGGCTGATCGCCGCGGAGTTTCCGGTCGACATGGCACGGCAGGGCATCACCGGGCATTCGATGGGCGGACACGGCGCGCTGACGATCACGCTGCGCAACCCCGACCGGTTCCGCAGCGTGTCGGCGTTTGCACCGATCGTCTCGCCGCTGCACTGCCCGTGGGGGGAGAAGGCGCTGACCAGTTATCTGGGTGCCGACCGTGCCCACTGGCGCGCGTACGATGCCTGCGCGTTGATCGACGACGGCGCACGGGTGCCCGAACTGCTGGTCGATCAGGGGCAGGCCGACGGGTTCCTCGCGGATCAGCTCAAGCCCGAACTGCTCGCCAGCGCGTGTGCCGATGCCGGAATAGACCTGACGCTCAGGATGCAGGCCGGCTATGACCACAGCTATAATTTCATCTCGACCTTCATGGCGGATCATGTTCGCTGGCATGCGGAACGCCTGAAGTGAGCCCACATATCTGACGACCCGGAGCCGTCCATGACCCAAATACCATCGCCCGACGACGGCGACCTGATCGACGCGGACGGCAAGATCGCGGTGCCGCCGGATGTCGCCGAGGCGATCCGCACGCTGATCCGCTGGTCCGGCGACGATCCGACGCGCGAGGGGCTGCTCGACACGCCGCGGCGGGTGGCGCGGGCGTGGAAGGAATATTGCGCGGGCTATGGCGACGATCCGGCCAAGCATCTGGCGCGGGTGTTCGAGGAGGTCGGCGGGTATGATGAGATCGTGCTGCTGAAGGACATTCCGTTTCAGTCGCACTGCGAGCACCATATGGCACCGATAATCGGCAAGGCGCACATCGCCTATCTGCCGCGTGATCACGTCGTCGGCATCTCGAAGCTGGCGCGCGTGCTGCACGGGTTCGCGCGGCGGCTGCAGGTGCAGGAGCGGCTGACCGCGGAGGTTGCCGACTGCATCTGGGATAATCTTAAGCCGCTGGGCGTCGCGGTGGTGATCGAGGCGAGCCATGCCTGCATGACCGCGCGCGGCGTGCGTACGCCCGGCGTGTCGATGGTGACCAGCCGTATGATGGGCGTGTTCCGCGACGACGATCGCAGCCGCAAGGAAGTGCTGGCGCTAATGGGGCACCGCTCGTGAGCCGCGCGTGACGCGTACCGTCCTCGTGACCGGCGGTGCGCGGCGGTTGGGCGCGGCGATCGTCCGGCGGCTGGCTGCGGACGGGCATGCGGTGGTGATTCATCATGGGCACCCCGACGATGCTGCGGCGGCTTTAGCGGAGGAGATCGTAGCCGCCGGGGGACGCGCGGCGACGGTCCTGGGCGATCTGCAGGATCTGCGCGCTATTCCCGATATGTTCGCCGAGGCGCGTTCTGCGATCGGTGGACCGGTCGACGGGCTGGTCAATTCGGCGTCTCGGTTCGCGTTCGATCGACCGCCGGCGTTCGATGCCGATCTGTTCGGCGAACTGGCGGCGATCAATTGCGGAGCACCCGCGGCGCTTGCCTCGGCACTGGCGGCGCCGGAGGATCTCGCGGACGGTGCGGTGGTCAACATCCTCGACCAGAAAGTCGCGAACCTGAACCCCGATTTCTTCTCCTACACCTGTGCCAAGGTTGCGCTCGAAGGGGCGACGACGATGCTGGCGCAGGCGCTAGGGCCGCGGATCAGCGTCAACGCGGTTTCGCCAGGCCTGACGCTGCCAAGCGGGGACCAGAGCGATGCCGAGTTCGCCTCGGTGGCTAGCCTCAACCTGTTGGAGCGTCCGGTCGGGGCGGAGATGGTTGCAGATGCTGTCGCTTTTCTGATCGGGGCGCGGGGCGTGACCGGGCAGAAAGTGTTCGTCGATTGTGGGCAGCGGTTCTTAGCGCGAGACGGCGACGTGATGTTCGAGGGACGGCATGGCTGAATTCACGACGATCCTCGACCGCCTGTCGATTATGATCCGGCTGGGTATCCATCCTCATGAAGTGGAACCGCAGCCGGTGGTCGTCTCGGTAGAAATGACGGTCGCGTATCCCGATCCGCTCGGCGAGGATGCGATCGAGCAGGTGCTCGATTACGATTTCGTGCGGGAGGGCGTTCTGGCGTTCACGGAGCGCCGGTTCGCGTTGCAGGAGACGCTGTGCGAGGCGATCGCCGCGCTGTGCCTGGGCGATGCGCGGGTGCGGCGGGTGAAGGTGCGGACGATGAAGACCGATGTGTACCCCGATGCCGGGGTGGGATGCGAGGTCGTGCGGGAGCGCTAGCCCCCCTCTACCCGGCGGGGAGAGGGGGCCGACGGTCAGGCTCGGTTGGCGGCGCTGAGCACGGCGCGGACCGAGGCGGTGGCGATGTCGCTGTCGATACCGACGCCGAACACGGTGCGACCGTCCGCGGTGCGGCATTCGACATAGGCGGCGGCCTGCGCGTCGGCGCCGTGGCCGATCGCGTGTTCGTTATAGTCGACGACGTCGAGCGTCGGGCCGGTGCTTTCGCCGAGCGCGGCGACGACGCCCGAGATCAGGCCATTGCCGCGGCCCGAAATCGAGCGTTCCTCGCCGTCCACCGCGACGCGGCCGACGAAGAGGCGTTGGCCGACCTGGCCGCTTTCCTCGTAGTCGCGGAGCACGAAACGGTCGTCGGCTTGCGGCAGATAGGTCGACTCGAACAGTGCCCAGATGTCGCCGGCGTTGAGCTCCTGGCTGGTGCGGTCGGCGAGTGCCTGGGTGTGGCGGCTGAAATCGGCCTGGAGCCGCTTGGGCAGTTTCAGCCCCTTGTCCTGCTCGATCACCCAGGCGACGCCGCCCTTGCCCGACTGCGAGTTGACGCGGATCACCGCCTCGTAGCTGCGGCCGAGATCGGCGGGGTCGATGGGGAGATACGGCACCTCCCAAAGCGTGTCGTTCTTTGCCTCTTGCGCGGCAAAACCCTTCTTGATCGCGTCCTGATGGCTGCCGGAAAACGCAGTGAACACCAGGTCGCCGGCATAGGGCGTCCGCGGGTGGACCGGGATGTTGGTGCAGTAGTTCACCGTGTTCACGATGCCGTCGATGTCCGACAGATCGAGTTTCGGATCAACACCTTGCGTGTACATGTTGAGGGCGACCGTCACGAGATCGCAATTGCCGGTGCGCTCGCCATTGCCGAGCAGGCAGCCCTCGACGCGGTCTGCGCCCGCCATCATGCCGAGCTCGGCGGCGGCGACGCCGGTGCCGCGGTCGTTGTGCGTGTGCAGGCTGATGGCGACGCTGTCGCGGTTGCGGATGTGGCGGCCGAACCATTCGATCTGGTCGGCATAGACGTTCGGCGTCGCACACTCGACGGTCGCGGGCAGGTTGAAGATCAGCGGGTTGTCGGGTGTCGGCGTCAGGATGTCCATCACCGCCTCGCAGACTTCCAGGCTGAAATCGAGTTCGGCGGTGGAGAAGGTTTCGGGCGAATATTCGAACTGCCAGCGGACGTCGGGCTGCTTTGCGGCTTCGTCGCGCAGCACTTTCGCGCCATCGATGGCGATCTGCTTCACCTGGGCGCGGTCCATGCCGAACACGATCTTCCGCCACGCCGGCGACACCGCGTTGTAGAGGTGGACGATCGCGGTTTTCGCACCCTTCAGGCTGGCGAAGCTGGTCTCGATCAGGTCGCGGCGTGACTGGGTCAGGACCTGGATCGCGACGTCGTCGGGGATCCGGCCGGTCTTCACCAGGCCGGAGATGAAGTCGAATTCGGTCGCCCCGGCCGATGGGAAGCCGACCTCGATCTCCTTCAGGCCGACTTTGACCAGCAGGTCGAAGAACCGCGTCTTCTTCTCGGCGTCCATCGGATCGATCAGCGCCTGGTTGCCGTCGCGGAGATCGGTCGACAGCCAGCGGGGCGGCTTGACGATGGTCTTCGACGGCCATTGCCGGTCGGGCAGATCGATCTGGGGGAAGGGGCGGTATTTGGTCGATGGGTCGCGCAGCATGGCCAGTCTCTCGTGTTCGGGAGCGTATCGGTCAGCCCTTAGGCGCGGGGCGCGCCGGCAACGGGCGCGCGAAGCGGTGACGCGCCTAAGGGCGCGTAAGTCGTAGCAGCGAGAGCGGCTGGAGCTTCATGGCGGCGTTCCTACCGCGCGGACATTCGCGATGTCCAGCGCGATAGGGCGGCTGCGTCATATTTTACTGCGCGGAGAACGCGGCGTTGATCGTCAGGTCGACCTTGTCCGAAACGACGGGCACGGCCATGCCGAGGCCGAAATCGCTGCGCTTGATCGAACCCGTCGCGCGGAAGCCGAAATTGACCTTCTTGTTCATCGGGTTGGCGCCGGCGCCGACGAAGGTGGCGGCGAGCACGACGGGCTTGGTGATGCCTTTGATCGTCAGGTTGCCGGTGATCTTGGCGGTGTTGCCGCTGGCGACGACGCCGGTCGAGACGAAGGTCGCGGTCGGGCTGGTCGCGACGTCGAAGAAGTCCTTCGACTTCAGATGGTTCGCGAACGGTGCCGCGGTGACCGACAACTGGTCGGTGGCGAAGCTGACTTCGACCTTGGTCGCGTTGGGCTTGGCGGGATCGATCGTGATGCTGCCGCCCGAGGCGCCGAACTGCCCTTCGAGCATCGAGAAGCCCATGTGGTTGACCTGCCACGTGACCTGCGTGTGGTTCGGGTCGACCTTGTAGGTGCCGGCGGCGACGCGCGCCTTGTCAGGGGCGCCGGGCAGGCCGGGCGCGGTCTGGGCGAGTAGCGGGGCGGCGGTGACGGCGAGGACGGTGGCGAACATTAGGCGCATTTTTGGGTCTCCCTGATGATGGAAGTGATGCTGGCCGAGCGGGGGGGCGGCGTCAAACGTCGTTGCGGCAACGGAGCGTTTCGGTTTGGCTGATTCGCGGCGCGGAAGATTAGGAAGTTCATGCCTGGAACGGCTGATTGGGGGCGTTCGAGGGCGATAAGTTGACGACTTTACCGGGAACGCGGAAAATTTGCCGCCAGGTGGGTTGGTCGGTGGCCGATCTCGTTGGGGGTGGGGAGGGGCGCGCTGTAGACATTGGCGGACGGTGTCAGGGGTGGCCCGTGTAGGACAGCGTTTTCTTTGGCGGGCGGTCGACCGGTGCGCAGCCGTCCCCCGTTCGATCGGTGCGCTCGCTTGGCCCAGTCGCTCGCCCTGCATAGACGTCCGACGCGTTCCGCCATCCCCCGTCCGTCATGCCAGCGAAGGCTGGCATCTTTCGGGGGAGCGTGCCGCGCTAGCCACGGGAGACCCCAGCCTCCGCTGGGGTGACGGATTTGTGGGGTTACGGAATAAGCGCTTACGGAAACGGAGCGTGTTGATGTCGGCCCAGCCGGACTCGGTCTCGGCGATCCTCCCCCGCCAGGGGGAGGTGTCACCGTAGGTGACGGAGGGGGCGGTGTACGAAACTGATGTTCTCGTTGCCGCCCCCTCCGTCAGGCTGCGCCTGCCACCTCCCCCTGGCGGGGGAGGATCATACCGGCGCGCGTAGTCTCGTCGTTAATTCTTCGCCTTGTCGACGAGGGCATTCTTGCCGATCCACGGCATCATCGCGCGCAGTTCGGACCCGGTCTTCTCGATCGGATGCGCCAGCGCCTGCTTGCGCGCCGCCTTCAGCTCAGGCTGACCGGCACGGTTGTCGAGGATGAAGTTCTTGACGAAGCGGCCCGACTGGATGTCGGCGAGGACGCGCTTCATTTCCTTCTTGGTCTCGTCGGTGATGATCCGCGGGCCCGTGGTGATGTCGCCATATTCGGCGGTGTTCGAGATCGAATAGCGCATGTTGGCGATGCCACCCTCATACAGCAGGTCGACGATCAGCTTGGTCTCGTGGAGGCACTCGAAATACGCCATTTCGGGGGCGTAGCCGGCTTCGGTCAGCGTCTCGAACCCGGCCTGGATCAGGTGGGTGATGCCGCCGCAGAGCACGGCCTGCTCGCCGAACAGGTCGGTCTCGCATTCCTCGCGGAAGTTGGTCTCGATGATGCCCGAGCGACCGCCGCCGACGCCCGATGCATAGGCGAGGCCGATGTCATGCGCGTTGCCGCTCTTGTCCTGATGGATCGCGATCAGGCAGGGGACGCCGCCGCCGCGGACATATTCGCTGCGCACGGTGTGGCCGGGGCCCTTCGGCGCGATCATGATGACGTCGAGGTCTTCGCGCGGCTCGATCAGGCCGAAATGCACGTTGAGGCCGTGCGCGAAGGCGATCGTCGCGCCCTGCTTGAGGTGATCGTGCAGGTCGTCGGCGTAAATCGCGGCTTGATGCTCGTCTGGCGCGAGGATCATGACGATGTCTGCCCAGGCGGCGGCTTCGCGGTTCGACTTGACGGCAAAACCGGCGTCGATCGCCTTCTTGGCGGTGGCCGAGCCTTCGCGGAGGGCGATCGCGACGTCCTTGACGCCCGAATCGCGGAGGTTCTGCGCGTGGGCGTGGCCCTGCGAGCCATAGCCGACGATGGCGATCTTCTTGTCGGTGATGAGGTTCAGGTCGGCGTCGCGATCGTAATAGACACGCATTTTATGGTCCTTTGCTTTCTACCCCTCTCCCATTGGGAGAGGATACGGAGACTTGGTCCGGCGCAGCCGGGCCTAATCGGAGTTGGTGAGGGTGACGGGGTGGGCGAGATCGTCCTCACCCTCCCACCGCTTCTCGGCGGGCCCCTCCCTCTCCCAAAGGGAGAGGGGTTTTAGCGTCAGGCCGCTTCTCGCCCGCGGGCGATGGCGACGATGCCGGTTCTGGCGACTTCGATCAGGCCGACTTCGCCCATCAGTTCGACGAACTTGTCGATCTTGGCGATCGCACCGGTGACTTCGAAGACGAAGCTCGACGTGGTCGCATCGACGACGCGGGCGCGGTAGACCTCGGCGAGGCGGAGCGCTTCGATCCGGCGGTCGCCGGTGCCGGCGACCTTGACCAGCGCGAGCTCGCGTTCGACATGGTCGCCGAGCACCGTCAGGTCGACGACCTTGTGCACCGGCACCAGGCGGTCGAGCTGCGCGATGATCTGTTCCATCGTCGCGGCGGACGCGCTGGTCACGATCGTGATCCGGCTTACGCCCTTGTCCGTGGTGATCTCGCTGACCGTCAGGCTCTCGATATTGTAGCCGCGCGCGGTGAACAGGCCGGCGATCCGGGCGAGGATGCCCGGTTCGTTGTCGACGATGACGGCGAGCGTGTGCCGCTCGGCTTTTTCCTGGGTGATGTGCATTTTACTCTCCCCCCCTCCCGTGCGCGGGAGGGGGTAGGGGGTGGGCTGCCGGCTTGAACAGGCGGAGCGTTCGGGGTGAGCGCGAGCCCACCCCTCGGTCCCCTCCCGCTTGCGGGAGGGGAGGAAGGAAGAGTGTCACACCAGTGCCTTCGCTTCGTCGTCCATCGTGCCCGACACTTCGTTGGCCTGCAGGATCATGTCGGTATGCGCCGCGCCCGATGGGATCATCGGGAAGCAGTTGGCGAGTTTCGCGACGCGGCAGTCGACGATCACCGGGCCGTCATATGCGAGCATGTCGGCGATCCCGGCGTCGAGCTCGTCGGGCTTCGTGATGCGGATGCCCTTCCAGCCATAGGCCTCGCCGAGCTTCACGAAGTCCGGCAGAGAGTCGCTGTAACTCTCTGAATAGCGGCTCTCATAGGTGAGCTCCTGCCACTGGCGGACCATCCCCATATACTCGTTGTTGAGGATGAAGATCTTCACCGGCAGGCGGTATTGCGCGGCGGTCGCCAGCTCCTGGATGTTCATCTGAATCGAGGCTTCGCCGGCGATGTCGATGACCAGCGCGTTCGGGTTGCCGAGCTGCGCGCCGATCGCGGCGGGCAGGCCGTAGCCCATCGTGCCGAGACCGCCGCTGGTCAGCCACTTGTTCGGCAGTTCGAAACCGAAATGCTGCGCGGCCCACATCTGATGCTGGCCGACCTCGGTGGTGATGATCGGGTTCTTCGCGTGCGTCGCATCCCACAGCGCACGGATGGCGCGTTGCGGCGCGATTTCCTTGCCGTCTTCGGGGAAGTCGAGGCAGCCGACCGCGCGCCAGCCGGCGATGCGGCGCTGCCAGTCGACCGTGTCGGGCTTGGGATGCTGGCGCTGTTTCCAGATGCGGACCATGTCCTCGAGCGCGTGGCCGACATCGGCGATGATGCCGAGATCGACGCGCACGACCTTGTTCACCGACGAGCGATCGATGTCGATGTGCACTTTGCGCGAGTTCGGGCTGAACGCGTCGAGCCGGCCGGTGACGCGGTCGTCGAAGCGGCTGCCGAGCGCGACGACGAGGTCGGCCTGGTTCATCGCCATGTTGGCCTCGAACGTGCCGTGCATGCCGAGCATGCCGAGCCAGTGCTCGCCGCTCGCCGGATAGGCGCCGAGGCCCATCAGCGTCGACGTCACCGGCGCGCCGGTCAGCCGCACGAGTTCGCGCAGCAGCTGGCTGGCCGCGGGACCCGAATTGATGATGCCGCCGCCGGTATACAGGATCGGGCGTTCGGCCGCGGCGAGCATGTCGACGAGCTGTTCGATCTGGCGCTGGTCGGCCTTCACCTGCGGGCGATAGGTCTTGTGCTGGATCGGACCCGGCTTGGTATAGCGCGCGGTCGCGACCTGGACGTCCTTGGGGATGTCGACGACGACCGGGCCGGGGCGGCCCGAGGTGGCGATGTGGAACGCCTCGTGGATCACGCCGCCGAGCTTGGCCGGGTCCTTCACGAGATAGTTGTGCTTCGAGCAATGGCGCGTGATGCCGACGGTGTCGGCCTCCTGGAACGCGTCGGTGCCGATCAGCGCGGTCGGCACCTGGCCGGTGATCACCACCATCGGGATCGAATCGAGCAGCGCGTCGGTGATGCCGGTGACCGCATTGGTCGCGCCGGGACCCGAGGTGACGAGCACCACGCCGGGCTTGCCGGTCGAGCGGGCATAGCCCTCCGCCGCGTGGGTCGCCGCCTGTTCGTGGCGCACCAGGATGTGCTTGATCCGCACGCCGTTCGCGTTGGCGCGAAACAGTGCGTCGTAGATCGGCAGGACGGCGCCGCCCGGATAGCCGAAGACGACCTCCACGCCGAGATCGCCCAGCGCCTCGACCAGGATATCGGCTCCGCTTTTCTCGGCCATGTCAGTGCGTCCTTCGTTGTGATGGGCTGCCCATACAGCCCTGCGGTGGCTGCGGCTACCCGTATCTAAAATACGCGTCAAGGCCATTTATTGTAATTTAGTTGCGAAATGCTGCATCTGCGTTTGGTCGGTCAATCGTCGCCAGGCGGACGGGGGCTGGTTCCGGAACCAGGTGTATTGGCGCTTGGCGTAGCGGCGCGTGGCCAGACGGAGCGCATCGAGCGCGGCGGCTTCGTCCGCGGTGTTCGCGAGCAGGGCGGCGAGTTCGGAGACGCCGATGGTGCGGCGGATCGGTGCGTCGGCGGGGAGGTCCGGGCGGGCGAGCAGGACGCGCACTTCGTCGAGGGCACCGTCCGCGAGCATGACCTCGGCGCGGGCGTCGATGCGGTCGAACAGCCAGGCGCGGTCGGGCAGCAGGATTGCCGCGCGCAGGTCGATGCGGTCGCCGATGCCGCCGGTGGGGGCTGATTGCCAGGCGGCGAGCGGACGGCCGGTCGCGCGGACGACTTCGAGCGCGCGGGCGACGCGGGTGGTGTCGTTGGCCGACAGGCGCGCGGCGGCGGCGGGGTCTTCGAGGCTTAGCGCTGCGTGGGCGGCGGCGACGGGGAGCGCGCGGACGGCTGCGCGGACTGCGGGGTTGATCTCGGGTACCGGCGCGATGCCGTCGATCAGCGTACGCAGATAGAGGCCGGTGCCGCCGACCAGGACGGGCAGCTTGCCCTGGCCGAGCGCCGCATCGATCGCGGCTGCCGCTTCGGATGCCCAGCGCGCGGCGGAATAATGGGTGTCGGCAGCGTCGATATGGCCGAACAGGACGTGCGGTGCGGTTGACTCCTCCTTGGCGGAGGGGCGGGCGGTGAGGATACGGAGGTCGGCATAGACCTGCGCGGAGTCCGCGTTGATGACGACGCCGTCGTGGGTTTGTGCGATAGCGACGGCCAGCGCGGACTTGCCGCTGGCGGTCGGCCCTGCGATGAGCGCCACCTTTGGCCGGTCGGGGATTTCCATGTTCATCGCGACGTTGATAGCAGGCACGCTGACGGCGGGCGATATTTCGAGCGCGCTGGACCGGCTGGCAGATGCGGGGTGCGTGCCCGGCGGGTCCGACTGGATCGATGAGGGCGCGGCGGTCGACCTGCGCTTCGACGCGAACCCGGATGCGGCGCGGGTGGCGCTGGAGGGTGCGTTCGGCGGCACCGACGTGGTCGTCCAGCCTGGCGAGGGGCGGGCGAAGGCGCTGCTGATCGCGGACATGGATTCGACGATGATCACCGTCGAATGCATCGATGAACTCGCCGACTATGCGGGGATTAAGCCGCAGATCGCCGAGATCACCGAGCGGGCGATGCGCGGCGAACTCGATTTCGAGGCGGCGCTGGATGCGCGGGTGGCGTTGCTGAAGGGCTTAGACGAGGCCGATATCGCGCGCTGTCTGGCGGAACGGGTGACGATCATGCCGGGAGCCAAGGCGCTGGTGCGGACGATGCGCGCGCGGGGATGCCGGACGATCCTGGTGTCGGGCGGGTTCACGCGGTTTGCCGAGCCGGTCGCGGCGGAGATCGGGTTCGACCGGGCGATCGCCAACGTGCTGGAGATCGCCGATGGGCGGCTGACGGGGACGGTGACGAAGCCGATCGTCGGGTCGCACACCAAGCTGGCGACGCTGGAGACGGCGGTGGCCGAAACGGGGATCGCGATCGAGGCGACGCTGGCGGTCGGTGACGGCGCGAACGATCTGGCGATGATCCGCGCGGCGGGGCTGGGCGTCGCCTATCGTGCGAAACCGATCGTTGCGGCGGCGGCGGCGGCGCGGATCGATCATGGCGATCTGACGGCGCTGCTCTACGCCCAGGGCATTGCGCGCGCGGATTGGGTTCTGGAGTAGTCGCGTCATCCCGGGCTTGTCCCGGGATCCAGGGTTACGAACGCTAGCGCCTGTAACTCTGGATCCCGGGACGAGCCCGGGATGACCAGGTTCAGGCGGCTTTCAGCGGCGTGCCGGCGGTGGCGCAGACGAAGCGGGCCAGTTCCTCGCGGAGCGGCAGGCCGTCGATCGAGCGCAGCGGGCCGTCATGCGCGATGTTGGTTTCGACCAGCGCGCGGTTCGGGCCGACGCCGAGGACGTGGAACAGCCGCTTGTCGCAGTCGAGCTCGGCGCGCGCATAGGCGATGCGGTTGCCGTGCTCCTGGCGGATGATCGCGATGTGCGTGTCGGTGACCGCCTTGCGCTCGCGCAGTAGGTAATAGCGCGAACTCGGATCCGACGGGGTCGGGATCAGCTTGCCCTGGATCGTGTAATGGTCGCGCTTCGGTGCGGCGACCTCGGTTTCCGCGAGGTTGCGGATCGATACGGCCTCGGCGGCGGCGGATGCCGACGCGGCGTTGGTAGCTTCGGGGGCAGGGCCCGAACAGGCACAGAGCAGCGATGCGCCGGCAACCGCCAGCGCCAAGGTCTTCGAATGCATCACATCTTTCTCCCGGTCGATGTACCGCGACCTCTAGCCGGGAGAATGACGCCTGTCAGTAGTCAGGGCGCGACCACGACGCAGGCGACGCCCGCGCTCGCGCAGGCGCGGTTTGCGGCAGCCTTTGATGCGAAGCCGCCGGCCTGGAGACGGGTAACCGCGCCGGCCTTGACGTAGAAGGGTTGCGCACCGCCGAGCTTGCCGCGGACGGTGTTCCACTGCGCCTGCGCGTTGCCGGGGGTGCTGAACGCACCGAGCTGGACGCGCCAGTTGCCGGATGGGGCGGCGGGCTTGGCCGCCGGCGTCGGTTTCGGCGTGGGCTTTGGCACGGGCTTGGGAGCCGGTGTGGGCTTTGTAACTGGGGCGGGGCGGGCTGGCTTGGGGACCGTCTGCGCCACCTGTGCGGGAGGGGGCGAAGTGGGCGTCACGACGGGACGGGGCGCGGGAGCCGACGCGCGGCGTGGCGGGATACCGGGCTTGGCGGGCACGGGGGTCTGCGCCGCATATTGCGCGGCGAGCGCGGTGCCCTTTTCACGGTCGGCGGGCGAGATGTACTGGTCCATCTGCGTCAGCGTCTGCGAGGCGGACTGCAGGCCGGACGCCGAGGCGCGCGTCATCAGCGCATAGGCGCGCGGATAGTCGCGGGCGACGCCGTCGCCGTTGAACAGCATCGTGCCGAGCACGAGCTGCGTGCGCGGCTCGCCGCGGGCGACGGACTTTTCGAGCCAGGGCAGCGCTTCGCTCTTCTTGCCCGACTGGAACAGCGCGAGGCCGTAATTGTCCTCGGCCTGGAGATGGCCCTGCACCGCGGCCTTGCGGAACCAGCTTTCGGCGAGTGCGGGATCGAGTGGTACGCCGCGGCCGAGCTTGTAGGCCTGGGCGAGGTTGAACTGTGCGTCTGGATCGCCGGACACTGCGAGCGGGCGCCATTCGGCCACCGCCTTGAGGAAGTCGCCCTTGGCCCAGGCATCAACCCCGGCCTTCACGTCGGCGCCGGCCGGAACCGCGACGCTCAATACGCCAACTGCAATCGCGCTTAAAATCAGCTTCCGCATCGCCCACCCCAACCACTTCGACAGACGCCATAATGGCGTTATTCCGCCGTTAACGCAAAGGGGAACGCGCCGTGCGTGCGATGCACAATAATCGCCAAATCGGGATCGTGAGACTCTGTTAACCCATTCTTAGAGGGCCGCGTGGCACTCCCTTCCCGACAGGCGGGACTTCGGGGGATTTATGCGCGTTCTGGCGATGGCATCGCAGAAAGGTGGGTCTGGCAAGACCACGTTGTGCGGGCATCTGGCCGTCCAGGCCGAACGCGCCGGCCACGGTCCGGTCGTGCTGATCGACATCGATCCGCAGGGGTCGCTGTCCGACTGGTGGAACGAACGCACCGCGGAAACGCCGGCCTTCGCGCAGACCACGGTCGCGCGGCTCGCCGCCGATCTCGAGATTCTCCGCCTGCAGGGCTTCAAGCTGGCGATGATCGACACGCCGCCGGCGATCACCGTCGCAATCCAGAGCGTCATCGCCGTCGCCGAACTCATCGTCGTACCGACGCGGCCGAGCCCGCACGATCTGCGTGCGGTGGGAGCGACGGTCGACCTGTGCGAGCGCGCCGGCAAGCCGCTGATCTTCGTCGTCAACGCAGCGACCCCCAAGGCGCGGATCACCTCGGACGCGATCGTCGCGCTGTCGCAGCACGGCACGGTCGCGCCGATCACGATCCACCAGCGCACCGATTTCGCCGCGTCGATGATCGACGGCCGCACCGTCATGGAGGTCGACGCGAAGAGCAAGGGAACCAGCGAGATCGAATCGCTGTGGACCTATGTCTGCGATCGGCTCGAAAAGAATTTCCGCCGTACCGTCTTCAGCGTGCCGTCCGCCACCGCGACGCTGGGCCAGCGTGGCACGCCGGGCGGGTTCGGACGCCGGATCGTCGCGTGACCACGCAACCCAAACCCCTCGCGTCGCTGTCGTCGACGCTGCTCGCGCGGAAAGGCACCGCCCGCCCGGCGATGCGTCCGCAGGGCATGGGCGGCGGGTTCGGCCATGTGTCGCAGGAAGGTCCGGGGCACGAGGATCTCGGCTGGAACGACATGGGCTCGCCCGAGAGCACGGTCCCGCCGGTACTGGTCGCGCGTGAAGAACTGCGAACCGAGATCGAGCGTGTTCCCGTGACGCCGGTATCAGTCGCCACCGCGACGCGGATCGGCCGCGAGAGCGCGAAGATGACCACGGGCAAGAAGGCCGCATTCACGCTGCGCCTGGATGCCGACCGCCATCTCCGGCTGCGGCTTGCCAGCGCGCTGACCAATCTTTCGTCCCAGGCCCTCGTATCGCAGGCGCTGGATACTTTTTTGCTGTCCTTGCCGGAGGTGGATGCGCTCGTCGCGCAGCTGCCGCCGTCGAAGACGGATGTTCGGTGAAACAGGAATTTTCCCGATGAAGAAGAGCATGATCATGGTCGCGAGCGCTTCGGCGCTGATTTTGGGCGGTCCGATGGTGGGCTGCACCGCGAACGGTGGCGGCGTTGCTTCCGCCAGCGATCGAGCCGGTGCCCTCGCGGCGAAATCGGCGGCGGGCGATGCGGGTCGCGCGCAGTCGGCGCTGGCCAAGCATGACGGCACCGCGGCGATCGGTTTCGCGGAGCGTGCGGTGGCTACGATGCCGGGTTCGGCCGAGTACCGGCAGCTGCTGGCGCAAAGCTATATCCAGGGCGGGCGGTTCACCTCGGCGACGCAGGCGTATGCCGACGTGCTCGCGCTGTCGCCGACCAACGGCAAGGCTGCGCTGAATCTTGCGCTGGCGCAGGTCGCGACCGGCGACTGGCAGGCGGCGCGGACGACGCTGACGACCTATCAGGCGATCATTCCGGCGGGCGACCGCGGACTGGCGATGTCGCTGGCGGGGGATACCACGGGCGGCATCGCGGTGCTGACCGAACAGGCGCGCTCTCCCGAGGGCAATGCCAAGGTTCGCCAGAACCTGGCGCTGAGCTACGCGCTGGCGGGCCAGTGGCAGGAGGCGCGGGTCGTTGCCGCCGCGGACATGGCACCGGCCGACGTCGATGCGCGGCTCGAGCAATGGGCGGCGTTCGCACAGCCGGCGCATGCGTCCGATCAGGTCGCCGGGCTGCTGGGTGTGAAAGCGGTCGAGGATCATGGCCAGCCCGTTGCGCTGGCGTTGAACACGGCGCCGATCGTGGCTCCAGGCGCGGGCGATGTCGCTCCACAAGCGCTGGCGGCGGTCGAACCTGCTGCCGAACCGGTGGCGGTGACTGCGGTGGCTGCGCCGGTCTCTAGCGGGTTTGCCAAGGTTTCCTTCGGTCCTTCGCGTGAAGTCGTGCAGGCGCTGCCAACGATGTTGTTGCGCCCGACTGGCGTGACGAAGGTTTCGCTCGGGACGCGGCCGGCGGTGCTGGCGCAAGACGATCGCAAGCCGGCGTCCGGCACCTGGTACGTGCAGCTCGGTGCGTTCGAGAGCGCCGGCGTGGCGAAGGATGCCTGGGGTCGTGCGACGCGGCGCTTCGCGTCGTTCGCCGGGCGCGCCCCGAACGGCATGAATTTCCGCGCGAAGGGCGAGGACTTCTACCGGTTGTCGGTCGGCGGGTTCAGCCGCGGCGAGGCCGTTTCGATGTGCCGCCAGTACCGCGCCAAGGGCGGCGACTGCTTCGTCCGCATGGGCGCGGGCGACCAGATGGCGCAGTGGCTGCGCAAGCCCGGGATGCAACTCGCGTCTCGCTGAGACCCTTCCCCCGGTGGGGGAAGATCACACCTCGCGGCCGGCTTTCCACAGGCGCAGCGCCTTGCCTTGCACCGGCAGTCCGTCGAACGGCGTGTTGCCGGCTGAAGCCTTGAACGCATCGCCGACGATCTGCCACGGCGCCTGCGCGTCGTAGAGCAGCAGGTCGGCGGGCTTGCCGATTTCCAGCGTGCCCGTGTCTAGCCCCAGCACCCGCGCCGGATTGCGCGCCAGCAGCGCGAACAGCCGGGCGGGGTCGATCGCGCCATCGCGGACCAGCATCAGCGAGAGCGGCAGCAGCGTCTCGGCGCCCGCCATGCCGGCCTCCGAATCGGCGAAGGGCAGGCGCTTCGCCTCCGGCCCATGCGGGTCGTGGCCCGAGCACAGCACGTCGATCGTGCCATCGGCGATCGCGGCGACGGCGGCCTTGCGGTCGTCCTCGCCCCGCAGCGGCGGCGACAGATGCGCGAAGGTGCGGAAGTCGCTGACCGCGATGTCCGACAGATGCAGATAGGCTGGCGTGATGCCGCAGGTGACGGCGACGCCGCGCCGCTTGGCCGCACGGACGAGGTCGAACCCGGCGGCGGTGGTCACTTGCCGGATGTGCAGCCGCGCACCGGTCTCTTCCGCCAGCAGCAGGTCGCGCGCGATCGCGAGCGCTTCGGCGATCGCGGGGGCGGCGGGCAGGCCGAGCCGGGTCGCGGTCTCGCCGGCGGTGGCGACCGCGCCGGCGGTCAGGCCGCCATCCTCGGCATGCGCGACGACTGCGACGTCGAGGTCGCGGGCATAGCCGAGCACGCGGTGCATGACGCCCGAATTGGCAATCCAGCCGCGTCCGGTGCTCACCGCGCGCGCGCCCGCCGACTGGCAGATCGCCATCTCGGCCAGGTCGTGCCCGGCGAGGCCCTGCGTCGCCGCGGCGATCGGGTGGATCCAGAGGTCGGGCTTGCCAATCAATGCGGCGCGCTGGACGATGCCGGGGTCGTCGAGCACCGGCGACTGATCGGGCATCAGGCCGACACGGACGATGCCACCGGCGCGGAACGCCGCGCGATCGACCGCGAACACGCCGAGATCGACGATGCCGGGCGCGAGTGTCTTGCCGCCGCAGTCGATCGTCTCCGCGTCTGCGGGCACGTCGAACAAGCCGGTCGCGACGATCTCGCCGTCGCGTACCAGCACGCCGCCGCGCGAGACGCCGCCGACCGGGCAGACCAGCTCGGCGTTGAGGAAGGCCCGGATCATGCCCAGCCCTCCACGCCGCGCGCACGCCTGGTCAGCACGTCGAGACACGCCATGCGGACGGCGACGCCCATCTCGACCTGTTCGGTGATCGCCGACCGGGCGTGATCGGCGACCGCGGAATCGATCTCGACGCCGCGGTTCATCGGGCCCGGGTGCATCACCAGCGCATCGGGCGCCGCGCGCGCGAGCCGTTCGAGCGTCAGGCCGTAGCGCAGCCGGTATTCGCGGGTGGAGGGTACGTAGGCGCCCGCCATCCGCTCGTTCTGCAGACGCAGCATCATCACCACGTCGGCGCCGTCGAGCGCGGCATCGAAATCGGTGAACGCGCGGACGCCCATCCGCTCGATCGCGGGCGGCATCAGCGTCGACGGCGCGCAGACGCGGACCTCGGCGGCGAGCGCGGTGAGCGCGAGGATGTTCGAGCGTGCGACGCGGCTGTGCAGCAGGTCGCCGCAGATCACCACTCGCTGGCCGGCGATCGCGCCGCGACGGCGGCGGATCGTCAGCGCGTCGAGCAACGCTTGCGTGGGATGTTCATGCCGGCCGTCACCCGCGTTGAGCACCGGGCAGTCGACCTTCCCCGCGATCAGCCGCACCGCGCCCGAGCTCATGTGGCGGATGACGATCACGTCGGCGCGCATCGCGTTCAGCGTCATCGCGGTATCGATCAGCGTCTCGCCCTTCTTCACGCTCGACTGCGCGGCGTGCATGTTGACGACGTCGGCGCCGAGCCGCTTGCCGGCGATCTCGAACGACAGCAGCGTACGCGTCGAATTCTCGAAGAACGCGTTGATCTGGGTGAGCCCGGCGAGCCGCTTGTCGGGCGTCGCGTGGGTGCGGTTCGCCTCGACCCAGGTCTCCGCTTCGTCGAGCAGGAACGCGATTTCGTGAGGCTGCAACCCGTCGATGCCGGTCAGATGCCGGTGCGGGAAGACGGCGCCGCCCTCGATGAGGGTGGCGGGGCGGTGATCGGACATGCGCATTAAAATGGCGCGGTAGCGGGCGGGCGCTCGACGGGCAAGCCGCGGCTGTGGTTAACCCGGGGTTAGGGGCTGCGTGGCAGGGTGGCGGCGAGCGAGGGGGACGGGCTTGGACGCGATACCGAAAGCCGCATGGTGGGAACGACGCTGGGTAGCGATCGGGCTGGCGTTCGCCTGCGCGGTGCCGCTGCTGTGGCCAGCCCTGCCGCCGCTGGCCGACCTGCCTGGGCATATGGGGCGCTGGCATATCGCCGCGGCGCTGCACGGTTCGGCCGACCTGCAGCGTTATTACGACTTCCAATGGGCGGTGATCCCCAATCTCGGGATGGACCTGCTGGTGCCGGCGCTGGCGACGCTGTTCGGGCTGGAGTTCGCGACCAAGCTGGCGGTGATGGCGATTCCGGTGCTGACCGCGGCCGGGTTGCTCGGGATGGCGCGCGAGGCGCATGGGCGCGTGCCGCCGACCGCGCTGTTCGCTCTTCCGCTGGTCTATTCGTGGCCGTTCCAGTTCGGTTTCGTCAATTTCGCGTTGTCGCAAGCGCTGGCGTTCTGCGCGTTCGTGCTGTGGTTGCGGCTGGGGCGGCAGGGGCGGTTCGGCTTGCGCGCGGCGCTGTTCGTACCGATCGCCTGCGTACTGTGGCTGGCGCACAGTTTCGGCTGGGGGATGTTCGGGCTGATGGCCGCGGGCGCCGAGCTCGCGCGGTTGCGGGCTGGCGGCAGAGGTTGGCTGGCCGCGCTGGTCGGGGCGGGGGTGCAGTGCATCCCGCTCGCGCTGCCGCTGGTCTTCATGATGACGCACGCCGGGGGTGCCGGGGCAGGGCTGGGCGCGGACGACTGGTTCGACTGGCCGCTGAAGCTGTTGTGGATCGTGGCGATGTTGCGCGACCGCTGGCAGTGGTTGGACATCGTGTCCTTGGTGCCGCTGCTGGGGATCCTGTATGTCGCGTGGCGCCATCCGAGGTTCAGGTTTTCGGCGATGCTCGGCTGGCCGGCGCTGCTGGCGCTCGCGGCGTTCGTGGTGTTGCCGCGGCTGCTGATGGGCGGCGCCTATGTCGATATGCGGATGGCGCCGGCCGCGGCGATGCTGGCGATCGTTGCGATCGCGCCGACGCGGGACGCACGGATCGGCCGCATGGTCGCCCTCGTCGGCCTGGCATTGCTGCTCGTCCGGCTGGTTGGAACGACGGTCAGCTTCGTCGAGCGATCGGCGGAGCAGCAGAGTGAACTGGCAGCGATCGATGCGATCCCGCGCGGGGCGGCGGTGCTGACGCTGGTGTCACGCCCTTGCAACGGTCAGTGGTCCGACCTGCGACGCGATCACCTCGCCGGACTGGCGATCGTTCGCCGCGATGCCTTCGTCAACGATCAGTGGACGCTCGACGGACAGCAGCTCCTCCGCATCCGGCATCAGGTGGCGGCACCGTTCCTCGCCGATCCGTCGCAGCTGGTCTATCCCAAGGCCTGCAAGGATATCGGGTCGGATTTCGGCCCGGCTATCGCGACCTTTCCGCGCGCGGCATTCACGCACGTCTGGACGATCGGGTTTCCGCCCGGTGCTGCCAAGGCGGCGGACCTGCGCGTTGTGTGGACCAACGGCGAATCGACGCTGTACCGGGTGACGCGCTAGATCTGGACGGACACCAGCGCGTCGATCGCCGCCTGCAGGATGTGCGCGGCGGCGTGGTTGTCGATGCGTTCGGCCCGCTTGGCGCGGCTGAAATCCTGTTCGATCAGCACGCGTTCGGCGGCGACCGTCGACCAGCGTTCGTCCCACAATAGAATGGGATGGCCTAGGTCCTTCAGGTTCTGCGCGAACGCCCGGGTCGATTGCGAGCGCGGGCTCTCGCTGCCGTCGAGGTTGATCGGCAGGCCGATCACCACACCGACGACGGCCTGCTTGCCGATCAGGTCGACTAGCGCCGCCTTGTCCTTCTGGAATTTCGTGCGGCGGATCAGCGAGGCCGGGCTGGCGAAGCTCCAGCCGGCGTCGCACAGCGCGGTGCCGATCGTCTTGGTGCCGACGTCGAGGCCGATCAGCCGGCCGCCGTTCGGCAGGGCGTCGCGGAACTGCGCGGAGGACAGCGTTATCATTTGAACGCGGCCAGCCGGCGGTTCGCGTCGGCGCGGACGTTCGCCCAGAACAGGCTGTAGTCGTAGACGTGGAAATTGTTGCCGGGCAGCACGTACGGCCCGACGTCGGGCGCGTCGCCGATCAGCAGGAAACCACGGTCGGCACAGCGTGCGGGGACGCCACCGGCGACGATCTGCGCGCTGCCCAGGTCCTTCGACGGATACAGCGTGCCGAGGTTTGCCGAGGCGGGCGCGGGGGAGTCGGGGCGGCCGAGCAGGGGGTTGGTGCAGACCATTGGGGTGTGGTTGCGGGGGCGGCCGTCGAAGCCCGTCGTTTTGTCGTAGGTGTCTACGATCAGCGAGGGATCGGCGGGTTCGGCGAAACTCTGCCACGACAGGATGCAGCGTGTCTGATCGGGCGTGCGGCATTCGGGCAGGCCCATCCGCGGCAAGTCGGTGACGCGCGAGACGGGCCAGCCGACGACGTAGGCGGCGACGATCCGCTTCGCCAGAGCCGGATCGGTCGCGATCCGGTCGCGGAGCAGTCGGGTTAGGTGCAGTGCGCCCTGGCTGTGCCCGGCGAGGATGATCGGGCGGGTCGGCCCTGCCTGTTTGAGGAAGGCCTCGAACGCGGCCGAGACGTCGCCATAGGCGAGCAACAGCGCGCGTTCGCTGTCGGCGGCGCTGGTCAGGAATGCGCCGAACGTCGCCTGGCGGTATCGCGGCGCCCAGATGTCGCCCGCAGCGTTGAATGCGCTCGCCTGCCCCCGCAGGAAGAGCTCCGCCCGCGCGTTGGTCTCGGGATCGTCGATCGGCGCGTTCCAATGGTCGCGGCTGACATAGCTGGTCGGGTGGATGAAGAAGATCGCAGCGCCGGTGCCGCGCTTGCCGGGCGTGTAGCCGGTGGGCGTCCACAGCGCGGGATTGCCGGGCTTGTCGGGTCGGGCCAGCCACATCACCGGCCGTTCGTAGAGGCGGGCGGTGACGCGCTGCTGCGCGTGAAACGCCTCGCCCGGCACCATCGCGAACCGCATCAGCTGCGTCCCGAACAGGCGGTAGGCGAAGGCGGCGGCGATCGCGAGGACGATCAGCGTCGCGACGACGTAGAGGAATTTACGGGCCAAGCGGGACTTTCGGATGGGGCTGGTGCTCCGTGCCGCATGCAGGGAGCCGTTGCAATCATCCTCGCTCGACCGCCCTGCCGTTCTCCCGCAAAGGCGGGAGCCCAGGGTTACGGGAGGTAGCGCTGGTGACTCTGGGCTCCTGCTTTCGCAGGAGAACATGCGGCCCGGGTTGCGTGTCTGATGCCAAAAGCGTTGCGCGGGTGCGAACGCTGGTGCTAGCCGCAGCCCATGTCCGTAGATACCGCAACCGTGAAACGGATCGCGAGCCTTGCCCGCATCGCGATCACCGAGGAGGACGCCGCGATCATGGCGCCCGAACTCGACAACATCCTCCACTGGATCGAGATGCTGGGCGAGGTCGACACCAACGGCGTCGAACCGATGACCGCGGTCATCCCCAACACGCTTCGGCTGCGCGACGACGTCGTCACCGACGGCGGCATCCGCGACCAGGTGCTGGCCAACGCGCCGGTGGCCGAACATGGCTTCTTCGCCGTGCCGAAGGTGATCGAATGATGACCGAGCTGACTGATCTGGGCATCGCCGGCATTCGCGACGGCGTCCGCGATGGTGCGTTCAAGGCGCGTGAAGTCGCCGAGGCGTTCGTCGCGACAGTGAGCGCGGCCAAGACGTTGAATGCGTTTCTTGTCGAGACGCCGGAACATGCGCTCGCCGCGGCCGATGCCGCCGACGCCGCCCGCGCCGCGGGTGAGATGCTCAAGCCGCTGGCCGGCGTGCCGATCGGCATGAAGGACCTGTTCTGCACCGCGGGCGTCCCGACGACCGCGGCGAGCCACATCCTGGAAGGCTTCACGCCGACCTATGAATCGACCGTGTCGCAGAATCTGTGGGATGCGGGCGCGGGGATGCTCGGCAAGCTGAACATGGACCAGTTCGCGATGGGATCGTCGAACGAGACCAGCGCGTTCGGCAACGTGATCTCGCCGTGGCGGCGCAGCGATGGCGGCAACGCGGCGCTCGCGCCAGGCGGATCGTCGGGCGGCAGCTCGACCGCGGTCGCGGCGCGGCTGTGCCCAGGCGCGACCGGCACCGACACCGGTGGCTCGATCCGCCAGCCTGCCGCGTTCACGGGCATCAGCGGAATCAAGCCGACCTATGGTCGCTGCTCGCGCTGGGGCACGATCGCGTTCGCGTCGAGCCTGGATCAGGCCGGGCCGATGGCGCGCGACGTCCGCGACTGCGCGATCATGCTGGAAGCGATGGCCGGCTTCGATGCCAAGGACGCGACCTCGCTGAAGCTGGACGTGCCGACGTGGGAAGCAGAACTTTCGGGCGATCTGAAGGGTTTACGCGTCGGTATTCCCAAGGAATATCGCGTTGACAACATGCCCGAAGAGATCGAGGCGCTGTGGCAGCAGGGTATCGCCTGGCTGCGCGATGCCGGTGCGGAGATCGTCGAGGTTTCGCTGCCGCATACCAAATACGCGCTGCCCGCTTACTATATCATCGCACCCGCCGAGGCGTCGTCGAACCTCGCGCGCTATGACGGCGTGCGCTACGGTATCCGTGACCTGCCTGCGGGCGCGGGGTTGCAGGATATGTATGCGGCGACGCGCGCGGACGGCTTCGGCCCCGAGGTGAAGCGCCGCATCATGATCGGCACGTACGTTCTGTCGGCCGGGTTCTACGACGCCTATTACACGCAGGCGCAGAAGATCCGGACGCTGATCGCACGCGATTTCGAGCAGGCCTGGGCGAAGTGCGACGTACTGCTGACACCGACCGCGCCGTCGGCGGCGTTCGCGCTGGGCGAGAAGTCGGCCGATCCGATCGCGATGTACCTCAACGACGTGTTCACCGTGCCGTCGTCGCTGGCGGGCCTGCCGGCGATGTCGGTGCCGGGTGGCCTCGATCACCAGGGCCTGCCGCTGGGGCTGCAGATCATCGGCAAGCCGCTCGACGAGCAGGGCGTGCTGAACGCAGGGCTCGCGATCGAACAGCGGGCGGGCTGAGTCGAGC
>Ga0247813_10000163_pt1 | contig 77149 bp, 66 predicted proteins | sample UWRJL169409C1_FD_180719 | JGI IMG/M metagenome (GOLD analysis project Ga0247813, IMG submission 180719) | Plant litter microbial communities from Arlington Agricultural Research Station in Wisconsin, United States - UWRJ-L169-409C-1 | ecosystem: Environmental > Terrestrial > Plant litter >... | reverse complement strand
CAAGCAGTTGCTTACCGTGAGGTTTCTCTTTTATTAAGAAGACCACCGGGACGTGAGGCTTATCCTGGAGACGTTTTCTACTTACACTCTCGTTTATTAGAGCGTGCTTGTAAAGTAATTGCTGATGATGGAATTGCTAAAAACATGAACGATTTACCAGATTCTATCAAGTCTATCGTTAAAGGTGGTGGTTCATTAACTGCTTTACCAATTATCGAAACTCAGGCTGGTGACGTTTCTGCATATATCCCAACAAACGTAATTTCGATTACAGATGGTCAGATTTTCCTTGATGGAGATTTGTTCAACTCTGGAGTTCGTCCTGCGATCAACGTAGGTATCTCTGTATCTCGTGTTGGAGGTAATGCTCAAATTAAATCAATGAAAAAAGTTTCTGGAACTTTAAAATTAGACCAGGCTCAATTCCGTGAATTAGAAGCTTTCGCTAAATTTGGTTCTGATCTTGATTCGGTTACTTTAAACGTAATCGAAAAAGGTAAAAGAAACGTTGAAATCTTGAAACAAGGTTTGAACGATCCTTACACTGTTGAAAATCAAGTAGCTATTATTTACGCTGGTTCTAAAAACTTATTGAAAAATGTTCCTGTAAATAAAGTAAAAGAATTTGAAGCTGATTTCTTAGCTTACTTAAACAGCAAACATAAAGATACGCTTAACGCGTTGAAAGCTGGTAAGTTAGATGACAACATTACTGATGTTATCGAAAAAGCAGCAAAAGAAATTTCAGCAAAATATATCTAATTAGATAATTCGTTAATTAGATAATTAGAAAATATCTCAGGAGACTTTCTAATTATCTAATTATCAAATTGTCACATTTTTTAATCGACAAATGGCAAATTTAAAGGAAATCCGTAATAGAATTACTTCCGTTTCATCGACGATGCAGATTACATCGGCAATGAAAATGGTTTCTGCTGCAAAGCTTAAGAAAGCACAAGATGCAATCACTGCGATGCGCCCTTATGCCGAGAAATTAACGGAGTTGTTACAAAATCTTTCTGCTACACTTGATGGTGAAGTTGGAGGTGATTACACAACACAACGCGAAGTAAAAAAAGTATTGCTTGTAGCTATTACTTCTAACAGAGGTTTATGTGGTGCATTCAATTCTAACGTAATTAAAGAGATTAAAAATCGTGCTGCTTTTTACGCTGGAAAACAAGTTGATGTTTTTCCAATTGGTAAAAAAGGAAATGATGTACTAAGTAAAACTTTTAAAGTTCACGGTCATCATAATGCAATTTTTGATCATTTGACTTTTGAAAATGTTGCCGGAATTGCAGATAATTTGACTGAAAAATTCTTATCTGGAGAATATGACAGAATAGAATTGATCTACAATCAGTTTAAAAATGCTGCGACTCAAATTGTTCAGACAGAACAGTTTTTACCGTTAGCTCCAATTAAAACAGAAGTACCAGTTTCAGCTGCAGATTACATTTTCGAACCTTCAAAAGAGGAAATCGTGTTGACCTTGATTCCTAAATCATTGAAAACACAATTATACAAAGGTATTCGCGATTCTTTTGCTTCAGAACACGGAGCACGTATGACAGCTATGCACAAAGCAACTGACAACGCTACTGAATTGAGAAACCAATTGAAATTGACTTACAATAAAGCACGTCAGGCTGCTATTACTAATGAAATCCTTGAGATCGTTGGTGGAGCAGAAGCATTAAACGGATAAGACGTATTTAATAATATTTAAAAAGAGCCAGCTAATAGTTGGCTCTTTTTTGTTAACAAACAAAAAGAGCCGACATCCCCAATTGTCAGCTCTTTTTAAAATATAGTAGTTTTTATCTTTTTCTATTTTATTTATAAGTTATAAAATGGTGATTCTCGGATTTATTCAAAAACCAAGAATCAATACCATTTTATAAATTTACCAGGCAGATATCGATCTGCAGTGCTTTGTCTTTTATGGGAACAAACTAGCTTTATCAATCCCAATGCTCTGTTTTTTTGCGGGTTACATTTCAGCAGAATCAATCCCTTGTGCTTTGTCTTTTATGGGAACAAACTAGCTTTATTAGTCCCAATGCTCTGTTTTTTTTTGAAGGGTTACATTTCAGCAGAATCAATCCCTTTGTGCTTTGTCTTTTGTGGGAACAAACTAGCTTTATTAGTCCCAATGCTTTTCTTTTTTATAAGGGTTGTATTTCTAGCTTTTCTCAATCCCTGTGATAACAAATTTAAGAAGAGAATGTTAACTAGAAGTTACATAATTTTTATAATTTATTTATAGATTTCACATGTTCAATGTTTTGTGTATTATTTAGGCAATTAAAAAAAATGAGTATTTTTGATTCCTATTATTTTTTACAATGAAACTACAAATCCAAGAACTTACTACTATTGAAGAAATGCTGGCTCAAATTGATACGATGCGCTTTCTTTATCCAAATATTTCAATAGAAAAATATCAATCATTTCTCTCAGAGATGGTTCCACATAATTATATTCAAATTGGAGTTTTTGAAAATGGTATTTGTTTAGGAATAACCGGATGCTGGTCAGGAACAAAATTGTGGACCGGTAAGTATCTGGAGATAGATAATTTTGTTGTACATCCGGAACATCGTTCTAAAGGAATCGGAAAATTATTGACTGATTATGTCGAAGCAAAAGCAAAAGCATTAGATTGCAGCAGTATTGTTTTGGACGCTTTCACCGGCAATTTTGCTGCACACCGGTTCTATTACAATCAGGGTTATGGACCAAAAGGATTCCATTTTGTCAAAATTCTGGATGAAAAAAAATTGACGCAGTAAAATAACCAGGAAGTTTTCTTATTGGAACTAACAAAATCAATATTAAACCAAAGAAATGGTTATTTTTGTTTTACAAACTTTATTACATATATATTTTGGGATTATATAAGAATCTATTCAAACAAACCGCTATTTACGGACTTGCAACAGTTTTGCCGAGAATGCTCAGTTTTTTACTAGTGAGACTTTATACGGGTATTTTGCCAACAGCAGAATATGGCGAAGTTTCGATTGTTTTGTCCTGGATGGTTTTTTTCAACGTAGTGCTTTCTTACGGAATGGAAACAGCATTTTTTAGATTCTACAGTGCTGAAGAGGATAAGAAAAATGTAATTGCAACTTCTACTATATCAATATTCTGGTCGTCTATTATCTTTTTGTTTGCCGCTTTAATCTTTAGAAATACACTTGCGAGCTGGGCCGAAGTAGATGTACAATACATAACGTATTCCGTTTGGATTTTAGTTTTAGATGCTTTGGTTTTAGTACCTTTTTCTAAGCTGAGAGCCAATCAACGGCCTATGGTTTACGCTGCAATAAAAATTGGAAATGTGGTAATTAACATGTTGCTAAATTTCTTCTTTTTAATTTATTTACCAAAACTTGCCGCTGCAAATCCTAATTCTGTTTGGGATAATTTATATGTAGAAAATTTTCAAATTGCGTATATTTTTATTGCAAACCTCTTGGCAAGTTTAGCCACTTTTGTGGTTCTTTCACCAAATTATCTTTCACTAGGGAGAAAATTCGATCCTGTACTTTGGAAAAAAATGATGAAATACGGTTTACCAATTTTGGTTGCCGGACTTGCTTTTGCTGTTAACGAGCATTTTGATAAAATTCTTTTGGGATATTTGTTACCAGAAAATTTAGCAAAATCTGAAGTGGGAGCCTATTCAGCCTGTTATAAATTAGGGTTGTTTATGGTTTTATTTGCAACCGCTTTCAGACTTGGTATTGAACCTTTCTTTTTCAGTCATGCAAAAAATGAAAATGCACCACAAACCTATGCAGTTATCACAAAGTATTTTGTGATTTTCGGTTCATTAATTTTGTTGGGAGTTATTGTTTTTGCAGATATTTTAAAGTTTTTACTGCTTGATAATAAATCATATTGGGAAGCAATGAAAGTTGTGCCGTTGATAATTTTGGCGAATTTCTTTTTAGGAATCTATAATAACTTATCAGTTTGGTATAAATTGACAGACAAAACAAAAATAGGAGCCTATATATCAATAGTGGGTGCAATTGTAACTTTAATTTTGAATTATTTATTAATTCCAAAATACAGTTATTACGGTTCTGCAATTGCTACTATTTCGGCATACGGAAGCATGATGTTAATTTCTTATGTTTTAGGAAACAAATATTACCCGATACCCTATGACATGAATAAAATTGGTGCTTATTTAGGAATTTCAATAGCGTTTTCGGCTATTTCTTTTTATGGATTTAGAGAAAATTATTTTGTTGGAATTCCGTTATTATTAGCCTTTATTTATTTTGTTTATCACAATGAAAAAGACACTATCAAAGGAATTATGAATAGAAAGTAATATTGCTTTTTAATCTTTTAAAATAAAAAATGAAAATACAAATTATCAATAAGTCTCAACACGCATTACCTAATTACGAAACAATTGCTTCGGCAGGAATGGATTTACGTGCCAATTTAACAGAATCAATTACACTTAAACCTTTAGAAAGAACTATTGTAAAAACAGGTCTTTTTATTGAATTGCCAATTGGTTACGAAGCACAGGTGCGACCAAGAAGTGGATTGGCAGCTAAAAAAGGAGTAACCGTTTTAAATTCTCCCGGAACTGTTGATGCCGATTACAGAGGAGAGATAGGTGTAATTTTAGTAAATTTATCAAATGAAGAATTTGTAATTGAAAACGGTGAGCGAATTGCACAATTGATTATTGCCCAACACGAAAGAGCAGAATGGATTGAAGTACAAGAATTATCTGAAACTTCAAGAGGCGAAGGCGGATTTGGAAGTACAGGCGTAAAATAGTTTTCAGTTTTCAGTCGCAGTAAGCATTTCTACACTTTGCCATCTCAAAAATGAAAGGATAACGTAGCAGACCTTGCGGTTAAAAATTAAATCAAGAACCAAACTCAAGAAGATTTTTCAATCTTCCTATAAAAAATAAATATAAAATGAAAATAATAGTTCCAATGGCGGGCCGCGGCTCGAGACTTAGACCTCATACCTTAACTGTGCCTAAACCATTAATTCCTGTTGCAGGAAAATCAATTGTACACCGTTTAGTTGAAGACATTGCCAAAATATTAAAACAGCCTATTGAGGAAGTTGCTTTTATTTTGGGTGATGAAGCCTTTTTTGGTGATGATGTTGTTGCAAGTTTAGAAGATTTGGCGAAAGGTTTGGGGGCAAAAGCTTCTATCTATCGTCAGGATTTGCCTTTAGGAACAGGTCATGCTATTATGTGCGCCAAAGAATCTTTATCTGGTCCTGCTGTAATTGCTTATGCAGATACACTGATTAGGGCAGATTTTGAATTAGATCCATCTGCTGACGCAGTAATCTGGGTAAAACAAGTTGATCAGCCAGAAGCATTTGGTGTTGTAAAATTAAATAGCAATAATGAAATTATAGAATTGGTTGAAAAACCAAAGGAATTTGTAAGTGACTTAGCGGTTATTGGAATCTATTATTTTAAAGAAGTTGGTGACTTGAAAAAAGAACTTCAGGGCGTTTTGGATAATAATATTCAGAATGGAGGAGAATATCAAATCAATGATGGAATTAAAGCAATGATGGCTAATGGAAAAGTTTTCAAAACCGGAAGCGTAGACGAGTGGATGGATTGTGGAAACAAAGATGTTACCGTTGACACTAATTCAAGAATGTTAGGGTTTCTGCACAATGACGGCGAGCATTTAGTTGACTATGATGTAAAATTGGAGAACTCGACGATTATTCCACCTTGTTATATTGGAGAAAATGTTGTGTTGAAAAATGCAACCGTTGGGCCAAACGTATCTTTAGGAAAAGGATGCCATGTAACGGATAGTACAATAAAAAACAGTTTAGTACAGACTTATTCTCAAATAAAAAATGCTAACTTAGACAATGCGATGATTGGAAATCACGTTAGTTATGATGGTAAGTTTAGCAGTATAAGCATTGGAGACTATTCAGTTTTAGAATAAAAGAAGTTTCAGGGATTCTTTTTGGTTTAAGAATTAAATTATAAAAAGAATGAAAAGAGGGTTTTTAATAGTTTTATTTTTCGTTTTGCTTGGTAATTCAGCTTCGGTTTTAGCACAGACTGAACCGGAAGATATTGCTATGGCAACAGATGAATATCAGGACTCTTTTTATGAATCTTTAAAGCAAAAAGGAATCGAAAATTATGATAAGGCAATTGTATCGTTAGAAAAATGCATCAAGTTGAAACCTAATGATGCCGTCGCTTATTTTGAATTAGGGAAAAATTATTTTGCTTTAAAACAATATAGCAACGCTCAAAATTCTTTTGAAAAAGCGACACAGTTAGACCCAAAGAACAAATGGTACTGGCTTGGAATTTACGATGTAAGCTACGAGACTAAAAATTATCCTTTGGCAATAGAAACGATTCAAAAAATTATTCCTTTTGACGAAGAATACAAAGACGATCTGATCTCGTTATATATGCTAACCAATCAGTACGATAAAGCACTTGCCACGATTAATGAAATGAACGATAAATTCGGAAAATCTGAAGATCGTGATCGTTATAAAATGCAGATTTTATCACAGGGAAAATATCAAAACTCTGAGATTGAAAATTTAATTGCTCAGATTAAGCAAAATCCGAAAGAAGAATCGAATTATGTAAATCTGATTTTTTTATATTCCAAAAGTGAGGAAACGGATAAAGCGTTGGATGTTGCAAAACAATTGGCGAAAGAAATTCCTAATTCAGAATGGGCACAAGTAAGCTTGTTCAAAGTCTATTTGGATGCCAATCAGGCTGACAAAGCAATAAAGTCGATGAATGTAATTTTGTCAAGTTCAAAAATTGATTCAAAAATAAAACATCGTACGTTAAATGAGTTTTTGATTTATGTAAATAAAAATCCTCAATATGCTCCTGATTTAGAAAAGGCTATTGCGTATTTTGATAACGATCCCGATGTAGATGTTGCAAAAGAAGTTGGGAAATTTTATCACAGTAAAAATCAATTTGAGAATGCAATTAAATATTATGAAAAGGATTTAAAGGCAAATTCAGATACAGATCGCGAAACCAATTTGCTTTTGCTGGAAGCTTATACTCAGGCAAAGCAGTTTGAGCCAATGACTAAAAGAGCAATGAATATGATTGAAGTTTATCCGAGCCAGCCTCAATTTTATTATTATGCAGGCTTAGGAAACAATAAGTTACAACAATTTAAGAATGCAAAAACCGTTTTAGAAATGGGACTCGATTATGTAGTTGATGATAAAACACTTGAGGCAAATTTTAATATTCAACTGGGAGAGGCATATAATGGGTTAGGAGATGCCAGAAAAAAAGAGGAATACTTTTTGAAGGCAAATGAGTTATTAAAACAAAAAAAGTAAGAGATGAAAAAATATATAGTATTAGTATTACTATCGGTTTTTGTGATTTCATGTAAATCGAAAGCCGTCGCAGTACAAAACACAGACAAAACTGTAGAAGCACCAAAAGAAGATAAAAAAGCAATAGCGAAACATTACGACAATAAATTAGATTTCAAAACTTTAAATATAAAGGCGAGCGCTAAGTATGAAGATGAAAAACAAAGTCAGAATGTAAGTGCAGATATTAAAATTGAAAAAGACAAACAAATTTTAGTAAGCGTGCGTTTTCTGGGAATTACAATGGCAAAGGCATTGATTACGCCAACCACAGTAAGTTACTACGAAAAGATAAAAGGTACTTATTATGAAGGCGATTTTACAAGTTTAAGTAAATGGCTGGGAACTGAATTAGACTACAGTAAAGTTCAAAATTTATTAGTTGGAGAAGCTTTAGACGATTTAAGAAAAGGAAAATATACACAAACGATAGTTGAGAATCTAATTCGTCTGGAAGATGATAAAGAAACAGATGTGAAAAAAAGTTTCTTTTTAGATGCTGATAAATTCCTGTTGCAAAAAGAGCAAATTTCTCAGGCGAAAGAAAACATATTGTTAGAAATTAAATACACTGACAACAAAACTTTTGATCAGGGGATACTTCCAACAACTATTGAAATTAATGCCATACAGCCAAAAGGAAAAACAGATATTAATTTGAATTATAATAATATTTCGTTTAACGAAGAACTTTCTTTCCCATATAGTGTGCCTAGTGGTTATAAGAAAGTTATAATTAAGTAAATTTGCAAAAAGAAAATAAAAACATGCCGAAATTTCTCCTAAGCCTAATTTTTATATGTGCCACTACATTTATGTGGGCGCAAGATTCGCAACAAGAAAAACTTGAGCAGCGAAAAGCTCAGATTCAGCAAGAAATTAGAGATAACGAAAAAATGCTGCAGTCTGTAAAGAAAAAAGAAAAATCAGCGGTAAATGTGTTTTTAATTCAGGCTAATAAAATTAAACTGAAGGAAAAACTGATCAATACTACGGCAAAACAGGAAAAACTTTTAAGCAATGATATGTATATTAATCAGGTTCAGGTTAATAAGCTAAAAAAAGAATTGAAGGTTTTGAAAGAAGATTATGCTAAAATGATCCTGAAATCATACAAAAGCCGCTCTGAGCAAAGTAGGGCAATGTTTATTTTATCTTCTGAAAGTTTTTTGCAGGCTTATAAAAGAGCGCAATACTTAAAACAATATACTAATTTTAGAAAAAATCAAGGTTTAGAAATTCAATCTAAAACAGCTCAGCTGGTTGACTTCAATGCGAAATTAGATGGTCAGAGACAGGTTAAGAAAAAAATTATTGCTGAAAATCAAAAGGAAAAGCAAAGCTTGGAAATTGAAAAGAAAGAGCAGCAAAAATTGGTTAACTCAATCAAAAAAGACAAAAACAAAATTATAGCTGATACCAGAGCGAAACAGGCAGAAGCAAAAAGAATCGACAGACAAATTGATCGTTTGATTCGTGAGGCAATTGCTGAAGCAAATAGAAAAGCTGCTGCAGAAAGAGCAAAAGATAATCCTGGATCAACAGCGTCTACTGCTCCAGTTTCATCATCTAAAATTGCTTTAACGCCAGAAGGAAAAATCCTGGCAGCCGACTTTAAAGCAAATAGAGGAAAATTGCCTTGGCCGGTAGAAAAAGGATTTATTTCTTTAGGATATGGTGATCAGCCACACCCTCTTCATCCATCAATTACTGTACATAATTCTGGAGTTGAGATTACAACAGAGCAGGGTGCAACTGCACGTGCCGTTTTTGAAGGTACTGTTTCGAGTGTTATTGTTTTATCGCCAATTAACAGAGCGGTTATGATTCAGCACGGAGATTACTTTACAGTCTACCAAAACTTAAGTCAGGTATTTGTAAGTAAAGGTGAAAAAGTGAACATCAAACAAAGTATTGGAAAAGTACGAACTAGCGGTGATACCGGTAAAACGGTAATTAAGTTTTTGATTCTTCAAAATACATCAAACAACAATCCGGAAGGATGGTTACAAAACAAATAAATAAAAAAGGGAGCTTATTGAAGCTCCCTTTTTGTATAAACTTAGGTTAATCATATTGTTCTAAAAAATATTTCACAACATCCGTTGTCGTAACTATTCCTTTAAGCTCGCCATTGTCAACAACAGGCAAAGCATGAAAATCTTCCTTTACAAAAATTTCAGCCAGATCTCTTATAATAGTATCAGATGAAACAGTTTTTGGTTTTGAAGTCATGACTTGCGAAACTGTCAGCATATCCAAAATGGCTTCATCGGCACCTTCCTGCCCTTCAAACAAAGCTCCAAAAGTTAACCGGTTAATGTCGGTTCTACTAATAATCCCTACAACTTCTTTTCCTTTTACAATGGGGATGTGGCGAATTGTATTTTTCTTTAGCTTCTCAACAACTTTTTTAAGATCATCATTTTCGTTTGCAGTAACTACGGTTTTGGTCATAATATGACTAATTGGTTCTCTTTTTTTCATAATTGATTTGTTATTAGATTCTATCAAATATGTAGAATAATTCCGATAAAAAACATGACTTTTATCACTGTTGAGATTTCAGAAGAACAATCTCATTTATTGGGTTTTCATCAAAAAAAGAATCAAAATGGAAGTAAAAAGGGGTAAGAATGTAAAAATCATTCTATTGTTCAATGGAAATTGTATCGAGTGAAATTTAAAAATAGTATTTTTGCACTATGGAAACAAATAGACAGAAAAAAATAGGCGGTGTCATCCAAAAAGATTTGGTTGATATTTTGCAAGGTGAAGTGCGAAAAAACGGAATTAATAATTTGGTAATTTCCGTATCCAAAGTTAGCGTTACATCAGATTTATCTGTGGCAACAGTATATTTAAGCATTTTTCCACAAGAAAAAGCAAAGGAAACTTTAGAAGGTATTAAATCGAATACAACCTTAATTAAACACGATTTGTCACAACGTGTTCGTTTGCAATTGCGTCGTGTACCCAATCTGGTATTTTTTATCGATGACTCATTAGATTATATCGAGAAGATTGACAACGCTTTATCAAACAGAGAAAACCCAATTGAAAACCGCGATCTTTTAGAAAAAAGAAGAAAATCATAAATTGAATTTCCCCCTTTACATAGCCAAACGTTACATTTTTAGCAGAAGTAAAAACAATGCTATCAATATTATTAATCGCATTGCCAGCATGGGAATTATTGTTGGCACAATGGCCTTGTTTGTGGTTTTATCCGTTTTTAGCGGACTAAAAGTATTCAGCCTTTCCTTCACAAATGAAATTGATCCCGATTTAAAGATTACAAGTACGCTTGGAAAATCTTTTTTTGTCTCACCGGATCAGGAAAGTAAACTTAAAAAAATAGAAGGCGTTGCTTCGTACAGCAAAATTATCGAAGAACGTGTTTTATTTTTATTTAAAGACAAACAGCAAGTTAGTTACTTAAAAGGAGTTGACAGTCTTTATCCGGTTGTAAACGATATCAGAAAAAAACTTTTTAATGGTCAATGGGTTAAACCAGATACCTATCAGGTTGTCGTTGGGTATGGAATTGCCAGAGATTTTTCGATGGGAGTTTTAGATTTCGAGAATCCATTGCAGATATTCGCACCAAAACCCGGAAAAGGAGCTTTTGAAAATCCGGAAGAAGCTTTTAATAAAACCGATGTTTTGCCTGTCGGAATTTATTCGATTAGTGAAGATTTAGATTCGAAATATGTTTTTGCCGATTTAAGTTTGGCACAAGAATTACTAATGTACAAACCGAATCAGATCTCGGGAGTAGAATTCAAACTAAAAGAAAATGCCAATGAAGATGCTATCCGATCTCAACTAGAGAGTATTTTCAAAAATAAAATCACAATCAAAAACAGAGCACAACTCAACGAGTCTTTATATAAGATGCTCAATACTGAGAATATTGCGGTTTATTTGATTTTTACATTGGTAATTATTGTGGCACTTTTTAATTTGGTTGGAGCCTTAATTATGATGATTTTAGATAAAAAAGGAAACCTGAAAACCCTTTTCAATCTTGGTACAGAAATTAAAAGCCTTCGAAAAATATTCATGCTTCAGGGAACTTTGTTAAGTGTTTTTGGAGGGATTATTGGCCTTGCTCTTGGAATTATTATGGTTGTTTTACAACAAAAATACAACCTGATTATGCTGACACCAACGTTGGCTTATCCGGTCGTTTTTACTTTAGAAAACGTACTTATTGTGATGGCAACGATTGTTTCACTTGGTTTTGTGGCATCCTTAATTGCCAGCAGCAGAGTAAGTAAAAAGCTGTTAGATTAATATTTCTTCTTAAAAAATATTACCTATATTTATCGTCTTAAAAATCTACAGCATATGATTGTTTCTGCCTAATCCTATTTTATTTTTTAATAATTAGGATACTTACGTTTTATTTTTCGAGTTCAGATAATTCAATCTGGACCAATTTTATCATTTATCCTATTTATATATCATGACAGAAACAACTATACAAAAAAGTTTATTTTCTAAAATTTTTACCACTTTAAAACAAGCCATCAAAGGCGACGAATCATTTGATTACACTGCCGGAAGCATAAAAAAAGCCGTTATTCTATTGGCCATTCCGATGGTTTTAGAAATGATGATGGAATCGGTTTTTGCTTTAGTCGACTTATATTTCGTTGGCCATTTGGAGCATAGCAGTTTTGCAATTCAAACCGTTGGTTTAACCGAATCGGTACTTACAATTATATATTCACTAGCAATCGGAATGAGTATGGCAGCGACAGCTGTTGTAGCGCGACGCATTGGCGAAAAAGATCCAATCGCTGCTGCAAAAGCCGGAATGCAGGCTATTATTATTGCTTGTGCAGTTAATAGCGTAATGAGTGTTCTGGGCGTTATCTATGCTAAAGATATACTGATTTTGATGGGAGCATCCGTTGAAGCTGCCGAACACGGTTTCAGATTTACACAAATCATGATCGGAAGCAGTTTATGTATCATGCTTTTGTTCCTGATTAACGGAATTTTCAGAGGTGCTGGAAATGCCGCAATTGCAATGAAAAGTTTGTGGCTAGCCAACATTTGCAACATTATTTTATGCCCAATTTTGATTAACGGATTTGGACCAATTCCGGCTTTTGGATTAGTGGGTGCTGCTTTGGCAACAACCCTGGGAAGAAGCATTGGAGTATTATACCAAGTGTATCATTTATTTTTTGGTAATGGTGTTTTGAGAATTTACGTCTCTTATTTTATTCCGGATTTTAAGCAGATAAAAGCTTTGGTGAAAATTGCAGCTCCGGGAATTTTACAATTCGTTATTGCTTCTTGCAGCTGGATTTTCTTAGCACAATTAGTGGCCACAACCGGAGGTGATCATGGTTCAGCCGGTTATCAGACCGCACTTAGAATTATGATGTTTTTTATACTTCCAGCCTGGGGATTGAGTAATGCAGCAGCGACTTTAGTCGGACAGAATTTAGGAGCCAAACAGATTGAACGTGCAGAGAAATCGGTTTTTACAACAGCAAGATACAATGTCATTTTCATGGCGACCATCACGGTCATTACATTGGTTTTTGGCAAGTATATTATTTCGTTTTTTACTAACGATGAAATGGTTAGAGTAGTGGCCGTTGAAGCATTGCAGATTATGAGTATTGGATTTGTTTTCTACGGAATTGGAATGGTTTTGATCAACACGTTCAACGGAGCGGGAGATACCTGGACACCAACCGGAATTAATTTCTTCGGATTTTGGTTGTTTCAAATTCCATTGGCTTATGTATTGGCAAAGCATTTTCATATGGGACCAACGGGAGTTTTTATTGCAATTCCGGTTGCAGAAACCGCCATTACCTTAGCGGGAATTGTACTTTATAAAAGAGGAAGATGGAAACGCATTCAAGTATAATTAAAATAAAAAGACCTTCAATTGAAGGTCTTTTTTATGTTTTATGCAAATTCATATCCGGCATAAACCTGTTCGATTTCTTTCATAACTGCAAACAAATCTTCAGGCGCATCAGTTGTAACTAACTTTTGTTTGTATTCTTTAAACGAATGAATTCCTTTGAAATAATTCGTATAATGACGACGCATTTCTACAATTCCTAATCGTTCGCCTTTCCATTCCATTGACCACATTAAGTGATTTCTGGCAGCTTCAACACGATCGATAACCGTTGGAGCAGGTAAGTGCTCACCCGTTTTAAAATAGTGCTTGATTTCGTTAAAAATCCACGGATAACCAATTGCAGCACGACCAATCATGATACCATCGATACCGTATTCGTTTTTATATTTTAATGCTTTTTCCGGACTATCGATATCGCCATTTCCAAAAATTGGCATTGTAATTCTAGGGTTGTTTTTTACACGTGCAATGTGCGACCAATCGGCGTGGCCTTTATACATTTGAGCACGGGTTCTGGCGTGAATAGTCAAAGCCTGAACACCAATATCCTGAAGTCTTTCGGCAACTTCATCAATATTGATTGAACTGTCATCCCAGCCCAAACGAGTTTTTACAGTAACCGGTAAATCAGTACTTCTGATAACGGCTTTCGTTAAACGTACCATCAAATCGACATCTTTCAAAACTCCGGCTCCGGCACCTTTACAAACTACTTTTTTTACCGGACATCCAAAATTGATATCCACTAAATCGGGTTTTACAGTAGAAACTATCTTAGACGAAAGTGCCATTGCTTCTTCATCTCCACCAAAAATCTGAATTCCAACCGGACGTTCGTAATCAAAAATATCCAGCTTCATTCGACTTTTGATCGCATCACGAATTAATCCTTCCGACGAAATAAATTCAGAATACATCATGTCAGCGCCGTGCGTTTTGCATAATCTGCGAAACGGCGGATCGCTCACGTCTTCCATCGGTGCTAATAATAAAGGAAATTCGGGTAATTCTATGTTGCCAATCTTGACCATCTTCAATATTTTGTGCAAAATTACAACATTTAGTTCAATTCACAGCAAAACATTTAAAAGGCTGGAATTAAGCCATATAAGTGATATAAGTTTATTTAATTAAAAGTGCAGAATTAAGTAATCTTTATATGATCTTAAAAGTTCATTTAACAAGCCTAGAAAGTAACACAAAGTTTTAAAATGAACTTATATCACTTATATGGTAAAAAATTAAGCATTCTATGATGCCTACCTATAGTCAAAAAACCGAATTGGTTTTCGACTCATCGGATTAAAAACCAATGGATTTAAAGTTTCTTTTGAGGCGAATTCTATTTTTGGAGTAACTCTTAATTTGGCTCTGAAATGATCTTTGATTTCCTGAAGAAATTCAGGTGTTTGATTTTTCACGGCAATTTTTATCAGAATTTCATCTGTACCTAAATCATTGGTCGAAATTTCAATAAGATGATTTTCGATATTGTCAAAACCACTTAAAACATCATTCATCGCTGGCGGATAAAGTGTCGTGCCTTTGTATTTTATCATTTGTTTTTTACGGCCAATTACAGGTCCAACGCGCAAAGTATTTCTACCACAAGAACATGGTTCGTTATGCAATTGTACAATATCGCCAGTTTTAAAACGCAATAAAGGCATGGCTTCAATTCCTAAAGTGGTAAAAGTCAATTCGCCAACTTCGCCATTTTTTACCGGCATATTATTTTCATCGAGAACTTCGACGATAATTAATTCCGGATGATGATGACCTCCAATTCCGTGTTCACATTCGGTAAAGGCAGTGCTCATTTCAGTAGAAGCATAAGTGGAGAATAACTTAATATTCCATTTTTCTGCAATTTTCTTGGACAAGGTATTCATTGAAAAATCCTGATCTCTCAACGATTCTCCAATACAGATGGCACCTTTTATACTTGAATTGTTATAATCAATTCCGTGAATTTCGGCATATTCAATTAGTTTCAAAAGAAAAGAAGGAACCGTAATTAAATAAGAAGGTTTGTATTTTAAAATCGAATCCCATTGCAATTCCGGAATTCCGGCTCCAACGCGGATAACCCCAACTTTCAATTTTCGTAAGCCTAGAAAATATGCCAAACCCGCCATAAATTTTCTATCGATTGTCGTCATTAACTGCACGACATCACCTTCTGCAATTCCGGCGCAGGCAAATGATATTGCTTCATTATAAGCCAATCGATCCAAATCAGAATCGGTTAAACCAAAAGTTACCGGATCACCTAAAGTGCCCGAAGTAGAGGCGTAGTCAATAATTTGATGTTGCGGAACGCACAAAAAATCATCATTATATTCCTGTAAATCTTCTTTTGTGGTTACGGGTAAATATTGTAAATCTTCGAGTGTTTTTATAGTCGAAATATCAATATTTCTTCCGGCAAAAAGACGTTTGTAAAAAGGAGAATTCTCACTGATATATTTTAAAAGCCCGGTTAATTTTTGCTCCTGAAAAATTTTAATTTCTGCTAAAGAATCCTTTTCAATTGATGGAATCATATTCATTTTCTTCTGAGTTTTTTTAAATATTTTTCAATTGTTTCTTTTTCAGGAACAGTTGTGATTTCTTTCGTTAGTGCTTTTTCGAAGTTGGACTGAGCAAGTTGAAAGTATTTTTTTTTATAAAAGTACAACCCTGCTTTATAATATACAACCCAATAATCAGGATTTAAAGATTGATAGTTCTTAATAAATTCAAATGGAATGGTTTCTTTATTTTTCAAATACAAATCCATTTTATGATCTTCTACTTTAAATTTCTGATAATTTTTAAATGCGGTGGTTTCCAGAAAAGGATCTGTAGCAATATTTAGTTTTTCTTCTTCAAAGGAAACTATTAGATCAGTTTTTCTTTCCTTAAAAACAGAATCTAGATTGTAACATACAAATTCGCCCATTTGACTGGGATTGGCAGAAACCCAGACTAATTTTTCTTTTGGTTTAAAAATAATTCCATGATGCGCTAATAATTGATTTAGGGATTTTTCGTTACCAAAACCTAACGGAATATTTTGCAGACCTTCTTTATTGCGAAGTATTTCTGAAGCAACTTTCGGATTAATTTTTGGGTTTTCGGTAAAAAGTTCCTGCATTCTGTCAAAGCGATACTGGGAATGACTATTGGTAATCTGCGTTAAATTTCGTGTATTATTTTTTAAAGCCTCGCTCTGAAAATGATTCGAGCAAAGTAATTGATTACTGTTTGGAACGTCGTAAACACCAGTTTTTTCAGGAGAAACTTCAATTAAAATCGCTTTATTGTCGTGAGCACTTCCAACCATTATAGATTCTGAAACAAATACTTTTCTTTTTTTGGCAATGGCAATGGCTTCTTCAATATTTTGGGCATGCTGTAAAATTTCACGGGTCAAAATCGAAATAGGCGTTTTGGCACTCATCGGAATTTTCGATTTACTCGCATTTATTGTTACCGTTAAACCTTCTTTATTCATTCCGGAAACGGCACCAATCATTCCGGGCCAGGTAACTGTCATGAAAGGATATCCTTCTTTAGGTTTTATAAACGCAATGATTTTATTTTCCGCGAAAGCGTCATTCACATAAAAATCAAAATTGCGTCCAAGAATTAAATTTCCATCTTCAGATTTTTCGCCCCAGGCTGCAAAAGACGAACAGCCAACCAAAGCCAGATCTTGTAAGGCGTGACCAATGTCGTGTGCAGCATGTAAATATAAATTGCGTTGGTATTGCGGTGCGATATTATCAAAATTATTTGAAGTGTATTGCGAAACGCCGTAAATTTCAGTTTGATATTCCTCGGGAACATTAGTGTATAATTTCCGATTGTACCATTTTAAAAATTGGCGAAGCAATTGCTGCTGAAATTTTGACGGAACGATATCTTCTATTTTTGAGAAAAAGATATTCTCCTGCTTTTTTAAAAGAGAATCAGATAAAGCCCCGGTAGTAGTGCCAATTTCTAAAGGATCACCTTCGACATATAATTCCCAAAGACCTTGCTTGTTTTTTAAAAGCGAATTTTTTCCTGATACAAAAACAGTGGGAGATTGTTTTGTTACAACAGGTTTTGCAGTATTATATTTTGAGATATCAGGCGCATGATGCATAGATTTTGATGTTCCGCAAGATGCCAACATCAATAGAAAACTAACGAATAAAAATAAATTAATTCGGCTTTTCATATACACATTTTTTATTCAGATGCCTGATTGATTTTGGTTACTAAATATTCCTTTCCAAGAATTTCAGAACAGGTTACCACGGCCCCAATAGTTACTCCCAAAACGCCGTGCATGTTAATGCTTTGACCGGTAAGATAAAGATTGTCTAATTTAGTTTTTGAAGGAATAAGGGTTTTCATGGGATTAGCAGAATCTTTCACATACCCATACATATTACCATTGTGCCCACCAATATAATCCCGATAGGAAAGCGGTGTCGAATCATGAATCGACTGTATACAATTTTTTATTCCTGGAAATTTTAGTTCAATTTCATCAAGAAACTTAGCTGTTTTTCTGGCTTTAAATTCCTCATAACTTTCGCCACGATCATTTTCTTCGGCTGTTGTATTAAAAGTATTCATCCATGGAGCAACGTCATCGTATTTCATATAAGTGATGAAAGTCATACCTTCTGCCCATTCTTCCTGTTTTTTTGAAGCATTCATAGAAGCCATAAAAGCTTTTGGCCAAGAATTTTCGTCGTAATCATGAGCATTCCAGACTTCACTGGTTTTCTTAAAATGATAATGATTGTGATTAATGTATTTGAAAGTTTCGGGCTTAAAAACAAGATATAAACTAAAGGCTGAAATAACGCCTTCAAGACTCTGAATTCTGCTAAAAAAAGCTTTTCTGAAATGCTCTTCCCCAACTAGTTTCAGCGTAATTTTTGGATCAATATTAGAGATAAAACGTTTTCCGTAAACCTGAGTTCCGTCTTTCATTTCTACACCCGTTACTTTGTTGTTTTCAACATTAAAACGAGTAACTTCTTTGTATTTGTAAAATTCGCCGCCGTGTTTTTTAAGTTGTTTTAAAAGTTGTTTTGTAATCTGGCTTCCGCCATTAATACAACGCCAGGAACTTTGTATGTAGGAGTTTACCGAAAGGGCATGAACATAAAACGGCGATTTATCCGGAATACCTGCATACAGGAAATTGCTTCCCGCCAAAACAGCTTTTAGCTTTTCATTTTGAGTGCTAGTATCAATTATATCTTTTGCATTTAATTCTAAAATAGCATTGTCATATTTGCCTTCCCACTTTAAATTGTAAAGTGGAAATGAGTCGCAAATTGTTCTTAGTTTAGTGCAGTATTCCTCAAGGTTTTCTTTTTCTTCAGGAAAAAAATGTTCTAATTGTTTTACAAAATTTTCATAACCCTGCGCGTGTGGATATTCATTTTGATCGTCTTCAAAAGAAATCATATCAAAACCATTTTCATCTAATTTCTTTAGATTCAAATGTTTCATAATTCCCAAATATTTAAAATATTTATAGAGATTTTGTCCTTCACTTAAACCTCCTATATAATGAATTCCGGTATCAAAAATCGTTTTATCACGTACAAAAGTTTGCAGATTTCCGCCGTATTGATTGTTTTTTTCGAGCACACAAACGCTGTGGCCTTCTTTTGCCATAATAATGGCTGAAACTAAACCGCCCAGTCCGCTGCCCACTATTACTACATCGTATTGCTCCTTCATTCTAATTTTTCTTTAATACGATTATGGAATCTTCTTCTAAAAAATTTTCAAAACCAAAGTTAATCAAAGTGGATTTTAAAGCAGAGTTATCAATTAAAATAATGCATGAAGTTACAGTAACAATTTTTTCGATAGTATTATTGTAGTTTTCATCAGAAATTAAGACAGCATCAAATTGATTTTCTGAAATGTTTTCAAGATTTTCCAAATAAGTGATTTTCCTCTTTTTGAGGAAATAATTGTTTTTTGCTACTAATGATTTTTCTTCTTCTGCAATGTATGAATGTATTTTTCGCTGTGGTTCCTGAAGCGTTAATAAAACATCCAGCTGTCCATAATCATTCGCCAAATGTAATATTTTGGCTTTCGCCGAAAGATGTTTGTTTAAGCGATAATAGATTTCTAAATGTGTTCTTAGATTTTCTTTAACGCTGTTGATGATTTCAATTTCTTTGTAATCATAACTATGAAGAATCATTTTTTTGAAATATTCAGGACCTTCGAGTTCATGACGTATTTTAGCAAATTCGGACTTAAAATAAGAACTTAATTTTTTAGTTCTTTCCGCGTAATTTTCCCCAAAAGAAAGATTGTCTGGTGCAATTCTTTCTAAAATAGAAACGGTCAGAGAGCTGCTATGAATTACAAAATCGCCTTTCGGAATTGCTTCTGATGCACCGTGAATCAAAACTGGAAGAATATCTAAATTGAATTCTTCTGCAAGATAAAAAGCACCTTTATGAAAACGCTTGATCTGATTACTTTCAGAACGGGTTCCTTCAGGGAAAATCATTAATGAGTATCCTTCATTTACTTTTTGGCGCAAATGTTCAACACCGCCTTCAATTCCTTCTGAAACCGGATAAAAACCGGCTTTTCTAACTGTTCCACCAAAAATAGGCGAGTTGTAAACCCAGTCGTTTACTAGAAATATAATTTTCGGACTCAGCATTCCCATGGCCAGAATATCGATAAACGAAGAATGATTCGCGATAATAATGGCTGGTTTTTCGAAATTTTCACCGAATTTATTAACGACTTTTTTGCGAAGAAAAGGGCTCGAGTATAAAACTGATTTCATGAATTTTGAAATCACATATCGAAAGCCTTTCATTTTAGTTTTTTCCTTTATCGGAAGAATCGGCATGATGGTAATGCTGAAAAGTGACATCAAAATACCGCCAAGTCCATAATAGGTAAACGAAATAATACCGTGAATAAAGGTGCGCAATACAAAAGGTGGATTTCCTTTTTTCGAGCGATTTGATATAAAAAGTTTAAAGAGAATCGGATAAAAGATAAATGTAATAATCAATGCAGCGAAAACTCCAATTAAGGATACCGATGAAATCGATCGCAACGCTGGATGTTTGGCAAAAATCATCGCCCCAATTCCTAAAATGGTTGTGATAACAGCCAGAATAATGGATGTTCTATAAATGGCAATTTCATTCTTGCCAGTTGTATATTCTTTTTGAAGTGCGCTGGTCATGAAAATACTAAAATCAACGCCATGTCCAAAAATAAGCGTACAAACAATCATGCTGAAAATATTCATTTGAATGCCAAAAATGCCCATAATTCCTGCGGTTACAATTCCCGTTAAAGCAATTGGAATACAGCTTACAATAACCAATTCAATTCTTCTGAAAAAGAAAAACAGAATCAGGATTACAGCAACAAAAGAATAATTGACGAGCGAATTAAAATCGGTTTTCAAAGTGCTGAAAAACGTTTCGTTCATTTGCTGGCGGTCAATCGCGATTAGATTATTTTTGGCTGAAGCCGATTTTACAAAAGCATCTCGTTGTTCCGGCGTTACTTTTACCAAAGTCGAAATCGTATAAAAACCATTCTTTTCAGTTACAAATTCTTTCAGTTGCAACGCCTGAATTTTTAAATATTCCTGAGCAGAAATCGGTTTGAAATTAAAATCTAAATGATCGTAAAAAGTAGAATAAGTGGTTGGCTTAAAGCCGAGTTTTGAACCTTCGGCAATTAATTCTGATTTTAAAAGCTGTTTTTTATTGGCATCCCAAAACGAATTCCATTTGTCAATTTTTTGTTGCTGTTCTTCTTGCGAAAGCATAATTCCTCCGACAGAACTAAAATTTAAAATTTTATTGTTTTGTTTTTCTGCAGATAAATCAGAAAAAAGCTGACTGTTGTTTTGCAGAACTTCTTCCATACTTTTTCCGTACGAAGCAACATAAATAGTTTTTGAAGTTAAACTTGTGCTTTCTTCGAGCTCTTTTTCGGCTGCTTTGATTTCCTTCGGAACAAAATTCAATTGTGATAAATCATTATTGAAACCGACATTATTATAAGTAAAGAAACAAACAATGGTAATTAAAACACAAAAACCAATTAAGATTTTATTGTTATGAAAAGAAAAATGTGCCAATTTATCGATCACATTTTTCTTGTGTTCAAAATTGTTTTCTTTCGGTTTATATAAATGAGGAACAATCAAAAGAGAGAAAAACGCAGAAGCCATAACAATTACTGCAGCAAAAATTCCCAAATCATTCAGCGCATCCGATTTTACAAAAAGCAAACATAAAAATGCAACAGCAGTTGTGGAGCTGCTCATAATTACGGGCATTGTAATGTCTTTGTACAACGTTTTTACATCGCTGTTGTGTTTGTAATGCGTGAGGATATGAATGGAATAATCGATTGTAATTCCGAGTAAAATAGAACCAATTCCGAGTGAAATGGCTGAGATTTGTTCTTTAACAAAATATAAAAACGCAACGGCAAACAAAGCACCAAAAACCGTTGGCAGAAAAATAATCAGCGGAATCAGGACTTTTCTGTAAAACAAAATCAAAATCAGCATCAGCGTAATCATTGCGATGGTTGTCGTTAAAACAATATCGCTTTTGATTTGATTGGCATTGGCAACGGCAATCAAAGCCGAACCAAAATAACTAATAGATGTTTTGCCTTTAAATTTCTGATTTAAATTTTCCTGAATCGATTTGAGTTTTTCAGCAAAAATGGTATTTTTTTCTGTTTCGCTCGAAGGCAGATTAGAAGTTATAAAAAGCAATAATTTCTTTTTGTCTTTCGTCATGACAAAACCATTGTCAAGCGTAAAATCGTCGCCAATATTTAATTGCTGTAATTTTTTTAAAGCGATAAACGAAATCCCAAGCGGATCCTGCAGTATAAAATCTTTGGTAATAAATCCGGATGGCGAAATAATCGATTTGTAATTTCCCTGAACCGTTGCCGCAATACTGTCTTTTTGCAGTTTGTTCTGAATTGCTTCGTAATCTTTGTTATCGAGAAAAAGAGGCAAATTCCCGTAAACAAAATCAATAGTTTCCTGAATGTTTTCTTCGTCAATTTTTCCCTGTATTCCGGTTACATAAGGTTTGCAGGATTTGGCAACGCTGTCTGAAAAAGCGGTTGCCATTTCTTTTAAATCTTCATCAGAACCGTTTTTTTCTAGTTTGAAAATCACGGTTATTTTATCGGCAAAATTTAATTGTTTTAAAACTTTTGCCGTAACATCAGCTTTGTCGTTTGTCGGAATTAATTTCGTGATGTCTTCTTCAAATTTAATTTGAGAAGCAAAAAAGCCAAATACAAATAGCATCAAAAGCGCCAATACAACCGACAAAGATTTTCTTCGGTTGACAAACATATGAATGGCGTAGAAATATTGATGCATGCTTCTTTTTTTTTTGCCACGAATTACACGAATTTTCACAAATTTTTAGCGACTTGTCGACGAAATTATGCGTATTCAATTATATTACGGACGATTTAATTTTATGTTAGCTACAAATTTTCACTCCAATTAATTCGTGAAAATTCGTGAAGTTCGTGGCAAAACTACAAAGATTTTTCAGAATGTTTTTTAGTAAAAGCCGTTAAAAGCAAATAACTCAACAGACCAAAAAACAGCGCCGAAACGGATGCTAAAATAAGACTTCCGACGATATATTGCGTTGCATTTTTTTGAATATCATCAAGTGTAATAGAACTGTCTAAAATTAATGGGGCATCAGTAGACACAAAATAGCTGCCCATTTTTAGGGAACCGTAGATGACAAAAGGAATAAACGGAGGAAAACTCACATTAGAAGACAAATAGGCAATGACTTTATTAAGCTTAAATAAAGCGGCAAAAGTAAATAGTAAAATAGTCTGAAAGCCCCAAAATGGCGAAATTCCGATAAAAACACCCAAGGCAATGGCAGCTGATTTTTTAAAATTGGAATCTTTGCTTTCTAAAATATCTTCGAGAAAGAACTTTTTAAAACCTTTTTTTTTTGCTCTTCTAAAGAAATCCCTTGGTTTAATATAAAGTAATGCATTAGTGACCAAAACTGTATTCAAAATACTAATTCTGGTAAAATCGCGAAACGGACGAAAGTGCGAAACGCGTTCTGCCGGATCATACAAAACCTGAATCGGAATGTTTTTAACCACAATTCCTTTCCATGCTGAACGAACTATAACTTCAATTTCAAACTCAAATTTATTGGTGTAAAATTTCTTCGGAATTAAATTCAAAGGATACAATCTAAAACCAGATTGTGTGTCTTCCAATTTGATTCCAGTTTCGAATTTGAACCAAAAATTCGAGAATTTATTTCCAAAACTGCTTTTCTTCGGCACATTTTCCTGCGTCATATTGCGGCTTCCAATCAACAAAGAATTCGGTTCTTTTTGAATTTCTTCAATAAAACCCGGAATATCAGAGGCAAAATGTTGTCCGTCAGAATCGATTGTAATAGCGTATTCGAATTTCATTTCGATGGCTTTTCGAAATCCATTTCTAAGCGCACGGCCTTTACCTAAATTTTTAGGATGATGAATTTGCGTTAGTTGTGAATATTGTTGTAGAATTTCAAAAGTTTCATCAGTCGATCCGTCGTTAATTATAATCACATTTGGAGTGAAATCTAAAACGGAATCCAATACTTTTCGCAGCGTTTTGTGATTATTGTACGTTGGGACAATAACACAAAAGGACGTGGAATTTAGAAGATCGTGCTGTGACAAAGTAGGGTTCATTTTGAAGTTTTACTTTCGCTTACTTAACGAATTGTTTTTCTTTCTCAGAGAAACTTTTCGATTGTAAAATAAAGTCTTTTAAGTATTCTTTTAAAGCATTATTTTGCTCAACATAATGATCCGTAATATATTTTTTGTCTTCTTTAATATTCTTTTTGTAACCCGTAATTCCTGGAACATTTTCCTGAATACTCAATCGGATCAATCTGATTTCGATGTTATTTGGTTCGCTTTTTATAGTCGATTCAAGCAATTTTGCTCCTTCCTTAAAACGAGCAATTTTGTCATTTAATTTCTTTTCAAACTTAGAATCTAATAAAATGGAAGCCGCTTTATAAGCCACTAAAGTTTTATCATCATTATTAGAAACGTCAGCCAGTTTTTCTGAAAATTCCTTAGCGTTGCTTTCTGATTTTGTAACGCCAGTATACATTTTTCTGATAGCAGCCAAGTCTGGCGTACCAGAAAAATTAACCCATAAAAGTAATGTTAATAGCAGTTTCATATCTCTAGCTTTTTATAGACATTGCTCAGTTTCAAGGCAACAGTCTCGTTAAAATAAGTGGTGTTTTTTACTTTCACCAAATTATCTTCTGTCATTGTAATATCAAGTTCTAAACGCAATTCAGGATTTGTTTCCGGATTAATAAGCGCCATAAATTTTACGTTGGCAAGCGTCTGAATCATTAAAGTTTCGTTCGTAATTTTCTCCGTAAGTTCTTTAATAATCTGAATCATGCAAACACCCGGCATAATTGGGTTTCCTGGAAAATGGCCTTTGAAAACTTCGTGTTTTTCATTGACCAAAATCGTAATACTATATTTAGAATCGCTTGTTTTTTCTTCCGAAAGAACTTTGTAAAAATCTTTTAAAACCATTTTTTTTATTTTTTTCCTCCAAAGGCATAAGAAAGTCCTAATTGGAAATTGACATTAGTATTATAACTTCCAAATAAATAATAATCATTTCGGTCATTATAATAGGAACTATCAAATACATCCAGTATCCCTTTTTTTAGTCTGGCTTCAAAAGTAAGACCCGACGGCAAACGATAGGCAATACCACTAATTAGCGCTAAATCATTATACGTTTCTACTTTGTCTAAATTATCATTTACAAGAACATCTACTGCGGGGCCAAATTGTAGCTGGATTCCAGGTCCAAAGGTTAATTTGTTAAGGAGCGTAAAAGATAAATAACCCAATTGCAAATCACGAAATTTTACGATTTCATTTTGATTATTATCATTAAAATAATAGCCAACATTATTAGATCCCTGTCTGCTATACGTTATCTCGGGCTGAAGTCCATATATTTTAGTAATATTTATTTCTCCCAAAGCACCAATATAAAAGTCAGTTTTGTAGCTGGACTTCGTTTCTGAAATAGTCGAAAATGACAAACCTCCTCTTAAACCTGGTTTAAAAGAAGTTTGTGCACCAGCCTGTTGAAATCCAAAAAAAACTAGTGCGGCGATTAATAAATTGCGATACTTCAAAGTCTTATTTTACTTTAAAAGTATAGCTAATACCAAACTGAAATACCTGATTTAAAATAATCTGCTCATAATAATAGTCATCATAATCAATATCATCATAACCGTAAATATCAATTAATCCTTGTTTAAATCGGGCTTCAAAAGTTAATCCATTTGGCAAGCTGTAACCAATTCCGCCTACAAAAGCTAAATCTGTACCAATAGGATTGTAACCGTATCTTCCAAAATTGTCATCTGTTTTTATATCTAATGATGGACCGGCTAAAACATGAAAACCCTGACCTCCAAAGTTAAACTTTGCAACCGCACCAAGTGTTACATAATTTAATTCATATTTTCTATCTTCATTATTAGACCCTAGCATGTATTCTTCTGAATTTGCACCTTGTCTTGAATACGTTAATTCAGGCTGAAGCGTAAAATATTTATTGAATTTCATTTCGACTAAACCTCCAATGTAATAGTCAGATTTCATGCTGTTGTTATTAATATTCGTCAAGGTCGAAAGATTTAAACCGCCACGAATTCCCGGACTAACTTTCATTTGTGCGTGCGAAGTTGTAAGACCGATAAATAAGATGAATGCAATTAAGGTTATTTTTCTCATTTGAATTTAGTTTGGGTTAATGTGAATTTTACTCTGATTTAAAGTAATTTAGCTCAATTCTCAATTTGATATTCTGATGTAAAATGACAACTTTTTTAGCAAAAATATCGTTTTCTAAAGTAAAAGTAATTGTTATTTTTTCTTTTGTTTTAGAAGAGCGAACTACTTTTTCTAATTTATGCTCTTTTTTGGAGACGAAAAGATAGTTGTCGCGATTGCCGTCTGCCGATTTATAAATGTTATCTGATTCGTTTTCAAATTGTTCCTGTATCAAATATTCTTTTTTAAGAAGCAATCTAAAATCTTCCTTCAACGTATTGATCAGGATTTTTTTATCTAATTCTGATACAATTGAATTGACTTTAAAAGTGGTGTCAGAAATCTCAAAATCGAACAATTTGTTACCGAATTCGGTTGTAAAAACTACCCGATGCGTTGTGTCATTTATTTTCTTGGCAATGAAAATTCCAGACATTTCATGACCGTAAACTGTGATGTTGGTTTTGTAAACATAATCGGTTTTGGGTTCAGCAAAATAATGAACTGTGTACGACGTTTTGTCTAATTTTTTAGGCGTGTAATTTTTAGTGACCGAGCCACAAGAAACCAAAACAATTGCTAGAAAGCAATTAATTAGTAAAAACTGAATCGTCGATTTTTGCATTGATCACTTTATTTTTAAGTACAATTCGGGTATAATCTTCAGATGATTCCAAGAGTTTTACCTGAACCACTGTTGCTTCTTCCTTATCGAAAGTTAGTTCGATTTGTTTGATGTATTTTTTTAGCGTTGCATCCTTCGGAACAAATTTCGCAATATTTTGTCCTTTTGATTTGAAGTACGAAATCGCAAACTCTTTATCGTCAAACATATTGCCGCTCACACTTCCAACAATTAATTTATTGATACGGCCAAAGATTTTGCTGTTGCCAATATCAACCGCGCTTTTCTTTCCTTCGTCATTGATCAGGATTTTCCCGTTTTTAAAGACGATGCTGTAATTGTATGGCTTTTTGTATTGCCATTGCAAAAGATTCGGCTCTTTAAAAATCATTTTTCCTGATGTTTCAATATCTTTTGATAAAAAGTCCATATGTTTATATTGAACGAAATCAGTGCTTAAGGTTTTTATTTTTTTAGCGACCACATTTACATCTTGTTTAAAAGAAGCAATTTCTGCATCGGTCATTTTTTGTTCTTGTGAAAACAAATTGGCGCTGAAAATAATAGAAAAAAGGAGTATATAAATTTTAGTTTTCATAAGCTTTAAGATTCAAAAGTTCTTCCACAGAAATCACTTCATATTTATTTTGCTGTAAAAATTGCAAAAACTGTTCCAATACTGAAACAGAGTGTGATCCTGTGTCGTGCAAAAGTACAATTCCGCCCGGAGAAATGCGCTTTATTATGCGATTGAAAATTAAATTTTGGTCTTTTGTTCCACCATCAAGCGAACGAATATTCCAGCCAATTACGGTATGTCCGGTTGTTTTTAAAGCTCTGCGAATGGATGGTGTAGTAACTCCGTAAGGCGGACGAAAGAAATTTATTTTTTTTGAAGTTAATTTTTCAAAAAGCTGATCCGTTTTTTGAATTTCTTCTGAGATTGCTGCAGCATTATAAAAATCAAAAAACTTAGAATGGTTATAAGAATGATTGCCAACCAAATGACCTTCAGCAATAATTTGTTTTACAATTTCCGGATGCTTTTCCACATTTTTTCCAATGCAGAAAAAAGTCGCTTTTGCATTGTATTTTTTCAGAAGATCCAAAACTTCCAAAGTAAAAACACTTGGTCCGTCATCAAAAGTAAGGGCAATTTTTTTTTCTGTTTCCGATGGATTATGACAGAACGCTTTTACATGATAATTCGAAGAAATTCGGGCAGAACCAAAAGCATTTATTCCGATCCAGATTAAAATTATTCCGATAAACCATAACAAATTAATTGCTGTATAGAGATTCAGAAGAAGCAGTAAAAGCAATAAAAAAATAAAAAACAGAGATATGTTTTTATGCGTTATCATTTTGAAAGTAACGTAAAACTATGATTTTTTCCATTTACCTGATTGTACAATAAAATAGTATTATAAGCTGGTTTAGTAGCCGAATTTACTTTTACAATTTCCGGAATTTCCTGCGTTTTTATAATTTTAGATGCCACCCACAAAGCAAAAGCTGAAGCTGTATCGTATTCTCCACTTAAATGTTTATAGTATAATTGAGGGGTTTGAGCAAAAGCATTTTCTACCAGATTTTTGTAATAGACATCAGATTCGATATTTCCACCAAAACCTAAAACAACGGCATCAATATCTGAAATTTCTAAATTATTGGTCTTTAAAAAAGCTATTAGTTCAGATTCGATTTCGTTTTCGTCTAAAGTATTTCTGATTTCAACATCTAAAATTTCAGCGTAAGTCGAATCTTTTCTTTCATTTTCTAAAACAAAAAAACTCGCGCCTTCGCCATAAACAACTCCAGTTGAGGTTGTATTTAAAATATTGGATGGAAGATCATTTTCTTTTTTAATTCTTCCGGCCAATTTAAAAAGGGACAAAGTATATTCTCCATTTTCATCAACACCGCCAACTAAAATTGAATTGGCTTCGTTTTCTTCAATCTGCATTTTAGCATCCAAAAGTGCCGATTCAAAAGAAACGGCTCCATTTACGTAAGTAAAATTGTAACCTTTGCATTGTAATGACAAAGCAATTTGCGCGCCAACCGTATTGTGTGTCGATTGAATAAAGGAAGTTGGCGTTAGAAATTCTTCATTATTGTCCAGAATATTTTTCAGGAATTTTTCAGAATCTTCAATACATCCCAAACCTGTTCCGGTAATGATCGCGTCTACATTTTCGACTTTCGCATCTTTCATGGCCAAGGCCGAAGCTACGATTCCGTTTTTCACTCCTTTTGCCATTCGTCGAATTGCAGCGGGAGAAATATAATCTTTGTAAACCGGAGGAACAATCGAAAGTACTGTTTCGTTTGTATTAACAACCGCTTCTTCTAAAAAAACAGTATCAAATGTTTTTTGAGTCGAAATACAGCCTACTCCATTTATATATGTTTTTTTTATCATTAGCTTTTAGAAAATATAAGGGTTGAACAATTTCCTCCAAAACCAAAAGAGTTAGATAAAACGTGTTCGATATTTTTCATTTTTAAAGAGGTCTGTGGTTGCAACTCAAATTCTTCCATCGGAACTTCGAAATTCAAATTGGGATAAACCACACTATTCTGAATCGCCAAAACACTGTAAACAGCTTCAATAGCCGCCGCAGCAGCTAATGTATGTCCAGTAAAAGGTTTAGTCGAACTGAAATCAGGCACTTTTCCATCTTCATAAATTCGGAGTAAAGCTCTTCCTTCCGATAAATCATTATTGGGAGTTGCGGTTCCGTGAACGTTGATATAGTCAATTTCAGAAGGTTGTAGATTCGAAACTTCAAAAGCTTTTTTCATCGCCAAATAAGCGCCGTCTCCATTTTCTGAAGAAGCAGTTTGATGAAAAGCGTCGTTTGCATTTCCGTAACCGGAAACTCTGGCCAACACTTTTTTGTCATATTTCTGAACCATTTCATCTGATTCTAAAACTAAAAAAGCAGCAGCTTCACCCAGATTCAATCCTTTACGGGTATTGTCAAAAGGTTTGTTATAATCGTCAGATAAAATCATCAAAGTTTTGAAACCGTTGATGGTGAATTTTGCCAAAGCATCCGTTCCGCCAACAATAACGCGATCTAATTTTCCGGTTTTGATCAATCGTGCGCCCAACATTATAGAGTTCGCTGCCGATGAACAGGCCGTACTTATAGTAGTAACCATCCCCTTTAAACCTAATTCTTGCGCAATTTTTTCAGCTACATCGCCGCCGTCATGACAGGAAATGTATTTTACAAGTTCCGGATTTTCGAAATAATCATAATAATGTTTTTCGGTCATATCCATTCCGCCAACGCTTGTAGCCGAAATAAGTCCAGTTCTAAATTCGTTTATCGAGGTAATTCCGGCATTTTCAACCGCTTGTTTTGCGGCCAAAGTGCCAATCATCGCCGTTCTCGAAAAATTATTATTTTCAGAAAGCTGTAATTCGGCAACCAATTCTTCGTTGGTTTTTTTGATCTCGCCAACTTTAATTACATCAGCATGAACAGTCGGAATATTTTGAATACGAGAAATACCCATTTTATTTTCGATTAACGAAATATAATTTTCTTCGACTGAATTTCCAATCGAAGAGATAATTCCCATTCCGGTTATTGCGATGCCTTTCATGCAATTTTAGATTTTAGATTCTTACAACTTTGACAAAGTTGATTCTCTGATTGTAATTATTAAACACATAGGAACATAGATTTTGAAAACTTAAAAGAAGGCATTTCATTTGTTTAAAAACACATAGCTATGTGACTTGATGTAAATGAAATGTCTTTTTTAACAGCTTGCTAAGCTATGTTTCTATGTGTTAAAAATAACTTTTTAATTTATTTAGTTCTGTTCGCGCTAATGTAAGCCGCCATAGTTTCGATTGACTGGAAAATTGATTTTCCTTCTTTCGGATCAACCAATTTAATTCCGTAATCTTTATCTAAAATCACGATTAATTCAAGTGCATCAATCGAGTCTAAACCTAAACCGTCTCCAAACAAAGGATCGTTATCTGCAATGTCTTCGATTGCGATATCTTCTAAGTTTAAAGTCGTTATGATTTTATTTTTTAATTCTTCTTTTAATGCTTCCATGATGAGTTATTATATAATGTATTGATAGTCTCGTTCGTATATTCTGTATTTTCTTCTTTGCTTATCGTGCAAAGAAACGCTTTGTAATCGTCATTAAAAAATTCTACCCAACCGCAAAGTACAACATCTGCTTTATCCGAATTTAGTAAAATATTCGAATAATTCGACATAAATTCGGTGTTGAAAACATCAAATATAAAGAAAGAATTCTCGCTATTCAACTGATGGCGGATACTTATTTCGCCCAAACAAATATTTGGCAATGTATAAACAAAAACCGCGGGACTCGGATAATAGTTTTCTTTGTCTGAAATAGATTCCTGATATTTTACATCAGTATCTAAACTCGATGATTTATTGGCCAAAACCAAAGCGATATTATTTTCTTCCTCAGAAGAAGTAATCGGACTCAAAAGCAACTCTGCACCTAAAAAAGCCAATTTACTCAAAGCATCCATTTTGAAAAACTTCGGATATTGAATATCAAAATTGCGATACGCTTGTTTGGAGAAATCAACAAAATTGGTTGGTTCGATTTTGAATACAGAAGTTCCGTTCAAAACAATTTCGTTGTTTTGGATGGTGATGTAGGATTGTATGTAGGTTTTGTTTTGAGTCATTATTTTGATTTAACACTAATTGCACTAATTTGCACGGATTGTTTTGAGTTTAAATTACACTAACTAATCTTTGAAAATTAGTTTTATAATTTAAGAAACCCAAGTATGAATAACTTTGGCAATTTTCCACTTTCCAGATTTATTTTCAATTATAATTAAAAAGCCTCTACCGCATTTTCCACCACCGCAAGAAGCATCGGCAGGTAAAATGCCTCGAGTTTTTGTTTTGTTAAATTGAATTCTCGAAATTTCGATTGAACCTACAGGTGTGGGATAAATTTGGTAATTCCCAGTATCAAATTTGGGGAATTTTGATAAATATTGAAAATCAAATTTTTTATTGTTTTTAAAAGGTATTAAGTCAAATTTTAAACTTTTTCTTTCTTTTGTTTTGTCATAAATGCAATGTATTTTTTTACAATTTTCATCGAGCAGTTCTTTATCAAACCTACTTATTTTCCCAACCAAATCATTTACTGCTATTAAAATTCTAGCTTTATCATTTTTGATGCTGTCTCGATGATGCCAATATTCCTTTAATTCTTTACGATGGCCAGTTGTATCTACTTTGTTTGTTTCTGAATTAAATCTGGGTGGCGGAGGTGGAGAAATTATTCTTCGGTCCATATAGATAGAATCTACAACTTCAAGAAAAACACTATTGATTACATCTTTCTCAAATTGTAATTCATCAACTTCCTTTTTTTTACATCCAAAAAAAGAAAGAAGAATCAAACTTATAAATATGAATTTTAATGTTTCCATTTATTTAAAAAAATTTGAACTTGTAAGATTTCTTTACAAGTTGGATTTCTTCTCTTGAACTGTTCGGAATTTCCGAACAGTTCAAACTATTTTATATATAAATTTTCAACGAATTTAATCCGTGAAAATTAGTGTAATCAGTGTTTCACTTTTTCAAAAACAACAGCCGTATTACAACCCCCAAATCCAGAAGCCGTTTTCAAAAATATTTCAATATTTGCCTCTACATTTTTCTCAATAACATTAATCTTTTCGCTTACGCCGATTTCATCAAAACCTTTCGATTCAAAAAGTGTATTTTGATTGGCTGATTCAATCGCAATTACCGTTTCCAATAATCCTGAAGCGCCCAACGTATGACCATAAAACCCTTTCAAACTATTGACCGGAACATTTTGTAAATCCAAACGATTTAAGGCAATCGCTTCCATTTCGTCGTTGAATGGAGTTGCGGTTCCGTGCGCTGAAATATAATCGATTTGATTGGAATTGATTTTTGCTTCTTTCATCGCATTCTGAATACTTCTAAACAAACCTTCGCCTGTTCTTGAAGGTCCTGAAATATGATTGGCATCGTTTATCGAACTGTCTCCAATTACTTTTATTTTAGCGTTTTTGGCTTCCGCCGAAACTAAAACTGCCGCTGTTGCTTCGCCCAAACTTACGCCGGTTCTGTTTTTAGAATACGGTTTACAAGGCAAATCGCTCATCGCCTGAAAAGCATTAAAACCTGACAAAACAAATTCTGAAACTTCGTCGCCGGCCACAACAAAAATAGTATCGTACATTTCAGACTGAATCATTCTTTTAGCAACGGAAATCGCTAAAATTCCGGAAACACAAGCATTCGAAATGACGATTGGTGTTGTTTCAAATCCGAAGAAATCGGCAACGTTTTGAGCCAAAACATCTAAATGTGCGTTTTGAAAACTCGCTTCAGCATTATCTTGTAAAGCCGTAACATTTCCTTTTGTAGTCGAAAGTATAAAAGCCGTTTTCGAATTTAATTCAACTCCGGAATTTTTGATCATCGGCTCTAAAGCCAAAATCATCATTTTTTCTAAACGAGAATATTTGGTGTCAGTACTGATGTTTTCAAAAGCACTGTTTATTTTTTCATTGGCAATTACAGAAGCATAAAACGGATTCGGCATCAAGGAAATATCCTGATGTAATTGAATTCCGGAATCGCCACGCAAAATTGCTTCGATGTTGGAGGCAACATCAAAACCTAAAGGCGTGATACAATTGGTTTCATTTATATATACTTCTCTTGTCATTTTGTGATTTTATTTTGTCCTAAATACTATTCATATTGATAATATCGAGAATCAAAGAATTTTCATTTGTACTTTTCGTGGCCAAATTTTACGATAGAATTTTTAAATAACTCTCCTTCAATTTCATTAAAGTTAAAATATAAAAATTGTGGTAGCTCTATTTTTATCCCATTTTCCAAATACAATATTATAGATTTAAAAGTCCAAATTTTCAATGGGTATTCAGAAGTACTAAAGCCTTTAATTTGATTGGTTTTTAACAATTCTTTTTTACCAGATAAAATTGAAATTTTAAATATATTCTTTTCTTCTATTTTAAAATTATATGATTGTTTAAAAATAATTTTGGCAAAATAGTAAGTTAGATATATCATTATGGAAGTAAAAAGTGTTCCAAAAAATATTAGAGCCAAGTAATCATTTGATTTCAAATTTTGAATAATCATATATATCATCATAACAGATAATGTTCCAAAAAACAATACGGAAATAAATCTTGTTATAAGAATTAAGTAATTGAATCGAGTTTTAAATTGGTTCATTTTGATTTTATGTTTTCCTGCAAGGTTTCCAAAACCTTGTAGGTCTGTCTAGAATTTACACCTACAAGGTTTTGAAAACCTTGCAGGAGAACTTTGCGTTTATTTTAAAAGCCCCACTTTACGTTTCCATTCCTCATAAAAAGGAGGATTGGTCAGCATTAGATTCCCTTCTTTATCTAAAAATACCTGAACAGTTTCGCCAGTGCAGGCTACTTCGCCTTGAGCGTCAATAATTCTAAAGCGGTAAATTATTTTGGCGGCTGGTGTATCTACAACGGTGGTTTCAATCGTTACAACATCGCCGTAACGCAAAGACAATTTGTGTTCGCATTTTGATTTTACAATTGGCGTTGTGTAACCGGTATTGCCAATATCTAAATACGTAAGTCCGTGTTTTCTTCCAAAGGCTTCTCTTCCATCTTCAAAATAGGTAATATAATGGCCGTGCCAAACGATTCCAAGCGGATCAGTTTCGTTAAAACGAATTCTGATTTCGTGCGAAACGGTTAGGGAAGTGGCTTCGTTATACTGTTCTTTTCTTTTTGTCATAAAATAAGGCAATGGAAGTTGTGATTATAAAGAACAAAAATAGCAAACTTATTTTTGGGATGATTTCGACGAATGATCCGTTGCGCAATAACACATCATAAAAAGCTTCTAATCCCCAATTCATAGGAGATGATTTCGCAATGATTTGCATGATTTTCGGCATGGCAAAAACCGGAACCCAAACGCCTCCAACGGCAGCTAGAATGATTACACTCGTTGCGCCAAACGGAGCTGATTGTTCCTGAGTACTCGCAATAGTTCCCAATAAAATTCCGAAACCAATGGCGCCAAAACCTGAAAATAAAGCCACAACACTCATTAAAAATAAATGCCCTTCGACATTTAAGGATGGCAAACCAATATGAGGAAAAAGGAAAATCGCCACCGCCACCATCATATAAAACTGAATCATACAGATCATCAAATACGTAATGGTTTTTCCGATGATGATGATTAAATTCGAAGTTGGATTGGTCAATAAACGCACAAATGTTCCTTGTGATTTTTCTTTTACAATATTGATGGATAACGGAATCACAATAAAAAATATTGCAAAAAGCGTCCAGGCCGGAACGTTGTGCTGAACCGAATTGGGCAATACTTCTTTGTTGTTTATTCTCGGAATTATTTCTTTGAAAGTGATGAAACTCTTTTGGTCGAATTGCGTATTTTCTTCTCCTAACTGATTTTGGAAAGTCGTATAAATTGATTTCGTTTCAATCTGTGAAATCATTTTATCAATCGCATTCATAACCGAAGTTTTGAAACTCATTTGAACAGCCGGATCAAAATATAATTTTACTTCTTTTTGCTGTAACACTTTTGAAGTTTTTGGCTCGGCAACAGAATCGGTAAAACCCATTTTGCTCACAATGTTCTGTACATTCTGATCTACTTTGGCTTGTAAATCGACACTTAAATTTTTCGGAATTACAATCGCCAGTTTAAATTTTCCTTTGTAAACATTTTCTTTGGCAACTTCTTCCGTAATAGGCTGATTGTCGATTTGTGTTACAACATCGAATGCATTATTTTTTTGCAGATTATCAAAAACGGTTTTTGAAACCGAACCTTTGTCGTTATCCACCAATAAAATCTGAATTTTATTGTCGCTTACGGTTTTAAAGGTGCTATCCTGAATGATAGTAACCGTGATTACCAATATCAAAGGCATGATAAACAGAATGATCAAACCGCCTAAATCGCGTTTCAGTAGTAAAAATTCTTTTACGATCGACATCCAAATTTTATATAGCATCTCTAAAGTCTTTACCGGTTAATGAAATAAAAACTTCTTCGAGATTTCTGGCTTCTTCAACAGACGCAATCAAAGTTGACGGCGTACCTTGGGCGTAAATCCGGCCTTGGTCTAAAATGGCAATTGTGTCGCAGAAATCTTCGGCTTCAGCCAAATGGTGCGAAGTATAAATAATCGTTGTTCCGTTTTGATTCAATACTTTTAAATAATCTAAAATGGCATTTTTAGATTGTACATCAACACCAACGGTTGGTTCATCCAAAAATAAAACTTTGGGATTGTGCAGAATTCCGGCAATCAAATTCACTCTTCGTTTCATTCCGCCAGAAAAGGTTTCAATGCGTTTGTCGGCGAATTTTAAAAGTCCCAAAAGATCTAAAGTTTCGATTACTTTGTCTTTTAAATCAGAACCTTTCAAACCGTACATACTTCCAAAATAATGCAGATTTTCTCGAGCCGTCAATGTTGGATATAAAGCATATTCCTGAGGAACAACACCAATGATTTTTTTGATTTTTGCGGCATGATGAGAATAATCCAGATCATTAATTGTGAAATGTCCCGAGGTTGGTTTGATCAATCCACAGAGCATGGAAATTAAAGTGGTTTTTCCGGCCCCATTTGGTCCAAGTAAACCAAAAATCTGACCTTCGTTTATGTCCAGCGAAACGTCATTCAAAGAAAACATTTCTGCGTCTTTGTACTTTTTCGAAAGGGATTCTATTTTTATAATGGAATTCAAAATATAATTAGCTGATTGCTTTTTTTAGTTTTTTGAAAAAGATTTCTTCGCGATTCGCAATGGCCAAAAGTTCATCGGCGATGGCGTTGTAAGCGTCTTCTTTGGCGCTCCTGTTTTTATAAATTCGGGAAGCTTCTACGGCAAAATCTCTCCAGGAATCTCCAATTTGGGTCATTTCTTTCGAAAGGATTTTCAATTCCTCATTACCCAAAATAACCGAAGCTTCCTGCAAAAATGCCGCATAAATAAAACGGAAACCGCCGCCTCCGGTTCCAATTTCTTCCTGCATGCGCACCATTTGTGCCAGGTAATGATTGGCTTTTCTGACACCGTGTTTTGCGGGCCATTTTCTGATTCGGCGGGAAACAAATCTAATTCCGTTAACACCTACAATTGGCATTGGCGCCAGCATAGTACGACACGTATCTTTAATTCCTTTGATGATCGCACTTTTGAAATCAACTTCACCCGGAACCTGAATTGGATAATACATCTGTCCTCTTGGCGCAAAAGCCCCTTTGGCAAAACGTACTTTCTCTAGTTCATTATGCGTCAAAGTCGTAACAGTTTCCATCACAGGATCGCTGATCAAATAATCAGTTTCGGTTTTTCCGTAAACGACTAAATTGTGTGCGTTGAAATGAAAACGGTATTCATCCGGAAAATAAGTAAGGTTGTAAACACCAACTTGCAATCCGGTTGGAATATTATTTTTTAAATTTTCGTCTAAAGCCTGAGTGGCATTTGAAACAGAAGAAAATTTTTGTCTTTTTATTTTAAGATTTAAACGGATTGCAACTTTATTAAAAATTTGTCCGGGCAAAGTTCTGTAACTGATGGCCGGCGCGTGATTCACTTTTATAAAAGGCAAATACACGAACAAAAGTCCGGAACCAATTCCGAAAACCATCGGTTCGCTGATGTTCAGTCCACTGTTTTTTAGCAAATTTGACGCTACTCCATTTTCACAATGAGCAGATTGATGATGTGTAAAAGTAACTTGCATTAATCTGTTTTAAAGTTTTTTAATTCGGCTATTGAAATGTCAAAAGCGTCGGCATATTTTTGTAAAGTCTTGTCGTTTAGTTTATCGAAAACAGTCGGTTTAAAATGTCTTTTTACACGCCATTTCCACATATCAACATAACCGGCAAGAATCGTAAGATCCATTTTGTTGAGCTCCATATAATAGCAAATCGGACTCACTTCTCCAATCTGAACTTTTAGTTTTGCTTCTTCGGCACGTTCTTTTATATCATCTATCGCGTTTGAAAGTGCAATGGCTTTGGGTTCCCAGCCTGTACTTAAAGCGGTTGTATAATTGCCGTTTTCATCGGTAGCATAAACCAATTCTTTGAGGTTCTTTTTGCTTAAATTTCCATCGTGCTGAGGTACATTTTCTTTTTCCATGACGGGATTTTATTTTCGATTTAGCATTAAGTTGCTGCAGAAATCGTCTTTTGAATAAACAAATTAATTTCGCATTCTAAAAGTAGTTGTTCTTCAAGAAAGCTTTGACAGCTCATCGTACATAAAGTGTAATTGTCGCCAACAAATTTTGAAACCAAAGTTGCTTTGGTGGTAATGCTATTGCCAACTTGTGGGAGCGCATGAATTTTTACATTTTTTAAAGCACTGATAAAACCTATAACGTTAACATTCTCATTTTCTGTACCATCTTCATCAAAAAAATATTTTTTACCGACAATTGAAGAACAAGTCTGGGCTGTATTTTCTATTAAACCAGCTTCTGTAAAAATTTTTTTATCGACAAAAATATTGTCTTCTTTGATCAAAAATGTGGTTTCTACGAAGTTAGCATCGATATCTAAAATCAAATCGACCATCAGCATTGGAGCGCGATGAGGCAAGTAATTTTGGATGTCAACTCCCACTTTCATAATCTTGTTTATTTGGCTAAAACGGTTTTCATTTGTCCGCTTGCAATTTCTTCATTATTCAAAAAAGTCACAATGTCAACCAAAGTGATTCCGCCAAATTCCTGCAAAATTGTAATGTTCGATTGAATCGTATCGTCGATTTTTGGCAGTTTTTTAATTTCGATATCTTTAATCGAACCGATGTAGCCCGTTGGTGCCATTTCGTTTTTCAAAAAAAACTGATAACCGGTATGCAAAGCCACAGACTGCGCCATATGTTCGATTAAACCAGCTTCCAGAAAAGTATTTTCTGCTAAAAAAATATTATCATTCTCAATTTTCAATCCAGCTACCAATGAAGTTTCAGAATAAGAAAATAGGCGATCTACCATTACAAAAGGAAACTTCTGCGGTAATAAATTCCCAACAGCTTCTTTTTCTAAAAGTATAGTAGTTTCCATTAGCAAACGGTTAAATACGCATACGCAAAAGAGAATCTTCCGCTTTCAGGAACTGACAATAAAATGCGGTCTCCTTTTTTTAATTTGCCAGAATTCATTAATTCTTCAACAGCAATATAAATTGATGCTGATCCCACATTTCCAACTCTCAAAAGGTTCATAAACCATTTTTCGTCTGTAATTACAATTCCTTTTTGGTTTAATCCATTTTTCAATCCTTCAACAAAAAAATGAGACGAAACGTGTGGTAAAAAATAATCAATGTCTTCTGCTGTAACGTTGTGCTTTGCCATGGCATCGCTCATACTTTCAACGCCTTTTGGCAAAATAAATTCGTCTAGTAATTTTACGTCCTGTTTTACAGCAAAAACTGATTCGTTCAACCATTCATCTGGTTTGAAATCACTCCATGGTTTAATTTCTCCGTTTTCTAATTTATCTCCACCGGCGTACATACAAGCTTCCAGCTCAAAGGCGTAAGAATAAGATTCCATCCATTCAATTTTTAACGAGATGTCTCCGCTTGGTTTATTTTCTAATAAAAAAGCTCCAGCTCCGTCAGATAACATCCAGCGTAAAAAATCTTTTTTGAAAGCGATAATAGGCTGCGCTTCCAGATTTTTTAAGTTGATGATTTCGTGATTGTATTTTGGTGACGAAAGCCAGGTCGAAACTTTTTCAGATCCTGTGCAAATTGCATTTTTAGAATTTCCTGAACGTATCGACAGAAAACCATATTTCAAGGAATTCATTCCGGAACAGCAAATTCCCATAGAAGAATTCAATTCTACTGATCTGTTTTTTAATAAACCGTGAACCATTGCAGCATGCGACGGTGCCAAAACATCTGGTGACGACGTTCCACAGGAAAGCACTTCGACATCCTGATCTGTGAATTTTTCATCAAACAATTGTACGATGGCATTGCGCGTCAATTCGGCATTGCTATGTGTGCTTTTACCTTCTTTGTCGACAGCGTAATAGCGGCTTGTAATTTTATTATTACGCAAAATAATACGTCTCGCCTTTGAGGCAGTATCATTTATAAGTCCCAAATAATTTTCCATTTCATCATTTGAAACAGCTTCGTTGGGTAAATATTTTGCGGCTTTGGTAATATATACGTCAAACATAATTTAATTTCCTCTTCTAAACTCCCTGATAATATTGAGTTTCCTTTTTTATTTTTTTGAACTTAAATGGATAGGTAATAAGATGCAATATATAGACTATTGGCGAGATTAGCCATATAGCTAAGAATAAATAAACATAAAATATTTTAAGAAGCGTTTTTCTGTTTTTTTGATTTTTATGAATGATATTAGACCATTTATTAAAGATTTTATTCGCAGTTTTATCCACCGTAACCAAATACGAACTGATTTTTACAGCGCCTATTTCGGCTAATTTAGGCTGTAAATCGTCTAATTTGTTTTGATTGAATTGGGAAAGCATTACTTGTCCAAATTTATCCGATTCCTGAATGTCTTTATCAGAAACGCCAGGCAACGGAAAAAAGCCTAAATATTTTTTCTTCACTCCGGAAAACATCCAATTCACAATCGTAATTACGCTGATTAAATTGCCAACGCGATCGACCAAAGCTACATTTCCCACCAATTTTGCATTTACATCACGCAATAAAACTTTGATTTTTTCCTGCGCCATAATCCACATATTTCGGGATCCGTTTATGGTAATGACAGGTGTATTGTTCAGAATAATTTTCGCTTCACCACTTTTCAGAAAAGAGTTCATCGGGATGGAAGGAGACAAATACCAAACCTGATAATGCAGTAGCACAAGATCGTATTTTGTATTCAGAATTTCCTCAGAAACCGGTTTTAAAGCTGTCGGAATTTGTAAAAATGATTCCGGAAAAGCATCAAAAAAAGTGGTTTTATTCCACGGGAAAGGAAAAGGTTTTTCTAACTGAATTTCGTGAAAAGTTACTTTTATATCCTCTGAATTTAAAAAGGGTTTCGCAATATTTCGCGCAATCGATCCTAGTTGCCCGGACTGAGAATAAAAAACAACAAGGACATTTTTCATTTGATTTGAAGCTTTGGTTGCAAACAAAAATAAGTAAATTTATTTAAACGAATTTTCTTGTTTAATGGAATGTTTTTTCGCCACGAATTCACGAATTTATTTTTAATCAAATTGTTATAATTCGTGAATTCGTGGTCAAAAATTAGCTTTTTATATCATTCCAAAAATCGAAATAATTGAACCATTGCAAAGGATATTTTTGCAGAATACTTTCTACACTTTTTACATATTCCTTTAATAATCCTTTTTCGTCACGATGTTTTACGGTTGCTTCTCGGGCGTATAAATGATAATGAAGATTTGGTTCTTTCATTACATAAACAAAAACAACAGGAACTTTTAATCTTGAAGCAATTAAAAAAGGACCAGCCGGAAAGTTGGCTTCTTTGCCGAGAATTTCTGCAGAAAGTGATTTGGTTCCTTCAAAATAACGATCTCCGGTAAAACAAACCAATTCGTTGTTAGCGAGTGCGGCATTGATCTCAAAAATATGAGACAAATCGTCTTTGATGATGATGAATTTTACGGTAGGTTTTTGGGTAACACTCTCCAAATAATTTTTAATAGCGGAATGTTCTAAGTCTGTTGTAACCAAATTGATTTGAAAATCAAGATCAATATCGCCCAAAAAGTGTTCGGCAATTTCAAAATTTCCAACATGTGCGCTGATTAAAACACCGCCTTTTTTCTCGGCCAAAAGGCTTTTCAGAATTTCTATTCCGTCAAATTCATAAGTGAATTTGTTCCGCATTCCTGCCGAAATCGAAATTTTGTCTATAATAGTCTGCCCAAAAGTGTAGTAACTTTTGAAAACCATTTTTTTTGCCTGGAAATTGGAGTAGTGGAGCCTTTCTTTAAAATAATAAAAAATAGCGCGATTGCTCTTTTTTAGAAATAAAAAATAATAAGAAGCAACAAAATAAAGTAAGACATAAGCAGACTTGACACCCGCTTTTTGTATCAAAAAAACGAATATTCTATAGCCTAAAACTGTTCCTTTTGATTTGCCATCCCATTGACTCATTAAACAGCTTTAGCTTTTAGTTTGGTTTCAATAAGGTCGTAAAAATTTTGAAAAGTCGCGATTCCAACAAAATCAGCTTCAACTAGTTTTACACCAAAGTTAGATTCAATTGAAACTACTAAATCAACATAATCCAAACTATCCAACCCAAGTGTATCTTTTAAATTAGCATCTGGTTCAATTTCATCATTATCTACTTCAAACTCATCAACCAAAAAACCATTAATTCTCGTTATAATCTCTTCTTTATTCATTGTTCAATTTAAACTTTTTAACCACCAACGCAGAGTTGGTTCCTCCGAAACCGAAAGAATTGGACAAAAATATGTCAAATTTTTTGTTTAAAGTAGTTTTGACCAAATTTAATTTAGAAGCATCTTCATCAGGATTGTCTAAATTGATGTTTGGCGCGATGAAATCATGCTGCATCATCAAAATAGAATAAATCACTTCACTGGCTCCTGCCATCCAGCATTCGTGGCCAGTCATTGATTTTGTGGAACTTACATACGGATTTTTTTCACCAAAAACTTCGAAGATCGCTTTGGCTTCATTTCCGTCTCCAACTGGCGTTGAAGTAGCATGTGCATTAATATATTCGATGTCTGTTGCTTTTAATTTTGCGTCGTCAAGCGCTCGTTTCATGGCTATAGACGGGCCTTCAACATTTGGAGTTGAAATGTGACCGCCGTTTGAAGAGAATCCGTAACCTAAAACTTCGGCAATAATATTCGCACCTCTTGCAATGGCAGATTCATAACTTTCCAAAATTAAAGTGGCTCCTCCGCCGGACGGAATTAACCCATCACGGTCTGAATCAAAAGGGCGGGAAGCTTTTTCAGGTTCGTTTTCTCTTTTTGAAAAAACGCCCAAACCATCAAAACTGCTCATTGCATATTTGTTGATTTCCTGTGCACCGCCTGCAATAATAATATCCTGAAAACCACTTTTTATTAAGAAATAAGCTAGTCCGATAGAATGTGAGCCACTCGCGCAAGCTGCACTTACCGTTAAATTGATACCTCGAAGTTTAAAAATGGTCGAAAGATTCATCGTTACCGTTGAATTCATCGACTTAAAAATTGCTCCGGAACCTATTAAAGCCGTATCTTTTTTCTCACGAACGATATCTGTAGCATCAATAATCGCTTTAGAAACACTATCATTTCCGTACATGATTCCCACTTCACGGGCATCAAAAAATGCATCGTCGATATTGGCATTTTTCAATGCTTCGATAGTCGCCATATAAGCATATTCGGTTTCTTCACCAATGCTCATACGTTGTCTTCGGGTCAATAAATTTTTCAAATCTGCTTTTGGAACAACGCCCGTTAAAGCCGATTGAAAACCATATTCTTTTCGATCGGCATCAAACTGAATACCAGATTTTCCGTTGTATAAAGATTCCTTTACTTCCTCTAAAGAAGTTCCGATACAAGAATAAATTCCCATTCCAGTAATTACAACTCTCTTATTCATCGTCTTTCAAAGTAATTTTTTAATCCTTAAAGTGTAATTTTTGGATGTTTAGCAAAACTTAAAACAATCCGCAAACATAATATTCTTAAGAATATATTCCTCCATTTATATTGATAATCTCTCCTGTAATATAGCTTGATTTTTTAGAAATCAAAAAGCTTACCAAATCTGCTACTTCCTCGGCTTCGCCAAAACGATTTACCGGAATTAGCTTTAATAATTCCTTTTCATCCAGTTGACTTGTCATGTCCGTTCTGATAAACCCGGGGGCGACAGCATTTACGGTAATATTACGTTTGGCAACTTCTTGTGCCAATGCTTTAGTTGCGGCAACAATTGCACCTTTTGCAGCTGAATAGTTGGTTTGTCCGGCCGTTCCTTTTACGCCCGAAACAGAAACCATATTTACAATTCTGCCATATTTATTGCGAAGCATTTTTTGGATGAAAAACTGCGTCACATTAAAAAATCCGTTTACACTTGTGTTCAATACCCCGTTCCAGTCTTCGGGAGTCATCCACATAAAAAGGCCGTCTTTTGTAATTCCGGCGTTGTTTACAATGGCTTCAACAAGTGCTTCAGGATTGGCTTCCTGCCATTTTGTTAAAACGCTTTGAACTTCTTCAAAATTAGAGACATCAAAGCCTAAAATTTCTCCTTTTCCCCCTAATTTTTGCACTTCCTGAAGTGTTTCTTCCGCAGCAGTTTTATTCAAATGATAGTTAATCAGAATATGATAATCGGCATCGATTGCTAATTTTTTACAAATAGCACTTCCAATTCCTCTTGAACCGCCTGTTACTAATACACATTTCATTATTAATTTTTTTATTGGGGATAAATGTTACTTCTTCTTTTTAGTTGCAGGTTTAGCAGCTGTTTTGGTTACAGGTTTGGTCTGTTTTATTTCTTGTTTTGGCTTTTCAGCTGCAATTTCAATTGTCTCTTTTTTTTCTGTTTGAGAAAATAGTTCAGCGTTTTCAAACCATTGATTGCTTACTACAGTGCCGTCTGGTTTAAGAAAACCCCATTTTCCTTCATTTTTTACTCTTGCAACACCACCAATAAATCCTTTATCCTGCTGTACAAACATGGCGATAATTCCGTTTGCCGTTATTCCGTATTGGGTTGGAATTACTAATTTCCCAGTTTCATTGATAAATCCCCAGTTTTTTTCTTTTACCGGAGCCAGCCCGTTTGAGCTGAAAATTTCGGCATCACTGTAAGTTGGTTCAATTACGAATTCTGCTTTTGGGTTGATATATCCCCATTTTGAACCCACGCAAACCGGAGCTAAATTTTTAGAGAAAGCTTTTGCTTTATCATATATAGGCGTAATGACCCAATTTCCTTTTAGGTCAATGAATCCAATTTTTCCGTTCTTTTTGGCAAAAGTCAAATCTTGTGTTTCAAAATCCCAGATTTTTTCTGCTCCCTCGACAGGGATAAATTTCCCTTCGCTTACAATTCCGAAAGTTTTATCTTTTCTTGCCCAGGTTGTGTTTTTGAAATAATTGCCTATTTCATCATAAGCAGGTTCTACTAATTCTTTACCTGAAGTATTAATAATACCCCATTTTTTATTGTTTTCAACTCTGGCAAAACCATTTTCAAAAGGTTTAATCTGATCGTATTTCGGTTCCAGAATAACGGTCATTTTTGGATTGATTAATCCCACTTTATTATTCTGTCTGATAAAAGCAACACCATCTTTAAAATCAAATAATTTTTCAGAAGCAGGTGCTTTTTGAATCTCTCCTTTTGTATCAATATAAACCCATTCCTTACCTTTTTTAACAATGGCAATTCCGCTGTTAAAATCTTTTGCATCATCAAAAGTTGCCGGAATTGTAAAAGTTCCTTTTGTATCTATGAATCCCCATTTTCCATTTTCTTCTGCTGCCGCTAAACCTTCAGAAAAGCTTCTTGCTGATTTGTATTTTGGCTCAATAATAAATTCTCCGTTTTTGGCTATATACCCAATTTTAGAATTTTTTTTAACTAAAGCCAGTTCCTGACTATTAACAAATTGAATACAGCATGCAAATAAAAAAAGAAGTGTTTTTTTCATGATTAAAGGTTCAATATTAATAATGTGAAAATTAAAATTTAACTGTTGATCAGATAGTCTTTTACTTGCTGTACAAATGGATACATTACCTGATCTTCCTTAAATACCGGAATTATATTGCGAATATCGTCGTACCATTTTTTGGTAACCGATGAAATTTTGTCTTTTTGGTTTAAATAATCAATTGCCTGAACAATGGTAATCATTTCGATGCTTAAAACTTCAAATGCATTTTCGATTACTTTTGAGGTAATCACCGCTGCGTTTGTTCCCATACTTACAATATCCTGATTGTCATTGTTGTTAGGGATACTGTGAACGTACATTGGGTTAGACAACATTTGGCTTTCGGCAGTTGTTGAGGTTGCCGTAAACTGAACGCCCTGCATTCCGAAATTAAATCCTAATGTTCCTAAATTCACGAATGGAGGAAGAATTTCGTTGATTTTTGAATTCAGTAAATAATTCAATTGACGTTCTGCCAGCATCGTTAATTTGGTAATAACGATTTTTAATTTATCCATTTCAAGCGAAATATAATCGCCATGAAAATTACCTCCGTGATAAACGTGTTTGTTTTTTACGTCGATAATCGGGTTGTCGTTTGCCGAGTTAAATTCGTCTTCCAGAATAGAAGCAACATTATTGATCGTTTCTAAAACCGGACCTAAAATTTGAGGTACACATCTTAAAGAATAATATTCCTGAACTTTTTCCTTGAAGATTTCTTCGGTGTTTTCTCCAGAATATAAATGGTCTTCTCTTTTACGGATTAGGGTACTGTCAGAAAGATTTTTTCTCATTCTTTCTGCCACTTCCTGTTGTCCTTTGTGACGTTTGGTTTGGTTTAACTCTGCAGAAAAATGATCGTCATATGCCTGAACCAATTCGTTGATGGCACAAGAACATTTTAGAGACCAGTCTAATAATTTGTTAGCATGATGCACATTGACAACGCCAATTCCGGTCATAACCGAAGTTCCGTTGATCAAAGCCAAACCTTCTCTGATTTCTACCTGAATTGGTTTTAGGCCTTCAATTTCGAAAACCTCCGGAGTTGGTCTTCTTTCTCCTTTATAAAAAACTTCGCCTTCGCCAATTAAGACCAAAGCCAAGTGTGATAATTGTACTAAATCGCCGCTGGCACCAACACCACCGTGTTCAAAAATTAATGGTGTAATGTCTCTGTTAATCAATTCTGCCATCAAGTGGATTACTGAAGGATGAACTCCGGAATTTCCTAATGAAAGTGTATTCAAACGAGCTAAGATGGCAGCTTTTGCACAAACCGGGCTCAAGGGTTTTCCGGTTCCTGAAGAGTGACTTCTGATTAAATTGTATTGCAGCTGAATTTGGTCTGACTCTTTAATACGATATTGAGCCATTGGTCCAAAACCAGTATTTACACCATATATTACTTTGTTTCCTGAAAATTCTTTCAGAAAGTTAAAGCTTTCGTTTACTCGATTTAAAACTACATCGCTGATTGCGACTTTATTATTCCCAAAAATGATAGCCTCAAATTCTGCTAAACTTAAATATTCATTAATTGTATTCATCAAATCGGTTTTGATTGTGCTAATTTAATTTTATTTATCAAAATAAATGTAGTTATTTTGATGAAGGCAAATGTAAGTTAATAATCGATAACATTTTTATTATGACAAAGGAGTTTGTTGATGTTTTAGTGATTGGTGCAGGACCTTCTGGATGCGTTTCGGCATCGTATCTTCATAAAAATAATATCAAGATAAAAGTAGTGGAGAAAGCAAAATTCCCAAGACTTGTGGTCGGCGAAAGCCTTATTCCACGAGTGATGGATCATTTTGCAGAAGCCGAACTTTTTGAATGTCTCGACGCAATGAATTTTGAGAAAAAACTCGGCGCTCGTTTTATTAGGGGAGAAGAAATTTGTGTTTTCGATTTTGGCCAGAAATTTGGAGAAGGCTGGGACTGGACCTGGCAAGTGCCGCGTGCAGATTTTGACAATACGATGGCGCAGGAAATTGTTCGAAAAGGAATTGACTTAGAATTTGAAAGCGAAGTTTTGGAAGTTTCTTTTGAAGGGAAAAATTCGAAAACCATTGTAAAAGACAAAGACGGAAATTTAAAAGAAATTCACGCCAAATTTATTATTGATTCCAGCGGATACGGAAGAGTATTACCAAGACTTTTAGATTTGGATACACCTTCAAAATTAGATCCGCACTCTTCGATATTTACACACGTAAAAGATATAAACAGGCCCGAAGGCGAGGAAGGAACTCAGATTTCATTTGATATTTTAGAGACCGAAGTTTGGTTGTGGGTAATTCCGTTTTCGAATGGAAATACAAGCTTAGGTGTTGTGGGTCCTACGGATTTTATTAATTCATTATCTGAAAATAAAGATAATGCCGAGGCCTTGCGAAATGCAATTCAAAAATCAGATTATTATATTCAAAGATTCAAAGGAACCGAGTTTTTGTTTGAACCGGTAAAACTGGAAAATTATTCGAGAGCTGTAAAAAGAATGTACGGTGATGGTTTTGCGTTAACTGGAAACAGTTCTGAATTTTTAGATCCGGTATTTTCATCAGGTGTTGCTTTTGCAACAGAATCCGGAATGTTGGCTGCAAAATTATACATCAAAGAATCGCAGGGAATTGAAGTAGATTGGGAAACTGAATTTACGGGCTACATGAAAAAAGGGATTGCCGTTTTTACCACTTACGTGAAAGAATGGTACACCGGAAACCTTCAGACTTTATTTTTTCATCAACCTGAAAACTTAGATGTCAAAGAAAAAATCTGTGCTGTTTTAGCTGGTTATGTCTGGAATGATGAAAATCCTTTTGTAAAGAAACACGATCATGTGATCAAAAATATGGCCTATTTATTGAATATGCAAAAAGAACAAAGCCCTGAATAATCAGGGCTTTTTTTTTGATGTACTACTTTTATTTAGATGCTTTTTTTAGTATCAATTTTGATAGTGATTTTGCTGTTTTAGCATATCCTTCTCCAATTCTCATTTCGTTGCTGAAATTACTTCCCCATTGATCTCCAGGTGCTTCCTCACTTGTAATTTCTAAGAGCACGTTTGATTTATTTGCTGTTTCTACAAATTTTAAATTCGTAGTAACCTTTGCAGGTTGTTTCATTATTCCGGCATCCCAACCCGGATAAAGCCAAACAGTTTGTACAATTAAAGTATAGGGAGTGGTTAGTCCTTCCTGAAAATTCAAATTTTTACCGGCCTTAGATAATACAATATTTGCGATTTCTAAAAATTTTGGTGTCCAGATTTGTTCTTTTGCGGCAACCCATTTCTTTTGCCAAAGATTTCCATTTCCTTTTGCTTTCTGATCTAAATCAGCTTTATGTTCTTCAACATATTGGGCTTCTGGTTTATTTTCTTTCATCATAGTGAAATTACTGTAATCAAATTCAGTATTTATTTCAGTCTGATCTTTTAAGAAATCAAAATTTCCATTTATAACAGTCATATCCTGAGAGAACGCTGCTCCAGAAATCAGGAAGAAAGTAAGTAATAGTTTTTTCATTTTTTAATGGTTTGTTAGTTATTTTTTTGGTTTAAAAGTAATTTAAAATTCGATTACACAAAATAAATTTTAGGATTTCTGAGCTATAAAAATTCTTGTTGTAAATAAAAAGAGGATACCAAATGGCATCCTCTTTTTGTCTTCAAAAAATAATATAGTAAAAAATTAATACTACCAGAATTTAACATACAAAGCCACGATAATCAATAATGTAATTACGATTAAAACTGTAGTTTGTGGTTTTACTTTAAACATTTCAGAGTCTATTTCAAACGCTTTTGGATTCACTTTTGGACCAGCGAAACTGATTCCGATCATCGCCAACATAGTGAAGAAGAATGATAATCCCATACAAATGTGGAAAGGAATTTCAAAAGCTCCTTTTCCGTTAGGATAAGCTGTGTATAATAAAGTCTCATTTCCGAATAACATTGGAGCATATTCATTGAATAATACTGACAATACAAATCCTAAAATTACACCCACAATTGCAGCAGTTCCAGTTGTTCTTTTCCAGAACATACCAAGGAAGAACATAGCAAATACACCAGGGCTAATGAAACCAGTATATTTTTGGATGTAAGTGAATCCACCAACACCACCAATTCCTAAAACATCATTCCATGTAAATAACACCGCTAAAAGCATTGCAGCAAAAACAGCAATTCTACCAATGTTTACCTGTTGTTTTTCGCCCGCTTCTTTTTGGATGTATTTTTTATGAATATCTAAAGTATAAATTGTCGAGATACTGTTTACTTTCCCTGCTAAAGACGCGACGATAGCAGCTGTTAAAGCAGCCACTGAAAGTCCTTTTAAACCAGTTGGCAAGAATGTCAATACAGCAGAATAAGCTCCATCTTTACCTCCAACTAATTGTGGTAAATGTCCGTTTTGGTATAAAACATAAGCAGCAATACCTGGTAACATTACGATTAAAGGCATTAATAATTTTAACATACCAGCAAATAAAATACCTGTACGGGCAGTTTGCAAGTCGGCACCTAATGCTCTTTGTGTGATGTATTGGTTACATCCCCAATAGTTTAAGTTGATAATCCAGATACCGGCAACGTAAGACATTAATCCAGGGAAAGTTAAATATTTGTCGATTTCAAGTTGAGATGAAGTCGCTGTAGGTTTTGGGATAATCATTTTGAAATGCTCAGGAGCTTCTGTCATTAATACTTTGAAGCCTTCAATTGCACTGCTACTTATTCCTAACTTTTCTCCAACAGTTACTAATGCAATATATGAAGTTACTAAACCTCCGATAATTAAAACGGCAACCTGAATAACGTCAGTATAAGCCACAACTTTCATACCTCCTAAAGAGATAAACAAAGCAAAAACAGCTAATCCAACCATGATTACGTGAAGATATTCTCCGCCAGCCAGACCATTAATAGCAACTGCTCCTAAATATAAGATAGATGTTAAGTTTACAAAAACATATAAAAACAACCAGAAAACTGCCATAATTAAAGCAGTAGATTCGTTATAACGTGTTTTTAAGAACTGAGGCATGGTGTAAATCTTATTTTTAAGATAAACAGGAATAAACCATACAGCCACAATAATAAGTGCAACAGCAGCAAGCCATTCGTAAGCAGCAACGGCGATTCCTAAAAAGAAACCTTCACCACTCATTCCGATAAATTGTTCAGCTGAAATGTTTGAGGCAATTAACGAGGCTCCAATTGCCCACCACGTTAAATTTCCTTCAGCCAAAAAGTAAGCTTTAGCATCTTGTTCGTCTTGTTTACGTTTTCTGTAAACGGTGTAACCGTAGACAGAGACTACGATAAAGTAAATAATAAAAACCGCATAATCTGCGACAGCAAGGTTCTGGTTCATTGTTAGTAGTATTTTAAAATTAGTATAGGGTGATTGTTTGTTTAAATTGCAAAATCAGCTTTTTTGTGGTTTTCTCTGACAAAAAATATGATATGTGTTTTATTTCTGTTATTTTTTTGTCAAAATAAGAACGAAAGCCAAAAGTATAATAAAAATCTATATTTACACTAATTACAAATGTGTTTTTTACATTTATAAAGAGATTATAATGTTAAATTTTAGATAGATTCTTATTTCAATTCGACTTTTTCGCCTACAGCGACCTTACTTTTATAATGTATATTTGATTGTTGTCTTAAAATTTCGGCACTTTTTTCAGGTGTAATATCACGTTGTGATTCGCCCAACATTTCGTAACCCACCATAAATTTTTTAACCGTTGCTGATCTTAACAAAGGCGGGTAAAAGTGCATGTGAAAATGCCATTCAGGATGATTTAAACCGTCTGTTGGAGCCTGATGAATTCCAGATGAATAAGGAAAAGAAGTACTGAACAAATTGTCGTATTTTATGGTAAGCTCTTTTAAAGTCGTAGCATATGCACTTACTTCTTCGTCTGTGAAATCAGTGATTTTTGAAATTGCTCTTTTGCTCAAAATCATGGTTTCGTAAGGCCAGATAGCCCAAAACGGAACCAAGGCCACAAAATGATCGTTTTCGATTACGATACGGCTTCCTGATTTTAGTTCAGCCTGAAGATAATCTTCAAGAAGCGTTCTTTTGTTTTTGTCAAAATAGGCTTTTAGGCTGTTATGCGTTTTCTCAACCTGGGTTGGTAACGACGATTGTGCCCAGATTTGTCCGTGTGGATGCGGGTTACTGCAACCCATAACACTTCCTTTATTTTCAAAAATCTGAACGTGATTGATGTATTTGATATTTCCTAAATCGGTATATTCTTTTTGCCAGGTTCTGATGATATTTTCAATTCCGTCAAGATCCATTTCCGGTAACGTAAGATCATGTCTTGGTGAAAAACAAACGACTCTTGAAATTCCCTGTTCAGGTTTTGCCTTAAAAAAGGTATGCTTAATGTCTTCTTCAAAAATAATTTCTTCCTGTTTCATGGCAGCAAAATCATTTTCAAAAACAAAACTGCTTTCGTATTTCGGATTATTCATTCCGTTGGCACGAACATTACCCGGACATAAATAACAAGTCGAATCGTATTCAGGTAAGGTTTCTGTAGCAATAGTTTCATTTTGTCCCTGCCACGGACGTTTGGCACGATGCGGTGATACTAATACCCATTCGTTAAGTAGAGGATTGAAGCGTCTGTGAGGGTCTTCGTTAATGTCAAAATTTTTCATTGTATTCTTTTGTGGTATTAAAGTAATGTTGTTCCATTAGAGACTTTTACGTCATAGAATTTTAATTCAATTCCAAATGTATCTAAATAAAGTTTTGAAAATTTACGTTTTACCTCATTTTCATTTCCTTTTTTAACCAAATTTATGGTGCAGCCGCCAAAGCCACCACCCATTACACGGGAACCAATTATAGCATCATCAGCTTTTGCAGTATCTACAAGCATATCTAACTCTGCACAACTTACTTCATATTCCTGAGATAAACCGTAATGTGTTTCAAAAAGCAATTGTCCTAAAAGTTCTATATTTCCTTTATCTAAAGCCTCACATGCTTTTATAACGCGGTTAATTTCTTTCACAACAAAATGGACTCTTTTAAAAACCACCGGAGTTATTTTATCCTGAATACTCAAAAGTTGTTCTTCAGAACAGTCCCTGAAACTTTTTACTTCCGGAAAATGCTTCTTTATAATTGATAATCCTTCTTCACATTCTAATCTTCTTGTATTGTATTCAGAAGTAAAAAGCGAATGTTTCACATTACTATCAAATAAAATAACAGAGTAATCTTTGAAATCAGCATCGTGATATTCAAATTCCAAAGTATTGCAATCTAATTTGATTACTTTGTTTTCAAGACCGTGAACGCTCGAAAACTGATCCATGATGCCGCAGTTGATACCAACCCAATGTTCGGCTTTTTGGCCCATTAAAGCGATATCCACTTTTTCAATTTTTAAACCGAATAATTCTTTGATTCCGAAAAGCATACCGCATTCCAAAGCTGCCGAAGAAGATAATCCTGAACCAACCGGAATATTGCTGCTAAAAACACAGTTGAAACCTTCAAATGAAAATCCGTTGTCCTGAAGTTGTTTGACAACACCACGAATATAGTTTGTCCAAACAACATCGCTTAATTGAATTGGTTCATTTAAATCCAGTTCGAATTCTTCATTTAAATCGATGGCGATTATTTTAGATTTTTTGGTATTGTTTTTCTCAAAAGCAAAGCAAATTACTTTGTCAATTGCTGCCGGTAAAACGTAACCGTCATTGTAATCGATATGTTCTCCAATAATATTAATTCTTCCCGGAGAAAGTACAATTTTTTGAGGAATCGATCCGAACGATTTCTCAAAAAATGCTGTGGTGTCTTGTATTAAAATGTCGTTCATTATTTTGTAATTGTAATAGTGTTGTCTTTTAGTTTTTCTGATGTAGCTTTTAAAGTTATTTTCTTTTTAAGATTTTCAGTTTTAAGAATAATAGTTGCAATTCCGGCTTCAGCTTTTACCGGATTTTGGCCAATAATCGCTGCATTTCCTTCGCTTAAAGCAAAAGTAACTTCGTTAGTTGCCGTTGGAATAATGGTTCCGTTTGCGTCTGTAATTTTCGCGTAGACGAAAACCATATCTGGAAATTCAGGATTAATTTTTATAGATGAAAGATCATAACTCAACTCAATTTTCGAAGCGGTTTCGGGAGTTTTTACGCTATTAACAGCGACTTTTTTTCCGTTGATAAATCCTTCTGCACGCAAAGTTCCGGCTTTGAATGCCGACACTTTAAAAATAAACGGCGCGTGTTCCAGTTTGTCACTATTGCTGTTGATTAATGGTTTTTCTTTTGAAACCAAAACATCATTTAAGTACAAAGCGACTTCATCGCAATTGCTGTAAACGGTAACATTTAATGGAGATTCTGCAGTCCAGAAATTAGCAATATTCACCATTGGTCCGGAGAATAATTTTTTATCCAAAACCACATTAGCGTCGCGCTGACTTTGGTAAAAATAATAAGCAAATTTTGGGATTCTGAAAATATCACTGATTCCAGAGCTTTCTAAATCCGGACTATAACCACGATTGTAATCGAACATAACCCAGTTGGCTTCTCCAATAGTTGATGCGCCTTTTCGGTTAGAATTTGATGCTTCCTGAAAATTGTAAGCTTGCTGTAAAAGTCTTTTTTCGCCAGCAGTTCTTAATTGACGTGATGTTCTTTCTTCTTCTTTTAAGTTTGCAAATTCGGTTTGGTTAAAACCTGCATTTTGAGCGTAATATTCCCAATCCCCATATTCAGCGATGAAAATTTTGCGGTTTCCTTTGTTGTATTTTGTCCAATAATCGGGAGCTTTTGCATGTTGGCGCGCCGGAATAAATAAGTCGTAATTTTCATTATCAATCCAGCTGGCACTGTAATTATGTTCAAAAGGCAATTCTTCTTTTAAGGTTTTGGTTGCTTCTGCCATAAAAGCATCGCTCATATTGGTTTCATTCAAGGAAGCTTCCCAAAAAACAATACTCGGATGATTTCGGTCTCTTCTCGCCATGTCGCGAATGTCCTGATACGCACTTTTCTGGAAAGCATCGCCTCCAAAAAATTGCCAGCCCGTTAAGCTGTTCATCACCAAAATTCCCAATTCATCACAGGCATTCAAGAATGCTTCTGCATGTGGATAATGTGACATACGAACAAAATCAAATCCTGCGTTTTTAATTTTTACGGCATCACGATATTGTGCTTCGTCAGAAATCGCATATCCTAAATACGGATATTCCTGATGTTCGTTTGTTCCGGTGATGTAAATTTTTTCGTCATTCAAATAATAACCGTCGGCTTTTAATTCTGATTTTCTGATTCCGATTTTTTCTGAATGAGAATCGATAACCTTTTTATCTGATACAATCTGAACTTCTAACTGATATAAATTCGGATTATGAATCGACCATAATTTTGGATTCTTAACTGAAATATTTTGAGTCAAAGTAAAATCTGAATTCGGCTTGACCGTAAAATTCTCCGATTTGAATTCGGTTTTTTTGCCTTTGTTATCTGTCAGAATAAATTTCAAAGCGGCATTTTGATCACTTTCAAATTCATTTTTTAAATGCACCTGAACAGTTCCTGAAGCTTCTGTTTTATTAATGTTTTTGAAGTTTACATAAAGACCTCCGCTCGCTACTTTGTTCGCATTTACAGCATCTGTTATATATAATTTTGAAGTAGTTACTAAATATACGTTTCGGTAAATTCCTCCATAATAATTAAAGTCTAAATCCTTAATAGGTTTTCCGGGTAAAAAATCCGGATTGTCTTCGTTGTTGACTTTTACTTTAATGGTGTTTTCGTTATTTGCATTTAAGTACGGCGTTACGTCAACCGTAAAAGGCAAATAACCTCCTTTGTGATTCGTTACTTTTTTATCATTAATCCAAACATCTGCTTCCTGCATTACACCTTCGAAATACAAAAATGTTTTTTGATCTTTTGAAGTGTTTGTTCTGAATTTTTTCTGATACCAGGAATTGCCTTGAAATTGTTTGATTACTACTAATTTCTCCAGTCTGGCGGTATGCGGAATCGTTACTTTTTCCCAATCAGATGCTGGCGTTTCTTCTCTTTTGAATTCCCAATCTGCACCAAAATTTACTTTTGTACGCGATTGCGCGTGAGCTTTTCCAAAAGAAAAAGTCAGTAGAAATAAGAAAAATATAGATTTAAAAATTAATTTCATTTTCTGTTTTTTTTAACCATTAAGATATTAAGAAAATTAAGTCCAAGCTTTGTCAAGAGAATTAAGCCAAGCTAAATGTATTATAAGTGAATGCAAAACTTAATAATCTTAAATTCAACACAAAGCTTAATGAATCTTAATGCCTTAATGGTAAATTTTAATTGTTTATTCTTTAAAAGCATCTAGTGCTGGTGAAGGTTTTCCGTCAGAAAGCCAGGCGCTCAGTTGATAACCGCTCCAGCTTTTTTCGCCTTGGGGTTCCCAATAAATAACACCCAAACCTTTGTTGTTCGGAACGCTTTTTACTGCTTTTATAGTTGCCGTTAGCATGTCTTGTGTGTTTTGAACCAAAGTATAGTCTCCACCAACTTCGACCACCATAACTTCTTTGTTATAGCGCGAAGCCATATCTTTTAGATTGTTTTCCAGATCTAAAATAGTGCTCTGATAATCGGTTTTAATCCAATATGGATAATACGATAAACCAATAACATCATATTTTACATTGTTCGCCGTTGCTTTATCAAAAAACCATCTGAATTTTTCGCTTTTATTTCCTTCATCAAGATGTACGACAACTTTTATTTTTGAGTCGATTGCTTTTGTTGCCTCATAACCTTTATTTAGTAATTGTGCCAATTGACCAAAATTATCAGTACTTCCATCAGGCCAAAGCATTCCACCCGGAATTTCATTACCCACCTGAACCCATTCTGGAGTAACTCCGGCTTTTTTCAGTAAATCTAAAGTAGAATACGTATGACCGTAAACATCTGCAAGAAGTTCTTTGAACGAATGTTTTGCCCAGGCCGCTGGTTTGTTTTGTTTAGAAGGATCAGCCCAGGAATCGCTGTAATGAAAATCGATCATAATACGCATTCCTAATTTTTGAGCACGTACCGCCATAACAACCGTTTCTTCCGGACTGCAATGACCACTGGCTTTATCATTATTTGGATTCACCCAAACACGCAAACGAATGGTATTAATTCCTCTGTCTTTTAATAATTGCAGACAGTCTTTTGGAGATCCGTCCGCATCGTAAAATTTATATCCTGTGGCTTCCATTTGCGGTAGCCAGCCTACATCAGCTCCTTTTGCAAAACCTTTTTCTTCCGGTTTAGTATCTGGGGTATCTTTTGTAGTGCTGCAAGAGGTTAAAACAGCGAGAGTAAAAAGAAGAAATAATGTATTTATTTTTTTCATGATGCTAGCTTAAAGTGTCAAATTTATAAACCGTAGTCTGATTGTATACTGAATCTTTTTTCAAAATCGAATTCGGGAAATGTGCCTTATTCGGAGCATCCGGAAAATTTTGGGTTTCAAAACAAATACCGCTTGTTGTATGATATTTTGTATGTTCTTTTCCTTCCAGAATATTAAAACAATTTCCGCCTACATATATATGTACACTTGGCTGATCGGTGTAAACATCCATTTTTAGATTGTTTTTTTCACTGAACAATTGTGCAATAACTTTGTCTTTAGCTTCAATTACAAAAGAATTGTCAATAGAAGAAGGACAGTTTTTAGGGCTTCTAAAATCGAAAGCGTTATTAGAAAGATCCGTAAATTTTCCTGTTGGAATACCTTCAGCATCTGTTTCTAACATTTTATCGGCATCAATAAACATTTGCTGATCTAATACCGAAGTATCGTGACCATCCAAATTAAAATAACTGTGATGGGTTAAATTAATAATGGTGTCTTTTGTTGAGGTTGCTTTATAGTCTAATTTTAATTCGTTTTCCTCAGTCAAAGTATACGTCAGATAAACGTGTAATTCTCCGGGGAAATTTTCATCTGAATCTTCACTTAAGAGGGAAAAAGTTATCGAAGGATTTTCACCAGAAGTTATATCCGTTACATTCCACGCTCTTCTTCCAAAGCCAATATTTCCGCCGTGTAAAGTATTTCCATTATTATTACCAACAAGCTGAAATGTTTCATCATTCAAAGTAAAAGTGCCTTTGCTAATTCTTCCGGCATAACGTCCAACTGTGGTTCCAAAATAAGGAGCACTTGGTAAATTATAAGAAGCCAGATAAGATTCTAGATTATCAAAACCTAAAACAACATCTACCAGTTTTCCATTTGATGTGGGAACTTTTAATGAGGTTACCGTTGCACCATAATTTATAAGCTGAACTTTCATTCCGTTTTTATTAGTCAATTCGAAAGAGTGAATTTCTTCGCTATCAGGCATTAAACCAAACAATTTACAATCAGACGGGTTCTGAAAATGCGATATGTGTTTTATTTCCATACTATTTTTACCAAAATGTGAAATTCAAAAATAGAAACATTCCCGACGCTTGCATACCAGTACCTACCAGTTTTTTGTATATTGCATCAAAATTATATTTTCATGAATATTATTTCGATTCACAATAATATTGGTTTACCAAAATATAAGCAGATAATTCTTTCAATTGAAAAAGCAATTGAGGAAGGAAAACTTGCAAAAGGAGACCGATTGCCGTCTGTCAATAAAGTTTGTCTGGCGTTCTCCCTGTCGCGTGATACCGTTTTGTTAGGATATGATGAACTCAAAAAAAGAGGCATTATTTATGCGATTCCAGGCAAAGGATATTACGTGAAAAGCGTTGAAATTGCTATAAAACAGAAGATATTTTTACTTTTTGACGAATTGAATATTTTTAAGGAAGACATTTATAATTCGTTTTTGAAGAATATTGGGAAAAATGTTCAGGTTGATATTTTCTTTCATCATTTTAATGTTCAGGTATTTCAAAAATTGATAAATGACAGCAACGGAAATTATACGAAGTACATTATCATGCCGACTGATTTGAGCGATATAGTCAATTCGATAAAAACCCTACCAGTAAACGATGTAATTATTTTAGATCAGACCAATCCTGATTTGAAGTCATATCCGGCCATTTATCAGAATCACCAAAAAGATATTTTTGAGGGACTGGTAAAAGGCAAAACACGATTAAGTAAATACAAAAAATTGATTCTGATTTTTCCTGGTTTCCGGGAACCGCTCGGAATGAAATCAGGCTTTGAAGTTTTTTGTTCTGAATATCATTTTGAGTCTGAAATTATAACAGAATTTACCAATCGCGAAATCACTTTGGGAGATCTATATATTATTCCGAATGATCGTGATCTGGTTCGTGTAATTGAAAATGCCAGAGATCAGAATTTGAAATTAGGATCAGATTTTGGTATTATATCCTACAACGAAACCCCTCTTAAAAAAATAGTGGCAAACGGCATCAGTACCATTTCGACCCATTTTGAAACCATGGGAAAAATTTTGGCTGAAATGGTTATTAAAGGCAAAAATGAACAGATCGAAAATAAATCATCTCTAATTATGCGAAATTCGTTGTGATGATTTTATTTCGTGTTTTCGGTCAATAATCATTTATATCACAATTAAACTTATTTTTGTTTAGTAAATCTGTAAATTATTTGTAAAAAAAATAAGGATGCAATTTTTTGTTTTCGTGAAACTTTTTTACATACATTTGCAAATGTAAATTTTACACTTATTATTTGTTACCATTTAAATGAAGAAATTATTATTTTCTTTTTGAATGCTGCGTGACAAATTTTAAACCGCTATTAACCACAAACCACTTAGATTAAATAAAAATGAACAACAACATTGACCAATTATCAGCTGATAATATACGTGCTTTAGCCATTTCGATGGTCGAAAAAGCAAATTCAGGCCATCCCGGCGGTGCCATGGGAGGTGCTGATTTCCTTCACATTTTATATGCAGAATATTTAAAATACGATCCGAGCGATATGCACTGGATTTTCAGAGATCGTTTTTTTATGGATGCCGGACACCTTTCGGCATTAATGTATTCCCAGTATTATTTGTTGGGAAATTTCAAAAAAACAGATCTTCAAAGTTTTAGACAATGGGGTTCTGTAACACCAGGACATCCTGAAGTTGATGTAAAACGAGGAATTGAAAATACTTCCGGACCATTAGGCCAGGGACATGCCATGGGAGTTGGAACTGCGATTGCCGCCAAATTTTTATCGGCAAGATTTGAGAATTTATTCGATCATAAAATATACGCTTACATTACAGATGGAGGTGTTCAGGAAGAAATCTCACAAGGCGCAGGACGTATTGCCGGCCATTTGGGACTGAACAATTTCATTATGTTTTACGATTCAAATGATGTACAGCTTTCGTCTATGACAGATGAGGTCACGACAGAAAATACCGCAATGAAATATGAATCATGGGGTTGGAAAGTCATTACAATCGATGGACATGATCATGATCAGATCCGTAAAGCTTTGACTGAAGCGCATAACGAAAAGGAGAAACCAACTTTAATTATCGGCCGAACCATAATGGGCAAAGGTGCTGTAACCGCTGAAGGAACACCATATGAAGGTCAACCCGAACTTCATGGAAAACCAATTGGAGCAACCAAAGCTAATTTTGAAAAAACATTATTGAATTTAGGCGCAAATCCTGAAGATTCATTTGCGATTTATGAAGAAGTTGAAGCGCATTACAAAACTATTTTAAATAAAAAAACAGCAGAATCGGCTGAGAGAAAAGCAAAATTTTCGAATTGGGAAAGTCAGAATCCTGAAGCAGCTCAAAAGATAACACAGTTTTTTAATGGCGATTTACCAGCTCTGGATTTCAGTTCAATTGCTCAAAAAGCAAATGCAGCAACACGTGATGCTTCTGCGGCAGTTTTAGGATATCTGGCTGAAAATGTAGAAAACATGATTGTTTCTTCTGCCGATTTATCGAACAGTGACAAAACAGACGGGTTTTTGAAAAAATCCTCTATTTTAAGAAAAAATGATTTCAGCGGAGCCTTTTTGCAAGCAGGAGTAGCAGAATTGACAATGGCTGCGATTGCAAATGGAATCGCACTTCATGGAGGTGTAATTCCGGTTGTAGCGACCTTTTTTGTTTTTTCTGATTATATGAAACCTGCGATTCGTTTGGCAGCCATTCAGGAATTACCGGTAAAATATGTTTGGACGCATGATTCTTTCCGTGTTGGAGAAGATGGACCAACCCACCAGCCAATTGAGCAGGAAGCACAAATTCGATTACTGGAGAAAATCAAAAACCATTCTGGTGATCAAAGTTTGTTGGCGCTTCGTCCAGCTGATGCAATTGAAACTTCTGTTGCCTGGCAAATGGCATTGGAAAACAAGAAAACGCCAACGGGTCTAATTCTTTCCAGACAAGAAATTACTTCTATTCCAGCAATTGGGAACTCAAGATTTGAAGATGCTTTAAATGCCAAAAAAGGAGGGTATTTAGTAAAATCAAGTGAAGATCCTGCTATTACTTTAGTTGCTAATGGATCTGAGGTAGCGACACTTATTGAAGCTGCAGAAGAGTTGGAACACATCATCAAAATAAAAATAAATGTTGCTTCTATAATTTCAGAAGGACTTTTCAGATCGCAGCCAAAAGCTTATCAGGAAAGTGTTATTCCGCATAATCAACTGGTTTTTGGACTTACAGCAGGGCTTCCGGTTAACCTGGAAAATTTAGTGGGAAGCAAAGGAAAAGTTTTTGGACTGGATCATTTTGGATATTCGGCTCCGGCTTCGGTTTTGGATCAGAAATTCGGATTTACCAGTAAAAATGCCTGCGAAGAGATTATCAAATATTTAGAGCAAAATAATTTTAACATATCAAAATAAAGAGAAAATGAAATTTTTTATAGATACAGCAAATTTAAAAGATATTAAAGAGGCCAATGATTTGGGTGTTTTAGATGGTGTAACCACAAACCCGTCATTAATGGCAAAAGAAGGAATTACAGGAGCCCAGAATATTCTGGATCATTATATAAAAATTTGTGAATTGGTAGATGGCGATGTTAGTGCTGAGGTTATTTCGACAGATTTTGAAGGAATGATTGCCGAGGGAGAAAAACTGGCAGCATTACATCCGCAGATTGTGGTAAAAATTCCGATGATAAAAGACGGTGTAAAAGCAATCAGATATTTTGCCAATAAAGGAATCAAAACCAATTGTACTTTGGTATTTTCATCAGGCCAGGCATTACTGGCTGCAAAAGCGGGAGCTACTTATGTATCGCCTTTTATTGGCCGTCTGGATGATATTTCGACAGATGGTATGAATTTGATTGAAGAGATCAGATTGATTTATGATAATTATGGTTTTGAAACGCAAATATTGGCGGCGTCAGTTCGACATGTAATGCATATTATCAATTGTGCCAAAACCGGAGCCGATGTTATCACCGGACCATTAAGCGCAATTGAAGGTTTATTGAAACATCCTTTAACGGATATTGGATTAGCCACCTTTTTAGCAGATTACCAAAAGGGGAATGGTTAAAAGTTTTTTCTGGCAGATTTTGCTGGTCATTAAGATTGAAATAGATCTGCTCAATCTGCAAAATCTGCGAGAGATTATATTTTAAAAAGAAATTTGTTTAGTTTTTTAATAGTAGTTTTTATTAAAGTAAAAACCCTGAAAGTTTGTAGGTTTCAGGGTTTTTTGTTTTTTGGAAAATAATCAATCCCTAATAGTTATCGGGATAAAGGATCTAAAAAAAATCTGTTTTGATCTGCTTAAATCTTTTAAAATCTGCGTGAAACTTTTATTTACAAATTCAGCACAAAATCATTTAGTAATTTTTCTTCATATTTCTCTTTATTGAAAGTATACAAATACGAACCTTTTCTGGACGACTGCATATCTTTTTCGTCTAATTTATTCAGAATTTCTAATGAATTAATTTTGCTGATAAAATTTCGTTTGTCTAATTCTTTGCTCAAAATGGCTTCGTACAATTCTAATAATTGACGCATGGTGAATTTTTCAGGCAACAATTCAAACCCAATTGGTTTTATTGAAGTTCTGTAGCGTAGCCTTTTAATGGCGTAATCTACCATTTCGTTATGGTCAAAAATCAAGTTGGGAGCATCGGTTATACTAAACCATTGCGCGTGATAATTTTGAATAAGTTCTGTATTGTGATTTTCAATATTAATCAAAGCATAATAAGACACCGAAATGGTTCTTTCTACCGGATCACGATCAATTTCGCTATACGCATGCAACTGCTCCATATATATATCATGTAGCCCGGTATAGGTATGCAATATCCTAATGGCAGCATCATCTAGTACTTCATCTCGCTTTAAAAATCCTCCAATTAAAGACCATTTTCCTCTTTCTGGTTCAAAATCCCTTTTAATTAAAAGAATTTTTAACCCTTCATGGTCAAATCCAAAAATGATACAATCTACTGCTAATAGGACTTTATCGGCAGAGCTATAACTGTTTAGCATATTAAATATTTTATTGGTAAATATATAAACTTCTCAATACGTTTCATAATTTATTAATGTGGATTTTACACTTAAATGTATAACTACTCAAAAATAGCGTTAAAAAAATAACTTTTTAGAAAAAAATAACATAGATTTTAGTTCCTTAAGATTTTTTTAAGACGAAAACAGGACAGTTACAGGATAGTTTTTTGAAAGACTATTGCCTCATCTCGTTTTCGTTTTTATATAATTGAAAGTTTTTATTTACAAAAGATCACTTTTGGCTTCTTCATTTTTCTCAAAATTACATCGTTTTCGAAATTTTTTTATGTTCTTCATTTTTGCTTAAAAAGTTGCTTTTTGATAAAAAGTGTAAATTTTACACAATTAAATTTCAAAAAAGTCTTGTTTTTTGAAAAAAACAGCAGGTTTTAAATGTCTATTTAACACTTAAATTGTCATATGTATTTTTTTAAGTACTTTTTTTTATGATATTAATTTGTTTTTAAGCTTTTTTTTTATTTAAATTTACAAATGTAAAAATAACACTTATAATTATCACTAACCAACCTTAAAAAAACCAATATGATAACAAACCAACGATTATTTTTTTATTGCAATTTTTTATTGCCAAAAAAAGAATGGCTTATAGCATTAGTGATGCTATTATTTTCTGTTACTCAAATGTCAGCTCAAGGCAAAGAGATTAGCGGATCTGTTACATCGGCACAGGATAACTTACCATTGCCGGGTGTGAACATTATGATAAAGGGAACAAAAACAGTTGCAGTAACTGGATTTGATGGAGAGTATACAATTAAAGCATCTCCAAATGATGTTTTAGTTTTTTCATTTATAGGATTTCAAAATCAGGAAGTCGCAGTTGGAAACCAATCAAAAGTAAATGTTACTTTAAGTGAAGATACTAATAAGTTAAACGAGGTAGTCGTTGTAGGTTACGGAACACAAAAGAAATCAGATCTTACTGGATCGATTGGCGTTGTAGATGTAGAATCGGCTAAAAAAACAATTACATACGATCCTGCAAAAATGCTTCAGGGTCAGGTTGCGGGTGTTACCGTACAATCATCAGGAGAGCCTGGTGGATTCGTAAATGTTAAAATTAGAGGTATCAATTCCTTTACCAATAATAACCCTCTTTTTGTTATTGATGGTATGATTGTAGCAAATCCGAATGATTTTGCACCTGGAGATATTGAATCCATGCAAGTACTTAAAGATGCATCTGCTGCTGCTATTTATGGAGTGCAGGGAGCAAATGGAGTTGTAATCATTACAACTAAAAAAGGTAAAAATGGAAAAATGGACATTACTTTTAAATCTATCGTGGGACTTCAAAATGTGGCCAGAAGATGGGATTTAACAGACAGAGTAGGCTACCAAAAAATTACAACTGCTGCTGAATTAAATGCAGGATTAACGGTTGCTCCTGGAAATGATCCTACCAGTCCTTCTTACATTAGTAATGTAGATACAAACTGGCAAAATGAAGCTTTTGAAACTGGAGTTATTCAAAATCAATCGCTGACTTTTAATGGTGGAGCTGAAGTTTTAGGGTATAATTTGAATGTTGATTATTTTAAAAATACCAGTTATTTAAACTCACCTCAGGATTATGAAAGACTTTCTACCAATTTGAATTTGTATGGTAAAAAAGGAAAATTCAAATATGGTGCTAAATTGGGTTATACAGAATCTGACAAGGAAAACTTTAATGAATATAATGTTGGACAATCAGCAATTGTAGATTTATTAGGAGCAGTTCCAACGATGCCGGTTTACGATCCAAAGAGACTTGGAGGTTATGGCGGAACAGACAACCTAACACAAAGAGCGATTTCAATGAACGTGATCGGTTATAATAATTTGATTGAAAACAGCGGAACAAGAAATCGATTTATTGGAGATATCTGGGGAGAACTTGAAATCGTTAAGGGATTAAAATATAAATTGGATGCAAGTTATGACAGAGTAGACTGGCACAACAGAAGATTTATTCCGCCAAGTGATTTAGGCTGGTATTATATTACGACTAACGATGAAGCTTCATTAGATCTTGAATCAGGAAATCAAGCCAGAACATTCTTAAATAATTTATTGACTTATGAAATTTCAGTTGGAAAACATAAAATCGATGCATTAGCAGGTTGGATTCAGGAAAGAAATGATTTTTACAGAATGAGATCAAGAGGTGTTGGATACACGCCAGGCGAAATCAGCCAGGTTCAGTATGCAGACGCAACAAGTTCTGAAGAATATAAAAACACGGTTACAAACATTTCTTACTTAAGCCGTTTAAATTATTCTTATGATGACCGTTATTTCATTACCGGAAATTTCAGACAAGACAAAACATCACTTTTCAGTGAAGAAAATAATACAGGTAATTTCTACTCTTTTTCTGGAGCATGGAAAGTAAGTAACGAAAAGTTTTTGCAGTTGCCTGAGTGGTTCAACACTATTAAATTAAGAGGTGGTTATGGTGAATTAGGTAACAATACTATTGGAACTTATGCTTATTCTCCAACAATCAATGCATTTGCTGGTTATAATTTTAATAATGCATTAGCACCTGGAACTACAGTAGTAAGTGCTATTGACCCTAATGTACACTGGGAAAAAACAGCAACATCAAACGTAGCATTGGAGTTAGGATTCTTTAATAATGACTTACAAATTACAGCTGAATACTATCAAAAAAAATCAACAGATCTTTTAATTGGAGTTCCATTACCTTATTCAACAGGAGCTTTTCCAGCTAGTATCACTACAAATGCCGGTGCAGTTAAAAACAGTGGTTTTGAGTTCACAGCAAGTTATAACAATAATCACAACGAATTCAAGTATAATATTTCGGCCAACTTGGGAACTTTGAAAAATGAAGTTTTACAAATTGGATTAAATGGAAATCCGATTTATGGAGCAGCTTCAAAAACAGAAGTAGGAAGATCTATTGGTGAATTGTATACTTACGAAACAGCAGGAATTTTTCAAAATGCGGCAGATTTGGCTTCTTCACCAACACAAACCAATGCAGGAGTTGGAGATATCAAATTTAAAGATCTTAACGGAGACGGACAGATTACAGATGCAGACAGAAAGTTTATGGGAGTTGCAATACCGAAATACAGCTACGGAATTAATTTAGGTGCAGAATACAAAAACTTTACTTTCTCAATGTTCTGGCAAGGTTCAGGCGGAAACAAAGTATTCAACGGATTATACCGCAATTTAATGACAGAACAGTACGGAAATAGTAGTGTTGACGCTTTAAATTATTGGACACCAACAAATACAAACACAAATGTTCCTCGTCCGATTATTGGAGATCCAAACGGAAACGCCAGAGATTCAAACAGATTTATTGAAAGCGGAGATTACATCAAACTGCAAACTATGGAGATAGGATATAATATTCCGGTTCCAAAAGATATTTTTATTGAAAGAGCTAGAGTATATGTTAATGGACAGAATTTATTCATCATTAGCAATTACAGAGGATACGATCCGGATTTTAATTACAACGACGGATTATTTTCAAGAGGGTATGACGCGGGATCTTTTCCAAACCCAAGAACAATTTCTTTGGGTGTTGAAGTGAAATTTTAAAATTAGCAAATCAATTAAAAACGAATTAAAATGAAATATAAAATATTTAATTATATAACGGTTTTCTTTTCACTGGCTGTTGCAACAAGCTGTGTTGATAACGAAGATTTAGTACAGGTTGATCCTAATGTTGAAACGGCAGCTTCGTTTTGGAAAACAGATCAGGATGCTATCGAAGGAGTAAATTCAGTTTACGGAAGTTTATTAACAGATGGTACTTATATGAGAAGTACGCCTTTACTTTTAGATTTAAAAGCAGACGATACAAGAAGTAACAGTCCATGGGGAGCGATGTACAATGTAGGACGTTTCAATTCAAACCCAACAGATCCTGCAATTTACGGATGGGCTTTTGAAACCTACTATCAGGGAATTTATCGTGCCAATCAGGTTCTGACAAATGTTCCAAATATTCAATTTGAAGATGCAGGGCTTAAAAACAGAATTTTAGGTCAGGCTTATTTCTTAAGAGGATTGTATTTCTTTCATGCGGTAAATATGTTTAAAAAAGTGCCTTTACCAACAGAAGTGGCACTGTATACACCGCAAAAAACAGAAGCTGAAGGCTGGGCGCAGGTTATTGCCGATTTTAAAGCAGCAGCAGATTTATTGCCAACTTCATACGATGGAGTTACAGGTATAGATAAAGGTCAAAAAGGGCGTGCTACAAAAGGAGCAGCTTTAGGATATTTAGGAAAAGCGTATTTGTTTACGAAAGATTTTGCTAATGCAAAAACTACATTTAAACAAGTTATCGATTTAGGAGTGTATTCATTAATGTCAAACTATCGCGACAATTTCACTACAGCAAATGAAAACAATGCTGAATCTCTTTTTGAAGTTCAGTTTAGCAGAGATGCTGGTGGTGTCGATTTAGGTTGGGGTGGTGTTCCGGCTTCAGGTTGGGGAAAAACATCAGCTCGTGCTATTACTTACGCCCCACGTGCTTTTGGATGGACAGACGTACAGCCTTCATGGATATTGTTTAATGAATTCCAACAGGAAAAAACAAAAGCAAATACTGTCGATCCTCGTTTAGATGCTACAATTTTCTATAACAAACCAGGCGGTATGCAATTATACGGTAAAGATTTTGCCACCTTTTATGCAACCAGTCCAGCAGATTTAAACGATATTTTCTGTAGAAAATACCAAAACTCTGACGGACAATTTGCAGACGAATACGACTGGCGTTCAGGAATCAATGAGCGTTTATTGAGGTATGCAGATATTTTATTAATGTATGCAGAATGTCTAAATGAAACTGGCGATACTCCTGGTGCTTATACTTACATTCAAATGGTAAGAAACAGAGCTAATCTGCCAGATTTAGCAACAACAAAACCAAATATGAATCAGGCTCAAATGAGAGATCAGATTGGTCATGAAAGATTTTTGGAATTCCCGCTTGAAGGCCACCGTTTTGATGATATTCGTCGTTGGGGATGGTTGCAGGATGCTACAAAACTGGCATGGTTGAAAACAAGAGATGTTGAGTTTACTTCTTATGCGCCAGGAAGAGAATTTTTCCCGATTCCACAATTAGAAATGGATAACAATCCGGGAACAGTTCAAAATGACAGTTATTAAAAAAAGTTTTCAGTCACAGTTTTCAGTCTAACTGAAAACTGTAACTGCGACTAAAAGACAATATTTATTTGAGTTAGTTTAGAATACCTAATATCATATGTCAGCTTAAAATCTGCCATATGATATTATCTTAAAAAGCAGTAAGATTATAGAGTAATTAATTTTTTACAGTAACTAAAATTTTATCACAAATGAAAACAATTACAAGTTTGGTTTTATTAGCAGTATTATTAGTAGGTTGCCAAAATGAAGATACTATAATCCCTTCGAATAATGAGTCAGCCTCAGTTGAGGAAACTCAAAATTCTCAGGTAAAAAATTTAACAGCTAAAACGGTCAGTGGCAATGTTCCGTCACATGACCCAAGTACAATTATAAAAAGCGGTGTTAATTACTATGTTTTTACAACAGGTGATAATATACCAGTAACATATTCAACAAATTTAACAAGCTGGGCTTGGGGAACATCAGTGTTCACATCAACGCCAAGCTGGATTGCGGGATATGTTCCGGGTTTTACAAAAAATTTCTGGGCTCCGGATTTAGCATGGTTCAACAATAGATGGAATTTGTATTATTCCTGTTCGACTTTCGGATCTGCAACTTCTGCGATCGGGTTGGTAACAGCTCCGTCGATTTCGCAAAGTGCCGGAACAAAATGGACAGACAGAGGTCTTGTTGTAGCTTCTTCATCGGCCTCAGATGTAAACGCAATTGATCCTTCAATTTTAGTAGACGGTAGTAATGTTTATATGGCTTATGGTTCCTGGCATGCTGGTATTGGGGTGGTTCAAATTAATGTTTCAACTGGTAAACCAACAGGTACAAGAACTATCGTAGCAGGAGGAAATAGTGCGTCATGGGAAGCCCCTTGTTTAATTAAAGAAGGAAGTTATTACTATATGTTTGTAAACAGAGGTTCTTGCTGCAATGGCGTAAACAGTACTTATTATATTGTGGTTGGCCGTTCGACAAGTCCATTTGGACCTTTTACAGATAAAAATGGAGTCAATTTAAAAAATGGCGGTGGAACTACGGTTCTTGCTTCTCAGGGAGATTATATCGGGCCTGGTCATTTATCCAGAATTACAGGAACCCAAAAAGGAGCTGTTCATTATTATAACAAAGCCGACAATGGAAATCCAAAATTAGAAATTGTATATTTCACATGGTCATCAGGATGGCCTGCACTTTCTTATTAATTTTAATATTCAGAGGAAGGTTTCATAAAGCTTTCCTCTTTATAATCTTTAAATACATATTATGAAAAAAGCACTTTTAATCACATTTCTTATTACACTTTGTAATCAGGTAAGTTTCGCTCAAAATGAAACTACAGTCGTAACAATCAAAAATAATGCAGATGCGCCAACAATCAACAAAAACATTTATGGGCATTTTGCTGAGCATTTAGGACGCTGTATTTATGGTGGATTTTTTGTGGGAGATACTTCAAAAATACCAAATACAAAAGGAGTTAGAAATGATGTTATCGCTGCTTTAAAAGATCTGAAAATTCCAAATTTAAGATGGCCTGGCGGATGTTTTGCAGATACTTATCACTGGAAAGACGGAATTGGTCCTCAGGAACAAAGACCAACTATTGTAAACAAATGGTGGGGTGGAGTAACGGAAGATAACAGCTTCGGAACACATGATTTCCTGAATATGTGTGAGCTTCTTGGAGCAGAACCGTATTTGTCTGGAAACGTTGGAAGCGGAACCGTTCAGGAATTGTCTGACTGGGTTCAGTATGCCAATTTCAGCGGTAGAAGTCCGATGAGTGATTTGCGTAAAAAAAATGGTAGAACAGAACCGTGGAAAGTTAAATTCTGGGGAATTGGAAATGAGGCCTGGGGATGCGGCGGAAATATGACGGCAGAATATTATGCCGGAGAATATAGAAAGTTTGCAACCTTCATGTCTGATTGGGAAAATACTGGTGGAATTACCAGAATTGCTTCAGGATCAAACAGTGCCGATTATAATTGGACAGAAGTTTTAATGAAAAATATTCCGCTAAATATGTTAGGCGGAGTTGGAGTACACCACTACGCTGTAATCGACTGGGGTAAAAAAGGAGATGCTGTTAATTTTACTGAAGAAGGTTATTTTAAAACCATGCAATCCGCTTTAAAAATGGAGGAGCTGGTTACGAAACACAGCGCGATCATGGATAAATATGATCCGGAGAAAAAAGTGGCTATGATGGTTGACGAATGGGGAGGCTGGTATGAAGTAGAAAAAGGAACAAATCCTGGATTCTTATACCAACAAAATACCATGAGAGATGCGGTTTTGGCCGGAGCAACTTTGAATATTTTTAACAATCACGCAGACAGGGTTAAAATGGCAAACTTGGCACAATGTGTTAACGTTTTGCAGGCGGTAATCTTAACGGATAAAGCCAAAATGATTACAACGCCAACGTATCATGTTATGAAAATGTACAGCGTTCACCAGGATGCTAAATTATTACCGGTAAGTTTTACTTCTCCAAATTATACTTTTAACGGAGAAACACTTCCTGCAGTATCAGCTTCAGCTTCAAAAGATAAAAATGGAGCGGTTCATATTTCAGTAGTAAATGTGGATGCAAAAAACAAAAACAAAATAGTAATTGATGTGAACGAGCTTGGCCTGAAAAACTTTACAGGAACCGTTCTTACAGCAGCTAAATTGCAAGATCATAATTCATTCGATACACCAAATAAAATTGTTCCAACAGCTTTTAAAGGTTTCGAAAACAAAAAAGGAAAACTTGAAATTACTATTCCTCCTTTCTCAGTTGTTGTTTTAGAAGGAAAATAAAATATAAAAAAATGAAAAAATCAAATTCCATTTTAAAAATTGCACATATCGGGCTGTTGTCACTTGCTCTTGTAGTTGGTAGCTGTTCCAGTGATCCAGATACACCTGTAACTCCGGATCCGGATCCTCCTGTTGTTGTTCCTCCGGTGGTAACACCAACTTTTCCGGGACCGACTTATGCGGATAATTATACTTCAATTTCAGGTTGGGGCAGCAGATCGCAATGGAATTTGGCCAACGTGCATGATCCATCAGTAGAAAAATCGGGAGAGTACTATTATATGTATCAGACGGATGCTTCTTATGGAAATGCACATGAAGGCAACGGACATTTTTTCTACAGAAGATCAAAAGATTTAATCAATTGGGAATTCATGGGATCATCAATGACTCAGGCTCCGGCTTGGGTAAAAGATTCTTTGAACAATAAAAGAGCGAGAATGTCACCAGCGCTCCCTCCTATTACAAATCCGAATTATGGATATTGGGCACCATGTGTTCGTAAAGTGGGGAATAAATTCAGAATGTATTACAGTATTGTGGTAACGAATCCAATTGTGGGAACAGACACTAATACTTCCTGGTCAGAACGTGCTTTTATTGGCTTAGCCGAAACCGATGATTTGGCTTCAAATAATTGGGTGGATAAAGGAATGGTGGTTTGTTCTGAACCTGACGGCGTAAAAAGTTATGTTCGAAACGGAGGAAACGATTGGGATGCTTATTTTAAATTCAACGCCATCGATCCAAGTTTTATTCAGACTCCTGAAGGCGATCAATATTTAATTTACGGTTCATGGCATTCCGGAATTGCAGCTTTAAAACTGAATCCGGCAACCGGAAAACCAGATAAATTGAAAACAATTGACGATTATGGAGTACGAATTGCAGGCCGTGGAAGTGTAAGTACAAACCGTTGGCAGGCACTAGAAGGACCAGAAATCATATACAACCCAGATACACAATATTATTATTTGTTTTTGGCTTATGATGAATTGTCTGTTGCGTACAATACAAGAGTTGCGAGATCGAAAAGCATTTTAGGTCCCTATTTGACTATCAGCGGAAGCAGTATTACAAATGGTGCAGAATGTTTTCCTATGCTTACACATCCATATCAATTTAAAAATCACACAGGCTGGGTAGGATTTGCACATTGCGCAGTTTTTCAAAACCCTGATACTAAAAAATGGTATTATGCTTCACAGGCACGTTTGCCTGAAGGAGTTCCAGGAATTACGGCTTCAAATGCGGTTATGATGGGACATGTTCGCGGAATCGAATGGACAGAAGATGGCTGGCCGGTTGTTGAAGCGGAGCGTTATGGCGGAGTTCCGACAACGACTATTTCTGACGCCAATTTCATAGGAACCTGGGAACAGATTACAATGAATTATCAATACAAAACCATTCAAAAAGCCGGAACCATTTATTTAACTGCCGACAAAAAAGTAAGCGGTGATGCAACAGGAACCTGGTCGTATGACAGCACCAAAAAAATCCTGACCGTAAACGGAGTGAAATGCAACGTAACCGATGCATGGGATTGGGAATCAGCAACTAGAAAAGTAACGTTAAGTTATTCTGGATTGACTGCTGCAGGATTACCAGTTTGGGGTAAGAAAGTGAATTAAATGGAATTAGAAAATTCCAATTTTTAAAAATTCCAAATTCCAAAATAAATAGGTACAGATTTCAAAAAAGAGGTTTGTGTTTTTAAAAGCTCCAGCGGAGCGCAATGTTTATAGACAATATAATATGTTTTTGCTACAAGCTCCAGCGGAGCGATATGTAATTTTTCCTTATGGTTTTTAACATGCTACCCCGATGAGGTTCTTAGCAAAAACAAATAAAATTTCTATAGACATTTCGTCCCGATGGGACTTATTTATGAACATTAAAAAACAGGAAATTAAAAGATAAAAATCTGCTCAATCAGCAAAATCTGCGTAAAAAAAAATAACGCATAGAAACTATGTTTTAAAAGAATTAAATGAAAAACCTAATTACAAGCCTATCCATTTTAATTTTGATTGCATCCTGCAAAACAGCAGTTGCGCAATCAACTCAAATTGATCCTGCCAAATTCAATAATCCAATTATTAAAGATCAATATACAGGAGATCCTGCGGCATTGGTTTACAAGGATAAAGTGTATTTATACGCTGGTCATGACGAAGCACCAAAAGATTTTCATTTTTATAAGATGAATGAATGGGTAGTGTATTCTTCTTCAGATATGAAAAAATGGGAATCACATCCGGTGCCTTTAAAAGTAACCGATTTTGCATGGGCGAAAGGTGATGCGTGGGCATCGCAGGTAATTGAAAGAAACGGAAAATTTTATTGGTATGTAACAGTTTCTCACGGAACTATTCCGGGAAAATCAATTGGAATTGCAGTTTCTGACAGTCCAACCGGACCTTTTAAAGATGCATTAGGAAAAGCGTTGATCACAAACGATATGACTAAATTCAGCGATATAAGCTGGGACGATATCGACCCGACAGTTTATATCGATACAGATGGACAAGCATATTTGTTTTGGGGAAATACAGCCTGCCATTATGCTAAATTAAAAGACAATATGATCGAATTAGATGGGCCGATTCAGCATATAAAAGGCTTGCCACATTTTACAGAAGCTCCCTGGATTCACAAACATAAAAACTGGTATTATTTATCCTATGCTTATGAATTTCCGGAGAAAATCGCTTACGCCATGAGTAAGTCAATTACGGGTCCATGGGAATTCAAAGGAATTTTGAATGAAATCGCAGGAAACAGTAATACCAATCATCAATCCATAATTGATTTTAAAGGGCAATCGTATTTTATTTATCACAACGGAGCAACACAACCAAACGGAGGAAGTTTCAGAAGATCAGTCTGTGTCGATAAATTATATTATAACAAAGACGGAACGATGAAACGAGTGGTCATGACATCTGAGGGAATTCAATAGTTAGTGTTCAGTATTCAGTTTTTTAGTGTTCAGTTCTGAGCTTTATTACAAAAACTGCTTATATGAACTATTAAAGTGTTACAGTGAGAGTCAAACTTAAATTTCTTATATAACTTATATGGTTTACAAAAACATAAAATATATACTTTCTATTTTAATGATGTTGATGGTTTCGCCTTCGTTTGCGCAGGAAATTGTCGTGCACGATCCGGTTGTCATCAAACAAAAAGACACTTATTATATGTATTGTACTGGTAACGGAATTAGTGTTTTTAGTTCCAAAGATTTAAAAAAATGGGATAAGCAGCCGCAGGTTTTTGCCGATAAACCAGTTTGGGCAGATGGCGTTGCAGCCGATTTTAAAAATCATATTTGGGCGCCGGATATTTCATTTCATAACAATACTTATTATCTGTATTATTCCGTTTCGGCTTTCGCCAAAAATACATCGGCAATTGGCGTAGCTACCAATACAACATTAGATCCAAAAGATAAAAATTACAAATGGGTAGATCAGGGAATCGTTATTCAGTCACAACCCAACCGCGATATGTGGAATGCCATTGATCCGAATTTAATTTTTGACGAAAACAATACGCCATGGTTGTCATTTGGTTCTTTTTGGGAAGGATTGAAATTGGTAAAACTAAATCCTGATTTAAAATCGATTGCACAGCCACAGGAATGGCATACGATTTCGAAACGCAAAAGAACTTTTGAATTGCCAGATTCTGATCCGGGAGATGGTGCATTGGAAGCTCCATTTATCTTCAAGAAAAACGGTTATTACTACCAATTTCTTTCCTGGGATTTATGCTGTCGCGGAGAAAAAAGCACTTATAAGGTTGTCGTTGGAAGATCGAAAAATGTAACCGGACCTTATGTAGATAAAGACGGGAAACCATTAAATGAAGGCGGAGGAAGTTTAGTAGTTCAGGGCGATGAGAATTACTTTGGCGTAGGTCATAACAGCGCTTATACATTTGATGGGAAAGATTATATTTTTTACCATGCTTATGAAAAGAAAACGAACGGAACACCAAGATTAGTAGGTAGAGAAATGCAATGGGATGCCGATTTATGGCCCGTTTTGAAATAGAATATCGAGTAAAGAACATCGAGTAAAGAATAAAGAATAAAGAAGATAGAGCAAAGAAAAAAGAATCAAGATTTTGCCACAGATTAAGGGATTAAAAAATTAGAAAAAATCTGCTTATCTGCTAGAAAAAATAAAATAAAAATCCGTTTTAAATCCGCGTTATCCGCGTGCTGTAAAACACATTTAAATATAAAAAAATGAAGTCCAATTTAATTACCAAAATTACCCTTTGCGGTTTATTGCTGAACGGCTTTTATGCATCGGCACAAAAAAATAATCTTCAGGTTGATGCTGCTAAAACAATAACCAAAATTGAGCCGACGATGTACGGCGTATTTTTTGAAGATATCAATTTTGCTGCTGATGGAGGTTTGTATGCCGAAATGATCAAAAACAGATCGTTTGAATTTGAACTTCCAATGATGGGCTGGAGCGAACCAAACAGCGACCGACATAAATTAAACGAACAATCCGGAATTGCGAAAATTGTTCAGTATTCTAATAAAGGAACCAATCATAATTATTGCAGAGTTTCTATAAACGATGCAACAGGTTATGAATTGATCAACGAAGGTTTTAGAGGAATGGGAATCAAAAAAGACCTGAAATACAATTTGACTCTTAAAGCTTCAAAAGAATCAGGAAATGTTTCTAAAATAAAAATTCAGTTTATAGACAAGGATAAAAAGGTTTTAGGAGAAACTTCTATTACGCCAACTTCAAAAGACTGGGCCAATTATACAGCGCAGTTAACCGCGACTGCAACAGAAGCTAAAGCAAAAATCAGAATCACTTTTGAAGGCAGCGGAGTTATCGATTTGGATGCCATTTCGTTGTTTCCGGAAGACACCTGGAAAGCAAGAAAAAATGGACTTCGTTCTGATTTAGTACAATTATTATACGATTTAAAACCAGGATTTTTACGTTTTCCCGGAGGCTGTATTGTAGAAGGAAAAACATTGGCATTACGTTACCAATGGAAAAAATCGATCGGAAATGTAGAAGACAGAGAAACAATGATCAACCGTTGGAATACGGAATTTTCACATAAACTGGCTCCGGATTATTTCCAGAGTTTTGGTTTGGGATTCTTTGAATATTTTCAACTTTCAGAAGATATTGGAGCTTCTCCATTGCCGATTTTAAGCTGTGGAATGGCGTGTCAATTCAACACTGGAGAATTGGTTCCAATGGATCAAATTGATCCTTATGTACAAGATGCTTTAGATTTAATTGAATTTGCAAACGGCGATCAAACGACAGCTTGGGGAAAAGTGAGAGCCGATATGGGACATCCAAAACCATTCAATTTAAAATTCATTGGAGTTGGAAATGAGCAATGGGGACCAGATTATATTGAGCGTTTTAAAGTGTTTCAAAAAGCCATTAAAGCAAAATATCCAAACATTACGATTGTATCCGGAACAGGACCGTTTCCTGACGGAGATTATTTTGATTACGGCATGAAAGAACTTAAAAAACTGAATGCAGAAATTGTTGACGAACATTATTATAAAGATCCGGCATGGTTCCGTAAAAACGTAACACGTTACGATAATTACGACCGCAAAGGACCGAAAATTTTTGCTGGAGAATATGCGGCACAAAGTGTGGCAATCGCAAGTCCGGATAATAAAAACAACTGGGAATGTGCGTTCTCTGAAGCGGCTTTCATGACCGGAATGGAGCGTAATGCTGAGGTTGTTCACCTGACTTCTTACGCACCTTTATTGGCACACGTAGAAGGCTGGCAATGGACACCGGATATGATTTGGTTCAACAATTTACAATCTTACGGAACGCCAAATTATTATGTTCAGAAATTGTTTTCTAACAATAAAGGAACCGATT
>Ga0247813_10000162_pt1 | contig 77189 bp, 70 predicted proteins | sample UWRJL169409C1_FD_180719 | JGI IMG/M metagenome (GOLD analysis project Ga0247813, IMG submission 180719) | Plant litter microbial communities from Arlington Agricultural Research Station in Wisconsin, United States - UWRJ-L169-409C-1 | ecosystem: Environmental > Terrestrial > Plant litter >... | reverse complement strand
CTGTTGGAGGGTGACGGGCGTTTTCTTATCGTTGCGGGGGGTTACCGCAGAGAACAAGAGTGGCCGGAGTTTACGCAGAGGTCAAGATGAGTCTTGATAAGAACTGTTGGAGGGTAACGGGACGTTTTTTTTATCGTTGCGGAGGGTTTACCGCAGAGAACAGGAGTGGCCGGAGCTTACGCAGAGGTCAAGATGAGTCTTGATAAGAACTGTTGGAGGGTAACGGGACGTTTTTTTTATCGTTGTGGAGGGTTTACCGCAGAGAACAGGAGTGGCAGGAGTTTACGCAGAGGCCAAATGATTCCTGGCAAGATCGGTGGAGGGTAACGATGTGTGGCCATCTTTTCCAGCAGGTATCATAAAGTGGTGGATATAATAAAGCCCCTGCAAATGCAGGGGCTGATATCTTTAAAATGATGGGATCACTATTTATTTTTTATTATCCTGAATGTTCCGTGTATGGAAGGATCATCCTTTGCATGGTATTCCAGCACATATGTTCCGGCACTGAGAGTCCGGCAAATTATTCCCCTGGACGCTGACCCTTTTTCCACTACTTCGCTTTGCGTGAGCATTCGTCTTCCGGTAATGTCGGTGATGGTAAAGTCGATGGTTTGTCTCTTGTCAGATTGTAGCTGGACCGTGAGTACATCGGCTACCGGATTTGGATATAACGCGGTGATGGCAAACGATTTAACTGCCGTAGCTAATTTCAATACATCGGAATACCTGTAAGAGCCGTCATTGTCCATTATCTTGAGCCTGTAATAGCTGGCTCCGCCAAAAGGAAGCGCATCGGTGGCATTGTAATCGGCGCCCTGGCCGCTGTTGCCACGCGGAGCAGTGTTAGAAAGCGTATTAAATGTTATTCCATCCGGGCTTTTTTCTACGCTGTAATTGCGGATATTCAATTCTGTAGCGGTGCGCCATGAAAGTTTTGCCTGGCCATTGTTTACCACTCCCGTAAAACTTACCAATGTAACGGGAAGTATTCCGCAGGCAGGAAATGCGGCACAAGAACGTTCTTTCGTTACCCCTGTAATCGTGTTGTATGTATTGTCGAAAACATTTCCGCGGATACATATGCCTTTGAGATAATAATCCAGGAAAGGCAGCAAGAGGCTGGTAGTTTTCTGGAAAACCGTACTGTTACTTATGGAGGCATTATTACAACCGGAAAACAACTGTCCTGTAGCACATATTGCATTGTTGTTGGCAAACTGGCAATGCAATGCGCCGGTGATATTGATATAAAACTTGCAGCACCCGCAGCTAAGGCCGTTATACATTGCCTGCTGAACGGTGGGAGGTGCGATACAATCGCCGCTTCCACTGAAGATCAGTGAAGGTACTGAAACAGATGCGGCGGCATTGGTGGCCGAAGGAACGGTTTCGGCTGCAGCAAAATTGAACAGCGCGGCAATGGAACCATTGTTTTGTGCGGCCGCTAAAAAACTGGAACCGCCACCCATCGAATGCCCGCCTACGGCTGCTTTGTTGATCACCCTTCCATAAAGGAACGAGTTGGCGGAATCATTGAGCGAAATAATATACCGGCTCAAAAATGAAAGGTCGTTCCCAAACTGTCCATGTGAGGGTAATATTCCTCCTTCGGTAGAAGGCAATGCTACTATGTAGCCATTTTTCGCCAGCGAATCGGCCAGCCATTGATACGAGCCGGTGCCTATAAGATAGCCGTGGCCGAATACTACCACGGGAAAAGATGCATTGCCGCCTGCCAGGGCAGTATTTGCCCCTGCTGAAGCAGCAGGATAAAAAAGCTGGGTAGATACTCCCCTGTTGTTTCGCGAAGCGTCTGTAAAAGTGACCGTGCGGCTGCCTACCGGGTATGTCTGGGCGACAACATTGCTGAAAATAAAGAGTACAGCAAGTAGTGTAGAAATAATTTTCATGATAAAGGTTTGATGAATAATAAATAACAGGTGGAGGTAGCAGGTGGTTTTACGAAGGGATGGAGAAAACTATCATGACAACAAGCGTGCCTAAGAGCAGGCATGTGGATATCAAATGTAACGCCAGCCTTGATCGTGGAAATTTCTAAGGCATTTATTCCGATCGTGATCAGCCTGTGGCATTTTCTCCCTAAACCGGTAAAATCAGCGGTCAATGTACTGCTTCGAATGTTAGCTGAATAGCGCGACTTCGCATTTTGGATTTTTTACCACGAAGACACAAAAACACCAAGGAGCATAAAGAAAAGAACTCATTCTTCGTGCTCCTTTGAGGCTTTGAGGCTTTCAGCCTGTTCCGCCAACTGGCGGAAATTCAAACCTACGGCCTCGTCCCCAGGTACACCAGGGTCACATCAAACGTGGCCCGGTGGCCCGCCACCCCAACCTCATCCATGAAGAATTTCAGTTTTATATTTTTCGTGGCAGGATCGATGGAGTTAGCCCCGGTAGGATCCATCACTGCCGAACGGCCGGCGGAAGATGGTTGCCCGAAATAATTGGTCAGGCCCGTAACCTTATTGGTAGCGGCATCCAACGTAAGCACCAGCCCGAATCCGCTGTAGAATGTAGCATTAGTGATGTTCGCGATGACGATACCCGGAAAACCGAGATCGGCAGACACAAGGCTGTCGGTATTGGTACCACTCGTTTGCAAAGTGTACAGGTACGTATCGTCTTTCCATCTGAAATTGGAATTGGTGTGATCGGTCATGGTGCCTTCCATGCGGTAACGGCCATCCCATTGGTTCCTGGTTGATAGAGGAGCAGGCTCGTCTTTGGATTTTTTGCAGGCGACCGCTGCCATGATGATCACGGCAAAAAGAAACACTTTTTTCATTTTTTTCATAACTGATTTTTAAAAGCTGATAAATTTAGTTGATGAACCAAACAGCTTCCTCATACGAAATCTTGTTATAAATAAATTTGTCAAGTGGGGATATTGGGAGGAATGACAATACTAGCGATTTCATTTCAGAAATGCAACTATAAAATCTATGGAAAAAAAGCGACGAGGTTGCGAAAGTGCATTGTGGGAATTCCCGGCGGTAACCGTTCCCGGGTTTATTTACGTGCCGGATTCCTCAACCTGCTTAAGGTTTCTTTGGTAATGCCAAGGTAAGATGCTATGAGATGCTGTGGAAATCGCTGGAGAAACTCGGGATATTGTTGCTGAAAATTTTCATACTTTTTTGAAGCGGATACAGTGATCGCATCTGCGAGCCTTTTTTGAGAAGCGATCTGGTTTTTTTGATTCATTTCCCAAAACATCGTTTTTACGGCAGGTATTTTAAGGAATGTATCAAGGTTATCACGGTGCATTACCAGCAACTGGCAATCTTCCCATGCGTCGATATAATATTTTGATGGTATCCTATTAAAAAAGCTGTCACGCTCTACCACCCACCAGTTTTCGATAGCCAGTTGAAGGATGTGTTCGGCGCCGGCATCATCCACGCTGTATTGCCGCAAAGCGCCCTTGACAACAAAACCGGTATATTGGCACACCTTGTTTTCTTCCGCAAAAAACTGGCGCTTCTTCAGTCTTCTCGGTTCCCATACTGTGCGAACAATTTCTTTTTCCGCCTCGGAAAGTTTTTCCCCGGAGTATAAGGCGATGTAATCGAAAAGATGATCGTACATGATGGATAGTTTAAACATTGCGTCAGAAACGCTCAATGGCCCATTCAAAAATAACAGATTCCGGATACATTATCAAGATCCGTTAAACTGCCTTGTATTACCTCTCCTTATTATTCTGGATTCTGTTGATGTAGATCAACGTTTTTTCTTATCACAGGTCATCGTTCCGGGATAGCATTCGTGCGCAATTTTACATAGTAATTGAGAGCAACCAATTACAGGTTTTTAAAAATATTATTCAAAAAAAAACAACCGATCATGCACACAAATGCTTTTAATCCAGACAACGCAGCGATGCTGCTTATCGACCACCAGGTAGGAACCATGGGGTGGACACATTCACACGACATCAACCTTGTAAAGCAAAATGCGATCAAGCTGGCTAAGATCGCGGCTGCGCTCAATCTTCCTGTGGTACTAACTTCCAGCATGGAAACAAACGTACAGGGGCCATTGATCCCTGAGCTGGAAGAATTGCTTCCCGAAGCTTTTGCCGCCAGGGTCCAACGCCCCGGCATCGTGAATGCGATGCATCACGACGGATTCAACAAAGCTGTGAAAGCACTTGGCCGCAAAAAGCTTTTTGTAGCCGGCATCACTACCGAAATATGCGTATTGTTTCCTGTATTACAGATGCTCGACGAAGGGTATGATGTGCAGGTAGCAGCAGATTCTTCAGCATCCTACACCAAATTTGGCGACGATATAGCCCTGGAAAGGATGCGCCAGGCGGGAGCTGTGATCACTACTGTAGATCAGATCATATCAGAACTTGCTATTGACTGGACCAGCCCCAACGGACAAAAACTGATGGGTATCCTTAATTACCAATAAACGGCCTTAACAGGGCGTCGGCTGCCAGGCGGGCCGCCGACGCTCATTTTACATACTTAAAACTTTTGAACATGAAGATCATCAAAGCTTCTCAAAAACGCAGCCATGGCAGGGGCGTTTTTCACATCGAGATATTATACCCCGGCATGGCGCTGGAAACAGGCGATACCGGATTTCTTACCATCGGCCGTATAGACCATGCTTCATTCCGCCCACCGGGAGTTGTGCCGATGCACCCGCATCGCAACGATGAGATACTTTCCTACATGCGTTCGGGACTACAGACCCACAAAGACAGCAATGGACATACAGAAAAGGTAAGCGCTTCGCACCTGATGATGATGAATGCCGGTACCGGTATCGAACACGAAGAGAGCGCACTGGAAGATGTAGAAATGCTGCAGATCTTTATGCGGCCATCAGAAAACGGCCTTGTTCCGAAAGTACAGTTTCACCAGTTCGGCCAGGCTGTAAGCCATAACAAATGGAGACTGATAGCAGGTGACGCGTCTAACGCACCTTTGCAACTCCGTACCGCTACTAACATATATGACGTTGGGGTAAGTGCCGGTAACATTATGGATGTCCCTTCGGCTGCTACAGAAGTGGTAAACTTTCTTTATGTCTTTGATGGGACGATTAAGATTGGAGACCAGCTATTGGAAAAGGGTGACAGCGCTGTATTGGATAAAGATGCGGTGAAGATAGAAGCCATTTCGGAAAGCAATCTGGTTTTATTCCAGATCGACAGTGCTGCACGCTATAGTGATACCGGCATGTACAGCGGCAACCAATTTAAAAATTGATCCTGATAGAGCTCCGGATGACGGTACAAGTACCTGCGCATAGGGATTTGTTTTAAAGATATATTTACACTGTGGTTAAACTTCCCGCCAAAAATCTCATCTTAGCCAAAATTTTTATACATGAAAAAACTTACCCTCCTTCTGCTCATCAGCTTCGCCGCATTTTCCGGGTTCTCGCAGATACAACGAAAAGTAGTAAAAGACAGTTCCGAAGCGGGAAAGAAAATAAAAGAAAGCAAGAAAAAACAATTCGCCGAACTGGATCTTTCCAAAGAACAAAAAGGCCAGCTGAAAGAAATGCGTAAAGCCAATAAAGCTTCCAAAGACGCGATCATGAACGACGAAACCCTGACGGACGAACAAAAGAAATCGAAAGTGGATTCGTTAAAAAAAGGGAATGCACGAAAAATGCAGGGAGTGCTGACGGATGAGCAGAAGAAGAAATGGAAAGAGAACCGCAAAAAAACGTCGTAGGATCGTGCCTGTGGCGCGTTCTTACAACGACAATAGATCGCAGAAATATTTCCCCCTAACAACTATTTAACGCAAGGTTGTTTATTTTTAATCCATGAAAAAATGCTTCCTCCTGGCCCTGCTCTTCTCAAGCCTTTCATTATCGCTGAGTGCACAGGGAAATACTTACAAAAACGTGGATGATGTTGTACAGAAACTCGGCCCGCTCGACAACTTCAATGTGGCCGTTATTGCCGATACACTCACCCGTGGATTCGAATCGAAGGAAGATAAGGCACGTGCCATCTATTACTGGATCGCCAACAATATAGCATTGGATGGCAAAGCTACCAAGATGAATGAAACGAAAAATAACCTGCCGGAAAAAGTGGTGCAACTCCGCAAAGCCACTCCACTCGGGTTCTCGCTGCTGGTGCAGGAAATGTGCAGCTGGGCAAAGATCAGGTGTTTGTCGGTGGATGGATATATCAAAAATTTCCCGGAAGACATCAATGAAAAAGCGGACGAGTTCAATCATTCATGGAATGTGGTGCAGCTCGGACAAAGTCCGGATACCTGGTATTATATCGATGCATCAAAAGCAGCTGGTTTGCTGGATAAAAAAATGGCGGTCTTTACCAAACATTTCACCAGCGAATATTTTTTCGCCGACCGCAAATTATTCAACCTCGATCATTACCCGGATAACACAGCCTGGCAATTGGGCGCAGGGCCAAAAAGCGTGAAAGAATTTTACGGGCTTCCGGTGATCTCCAATGCGGCTTACGAATATGGTGTGCAAAAACTGACACCCGCAACCGGATATATCAAGATCAAAGCAAACACACCGGTGAATTTTTCATTTCCCTTTAATGGCAAAACCATTTCTTCCGTCCATCTTATCATCGGCGATGCAAGAAAACAACAAAAACCAGAGCCGATGAATTTCACATCCGACGGAACGATCGCCTTCAGTTATAAATTTAAAGTGGCAGATACTTACCCGGTGAAAATAATGGTAGATGGAAGGGAGTTTGTTTCCTATTTGTTGGAAGTAACGGAATAGTACCACCCCATCAGCGGTCGAAGACCCTCGAAGACCCTGACGGGATTCTCTGAATTATTAATTATTAATTATTAATTATTAATTGACCTTATCATTTCCCCATAATTCATTTTCTTCGCCAGCGTATCCACCGCCAGCGCAATGCGTTTGGTCTTCGTCGTTTCTGTTTTTGCACTCTCGATCCATTTGGAATAATAATGCTGATGTGATGGCGGCATCTTATTGAATTCTTTCAATGCGGCAGGCTCATCGGCCAGGCATTCTAGGAACTCTTTGTTGATTGTGATCTTTGCTTTATCAAGCTCCAGTTCTACTTCCACCTTCTCCCCTTTTTGCTTACCGATAGCTTTACGCATCGTAGCATTGATGGCGATGATGAAATTGCCTTCTCCCATCGGAACGGTGGCTACAAATTTGATCGGATGCTCATCAAGTTTTCCTTTTACCCGAAAAGATCTTTTCACACCGGGGTTGATCTTTCCCGCCACCTTTTTAGGAATGGAAATGTATGTCCAGCCAGTCTTTTCGCCTTGTGAAGCAAATTTTTCGAGGGTGGCTGTGAAGATGATCTTCATAACATTCTTTTTCTAAAAGTAAGCGATTGTCGCCACTAAGGCACAAAGAACATACAGTAGGACGAAGAACAGTGTGATTTTTTTCCGGTAAGACGGGAAGATGAAAATTCATATAATTTATTTTTTCTTCCCTGCAACCACTTGTGCTACTTCGTGTTTTTAGTGTCTTGGTGATTAATTGATGATCTCGCCGTTGCCCTTCACGAGCTTTTCACGCCAATGCCGAAGTTGCTCCGGTGTAAGCCGTTCCCAATCTTCCACTTCACCAACAACCTTCAGTGGCGCTTCGGAGCGATAGGAACGGGTGGGATTGCCGGGGAATTTTTTGTCGGTGACATTAGGATCATTTTCAAAACTGCCAGTAGGTTCTACGATGTACACGCGTTCCGGGTTATCGCCCTTTGCAAGCGCAGCTGCGAGCCCTGCTCCATGCATGCCTGCAGCAAAATAAATATGATTCATTTTGAGATCATCTTTGTAATTGGAATTGTTTCCTGCAACCAGCAGATCGCCCACTTGCAGGTCTGCCCTGGTACCATGATAAAAAGGGCCTTTATCTTTTGGAGTATCGTTATACAATTTTGCAGAGGTATGATTTTCTTTTGCTTTTTCCGGTTCGTTCAACGCTTCATAACATTTTGCAATGTTGGAATATAAAGCAGGCAAAGCACTGCTGACAGTTTCGTCGTTTATTTTTAATGCAGACTGCAAACCTGTTTGCAACCATTTCAATTTATCCGGAATTGTCGTCTGATGCCGGGCAAGATAATGAGCCGAGAGAAATTTTTCAAAATCATTACTCGCTTCGTCCCATGCCTGCCGGAATACCGTTAACGCCTGTGCGGGTTTGTTCTGCTCTTCAAGAGCCATGCCTTGCAGGCAAAGTTGTACGATGGGATTGGCGGGAGAGAATTGCATAATTGGTTAGTTTTTTGAAAGATTTATACAAGGATTGTGCCGCAGCTACACCTGTACCGGCACGAACCAATTCACTTTTTAATTGTTATCAATTTATGAAGATCCTTATCACAGGCGCCAATGGATATATCGGACAGCGGCTCATACCCGTGCTGCTCGAAGAAGGGCATCAGTTATTTTGCTGCGTACGCAACAAGCAAAGGTTTGCTGCAGATACCTTGCATAGTGGAATGACGGTGATAGAAGTTGATTTTCTCAACCCTGGCGAAACAGTTTTGCCTGCGGATATTGATGTGGGGTACTACCTCATCCATAGCATGAGCAGCGGACATGACTTCAACGAACTGGAAGCAAAAGCAGCGACTACTTTTATAAACCTTCTTGCAAAAACAAATTGCCGCCAACTCGTCTATCTTACCGGAATTGTCAATGAAGAACATCTTTCAAAACATCTGGCTTCAAGGCTTGCGGTTGAAAAAATCCTCAATAACAGTACCGTTCCGTTGACAGCATTGAGAGCAGGCATCATTGTAGGATCGGGCAGCGCTTCTTTTGAGATCATCCGCGACCTGGTGGAAAAATTGCCGGTGATGATCACCCCAAAATGGCTGAATACACTTTGTCAGCCCATCGCCATCCGCAATGTGATCCAGTTTCTCAACAGGGTTAAATTAAAGGAAAATACTTTTGGCAAAAACTTCGATATCGGCGGACCGGATATCCTGAGTTATAAAAATATGCTGTTGCAATTTGCAGCAGTTAGAAAATTAAAACGACACATTTTTATTTTACCGGTAATGACCCCACGGCTTTCTTCTTACTGGCTGTATTTCGTTACTTCTACTTCTTATTCGCTTGCGGTAAACCTGGTTGACAGTATGAAAGTGAACGTTGTTTGCCGGCCCAATAACCTGCCAGAAGAAATGGGTATTTCCCTCATCTCTTACAAAGAAGCGGTAGAAATTGCTTTTGAAAAAATTGAACAGCAGGCCGTACTCAGCAGCTGGAAAGATGCGTTTATCAGCAGCAACAGCCAGATAGACCTGGCAAAATATGTAGAAGTACCGCTCCACGGCACTTTCAAAGATGTGAAGTGGCGGGAAGTAGGCGAAAATTACCAACAGGTATTGTCAAACATCTGGAGTATCGGCGGTGAGAAGGGCTGGTATTATGCCAACAATCTCTGGAAAGTTCGCGGGTTGATGGACAAATTTGTTGGCGGTGTCGGCCTTCGTCGCGGACGTACACATACTGCCGAAATACAAACCGGTGATGCGCTGGATTTCTGGCGGGTGCTGGTAGCGGATAAAAAAACAAAACGGTTATTGCTTTTTGCAGAAATGAAATTACCCGGGGAAGCCTGGCTCGAATTCCGCATCCTGAAAAAAAATCATAAGATGCAGCTACGGCAGACAGCCACTTTTCGGCCACACGGACTTTGGGGAAGATTGTACTGGCTGGCGATGTTACCTTTTCACTATTTTATCTTCAATGGAATGATCAGGAATATCTGTAAGGTGGATAAACCACAAAGTCACGAATAACACGAAGAGGCACAAAACCATATGATTATTTGCCGGGAAGAAAATGCCACGAATGCACGAATAAAGTGCATTTAAAACGGTCGGCTTTTTATCCGTGCATTCGTGGCAAAACATTCTTGCCTTGCCGGCATAAAAAAACCTTCCCCGCTAAGAGAAGGCCTTCACTTATAACTTAAAACTTATTACTTAAAACTCTTAAGCCGCTTTCTGCTTAACCGGAGTTTTTGCAGGAGCTTTTTTCTTCACTTTTTTCAGCGCTGCTTCAATCGCTTTGCTCAGTTCGTCGTAAGTGGCTTTCGCTACTTTTTCGCCGTTTACGAAGAAGGTTGGTACTTCCTTCACACCACGGTTCAATCCTTCTTTCAGATCTCCCTGTACCTGCCATCCGTAGGTAGCATTTACCAGGTCGTCCAAAAAGCGTTTGTTATTTACACCTGCTTCTTTGGAATGCAATTTCAGGCTGGTAGTTCCGAGGTTCTTACGGTTTGCAAACAGGATGTTGTGCATTTCCCAGAATTTACCTTCCTGGGCGGTCGCTACTGCTGCTTCGCCTGCTTTGAGGCTGCGTTGGTGGATGTTAGTCAGGGGAAAATGCCTGAAATTAAAACGGATCTTTCCATCGTAATCTTCCAATAACCTCTTTACTACTTCGTTAGCTTTTGCACAGGATTCACTTTCATATTCTCCAAATTCTTCTAAAGTTACGTCAGCCTTTACATTTCCTACAAATACATCTCTTGGTTCAATGATTTCAACCACTTCTTTCTTAAATGCCATATATAATTTCCTTTTACTTAATTAATTACGATCTATTTCATCTCGCCAACCCGATCGTCATATGTTGTTTTTTTTGCTTCTGAATTGGATGAAGATACCATTTTTTGCCACTTTACAAAACCCATCCATCAAGTTTTTCGGAAATCGACAGCTAAATTATTGATTTGCAACAAAATACAGATTTGATTAGTTTGTTACCACTGTGTTAACATTTACCGGCTTCTCATTTCTGAACACCACCATCCCGTCAAACACGTCCACCAGTACCGGCACCGTCCGGTCGATATCACCGGCTAATATACGCTTACTCAATTGGTTAACGATCTCTTTCTGGATCAATCTCTTCAATGGCCTTGCACCAAATTGCGGGTCATACCCATTTTCCGCCAGGAAATCGAGTGCATAATCGCTGAACTCGAGCTGGATGCCATTCTGAGCCACCAGTTTTTTCAATCCCTGCAACTGGATATTGATGATCCCACGGATCTCTTTTTTCATCAGCGGGTGGAACATAATGATCTCGTCGATCCTGTTCAGAAATTCAGGGCGGATGGTTTGTTTGAGCAGGTCAATCACTTCAAACTTCGTCTTTTCGATCACCTGCTCCAGGTTATCTTCCGTCACTGCTTCAAAATTCTCCTGAATAACCTGGCTGCCCATGTTGCTGGTCATGATGATGATCGTATTCTTGAAGTTCACCATGCGGCCTTTGTTGTCTGTCAGCCTGCCGTCATCCAACACCTGCAGCAAGACATTGTATACATCGGGGTGCGCTTTTTCAATTTCATCCAGCAACACCACCGAATATGGTTTACGCCTGACCGCTTCCGTCAACTGCCCGCCTTCATCATATCCTACATATCCCGGAGGGGCCCCCACGAGCCTGCTTACGGAATGTTTTTCCTGGTATTCGCTCATGTCGATACGGGTCATCATGCCGTCATCATCAAAAAGATAATCGGCCAGCGCTTTCGCCAATTCTGTTTTACCCACACCCGTAGTACCGAGGAATATGAACGACCCTATCGGTTTCTTCGGATCCTGCAAACCTGCACGGCTGCGGCGTATCGCATCCGAAACGGCTTCAATCGCTTCATCCTGCCCCACTACCCTTTTATGCAATTCGTCTTCGAGGTTGAGCAATTTCTCCCGTTCGCTTTGCAACATTTTTACAACAGGTATCCCCGTCGCTTTCGCAATGCTTTCCGCGATATCTTCCGCATCCACTTCTTCTTTCAGCAATCTTTTTTCTGAAAGCCCGGATAACTGTTCCGTCAGTTCTTCTATCGCTGTCTCCTGCTCTTTCACTTTACCATAGCGGATCTCCGCCACTTTTCCATATTCGCCGTTACGTTCGGCCTGCTCAGCTTCCTGCTTCAATTGCTCGATAGAAGCTTTTGCATTCTGCACTTTTTCCACCAGTTCTTTTTCGTCCGCCCATTTGGATTTATAGGTATCACGTTCTACAGAAAGATTGGCGATCTCGGTATTCAATGCTTTCAGTTTCGCTTCATCATGTTCACGTTTGATCGCTTCACGTTCGATCTCCAGCTGACGGATCTGCCTTTCGAGTTTATCCAGTTCTTCCGGCATCGAATTCATTTCAAGGCGCAGTTTTGCCGCACTTTCATCGATCAGGTCAATCGCTTTATCCGGTAAAAAACGATCGGTAATATAACGGTGCGATAATTCCACCGCTGCGATGATCGCCTCATCTTTGATACGTACATGATGATACGTTTCGTAACGGTCTTTCAATCCGCGAAGAATGGAGATCGCATCTTCCACACTTGGCTCATCGATCAATACTTTTTGAAAACGGCGCTCCAGCGCTTTATCTTTTTCAAAGAATTTCTGGTATTCGTTCAACGTGGTAGCCCCTACCGCCCTCAGTTCGCCACGGGCCAAAGCGGGCTTCAAAATATTGGCCGCATCCATCGCCCCATCACCGCCACCGGCTCCTACCAACGTATGTATCTCATCTATAAAAAGAACGATCTCTCCATCACTGCCCTGCACTTCCTTCACCACGGATTTCAGTCGTTCTTCAAATTCACCTTTATATTTGGCACCGGCAATCAGCAAACCCATGTCCAATGCATAGATCACTTTTGATTTCAGGTTTTCGGGCACATCGCCATTCACGATACGCATCGCCAGGCCTTCGGCGATCGCCGTTTTACCCACACCGGGTTCACCAACGAGGATCGGGTTATTTTTGGTACGCCTGCTTAATATATGTAAGGTCCTGCGGATCTCCTCATCTCGGCCGATCACAGGATCGAGTTTTCCGGAACGGGCCATTTCATTGAGGTTCTTAGCATATTTATTCAGTGCATTGAATTGTGTTTCCTGTGTCTGGGAATTCACCGTTCCACCCTTGCGTAATTCTTTAATGGCCGTTATCAATCCTTTTTCTGTCAGCCCCGCATCCTTCAGCAATTTCGCGGAAGCGTCATTGCCCTGCACGATGGCCAGCAACAAATGTTCGGGCGTAACAAATTCATCGTTGAAAGATTTCAACGAGCTTACCGCACGCAATACCACATTGTTTGCTTCGCGGCCCAATGCTTGTGCAGGCTCACCGGATACTACCGGCAATTTGTTGATCAGTTCTGTAAGCTTCGATTCCACCAGGTTCACGGTCACGTTATTTTTCTTCAAAAGGTGATCGATCGGGGAATCTTCCATGTTGAGCAAAGCCTGCAAAATATGCTCTGTCTCGATGCTTGGGTTCTTATGATCGAAAGCTATTTGTTGTGCATTTTGCACCGTTTCCGCAGCTTTGATCGTGAAATTATTTAAATTCATATGTTATAATTAGTTGTGTTTGATTTTCCATAAAGGTTGCAAATCAAACACCAAAAAACAAACCAGTAATTATGGCGCATAAAACGATAAAAAACTGCCTGTATAGCAGCATAATCATTGCGTTCCTGCTAATATATCAGCCGGCGCAGGCGCAATATGATTTCTCCAAAGTGAACGAATGGTTGAGCGACAATGTAAAGGACCTGGGTGGCCGTGCGGTCATATTAGTGTACAAAGATGGCAAGATGATCTATGAGCAGGCTGAGAATGAATTAAATGCGAAACAAAAATTCGTTACCCGGCGCATCGCGAAAAAGACAGGCCGCAGCGCCAGCGAAATGCTGAAGGATTTTAACAGCGATACGAAGCTGCTGATCGCCAGTTGCAGCAAATGGCTGAGCGCTGCTTTGGTGATGACTTTTGTGGATGAAGGGAAACTGAAACTGAACGACAGCATCGGGAAATTTTTACCTGTCATGACGGCGAACGGTAAAGGCAACATCACCATTCAGCAATGCCTGAGCCATACGACCGGCATCCGGCCGGAACAAAAAGAGAACAAAGCCCTGGCTTCCGAAGTTTCGGGCATGGATGAGGCGATGCGGAATATTGCAGCGCACCAGATGGAAGCCCTGCCCGGCGAAGGTTTTCATTACAGCAGCATCGGACTGCAGATTGCGGCAGCGGTCATAGAAAAAATAAGCGGAAAAGATTTTGAAACATTATTTCAAGAGAGGATCGCGGTTCCCTGCGGGATGACGAATACCGATTTCGGGCATAAGAATGTACCGCTGGCGGCAGGCGGTGGACAGGGTACGGCAAATGATTATATCCGTTTTTTGCAAATGATCCTGGCAAACGGAATGTATAAAGGCAAAAGGGTTTTGCAGGCTTCATCGGTAGCCCTGATGCAGCAGAATTACACCTCGGGTAAAAAAATAATTTCCACTCCTGCCGAAGCCGGCAACTGGGCTTATGGCCTCGGTGAATGGATGCTGGAAGAATCGGCTACAGGAAAAGTTGCGAACGCTGTCACCAGCCCGGGATTGTTTGGAAGTTTTCCATGGGTAGATAACGAAAGAAAATACGTGGGGATCTTATTTTGTTTTAACTTAAAAAATAAAGGGCGTGCGGAAAAATATATTACTTTAAAAAAACTGGTGGATGAACAACTGGATAAATAGACTAAACATGCGCACAACAAAAAAACTTCATCTGGTATTATTTACGTCATTGGCTTTGCTGATCTTTTCATGCAACAATGGTCATCAGCAGCCGGTACAACCAGAAAAAGTGAAGCTGTCCGCCGTACCGGGCGATACTTTCCCTCCACGCCCTGCGCCACCATCGAGGATCGATCCTGCGGATATTCTGAAAGAAAAAGAATTGAAAGATTATATCAAGAATTCCCCTTCAATTTCTCACAACAAAAAATCAGGTGCGCCTTTTAATACCCTGGATTACGATAAAGTGATCGCTTACGATTTTGAAGGGGGAAAACCTTATAACGAGATAATTGATGACAAGGGAAAATTCATACCTGTCATCATACGGCAACAATACCTTATACAATTGCAGGCCGACAAGATCACCGGGGCTTTGACAAGTAAAGCTACTTACGGCGATGGCACGGCTGCTTGTTTTGAGCCACATCTCGGGCTTGTTTTTTACAAAAATGACACGATGGTCAACCAGGTAAGTATTTGCCTGGGATGTAATTTCCTGACTTCCACGATCGCTATTCCTGCAGAAACCCACAAAGTTTTTAATAAAGGGAAAGAGGATGAATATGCGCTGACCGGTTTTACAAAAAAAGGTAAACAAGCGATCAAGGCCTTGTGCAAAGAATTGAATTTTTATTACGGAGAATAAACCCCGGAGGTTTTTATTTAACCTCCGGGCGTTTCTCAATAAACGCTCCGGGGTTAGGGGAAACCCCTGAGGTTTTTTCTTCAACCTCCGGGTGTTTGATCTGATAAGTATAAACGTATCTTTAAATCAAAAATGCATCATGAAAACAAAACTTGCATTTCTTTTCGCATTCATCGGCTGGTTTGCCCTCATATTGCAGTACATATTGATCCTGCACAATAGCCCCGGCAGAAGCACGCTGGATACGACCATCCGCTACTTCGGCTTTTTTACGATACTCACGAATACCCTTACAGCCGTGTATTTCACCGCCATCGCCTTCGGCAAAAATGTGAAACCTGCCACCCATACTGCTGTCACGGTATATCTTACCACAGTATTCCTGGTGTACCAGTTCCTGCTGAGAGGATTAGTAGAGCTGCATGCCTGGGACAGGCTGGCGGATGAACTATTACACACCTTGCTGCCGATACTGACGATCATATTCTGGGTGATGTACCAACGCTCCAAACCGGTAAGTTACGGAGTGATATTTTTATGGACGATCTATCCGTTACTGTATCTCGCTTACACCTTAACTTATGGAAATTCCACCAATTATTACCCTTATCCATTTGTAAATGTGAGCAGGTTTGGCATGCAGCAGGTGCTGATCAATTCGGGATTATTGGTTGTTGGATTTTTATTAATGTCGGCGCTGTTTCTTTTTATTGGTAAATCGGTCATCAGGCGATAATTTGCATTTCTTACAATCAGACACCTATGGGACTTTTCGATTTTTTATTTAAGCAAAAAAAAATACAACCAGAACAGATCATGCCAGCTGCACCTGTTCCTAAGCATGGTCTGGCAGACCAGTTGGAGCAAGCTGGATATTTCAAATACACTTCTCCGTCCGACATCCCTGAATTAAAGAATGCTATTTCCGAGGGGGTAAAAGACAAGTTTTTGGCTACGGTTTATAATGACGATAAGCCTTACAATGCAAAAGATCATCGTTTTTACGTGCTTGATGGCGAAACTCTTTTTGAAGAGGGAGGTTTTACAGATGCATTTAAGGATTTTCAACATGTATTTAATTTGATCGGCCTTACATTCGAGGTCACTAACCATATAGAAGAAGGGGATCTTCAAAATCACTGGGTGAACCATAGCATGACCGTTAATGGTAAAAATTATGTGATCTTCAAAAATTTCACTGGGTATGGATGGGGCGAAGCGGCGCGGGAATTTTCAAAGATCCTGAATGAACAACTCATTTTGCAGGGAAAAGAGGAGCGTATTTTTTTGTATGAGGGAGGCAATGATGGGCAGGCTGTATTACTAACAGAAAAACAATTTGAAATTATCGACAGCTCAATATCCGACCCGCATGGCAAACCTCTTCGGCTTGAAGACTGGTGCAAACTTTACCAGGTAGCCCCAATGTAACGGAGAATAATTCCAACTTTCAAACCTTAAAAATATGATCCGCAAATCCTTCATCTGTTCGTTATTATCATTGTGCTTTTCTGTTGCCAATGCGCAGGATGATCAATGGGATGTGTATATGGCTCAATATGAAAAAGGAGTAGGTTCTGTACTGATAAATATTTCGGCCAAAAATATTGCTCCCGTATCAGGCTATCCGTTTATCCTGGTTACCGGCATAACCTATACAGGTTGCAACCCCGATGGCTTGCCGGCTAAAGCGCAATTTGAGGACCTGTATACCATCTCAGATTCCGTTAAAAAAATCATCGATAAACATACATCTAACATTCTTGTTGGCACGTTTACTTATCAATGTGAAAGGCTGGATTATTATTATATAAAAGATACCAGTGGCATCCGCCTGCAGCTTGATCGAATGTACACTTCCCGCTTCAAAAAGTACTCATCCTACATTTCCATTAAAGAAGATAAAAAATGGTTGGCGTACCTGGACTTTTTGTATCCCAATGAAGAAACATTGGAGTATATGGGTAACCAGAAGGTAGTGATGAAATTAGTCGAAGCCGGAGACAAACTTGAGAAGGAACGGCAGGTGGATCATTGGATATATTTTGTTTCAGGAAAAGATCGCGATTGTTTTATCGCCTATGCCACCAGGAATGGGTTTAAAGTAGAAGCTAAAGAACACATTGCAGATGCAACAAGGCCATTTAAGCTACAGATTTCCAGGGTAGACAAAATTGATATGTCCACCATCACCGATATAACATTGAGCCTTAGAAGAGAAGCTCCTAAATGTAATGGGGTGTACGATGGTTGGGAAACTTTTGTGATAAAATAGTTTTTTTGAGTGTAAATTTGCGCCGTCAAGCAAAGGCAGCACTATTATGCAAAAAATCACTCTGACTGCGTTTATCCTCGTAATGTTCACCGTTTCATTTGGGCAAAATAAAGGCCCTCTCTTCAAAGGAATGTATGTACAATGGGGATACAATACCGAATGGTATACTAAAAGCAACATCCATTTTAAAATGTCGAATGGCAACAGATTCACGCTACACAATGCGAAGGCCCATGATAAGCCGGATATGGATGCGATCATAAAGAACCCGACGGAAATATCCATTCCCCAATACAATTACCGGCTTGGCTTTTACCTGAATAAAAGCCATTCGAAAGCGATCGAGATAAATTTTGACCATATCAAATATGTGGTGACGGATGGTCAGAAAGTTCGGGTCAGCGGAAACATCGACGGCGTTACAGTCAATGGCGACAGCGTCCTCAACCCCGCTACATTCCTGCATCTTGAACATACGGATGGCGGTAATTTGCTGCACATAAATTATGTGGAACAGCAAACGTTGTTCACTACACGCGACAAAAGCCGTCCGCTTGTGACTTACCTGTGGAAAGCAGGCGCAGGCATCAACATTCCAAGAACTGATTTTACCTGGCGTGGAAGCAGGCTAAACAACGCTTTTCATATTGCAGGTTATAATGTGAGTGCAGAAGGTGGCGCAAGATTATACCCGCTGAAAAGATTATTTATAGAAGGGACCGCTAAGACCGGTTATGTGCGCTACATCAATGCATTGGCGTGCACACCGGAAATGAAGGGCAACAGGGTCCATCATGATTTCGGTTATTTCGAACTGATCGGTCTGGTCGGATACGATTTTAATTTTTAAGATATGTTTTTTATCAAAAGCCCTGCGTAACAGCGGGGCTTTTGTATTTTTACACCTTACAATGGATACCGCAGAAACACATACCGCTTTTGTAAAACAGACCGCCGCCATGCTGGGGTTTGAATTTTGCGGTATCGCCAAAGCGCAGTTTCTCGACAAGGATGCACAACGCCTCGAAACCTGGCTCAGCAAAGGAATGCATGGCAACATGCATTACATGCAAAATCATTTTGATCTTCGGGTGGATCCTACAAAACTTGTTCCCGGTGCAAAATCCGTGATCACTTTATTGCTCAATTATTTCCCGGAAACCAAACAAGATGCTGAAGCCCCAAAGATTGCCAAGTACGCTTACGGCAATGATTACCACGAAGTGATCCGGGAAAAACTGAATCATTTTTTCTTTTTGCTGAAAGAAAAGATCGGCGATATCCAGGGTCGTGGATTTGTAGATAGTGCGCCCGTACTGGAAAGATCCTGGGCGCAAAAATCAGGCATGGGATGGATCGGGAAGAACGGAAACCTGATCAACAAACAACAAGGCTCATACTTTTTTATCGCCTCGCTCATCGTGGATGCAGAGCTTACTTACGATGACGGCTATGCGAAAGATTATTGCGGCTCGTGCACGAGATGTATCGACAGTTGCCCGACAGAAGCTATCCTGCCCGACAAAGTGGTGGATGGCAGTAAATGTATTTCTTATTTCACCATCGAATTAAAAGAAGCCTTACTACCCGAAGGCATGAAAGGAAAATTCGACGATTGGCTGTTCGGTTGCGATACCTGCCAGGATGTATGTCCGTGGAACCGTTTTTCGCAACCCTCTCAGGAAGCAAAATTTAAAGCCAGTCCTGAAATTTTACATTTCTCTTCTGATGATTGGGAAGAGTTGACGGAAGAAAGTTTCAAAACGATCTTCAGGCATTCTCCCATCAAACGCACTAAATTCAATGGCATCAAACGAAACCTTCAGTTCATCCGGCAAATCAATGTATAATTATGAATGCTCAGATAGAAAAACTTTATAGCATCGCTGGTAAGAAAAAAAGACATATCCTCGGCCTGATGAGCGGCACTTCGCTTGATGGGCTTGATCTGGCACTTTGTGAAATTGAAGGCCATGGAGTGGATATGAAACTTACGCTGAAACATTTTACAACAAAAAATTATTCCTTAAGTTTTAAGGCAAAAATAAAAAACGTTTTTTCAAAACGGGATGCCGACCTGCAGTATGTTTGCCTGCTCAATGAATGGATCGGCGAAAAGCATGCAGAGATCATCCATCATTGCCTGGAAGAATGGGGCATAAAAAATGAAGAGGTGGACCTCATCGCCAGCCATGGGCAAACGATCTACCATGCGCCCAAACATCTGCATCAGCAGGATGAGTTTGGAAATGGCACTTTACAGATTGGCGATGGTGATCATATCGCAGTAAAGACCGGCATCATTACGGTGAGCGATTTCAGGCAAAAACATATCGCCGCAGGCGGCGAAGGCGCGCCATTAGCGGCTTATGGAGATTATCTATTGTTTAAAGAAAAAGACACGAATGTAATCCTGCTTAATATCGGCGGTATTGCCAACCTCACTTATCTGCCCGTTGAAGGACATATGTTCAGCACCGATATCGGCCCTGGCAATACTTTGATGGATGCCTGGATGCAGCAGAATTTCTCCATGTTTTCTTTTGATGAAAATGCGTTTATCGCCAGGGCGGGCACCATCAACGAGGAGCTGTTATTGGCCCTGAGAGAAAATGATTTTTTCAAATTACCTTTCCCAAAAACTACCGGGCCGGAATTATTCAGCATGGCTTACCTCGAGGCTGCTCAAAAAAAATCGAATACCAGTTCCATCAGCATTAACGATACCATGGCTACGCTTAACAAATTTACGGCTGATGAGATCTGCGATGCCATCAATCAGCTCTCTTCCCGAAAAGGCAAAACAAAAGTGTATGTAAGCGGCGGCGGCATGCACAATATATTATTGATGGAGCACCTGATAAAAAATATACAGCATGCGACCATAGATTCTACCGCAGAAAAAAACATCAACCCTGATGCAAAGGAAGCGATCCTGTTTGCCATACTGGCCAATGAATGTGTAGCGGGAAATGCAGAGAGTTTTGTTTCGGGGATCAAAAATTTCCCGGCAATCAGTATGGGAAAACTCAGTTTTCCCAATTAAAAATTAAAAGGGTTTCTCATTTTCAGAACAGTATTTGAATTAACGACATTTTTAATTTTTAATTTTCAATAGTTTTTCTCAGGCTTTCAAGCGCCACCTCATACCCTGGCCCCGTCATCTTATCCGTAAATATCCCGGCGAATTTTTCCCAGGGGTACCATTTTAAATGAGTAAGTGCCTGCCACTCTACCTGGTAGCCATTTCCATCCTGCAAAGGAGCGAGTGAAAGAATATTCTCTACATCTTTTTCACCGGGGCGGATGAGTAAAAATTTTATTCCTGAAGGAGATTGTTCTGTTATCCTGATCGTGTTGGTTTTTCCTGTGGTAGTCCATTGCACCGATGCATTTGCGCCGGATGATGGCGTACTGAAAACCGCACTGCTATCCTGCATGAAAACCGGGTGCCATCGTTTCCAGTTTTTGAGGTCTGTGATCTCCGCGGATATTTTCGCTTCCGGTGCATGTATCGGCATTCCACGAACCGTTACCACTTTGGATGGTATGAACAACGACATCACTGTCACCAGCAGGAAAAGCCCTGTCAACACAACTAAAACACCTTTTATCTTATTCATCTTATTCCCATTTAAAAACTTTAACTGCAACTATGTATACCACGATGCCCCACAATAATAAAATGCCGATCTCATTCTTTACCTGCCAAAGGTTTTGCCCTTCGAACGCGACGCTGCGCATGGCGGTGTTGAGATGTGTAAGCGGCAATGCTTTCGATATCGGCTGCAGCCATTTTGGAAATGCAGCGATGGAAAAGAATGTACCTCCCAGCAAAAATTGCGGTAGCGTGATCAGGTTAGCGAAAGGTGGGATCGAACTATCATTCCTGGCCAACCCGCTTACGATAAACCCGAAGCCCATGAATACCACCAGTCCGAGAAAACTCAGCACCAGCATTTCCAATAAAGTCCGCAAACCATGCACCAGCGTGAATCCGAAGAAATAATACCCTACCATGATGATCACTACTGCAGTGATCATTTGAAATATGATGCGGCTCAACGCTTCACCCAATACGATGTATGTCTTTGTGATCGGCGTTGCGAAAAAACGTTTTAAGATCAATTGATTTCTCAGGTTGAAAAACATGAATGCCACACCAAACACACCCGAGCTCAATAAAGAGAAACCTAATTGCCCGGGCAAAATAAAATCGATCGTTTTGTATTCCCGAACCACTTCCCTGTCCATTTTATTGTCAGGATCAAATTTGAAAGATGCGTACACCGGCCTTCCTTTATATACCTGGTTGCTTACATTATTGATCATCCCTTCGAGCACGGCCCTCAACTGAGGCCATTGATCATCACTGGCACTGGTGGTATGCATGCTCACTTTGTAAGGCGCCGTGCTATCCGTATTTTTTGCAATCGTTACTATCCCTGCCACCCTTCCTTTTTGAATATCTGTCTGCATTTCCTTTTCGTTTGGATATGTGACCATTTTGATCGCATCCGAATTTTTCAATACAGCATATAGGATATTATTTGTGTCTGAATTTTTATCCATCACGATACGGTAAGATCGTCCGCCGCCATTGTTGCCGATAAATCCAAACACGAGGATGAATATGAAAGGAAAAGCGAAGCTGAAGATCACGGCAGAAGGGCTGCGGGTGATGGATCGGAGGCTTCCTTTGGTGATCGCCCACATCGCGGTAAGCTGGCTATATCTCATAAATGAAATTTAAAAGAGCAAAGCTATCGCAAAAAGATCATAAAATCCGGCGGATGTGTAAGCGCAATCGATAATTGGATAATGGGTAACGGATAATTTATCTTCGCTAAAATAAATTATCCATTATTCAATTATCCATTGTTATGAATAAGGTCTACATATTATTGGGCGGAAACGAAGGCGATCCTGCAAAAAATCTGCGCCAGGCAAAAAAGAAACTGGAAAAAGCCGTAGGCAGTATCATCCGCGAATCTTCCATCTACCGCACTGCCGCCTGGGGAATGCAGGATCAACCTGATTTTTTGAACCAGGTGATCATCTTACAAACAACTTTATCCCCGGGAGAAACATTAGTGGCCTGCCTCGGCATTGAATCTGCCATGGGCCGTGTGCGTACGGTAAAGAACGCCCCGAGGATCATTGATATCGACATCCTGTTTTATGAAAAACTGATCTTAAAAGATTTTGCCCTGACTGTTCCCCACCCCGAAATCCCCAACCGGAGATTTGTATTGGTGCCATTGAATGAGCTTTCGCCCAACATGAAGCACCCGGTGCTGCAGAAAACAATTCACCAACTACTCACAATTTCTCCTGACAAACTGGATGTGAAAAAAATTTGATGGAGGATAAAATGTTTCCTCTTATTTTGCGCCCGAATGAAATATAATTTTGTAACGATCGAGGGAAACATAGGCGCAGGCAAGACTACGCTGGCACATTTACTGAGCAAACATTTCAACGCTAGGCTGATACTGGAAGAATTCGCCGACAACCCCTTTCTACCGAAATTTTACGAAAGCCCCGAGCAGTATGCTTTTCCATTGGAACTTTTCTTCATGGCGGAACGCTATAAACAGCTGAAAGAATTGTTGCAGACAAAAGATATGTTCCAGAACATCACCGTCAGCGATTATCTTTTTACCAAATGCCTGTTGTTTGCCAAAGTGAACCTGCCTGACGAAGAATTCAAATTATACCAGAAACTCTTCGAGATCATCAATCCGCAAATTGTACAGCCCGATATACTGATATACCTGCATACTCCCGTAAATAAATTACAGGAAAATATTAAAAAGCGTAACCGGCAATACGAACTGAGCATCCCGAACGATTATCTCTTCAGCCTGCAGGAAACCTATACCCAATACATCAAGCAGCATAATATCAAGACTATTTTTGTAGATGCCAGCAATGCTGATTTCCTTGGCAATGAAAAACATCTGCAGGTGATCGTGGACGCGCTGGATAGGGAATATGAAGTGGGACAGCATTATCTGACGTTGCCGTAAGCTGGTTACTGGATACTAGATACTAGATACTGGATGCTGGTTACTGGTTATCGTAGCGAAGACTTACACAAAACTTAATCTTAAAGAACATCCAGCATCCAGCATCCAGCATACAGTATCGCCTCTCTTCTTTATCTTTGTTCAAAAGAATAACAAATTGCCTTCGCTCACCAGAAACAATCCATATTTAGCTTTAAGGATTCCGGAGTTCAAACATTTCATCGTCGGCCGGTTTATTTTCACGATGGGGATCCGCATGACTACCACTGTTATTGGCTGGTGGATGTATCTTTTAACGGATAGTAAGCTGGCCTTAGGTTTTGTTGGCCTGGCAGAAGTGATCCCGGCTATTTCGCTCGCTTTGTATGCTGGGCATTATATTGACCGCAATGAAAAAAGAAAGCTCCTTCTCACCTGCATGACGATCTATTTCTGTTGCATGGGTATCTTATTTTTTCTTTCGACCGACTATACCAAAACTGTTTTAAATCATTGGGTGATCGCGGGCTTCATGTGCGCCGTGATCGCTATAACCGGGGCTGTACGGGCATTCTCGGGACCATCTATGTCGGCGATGATATCGCAGATCGTTCCAAAAGAAATACTGACCGGAGCGGTATCTCTTAGTTCCGCAGGTTATCTTATCTCGTCCATCATCGGCCATGCAACCGGCGGTTTCCTCATCGCGAAGCTGGGAATACACAATACTTTTTATGTAATACTTGCTTTTATCGCTACCGCGATCTTCTTTTTCACCAAATTAAAAGTGAAGCCTGTTTTTGAAATGAAAGAAAGCAAGACCTGGCAAAGTGTGAAAGAAGGGTTGCAATATGTTTTCAAAACAAAAGAATTGCTGGGTGCCATGTCGCTCGACATGTTTGCCGTATTGTTTGGCGGCGCTGCCGCATTGATGCCGGTGTTTGCAAAAGACATTTTACATGTGGGCCCTGAAGGGTTTAGCTGGCTAAATGCCGCTACAGACATAGGTTCCATCTGCACCGTCACTTTCCTTTCGATATGGCCATTGCAACGCAGACAAGGAAAGATATTATTATTTGCCGTCGGTATCTTCGGATTATGCATGATCTCATTTGCCGTCTCCACTGTATTCTGGCTGTCGTTCATGATGCTCGTGTTGAGCGGCTGCATGGATGGCGTAAGCGTTATCGTGAGAAGTACGATCCTTCAATTAAAAACGCCTGATGAACTCCGTGGACGCGTTCTCAGTGTGAGCAGTATGTTCATCAACAGCAGCAATGAACTGGGGCAGTTTGAAAGCGGCGTAATGGCAAGGCTTCTTGGCACTGTACCATCGGTCATCTTCGGCGGATGCATGACGGTGGGAGTTGTGGTTACCACCTGGCTGAAAGCGCCGAGTTTGAGGAAGATGGAATATTGATTGTAATGGATAACGGGATAACGGAATAATGGATAATGGAAAATTTTTCATGTTTAAAATTTGTATTTTTTGCAGAGAATTCTTAATAAGGCAACCCATTATCAATTATCCATTATCCATTATCCAATTATCCATTAATAATTATTAATTTCAAAGAATAAACTTCCAATACATGCAACGCAGATCATTCCTCAAAAACACCAGCCTTACTTTAGGCGCTCTCGCTTTTTTGAATTCAGATACATTGGCGCAATTCCTTTCCGATCCTGCATACAAGATCAGGATGCTGACGGATAACATCGGCATTTTTACAGAAAAGGGCGGTACCATTTTATTCATGCTCTCCAAAGATGGAACGGTGGTGGTAGACAGCCAGTTTCCGGATTCTGCAGCACATCTGATTGAAGAAGTAAAAAAGAAAACTGACAAGCCATTCCGGTTGCTCATCAACACCCATCATCACGGCGATCATACCAGCGGTAATATCGCTTTCAAAGGATTGGCGCAGCATGTACTGGCACACGAGAATTCGAAAAAGAACCAGCAGGAAGTTGCTGTAAAAAATAAGACGGAAGAAAAGCAACTTTATCCCGATCAGATCTTTGGTTGGGTGTGGTGCGAAAAGATCGGCAAAGAACAGGTATGCCTTCGATATTTTGGTGCCGGGCATACGAATGGCGATGCGATGGTACAGTTTAAAAAAGCGAATATCGTACATGTCGGCGACCTGGTATTCAACCGCAGGCATCCGTATGTAGATCGTTCGGCCGGTGCCAATATCAGCAGCTGGATCACTGTATTGGATAAGGCTGTCGCTACTTTCAAAAATAACACTACCTACATTTCCGGCCACTCAGGCGAAGGCTACGATGTGGTGCTGAAAAAAGCCGATGTCCTTGCTTTCAGGAATTATCTTTCCAACGTATTGAAGTATACCAAAGAGCAGATCAAAGCCGGAAAAACGATCGATGAAATTGTGAAAACAACGACGGAAATTCCCGGCTCGCCGGAATGGAAAGGCGATGGGATTGATCGGCCGTTGAAAGCGGCGTGTGAGGAACTTATCGCAAATTAAAAACAATGGATAATGTTTAAATGGATAATGCCTACGCAGAGAAGATTGAAACTATCTCCAAAAGGATTTCCACCCGAAAAAATTATCCATTATTAAATTATCCATTATTAATACTTAATGAAATGGCCTCTTTAAACGAAATATATCTCAACAGCGCCATCAAACACTTCAAGACCTACCAACTGATGGCAGAAAAAGCCATGGAGCAATTGGAAGAAGAAAAGTTATTCATTTCCCCGGCGTCAGGCAGCAATAGCATCGCCATCATTGTACAACACATGGCGGGCAATCTTCTCTCCCGTTTTACAGATTTTCTTACCACAGATGGAGAAAAGGAATGGCGCAGCAGGGATGAAGAATTTGAAATAGTGATCAACAATCGTTTTGACCTGGTAAAAAGATGGAACCAGGGCTGGGATTGCGTTTTCAAAGCATTGGAAAATTTGCAAACAGACCAGCTTTCCGAAACGGTTTATATCCGCAAAGAAGCACATTCCGTTCTGGATGCGATCAACAGGCAGTTGACGCATCATGCTTCACATGTGGGGCAGATCGTTTATATAGCGAAAATGTTGAAGGGAGAAGAGTTTCGGAGTTTGTCTATTCCTAAGAGGAAAAATAGTTAATGGATAACGGCATAATGGATAATGCTTCGGTCAGTAACGAGTTTCGTAATAGGAAATAATTCAAACAAGAAACGTTATCCATTAAATCATTATCCATTATTTCTCTATCAGCTTTTCCAGCACATAATACACCGCCGGACAGAATGTAGAATTCTTCTGCGTGATCTTTGGCCGTTTCAAAAAAACATCTTCATCCGTATAAGGAAAGCGGGCACAATCGGTTGGGCGATGCTCATAAATACTACAGAAATTATCGGCACCAAGGAAAGGGCATGGTTTTGAATTGACCACATAGTCTCCGTCTTCATCCACCACCAGGTATTTATTGATCAGGTCGCCATCTTTTATTTTGAGATGTTTCGCCACCCTTTTTATATCCGTGGTTTTGAACCTTGGCGAATAATTTTTACAACAGTTTGCGCATTCCAGGCAATCAATTTTGCTGAACGCTTCTTCATGCAGGTCCGGCAAAACCTTCAGGGTTTTGTTCTTATCCGCACGATGCAAAAATTTGGTGTACAGCTTCTGCCGGTCACCCGATTTTTTTTGCCAGTTATTCAGCAGGTCTTTTTCCATTGCTGCAAATATCGCTTTAAAAAATTTCACCGATATGTTGGCAATGAAATTTTTATAGCTATTTTTATCAAAATACTATAAATGAAAACAGTTATCGTTCCATTGGATTTTTCTGAAACCTCTTTTAATGCAGCGCATTATGCGGCTAACATGTACAAAAACCGCGAGGATGTAGCACTGATCTTGTATCATTTTTACCACGATGCTGAAGACAAGGAAGTTACCCAGCATTACCTGGATACGCTGCAGGCCGAGCTGGCAGTGGGTTCTACTACCCTCACCCAGGCGGTAACTGAATCGGGGGATAATTTCATAGACAGCCTGAGCGCATTCGCACACGTGAAAGGTGCATATATGATCGTAATGGGACTAACAGGAAAAACCAGGCTGGAACAACGGTTTTCAGGAACAAATACGTTGAAAATGGCGGAAAAGAATGTCTGCCCCGTGCTCATCGTACCGGAAGATGCCGCTTACGTGAGTATCAGCAATGTACTGATCACGTCTCAAATGAAATATGTGGAAGATACCCCTGTGTTGCTTGCTGTAAAACGTGTATTGACTGATTTCAAACCGGCCGTACATATCCTGAATGTGGATGAAAGCCATTATATATCCCTGACAACTGATTTTAAATCGGAAAGGGATAAAATGGAATCGCTGCTGATAGATTTCAAACCCGAATTCTATTTCATGCGTTTGTTTGATTTCCACGAATCGGTGAATCTGTTTGCCCACGATAAAGACATCGACATGATCATCATCGGGCCACAGCATCATAGCTTTTACGAAAAATTATTCAAGACCCAGCATACGAAGAAAATGATCTACCAGAGTAAGGTGCCGGTATTGGCGGTGCATGAGTAAGTTTAGGGGTTTAGAAGTTTAGAGGGTTTAGATCGGAGAAAGTTTAGATAGGTTCATACTACTTTGAAGTGCTTCAGAAATGGGGCACTTTTATTATATAATATTGGTTTTAAGTAAAAAATTCAGGCTTAGGGTTATTTTATCACCATCTTTTGTATTAATCAACTTTGCAATGTGTAAATACTTTTGTATTAAAAATAAATACTCTCTTTAGCCGATCTAAACCCTCTAACCCTTTCTAAAACCCCCTAAACTCTCTGAAACCTAAACTTTTTCCACACTCTTCCACCAAACTTTCTACCCTGCTGAAATGTTATTATATAAACGTAATTTTGCGGCGTCTTTATTTTACACATTCCGCACAACCTACAATATAATAACCTACTATGAATATTTTTGAGCAACAGCAGCACGAATTTGCTTCCAGGCATATCGGCCCAAATGAATCAGAAACCGCTGCGATGTTAAAAGTGATCGGCGTTTCCTCAGTAGATGAATTGATCGATAAAACAGTTCCGGCAGCCATAAGAAATCATTCTCCGCTCAACACCGGCGCACCATTGAGCGAATTTGCCTACCTCACCCAACTGGCAGAAACAGCTAAACTGAACAAAATTTACAAAACATATATCGGGCAGGGGTATTATGGAACTATCGTTCCGAGTGTGATCCTGCGTACCGTTTTTGAAAATCCGGGTTGGTATACGCAATACACTCCATATCAGGCTGAGATCGCCCAGGGCAGACTGGAAAGCCTGTTGAATTTCCAAACGATGGTCAGCGACCTTTGCGCCCTGCCAATCGCCAATGCCAGCCTGCTCGATGAAGGCACTGCTGCCGCCGAAGCGATGGCGATGCTTTTCAATCATAAAAATAAAAATACCGATCATATCACTTCGCCAAAATTCTTTGTGGATGAAGCGATCTTTGCTCAGACAAAAGATATCCTGATCACCAGGGCTTTGCCGATTCATGTAGAGCTTGTTTTTGGTGATTATGCGACTGTACAACTGGATGAAACTTATTTCGGTGCATTGGTGCAATATCCAAACAGCAACGGATCGGTAAACGATTATAAAAAATTCATCGACGAAGCACATGCTGTAAATGCATTGGTGGTAATGGCTACCGACCTGCTGGCGCTGACCTTGCTTACCCCTCCGGGTGAATTGGGTGCGGATGTGGCGATCGGTAACTCACAACGTTTTGGTGTGCCGATGGGCTTTGGAGGTCCGCATGCGGCGTTCTTTGCCTGCAAGGATGAATTCAAAAGAAATATCCCGGGCCGTATCATTGGTGTAAGCGTGGATGCTCAAGGCAATCGTTGTCTGCGTATGGCTCTACAAACCCGTGAACAACATATCCGCCGCGAAAAAGCTACGAGCAATATTTGTACAGCACAGGCCTTACTGGCAAATATGGCCGCGATGTATGCCGTATACCATGGCGCTGAAGGATTGAAAAATATCGCTAAACGAACCAGTTTGCTGGCACAAACGCTCAGTCACGAACTGGATGCGCTCGGTTTTGAAAATGTAAATAACGCCTATTTTGATACACTGAAAATAAAAGTGGAAGACGTTGCACAGGTGAAAGACCTTGCACTCAAAAACGAACTCAATTTCCATTATTTTGATAATGCAGTTGGAATTTCTGTTGATGAAACCACTACTCAAAGAGATGTGCTGAACATCCTCCATTTATTTGCGGGTATCCGTAACAGTGATACTGCCACCGCCGATTTCAATGCGGATACTTTGCTGGAAAATATTCCTTCAAATCTTACCAGGACTTCTGATTTCCTGACGCATCCTGTTTTCAATACGCACAGAAGCGAAACAGAAATGATGCGTTATATCAAAGTTCTGGAAAACAAAGACCTTAGTCTGAATACTTCGATGATCTCTCTTGGCAGTTGCACAATGAAGCTCAATGCCGCTACGCAACTGATCCCTGTGAGCTGGCCTGCGTTTAATTCGATTCATCCTTTTGCCCCGGCAGATCAATGGAAAGGTTATCGTAAGATCATTACTGAACTGGAAGATGCCTTGAGCAATATCACCGGTTTTGCTGCTACTTCTTTGCAGCCCAACAGTGGGGCGCAGGGTGAATATGCAGGGTTGTTAACCATCGCGGCTTATCATGCTGATAGAAATGAAGCACACAGAAATATCATCCTCATCCCTATCTCAGCCCATGGCACTAACCCTGCAAGCGCAGTAATGGCGGGCTTTAAAGTAGTAGTTACCAAATGCGATGAAGCGGGAAATATCGATGTGGAAGACATGAAGTTGAATGCGGAAAAATACAAAGATAATCTGGCAGGGTTGATGGTGACCTATCCAAGTACTCATGGTGTGTTTGAAGAAAGTATCATCGACATCTGCAATCTCATCCACGATAATGGAGGTTTGGTTTATATGGATGGCGCCAATATGAATGCACAGGTTGGACTGACAAGCCCTGGTTTCATTGGTGCTGACGTATGTCATTTGAACCTTCATAAAACATTTGCAATACCGCATGGTGGTGGCGGGCCAGGCATGGGGCCTATTTGTGTGAATGAAAAACTGGCTCCTTATTTACCCGGGCACGTTTCTCAAAAAAATGCGGGTACAGCAATTCACGCAGTGAGTGCAGCGGCTTTCGGAAGTGCCAGCATATTACTCATCAGTTATGCTTACATTAAATTACTGGGTGCATCAGGCCTTAAAAAAAGTACTGAATACGCCATCCTGAATGCTAACTACATGAAGGCAAGATTGCAAAATGATTTCAAAATATTGTATACCGGTAAAAACGGGACCTGTGCCCATGAATTCATCGTAGATCTGAGGCCATTCAAACAAAGCGCTGGCATTGAAGCGGAAGATGTTGCAAAAAGGCTGATGGATTATAATTTCCATGCACCAACATTGAGTTTTCCTGTAGCCGGGACGATCATGGTAGAGCCAACAGAAAGCGAAGACAAAGCAGAACTGGACAGGTTTTGTGATGCATTGTTGAATATCCGCAAAGAAATAAAAGCAGTGGAAGATGGCTCTATGGATAAACAAAACAACGTTTTGAAAAATGCACCACACACACAATTCATCATCACAGCAGATGAGTGGAGCAAGCCATATAGCAGGCAGCAGGCGGCATATCCATTAGAGTATGTGAAAGAAAATAAATTCTGGCCTTCGGTGAGCAGGGTGAATAATACAGTGGGCGACAGAAACCTGATCTGTACTTGCGAACCAACGAGTGCATATGCTGAAGAAGCATAAAGTGAATGGTCAATAGTGCCCGCCCGGCTGAACGCCATTCGGAGGGAATGGTGAAATCTTAGTACTTTTTACCAAAATTGCCATTCTTAAAATCGAAAATCCGTTATAAATACTTTTTGAAAAAATTAATAACGTCCTGCAATGCTGGGCGTTATTTTTTTTTAACAGATGATAGAATTCATGGCACAATTATTTATATAGGTAAGATGAAATAAAATCAATGTTATGAAAAAAACTAAATTCACCTTTTTGATCACTTGCATGATCGTTTTATTATCATCGTCTGTATTTGCACAAAATGAATTAAAAACTATTTTCAATAAGAATCCTTCAAATGGCGAATATGCGAGGAGTAATGATCGTAATCGGAATGAGGGTTTATTCCGCAGCAAACACAAACCCAATCGCGGAAATGAATACCATCGTTACAACCGCAATGACCGGAAACATTATTACCGCCATGACAATGGAAAACACAAAGGTTGGTATAAACATAAAAAAATACACAAACGCCCTCACGGCCGTGCGCCCTGGAGGAGATAATATAAAAGCCGCTCTTATATCAGAGCGGCTTTTATATTTCAAATTTATTTGTCGAATACCTGACATCTGGCAATTAACATCTGTCAACTTTACTACAGCCTGTAACAAACAGCGTTTATGTTCATTCCTGCTCCTACTGATGCGAACAGGACCACATCGCCTTTTTCCAGTTTATGCTCAGGCATTTCATTTTTTATCACCCAGTCGTAAAGTGTAGGAACGGTTGCTACACTGCTGTTGCCAAGTTTGTGGATACTCATCGGCATGATATCTTTTGGCGGCGGTGTGCTGCCGTATAATTTATACATCGCTTTGATGATCCCTTCATCCATCTTTTCGTTTGCCTGGTGAATGAAAACTTTTTTTAATTCAGTGATATCGACCCCGGCTTTATCCAGACAATCTTTCATGGCCAATGGCACGTGCTTCATGGCATATTCATACACTTTACGGCCTTTCATTTTTATATAGCGGATACGCGGATCACTATCAGGATAATTCGATTTACCCATGAATAAATAATTCACTTCATCCATGCAATGTGCCTGAACGGATGCTGCCAGGATCCCGCTTTCACTTTCAGCTTTTGCCTCCAATATACATGCCCCTGCCCCATCAGAAAATATCATACTGTCGCGATCGTAATCATCGAGTACACGACTAAGTGTTTCGGTCCCGATCACCAGGCATTTTTTTGCGATGCCCGCTTTAAAAAAAGCATCTGCCTGTATCACGCCTTGTATCCATCCCGGGCATCCGAATAAGATATCGTAAGGAACACAATTCGGATTTTTGATATTCAGCGCATGTTTGATCCTAGATGCAAGCGCCGGCATCACATCCGTTTGTATCGTGTGTTTTATCACATTACCAAAATTATGCGCCACTATGATCTGATCCAAAGTCTCCGGATCGCAGCCGGCATCTTCCAATGCGATCCTTGCAGCAATCGCTCCCATATCGGATGCATCCATATTTGCGGTAGCATAACGCCTTTCGGCGATGCCGGTGATCTGTTCAAATTTATTGACCACTTCTGTAGGATCTGTTTCTATCCGCACATTATCTTCCGCATAAAAATTATGAATTGTAAAATCCTTATTTGTTTTTATTATCGGCGGCACAAAACTCCCTGTACCTGTTATCACTGATCTTACTGATTGCATGTCGTGTAGTTTTAAAATTAAAATTATACTTTAATGAGCATTTACACGGGCACTTTTTTCTTCCAGCCCGGTATCAGCATAGGCGTATCCTTTTTGTAACGGATATAATCTTCTCCAAATTGATGAACGAGTTTGATTTCTTCAAAGTGAATGCCAATTAATGTGTAAACGATAATGATGGCAATTACCAATACTATTGATAAAAAAGGAAAGGCCCCGGCTATCGCGATGAGGAAAAGAAAAGTAGCGGAATAAAGCGGGTGCCGTACAAAACGATGTATTCCGGAAACTTCCAGTCTTTTGTTTTGTGCCTCCCGCCAGATACCGCTCATTTGCCTGAAATATTTTATTATGCAAACCGCCATATACATTATCCCGGAAATACCTAAAAAAACAGAGATCATATAGCCAGTTATTCCAGGCTTATATAAAAGAACGCTGTTTATAATGATTAAAAAGATGATGATGCCGGCAAGACTCAAAATCGCAAACAAGTTATAAACCAACCGATAAGCCGCCTGCGACCATCCGGTTGCTTTTGTAAAAGCTTTCTTGATGGCAGTTGTAGCCAGCGCACTATGTAAAAAACAATAGATGATCATTAAAGTACCTAATATGGTATGATCGCTTATCACGTTGATACTAAGTTAACTATAACCATCGGACTATTACGAAAATAAGTTTTTACTCCTTTAAACAATAAAACCCGTATATTTGCGCATTATTAATACAATACAAATTTAAAATGGACACTAAAAATCAAGGTACCGTTAAGTTTTTCAATTCTGAAAAAGGTTTCGGTTTTATTAAGCATGACGATTCTGACAAAGAAACTTTCGTACATGTAAGCGGATTGATCAACGACATCAAAGAAGGTGATAAAGTTGAATTCGAACTGCAGAATGGTAAAAAAGGAATGAATGCTGTTAATGTAACAGTTGTAGGATAAATGTAAATCATTTAAATTTCTTAAGGGTTACTGGTAAAACAGTAACCCATTTTTTTATCCATATGCTAACAAAATATTCATTTGCATAGATGCATTTTCGATTACATTTACAAAAAATAAAATTTCATATGAAGCAATATTTACTGGCATCATGCCTTCTTTTTTCTGCAGCTGTAAATGCACAAAAAAACACCGCTGCATCTCTTAAAAAAGGCCAGGAAATTACCATTATCACTGCCAATAAAATGAATATTGACATGATGATGCCGATGATCAACAACAGTACCAGCACTTATAAAATAAAAGTACTGGACGTAGATGCAAAAAATTATACCGTTACCAGCACATTGACCAAACTCCTGGTAGATGGCAGCATGATGGGGCAAACCATCGCTTTTGATTCTGATAAAAAATCAGATATGGAGTCTGATAATGGGAAAGAATTTGGCGCCATGGTCAATAAAACAGATACTTTGCTGATCGATATTAAAACCGGCGAAGGAAAAGATATCAGCCCTGAAAGAAATACAGAAAAAAATCCGGGCGACGGGCTCCAAAACATGATCACCGGGGCCGGACAAAACACAGGCGCGGCAACAGCTTCGAGCATCTTTTTTGTGATTCCGGGTGAAGTAAAAGCCGGGGCTACCTGGACTGATAGTTCAACTGCAGAAGGAATTAAAACTGTGAATACGTACAAAATTGATAAGATCGAGAACGGCATCGCGACCATCTCTTCTATTGGTACTGCAAACGGAAGTTCATCTATGGAAGCGGAAGGCCAGTCGATGGAAATGAAAATGAAAACAACCACTACCGGTACGATCATCATTGACACCAAAACAAACCTGGTGAAGAAAAGAAGCAATGTAGCCGACATCGATGGATCAATGGAAGTGATGGGACAGACAATGCCTTTCACGAGCAAGACCTCGATTGAATCGGAATATAAATAAGTCTACAAAATATTTTTTACAAGCTGTAACTGACCGTTACAGCTTTTTTTATGTCCATACTCTGGTCGATTATTTACGCAGTTTGTCGATTACCAACCTGCCCGCCACCATCTTATAACTAGCTTCATCCTTCAAGTTGAATAACATGATACTGTTGAGTAAGCTTATATGTTTACGAATTCTACTGATTAAAATTTGATATGTAAGATCCAATGCAAAACTTCATTTTCTGTCGGCCCGCAATTTACTTGTTGTTATTGATCCTGTTTTCCCAAACGGTATGTGCACAATACAAGGGAGGCTCCGATGATGGTGTTTCAGCATTTGCTGTCGTTAACCAGCAGCTTGGACAAAATATCTATAAAGGCGGCATTGATGATGGAAATTGTTTTTCCTTTTCAGGAAATCAACCCCTGGGGCAGAATATATACCTGGGTGGCCCCGATGACGGACATTCCACTGTAGCAATTTTAAATCAACCATTGGGACAAAATATTTACTTCGGTGGTATTGATGACGGACACGCCATGTTTCCCGCTTTGATTCAGCCATTGGGTCAGAATATTTATTCAGGGGGTGTTGATGATGGTATTACTTCATTGCCTGCAGCCAATCAAGCGCTTGGCCAGAATATTTTCCTTGGTGGTGCCGATGATGGCTGGGCGTTTGCAATGGGCACAAATCTCATGCTCGTTCCGATCACTTTACGGAGCTTTGATGCAAGCTGGAAAAATGATGAAGATGTGCTTGCACGATGGGTTACGAGCATGGAAGCGAATACCGGTCATTTTGAATTACAGCTTGGTATTGATGGCACTTCATTTGAAACAGTAGGTAATATTCCTGCTGCAGGAAACTCCAGCACCGATCGTACTTACAGCTTTGTTGATGTACGCGTAAATAATCATTACAACTCAAGGCCGGCTTTATTTTATTACCGTTTGAAAACGGTTGATAAAGATGGGCACATCACTTATTCTGCAATAGTAGTGTTGAAGAACAGCACTACCGTCACCAGTGAATCGATCACTGTATATCCAAATCCTGCGACACAATATATCACGCTTGAATTTAAAAATGGCGCAGCCTCTTTTGTTCCACGGACCATACAGATCTTCAGTAGCGATGGCAAGATGATCTCGCAAAAAAATATCACTGATCCGAAAGAGATGTTACAGGTAAGCAATTATCCCTCAGGGATCTATTACCTGAAAGTCATTGAACCCGTCACTAAAAATATACAAACGATCAAATTTATTATTCAACATTAATAAACAGTTTTCATTATGAAAAAGGCGAATATTCTTCTCCTCGTATGTTGTCTTTGCTTTCTTGGTAATACAAGAGCAAACAATGTACAGATCACCGGAGTTTCTACTACAGTGACTGCAAATGGCACTTCTGTAAATTTTTCTATAAAGTGGGATAATTCCTGGCGTGGCGGACCAGCAAATAACTGGGATGCCGTGTGGGTGTTCATCAAATACAAAGGCAGCCAGGGATGGTACGAACATCTCGACATGACAGGCGATAACATTGTTGCGCCATCAGGATTAACAGTAACTGTGCCTACCGACAAAAAAGGTTGTTTTATATATCGTACTGATAACGGTTTTGGAAATGTCGCTACCGCAACGGTTTCTTTGGGCATCGTTCCTAAGCCTGGTTCGTTCGATGTAAAAGTATTCGGACTGGAAATGGTATATATCCCGCAAGGATCATTTTACCTCGGGCACAGCGGGGGTAACAGTGATAACTTCGGTGAAGCCAATACCGGCGGCACAACACCTTTCAACATCACCAGTTCATTTCCTCCAACGATCGGTACTGCCACAGGAAATCTTTACGATAGCCGTGTTGCAGGATCAGCAGCTTTTAATTCCAGCTGGCCTACAGGTTTCAACGCATTTTACATGATGAAATACGAATTATCACAAGCCGGCTATCGCGATTTCCTGAACGCATGCCCGGGTTTTACTTATAGCAGTTTCTCCGAACGATCAGATCTCACATCTGCTAATTACAATGTCGTTGGCACAAGATTATTTCCAGCTGGATACAGAAACAGCCTGGTAGTGGGCGCTGCCGCTTCCAACGCCATCGATCCGATAAAAGCGAATGCCAATGCCAATACAACTTACAACGAAGCAACAGATGGCGAATGGGTAGCCGCCAACTTTCTGTATTGGAGCGATGCTGCGGCATTTTTAGATTGGGCAGCACTTCGTCCTATGACCGAATTTGAATATGAAAAAGCCTGTAACGGACCTAACGCTCTCGGCTATCCGCAATTTGCCTCAGGAACTTATATTCAGGTACCAAACATCAGCGCTGCTGGTATCCTGAATGCATTTACATCCGGCGAAACCATCACGCATGCTAACCTCAACAATAACTATATTAACACCAACGAATTCTGGGGTGCTTTAACGAATGGTAACAATATTGGCCAACCACTCCGAAGCGGATTTGCAGCAGATGCTTTATCCACACGTACCAGTTCGGGCGGTTCTTATTATGGCATCATGGAACTTACCGGTAATTTATGGGAACCGGTAGTGACTGCGGCAAATGTTGCGGGGCGCAGCTTCAATGGAAATCTTGGTGATGGAAGCATCAGTGGTTTAAACGCCCGGGCAAACGAAGCCACGTGGCCGGGCACACAAAATGTGATAACTACAGCTAATGCAGCTGGAGAAGTGTTGAAATTAAACACTGCAGGTATCAGCAAGAAGGGTGGCAGCTTTGTTGAAAATCTTTATTACGCAGTAAGCGATGTTAATTACGATCCTGCTGTGACTATAGAGGCATACCCGACCGTACGAACCAACATGAGGGGTTTTGGCTGCAGGGGCGTGAGGCAACAATAATAATTAGTTCAGTAGAATAAATAACGATGCTCCTGTAAACTGCAGGAGCATCGTTATTTTTATTTATAGTTATTGAGCTGCTTTTATTATTTGTTCTTCACCTCAGCCCCACCAACTGTGAAGGTAGCAGCCGAACCAGTTGCCGTAGGTTGTTTAGCTACAGTTGCTTCATTCGTTGTTACTTTATCTTTTTGCAAAGTGGCCTTATTAGGTCGGGTTAAATAATCGATGCTTTTTTCTTCAGGCAATCCCCATTCTTTTGCATGGAGGTAATACCCTTTGAATTCTTTTTCTTTTTCCACTTCCGGAACTACCCTGTGTGCATTGGCATACTTATCCTGACGCACACCCGTCACTTCCCAGCTTACTTCAATATTCGGTTTATCCGTCATGATGATAAATGTGTTGCCAGCGATTTTTTTTGCAACGCGTGCCTGCGCAAATTGTGTTTCATCAATGATCGTTAACTGGTACTTAAAATCTTTATTTTCCGCTTCGAAATAAGAAGGTAGTTTCACCACGGCTTTTCCGCTGGCATCGGTAGTTACATTTCCGTTGTAGATGTTCATCATATCGGGGCTTTCCACGAAAGAATGATAGAGGTATTTATTGGCTGGATCGAGTGGATGATCGATCTTGAAGGTACCCGACCCTTTTGCGATAGATCCGGTTATCTGCACATTACCCGAAAAATAGCCTGCATAGTTGTTGACGGCTCCTGTAGCATATCCATACACACCGTAACGCGATGTTGGCACTGCAGCGCCACCAATGGTATTGGCATATCCATAAACACCATAAGAGTTTCCTCCGCCGGTTGTAGCTGCAAAGGCGGCATTTTTGTTATACCCTACAACGCCTATACCACCAACAGACACCCCCTGTACGCCTGCGGTATTTGCGGATCCATATACGCCAACGTCCTGGTTGCCTACAGAAAATACAGCATTGGCCTGCTGGTTATTGACCCCGTTATATCCTAATCCCTGGATTCCCACTCCATAATTGCTGCCGTTGTATTCACCCTGCAGTGCGCCTTTCAGGCAGGCTTGTGGTGTATAGGAATATGCAGTGATTGCCGCAAAAGTGTCGATCCCGGGAACAGGTGTTGCCGGTTGAGACACATGCAACCTTCCAAAGGGCGTCGTTGTACCAAATCCTGAAGCGCCATTGCTGACAATGATACCACGCCCTCCGGAGCCGCCGTCAAAAAAACCACCGGCTCCCGACCCGATAGAAATACCCCAGATTCCATAACCACCTCCGCTGTTTACCCCCGTAACGCCCCCAAAGGAGCCGGCAGTAAGGCCATAGATGCCGCTTTGCGAATTACTAACCCCCAGTAGTCCGATACCCGTAGTAGAAGTGCCGTAAATTGATGCACTGCTGATAACGGTCGTCGGAGGTATCGCGGTTAAAACGCCAAACAACGTATTTCGTTTGGCCGCAGTACCTGTGTCGATCACATGCAGCCGGTATTCAGGATTGGTGGTACCGATACCGGTATTACCGGTTTGCGCATATGCGGTAAATAAGAATGAGGAAAGAAAAAACAGCCCGGTAGTAAACAAGAATTTCATTTTTTATTATTTTAATTTACGATGAAGATCCAGCGGCGTAAGATATAATAAGAAATGGCGTTATTCTATACCCCTTTTAGGTTAGATTTTTCCTCCTGTGAAGCAGGTAAAAACCGCCCGCTGCCACCAGGCATAAGGTGAATATGAGCAACCACAGGCTGCTGAACCCGAATTTTTCCGCATACACACCGCCAGTGCTGCTACCGATCACTTGTGCAAGGCTCCACGACATTGTATACATACCTGCATATTGCCCCCTGTTTTTTTCTGTACTCAGGGAAATATAATAAGAGTTCATGAAAGGCATCGACAACATTTCTGAAAAGGTGATCACCACTGTGGAAATAAGTGCTACCAGCAAACCACTTGACAATGGAATATTAAGCAGCAGGAACGAAAGCCCCATCAACACTGAACCATAGCTCATGAGCAAAAGATATGGCCGTCTTCCTTCCAGTTTGTATACCAGCACCATCTCAATCACTGCAATGATGATCCCATTGACCGACATCACCACCCCGATCCAGAATTCATTCAGTTTTAATCCGTCTTTAAAAAAAATCGGAATGGTAGTAAACAACTGAAAAAAACAGATAGCAAACAATAATTGAAAAAAGAGGAACCACAAAAATGTTTTATCCGTGTAAGCAGACTTCACCGATTTTACTTCCGTTTTTGAAGTGACGGTTGAATGCTGTTGCTTCAATGTTACTTTTGGCAATATGAGCAATAACAAAAATGACGCAGAAATATTCGTAAATCCATCTACCCAAAATAGTAAATGATAATTGATAGAAGCCAGAAAACCACCCACCGCTATACCTACACCAAAACCGAGATTGATAGCCAGGCGAACCAAAGCGAAAGATTGTGTACGGTTTTGCTGAGTACTGTAATAGGCTATGGCAGATGAATTGGCCGGCCTGAAACTCTCGTTCACCATTGCTAACACGAACGTACAAACGCAGATAGACAAAAATGAATTCATCTGCCCGAGCACAATGAATAACATTCCTCCAACCAGTAATGCGCCGAACTGCACATAATAAAAACCGAATTTATCTGCCAGTTTACCACCAGCCAGCGCACCTACCACCGACCCTATTCCATATACTGCTACAACAAACCCACCTTGTTCGATACTGTAACCCCGATGTTTACAGTATAAGGTCATGAAGGCAAGTACCATCGTACCGCTCCTGTTGATCAGCATTACAATACTGAGCAACCACATTTTTTTAGTAAGCCCGCTGTATGCCTGTTTATATAAATTCGCTGTAGCCGCAATCATTTTAAAAATTCTAAGTAATCATAAAATCGGCAGTTTTAGGTGCTGCCTCAAACACCTGCCTCAATTCTTCTGGTGGCACAGCCAGTTTTCGCAAAGCTGTATTCAACCAGGCTCCTTCTACCGTAATGATGGCTGCAAGGGTTTCCGGATCTCTCCACAATTCATGCACCATCGACCAACGGCCAAAATCTGCACTTACACTTTTTACTTTCAGGTTAATGCGCACGTCATTGCCGTAACGTATCTCTTTTTTGAAAACCGCTTCCTCCCTGAATAGTATCGGGCCTATCTGGTTCTTCATCAGCACCGGCATGGTCAATCCATACTTCGCTAAGAAAGCCATCCTGCAGTTCGCCGCAAAATCATAATATTTTGAATGCAAGACATGAAAATTCGGATCAAGATCTGACCAGCGTATTTCAACTTTTTGTTCAAACTCATTCATGCTAAAATTTTTATGGTATAAAAAAATCCTTTCCGCAATCAAGCGAAAAGGATCTTCAAAATTTTTTATAAATCATCATTTATATAAAATCTCGTAATACTCTTTCGCCATTCGATTACTGTCGAACTGCCAACGCACATCCCTCATACCATTCTTCACAATGTCGCGCCACACATGCTGATTGTCATAATATAAAGGTAGAATTTGGTTCTCCAAAATCTCGTATAATTTTTCGAGGTCGTATTGATCCTGTTCGTGCACACTCACATTTTCATAATCGATCGGGGGAACCACAAATCCGTTATTGCCATGATTGATGAACTCGCAGATCCAGCCATCATTCGTGCTGAAATTCACCGAGCCGTTCATCGCTGCGGTCATACCACTTGTACCACTTGCTTCCCTGGGCACACGTGGGTTATTCAGCCACACATCTGAAGCCTGCTTCAGGCGCTTGCTGAGATCCAGTTCATATCCTGTACAAACCGCTACATTCGGATAACGTTTGCTCAGATCTACCAGGTGATTGAAATCACTGATAGCAGGATAATCAACAGGGTAAGGCTTTCCGGCCCATACGATCTGTACCGGGTATCTCGTGTTGCTCAACAGCGCATTGAAACGTTCGATGTTTTCAGTAAGCAATGCCGCCCTTTTGTATCCTGCGAATCTGCGTGCCCATACGATGGTCAGTACATCAGGATTCAGCAGTTTACCAGTCTGGTCTGCAATAATATCAAACGCACGTTTTTTCAAATATCTTTTACGATCGATGAATCCATCTTCGTTGTTCTCATCAGCAAAACGATACAATTGTTTATCCGCCCAATACTGCCAGTTTTGAGCATTCGTGATCGCTTTAATTTCGCAGATGCCACTATACTTGCTCCACATCTTCCTGCTCACTTCGCCATGTAACTGGCTTACACCATTTGCCAGATGCGCAAAACGCAGTGCCGCCAGCGAATGGTTGAACTGATCATCATTGATACCAGTTATCTTGCGCACTTCTTCCAATGGAACACCGCAGAAGTAGCTCATTTTTTCGCATAGATAAATATCATGTTTTTCGTTACCGGCTTCTTCCGGTGTATGTGTGGTGAAGACCATCCTTTTCTTCACATCCTCCACATTACCGAATTTTTTATACAGGTAAAATGCTGAACTTACCGCGTGTGCTTCATTAAGGTGATACAACTCAGGGTTGTAATTCAGCAGGTCGATCAGCTTGGCGCCACCAACCCCCAACAAGATGAACTGCGCTACTTTGGTAGCAACATTTGCATCGTAAAGCCTATGAGTGATAGTTTGCGACATGTGATCATTTTCCGGCAGATCAGTGGTCAGCAAAAACAAAGGGGCCGATTTGAATGTTTCAGGATTCAGGTACAAAGCTTTTACCCACACCGCATGCCCGTGGATATCGATCTGGTATTTGATCCCTGTATCTTCGAGGTAATTGTATATTTTTTCGTTCCATTGTACCTGTAATGTCTGATCAGGATTGCGGGCCTGGTCGTAATATCCATATTTCCACAAAATGCCGATACCGATCAGGTTCTGTCTTAATTCATACGCACTTCTCAGGTGGGAACCGCTAAGGTACCCTAATCCGCCACTATATATTTTCAATGGTTGCTTGATAGCGAACTCCATGGAGAAATAAGCCACTTTTTTCGCATAAGCCGGATCAACCGAATAAGGCACTTGAAATTGAGAAAAATTCATACTAGTTAATATTGATTTGGCTGCAATATAAAGCGTTTTTACATTTTTAGGTAATAAATCAGCGAATGTGTAAAAAATACACAAAACTACTTTTGATAATGATTTTGATATACAAAAATAAATTTTTAGATTTGTCTAAATATTTAGTTCGAAGCAATGAAATTTACAGAAGCCGAAGAGAATTATATCAAGAGCATTTACCACCTGCAGAATACGCATGAAAAAGTGTCTGCTACCCTTCTTGCTGCGGCGGTAAATACCAAAGCTGCTTCAGTGACGGATATGCTCAAGAAACTTCATTTCAAAAAACTTGTCAACTATAAGCCTTACCAGAGTTTCACCCTGACCGATAAGGGTGTAAAAGCCGCATTGGAGATCATCCGCAAGCATCGCCTCTGGGAATTCTTCCTGGTAAGTAAACTCGGATTTAATTGGGATGAAGTGCACGATATTGCTGAAGAACTGGAACATATCAGTAGCAAGGAATTGATCATAAGGCTGGACAATTTTTTGGGTAATCCTTCCTTTGACCCGCATGGCGATCCGATACCGGACAAGAACGGACGTATCAAACAACTCAAACAAAAAAGCCTTGTGGAAACACCCCTTAAAAAGACAGCAACTGTTTCTTCTATCAGGGACCAGAGCAATGAGATGCTGGAATTGCTTAAACATTATAACATCAGCATCGGTACGAAGATCAGGATCAACAAACGTTTTGAATTTGATGGATCAGTAGAAATTAAAATGGACAAATCCCCTGCCGCGATCTTGAGCGAACAGGTGGCAAAAAACATATTCTGTACATTATGAAGATAACGCATATAGGACACGACAATTCCTTAGGAGAAGTACATGGAACGGTGGACACCATCACCCCGAAAAAAGGTTGGAGAAAAATATTTTCTTTTCTTGGTCCGGCTTACCTCGTCAGCGTCGGATATATGGATCCGGGAAACTGGGCGACAGACCTTGCCGGCGGAAGCAAATATGGGTACTCTTTGATATGGGTACTCCTGATGAGCAATCTCATGGCATTGCTGCTGCAAGGGCTTTCAGCAAGGCTGGGGATTGTACGAGGAAGGGATCTGGCTCAGGCTAACAGGGAAGCGTACCCGAAATACGTCAATTTCGTTTTATACATTCTTGCTGAAATAGCCATCGCCGCTTGTGACCTGGCGGAAGTATTAGGTATGGCAATCGGTATACAATTATTAACAGGGCTGCCGTTGGTATGGGGTGTAAGCATCACGGTGCTGGATACCTTTCTGTTACTGTATCTTCAAAAATTGGGGATGCGCAAAATGGAAGCATTCATCATTGCATTAGTGGCCATCATCGCTTTGGCTTTCCTGGTACAGGTGATACAGGCCGGGCCAGTGGTGAAAGATGTAGTAAAAGGATTTGTACCTTCAATCCCTGATAAACAGGCACTCTTCATCGCTATCGGGATCATTGGTGCAACCGTGATGCCGCACAATCTATACCTGCATTCTGCTTTGGTACAATCACGAAAGATTGACCGTTCGGATTTTGGTATAAGGCAGGCCTTAAAATTCAACAGGATCGATACGACCATTGCACTCAACATCGCTTTTTTTGTAAATGCCGGGATATTGATCCTTGCCGCCTCGGTATTCTTCACCAGCGGTAATTCGCACATCGCGGAAATAAAAGATGCACATCAATTACTTCCGAAATTTTTAGGAAGTACAGCACCCATATTGTTTGCAGTAGCGCTGATCGCAGCCGGGCAAAGCAGCACTGTTACCGGAACACTTGCAGGCCAGATCATCATGGAAGGTTACCTGAGCCTGCGTATCAATCCATGGTTGAGAAGGCTGATCACCCGGTTGGTAGCCATTACTCCGGCAATGATCGTGATACTTATTTACGGAGAAGATGAGGTAACGGCGCTACTTCTGATGAGCCAGGTAGTATTGAGCATGCAGTTAGGTTTTGCCATCATCCCACTCATACATTTTGTGAGTGATAAAAAAACGATGGGCAAATTTGTGATAAAACCTATTACAAAGATCGCCGCCTGGCTGATAGCGAGTGTACTGATCTTTCTTAATATAAAAATGCTGGTAGACCAGTCTATGCCTGTGTTTTCAACGGATGCAACCGGCAGCAAGATCGCTCTTGCAGGCGCAGCGCTATTCTTCGGCAGCTTATTATTTTATATAACTTTCTTCCCTTACATCAATAAAAAACGATTGGAGAAATCCATCGCTATGCACAATGAAAACATCTCGCTGCCCGAACTCTCCATCCCTGTTTATAAGAAGATCGCGGTAGCATTGGATTTCAGCGAGAGTGATCCAAAGATATTGTCAGCGGCTTTCGGACAAGGATCGGCTGATACCAATTATTTACTCCTGCACATTGTAGAAAGCGCTTCTGCAAAATTACATGGCAAGGAAAGTGATGATTATGAAACACGGAAAGATAAAGAGCGCATGGAATTATATGTGACACAATTATCGGAAAAAGGATACCATGTAAGAGGGCAGATCGGCTTCCGCAGCCGGGTGAAAGAGATCGTTCGCATCGTGGTAGAAAACGATGCTGACATGCTTGTAATTGGTGCCCATGGCCACACCGGGCTGAAAGATCTTTTGTATGGAGAAACCATCAATGCGGTACGACATGAATTGAAAGTGCCGGTGCTGGTAGTTACTTTGTAACTTCTGCAAGTTTATCTTGTAAGTGAAGATCCCAATCGGCCTGAATATCTTTCAACTGCCCGTTCTTCGTCTGTCCATCGTAGTCATCCTGCATCTTGTTCATGATGTCGCAACATTCTTTGTATAAACGTGGCAAAACAGTATTGATATTTCCGGTGGTAATTTCCATCCCTTTCAGGCGATTGACAAAAATGCTGGCCGCGATGAAACTGATGTCAAAATGATGTTGCTCATGGTTGAGGATGTAAGCCGTAGTCTTACCCGGCTTCACCCATGACTTATCCTTACTGAAATAACAGTATACCGTAATATTGATCTCTCCTTTATTTCCATTGCGTTTCATGGAGGCATTGTACCCAAAGCCAGACATGGTAATAGCCGCAACGATTCCCGTTGTATTCGGCTCTCCTTTGAAATCCTGCCATTGCAATTTCTTAGCCTGATTGTAATAAATAACCTGAGATGCCGGCATGGAAGTTTTTTCCGTCCAGGTGATATTGGTCGTTACCTGAGATTGCGCAGCAAATGAAAACAATAAAATGAATGAAAGAAAAGTATAACGCATAGTGGATCTCCTATCGACAAAAGAACGTGGTATTGTCTAAATAAAATATTAAGAAAATAAGTATTACAAATACATTAACAAGTGAATGATGAATGGTCAAACGTTCGAAGTTCTAGTAAAAATTACAGGTTTACAAAATTCGTAATTTGTAATTTTCAAACTTTTACAGATGCAAGTCTTTGATACACCTTCTGGACTATCGAATCAACATCCTGTTTTTTCATACAATTGAAATGTTCCAACGGACAGGTTTTCGTGCCATATTTACTACATGGCTGGCAGGAAAGCTTGAGGTAAATATTTTCGTACGGCAGGGCATTATGCTGCAGATATGACGAACCATAGTACGGCTCTACGTCCAGCGCAGGCGTTGTTGCTCCCCAAATGGCTAGTACCGGCTTCTTGAATGCACAGGCGATGTATTGCAAACCCGTATCGTGCGAAACCACCATTTTTGATTGCCGCACCAGGTCGGCAGATTCATTTAAATTAAATTTACCACAGGCATTGTAAATTTTTGTCGGATCAATCGAAGCGATCTGTTCACCTGCCGCAGCATCTTCTTTTCCTCCCAGCAAAATGATCGGATGTTCTATCTTACTGCACAATTCCTGCAGTTTATGAACCGGCATTTTTTTGGTATTGTAAGAAGCGCCAATCACCACGGCTATATAACCCAGCCAATGAGAGGTAGGGATATCATCTTTCTTTACCACATCTTTTTCCGGGATAAAATAATCCAGTCCAAGCCCATCATCCTTTATCCCAAGCGGTTTCACAGTATCCAGGCTTCGTTGAGTTATATGCCTTTTGGGCATTACATTGATATATAATTTTGTAAGCAAAAATTTCTGTAGCGATAATTTATCAATTGTGTAAGATTTCTTTTTCAATGCCCGCTTGATCTTGAGGCTTCGAAAATTTTTGTGCAGATCGATCACTGCATCATAATTTTCTTTTTTGAAATCTTCGATCAAATCTTCCATGTTATCATCGTAGTAAAAAAACTTATCGATGTAAGGACTTTGTTCGGTTACCAGCCGGAACGATTTTTTTGTAACAAAATGTATCTCCGCATCAGGCATCTGTTTTTTGATACAGCGCCATACAGGGCTTGCCAACACGATATCGCCGATGGAAGAAAAACGTATGATGAGGAATTTAGGCATTTTTTATTACACTAATTTTTTCGAACCTGCCTGTCGGCAGACAGATTACACGGATTACAAGAATTATTTTTAGTTCAGGCAAAACTTCAAAAATTAAAAACCATCGTTAGTCGTTCGCCGGTGGTTGGTCGTCCGCCTCACTCCTCCACATAATTCAAATCTTTATTAAATGTCTCTTTGATGGTTACTGCTGATAGAATTGCGATGCTCATTACGATGATCGCGGTGATCCAGCCGGCAGTTATGTAATCCGTTTGGGGGATCAGTGCCCTGAAGACCGGCAGAATGAAAATCGCCAACATTCCACGAACCATATTTGGAATGGTGGTAGCCGCCGTTGCACGAATATTTGTTCCGAACTGCTCCGCTCCTACTGTTACGAATATCGCCCAGAAACCAGTCCCAAAGCCAAGTCCGGCGCAGACCAGGTACATCGACATAGCAGAACCGTTGTACAATGCCGTAAAGAATAACAGGATAAATGCAATGGTAATACCATAAAAAAGCAGCAGCGCTTTTTTGCGGCTACGCATCCATTGGCTTACGAGTCCGCTGAGAATATCGCCGATGGCGATGGCTGCATAAGCGAACATGATGGCTTTACCGGGATCGATCTCATCTTTGATGCCAAAAGCCGCACCAAATTCTTTTGAAAAAGTGACCAAAACACCGATCACAAACCAGGTTGGTAACCCAATCATGATACTTTGTAAATATTTTTTTAAAGTCGCCCATCGGGTAAACAGTTGGAAAAAATTCCCGCGTTTGATATTTGTCTTTTTTACTTCGTTGAACAAACCAGATTCAAAAACTGAAATCCTCAGCAACAAAAGTGCCAGCCCCAGACCACCTCCAATGAAATAACAGTGCTGCCATTTATCGACATTCTCTTTTACAAAAAAAGCAAAGACAGCACCAGTAAGGCCTATGCCTGCAACCAATGATGTAGCGATGCCCCGTTTTTCTTTTGGAGTAAGCTCGCTTACGAGTGTGATTCCTGCGCCCAGTTCTCCTGCCAGGCCAATGCCTGCGATGAATCTTACCAGTGCATATTGATCCGTCGTTTGTACGAAACCGTTAGCAATGTTTGCCAGAGAGTATAAAATGATAGATCCGAACAAAACTGAAAGCCGTCCTTTTTTATCTCCGATCACGCCCCACAAGATCCCGCCAATCAGCAAACCGATCATTTGCCAGGAAATAATTTTTTCTCCTTCGGTAGTGATCATTTCCGGCGTGAGCCCCATTGCCTTCAGGCTTGGCACGCGGATTATACCGAATAACAACAGATCGTAAATATCTACGAAATACCCTAATGCCGCTACGAGCACAGTGATGTTGAAGATCGGATGTGATTTTTTTTCGATCATGGTTCCAGCTCTTTTTGAATCTCCACCAGGGTTTCTGCAGGTTTCTTTTTAGAGAAGAATAATTTGATGATGATGGGTAAAGTAGTAACCAGCACGATGCCGATAACGATCACTTCAAGATGTTCGCGAAGATCGAAATTGAAAGAACGCAGGAACAATTGTTGCAGATAATGCCCTGCAAACAACATGGTAAACACCCAGGCTACACATCCGACAAAATTGTAGAAAGTAAATTTCTTTTTATCCATTCCAACAATACCCGCAACTATCGGGGCGAATGTGCGGATGATGGGAAGGAACCTTGCTATCACGATAGCGCCGCCTCCATGTTTTTCATAAAAATCTTTTGCCTGTAAGAGGTATTTTTTCCGGAAAAAGAAAGTGTCTTTTCTTTCAAAAAGAAACGGGCCACTTTTTTTACCAAACCAATACCCGACAAAATTCCCCAATATACCAGCTGCGGAAATGATCACGCCCAAAATGATCAGGCTCAAAAATCCGCCTGTTCCCTGTATGCCCAATCCGGATTCTACCAGCTCAAGACTGTATATTCCTGTTACGAATAACAACGAATCGCCGGGCAGGAAGAAGCCGGCAAATAACCCCGTTTCTGCAAATACAACAAACACAATGAACCATACACCACCGAAGATGATGTAGAACATGGGTGTTAACAGATCTGTCCAGGTAAAATTTTTATGCAGGTAGATCGTATTTTCTTTATCCGCTTTTGCCAGCGAAAAATATGCTTCATTGTAATCTTTCCCTTTTACTGAAAAGGAATCCGCGGCGGTGATAAGCAACTTCACATTCCCTTTGTCATCTGTTTTAAAAACAGCATCCTTAAAAGTAACATATGCTGATTTCACTTCCGCTTTATATTGATTGCGAAATTTTATGGCCACTGAATCCTGGCAAAAACTTGTCATTGCGCAGCAAAGTACCAGGAATAATATGCTTAATTTTTTCATGTTTATTTTCTCTTTCTTATACTTCCCTCCGTTAATAAAATCAAACCTCCGGGGTTTTCTCTAACCCCGGAGTGTTTGATCGGAACAAACCCTCCGAGGTTCAATAAAAACCTCCGGGGTTATCCCTCAGTAAGTTCACCTTCCCATTTACTTACAACCGCAGTGGCAATACTGTTGCCTACAACATTTGTTGCACTGCGCCCCATATCCAGTAATGGATCGATGCCTAACAGCAATGCAAGCCCGGCTTCGGGAATATTGAAGGTGGCCAATGTACCGGCAATCACCACCAACGAAGCTCTTGGCACACCCGCAATGCCTTTGCTGGTAAGCATCAGGATCAACAGCATGCTGATCTGTGTGCCGATATCGAGATGTATGCCATAACTCTGTGCGATGAATAACGAAGCGAATGTCATGTACATCATGCTTCCATCGAGGTTGAAGGAATAGCCCAATGGCAATACGAAACTCACGATCTTATCTTTACAACCGAAACGTTCGAGCTCGGTCATTGTTTTTGGGAAGGCCGCTTCGCTGCTGGAAGTGCTGAATGCGATCAATGCAGGCTCTTTTATCCTTCTGATCAGGGTAAGTATCCGTTTACCGATGAATAATCCGCCTGCGAGAATGAGTACTGCCCAGAGTATGGCCAATCCTAAATAGAACTCGCCGATAAAGATGGAATAGGTTTTCAAGATACCCAATCCTTGCTTGGCAATGATGGCGGTCATGGCGCCGAATACCGCTACCGGCGCAAAGTTCATCACATAACCGGTTACTTTCAGAATGATGTGTGCTACTGCATCGAGTGCTTTTACCACCGGATCGGCCACCTTGCCCAATGCCGCTGCAGCTACACCAAAAAAGATAGCGAATACGACTATTTGCAGTATCTCATTTTTAGCCATGGCATCAATGAAACTTGCAGGAAATACATGGTAGAAAAAATCTTTTACCGTGAGTGCGGCTTTATCGATCCCGAGGTTGATGCTGCTTTCGGGTAATGGAAGGTGCATAGCTTTGCCGGGTTCGAAAAAGTTGACGAGGATCATCCCAAGCATGAGGCTCATGAGCGAGGCGCTGATGAACCAGAGTAAAGTTTTGCCGCCGATCCTGCCGACAGCTTTTATATCGCCCAGCTTCGCAACGCCTACCACCAGGGTGGTGAATACCAGCGGCGCCACGATCATTTTGATCAGCCTTAAAAAAATATCGGCCATCAGGCTGAACCATTCAAGTTTTTTATCGCGGGCTTTGACAACCTCATTTTTTTGAAGCAACACCAGTTCCTTTTCTTTTACCAATGCCTTGTAAGTGGCGTTGCCGGTATCTGTCAGAGAAGCTAATTGAACGTTGAGTTTTTTTAACGAATCGGACCAGAGGTTCACGGCCTGCATGGCGGCAGATGAAGTGCTGTCTGCGAGTATATTCTTTTCGGCGGTTTTCTTTTTTGCATCAGCCTGTGTTTTCAATTCTGTGAGTTGATCGAATAGAGCCTTTTGAGAAGGGGTTTCATAACCGATCATTTGCTGATGCAATCCATCCTGTATGATCCCGGCATTTGCTATGGCAATGTTTTCTTTACCAACATAATTTTTATTCAATATGAACCCCAACGCTATTCCCAATACCAATGCAACGCCTATATATAATGTCAGCCTGCTGCGTTTCGTTTTCTGATGTTCCATATGCAAATGATATATTTTGCAATATAGCATTTAATGCTTGTTGTGTACAACCCGTTATAAAAAATGTACTAATGGTAGTTATTATTATGTTTTATTGCTTATTTTTCCATCCTTATTGATCATAAAAATTACCAAACTGTATGAGTTTATTTGTAAAAAAGCCAATGAATGTATTGATGGCAGAAGCTGCCGATACTGAAAAAGGCCTTAAGAAGACCCTTGGCGCCAGATCGCTGGTAGCATTGGGTATAGGTGCGATCATTGGTGCCGGTTTATTCTCTATCACCGGCGGTGCCGCTGCCAACCAGGCCGGACCTGCTATTACTATTTCTTTCATAATCGCTGCGTTGGGTTGTGCTTTTGCCGGACTGTGTTATGCTGAGTTTGCCTCCATGATACCTGTTGCGGGAAGTGCCTATACTTATTCTTATGCAACCATGGGTGAGTTCATCGCATGGATCATCGGTTGGGATCTGGTATTGGAATATGCGGTGGGTGCCGCTACAGTGGGTATCAGCTGGAGTCGCTACCTTGTCAAATTCTTAGAATCTTTCGGCTATCATCTCGATCACCGGTTCACGGTAGGGCCTTGGGATGGCGGTATCATCAACCTTCCTGCTGTATTCATCATCGTGCTGATGAGTTTATTGCTGATCAGGGGTACATCAGAATCTGCTAAAGTAAATGCAGTGATCGTTGGTGTGAAAGTACTGGTGGTGATCATCTTCATCGCACTGGGCTGGGGTTATATCAATACTGCAAACTACACTCCTTATGTTCCAGATAATACCGGAACTTTCGGTCAGTTCGGGTTCAGCGGGATCATACGGGCCGCGGCCATCGTGTTCTTCGCCTACATTGGTTTTGATGCGGTGAGTACTGCCGCACAGGAAGCGAAGAATCCGAAGAAAGATATGCCGATCGGGATATTGGGATCACTCGCTATCTGTACAGTTCTCTATATCCTTTTCGCACACGTAATGACGGGTGTAACTTCTTACAAGAGTTTCCAGGGCCAGGATGGTATTGCACCGGTTGCGGTAGCCATCGAGCACATGGGTAAAGTTGGCGCTGACGGCTTGGTACACGCCGATTATCCATGGCTGAACAAAGCGATTATTATTGCTATCCTGGGCGGTTATGCTTCTGTAATATTAGTGATGCTGATGGGCCAGAGTCGTGTATTCTATAGTATGAGCAAAGACGGACTTCTGCCAAAAGTATTTAGCGCTGTTCATCCTAAATTCAGAACACCGTCAAAAAATAATCTGCTGTTCATGCTTTTTGTAAGCCTTTTCGCTGCATTCGTTCCTGCACGTGTGGTAGGTGAAATGACCAGTATCGGTACGCTGTTCGCGTTCATCCTTGTATGTGTGGGTGTAATAGTATTAAGAAAAGCTCAACCGGATCTTCCACGTGCTTTTAAAACGCCATTGGTACCATTGATCCCGTTACTGGGTGTGGCTACCTGCCTGTTTATGATGGTATTCCTTCCGCCAGACACGTGGATCCGACTGATCGTTTGGATGCTGATCGGTTTCGATATCTACCTTTTCTATGGTGCTAAATACAGCGTGCTCGGCGATGGTACTACCAACCGCAAAGGCACGAGGATCGCAAACATTACAGGTATCATCCTTTCGTTGGTACTGGTAGTAGTTGCATACCTGCATAATTCTTCTTTACCGGCTGGCACCGAAGATGAGCTGTTCCATATTTCATTGGGAATTGCCATCTTGCATCTTTTATTGTTTGGTTATAAACTTGCTACGAATAAAAAAGAAACTACTTAATTTATCCAGTAAAATTTTTTCCTCAACTGCCCGGTCTAACCCGGGCAGTTTTGTTTTTATCCGGAACAGATTTTTCAAAATGCATAAAAAAATACAATTCACACCCTTTTTTTGTACAGTTCATTCAAATGCCATATCTATCAGGCGCAGGAATTGTTGATCATGTTATAAAAACTTCATAACATGAAAATCAGACAAACCTTTCAGAAATTCTTATTGGCTACGGCCCTGGGAACATCATTGATCGTAACCACATCTTCCTGCGATAAGGATGACGATCCGGTTCCGGCAGCAAAAACCATAACAGACATCGTGAGCAGCGATCCAAATTTCTCTTTGCTCAAATCCGCAGTAATCAAAGCCGGACTGGCAGATGCTTTATCCACCGGCACATTAACCGTATTTGCCCCGGATGATGCGGCTTTTGCGGCCTCCGGCATTACCAGCGCCACCATCAATTCACTTTCGGCTGCCGATCTTGCCAACATCCTTACTTACCATGTGGTAGCTGCCAATGTTAAAGCGGCCAACGTACCCGTTAGTGATACGGTGAAATCATTACAGGGAAAAAACCTTTATGCTTCGCGTAATGCAAACGGAGTATTTGTAAATGGAAGCAAAGTAAAAACTGCCGATATTGCAGCAGCCAATGGTACTATCCATGTGATCTCCAGCGTGTTGATGCCACCGACGAAAACCATCGCCCAACTGGCAACTGAAACACCAAGCCTCTCCCTCCTGCTTACGGCAGTTGTGAAAGCAGGATTAGCCGGAGCGGTGAGCGGACCAGGAAAATTCACTGTGTTCGCCCCAACCAATGACGCTTTTACGGCAGCAGGCTTCCCTACCGATGCCTCCATCAATGCAGCTGATGCAGCGGCTGTTACAGGCATCGTTAGCGCACATGTGCTCCCAACTGCTGTATTTTCAAGCGACCTGATCGCAGGAAGCACTGCAAATACGATCAAAACGGGCACTTCACTCACAATTGGCGTAACTCCGCCTTCGGTGAAAATAACCGGTAGCGCCAATGCAGCTTCCAATATTATTTTACCATCGGGAGTAAACATTATTGCCACAAATGGTGTTGTACACTTAATAGATAAAGTGCTTCAATAAAATCATTTCACCCGGATAATATATACGTCAGCAGATCAACACCTGCTGACGTATTTAATTCACAGATATGTTTACGCACAAATACCGGTACTTATTTGTTTTTCTGCTGTCTGTATACACTTATCTGAATACGGAATTCTGCAATCTTTACGATCATTTCGGTATAAGGATAGAAGCATGGTATGCATTTGCAACTATCTTACTCACCACGTTACTCATATTGGAAGTCAACAGGTTGCTGGAAAAATTCATCCGTAAATTTTTTCTCCCTGAAAAAAACAAGTTGCGCTTTCTCGGATTCTTTTTCATCTCAGGGAGTATTGCGGCTACCATGATCTCCACGGCGATGGTTTTTGCAGTAGGAATGGGTTTGCATTCATTCCCTTTTAGTGAGAACATCATCCCGCTTAAATTAAATCTCACATATGCGTGGCTGGTAAATCTGCTATATCACCTCATCAATGCAGTGATCTTTTATTACAAGGAATATTCTTCTACACGTATCGAAACGGAAGAGCTCAAAAGAATGCAGGCTCAGGCCGAATTACAGTTGATCAAGAACCAGATCAACCCTCATTTTCTCTTTAATAACCTGAATGTGCTGGCGTCACTAGTGATGCAGAACAACTCGGAGGCGAACCGTTTTATAGAAGAGTTCTCCGTAGTCTATCGCTACATCCTGCAAAACCATGAAAAGGAATTAGTCCCTTTGAAGACGGAGCTTTATTATATTAACCCATACATATTCCTATTGCAAAAAAGGTTTGGCCAGGGACTGAATGTATCGATAGATGTGCCCGATAAATATGGTGATCACCTGGTGGTGCCGGCTGCGTTACAAATGCTGATTGAAAATGCGATCAAACACAATGTGGTAAGCAGGAGCAAACCTTTGAAGATCTTATTGCGGGTACTCGACGGGAATTCTATTATGGTCATGAACAACCTGCAACCAAAACAGACACAGGCGGTATCTACAGAGATCGGGCTTAGGAATATCATCAAACGTTATAGCCTTGTGAGCGAACGTGAACTGATCATCAACGATGGGAATTCCGATTTTTCTGTGATCATTCCTTTAATCCATATTAACTAATGCGTAATGAATATCCTGATTGTAGAAGATGAGATACTTGCCGCAGAAAGGGTTCAGTTACTTGTAAAAAGATATGACCCTTCAATTAATATTCTCGGGGCTCTTGAGAGTATCGAGGAAACTGTGGACTGGCTGCAGACGCGTCAACACCCCGACCTGTTGTTTATGGATATACAATTATCAGACGGACATAGTTTTGAAATTTTCAAACAGGCAGTGGTAAACATCCCCGTGATCTTCACCACTGCTTATGACAATTACGCCATTGAAGCATTTAAGAATTTCGGTATCGATTATATTCTGAAACCCGTTACTGCCGAATCATTGGCGAGTTCAATTCAAAAATACAACTCATTCAACAAACGCATACAGCATGACGCAATTGAATGGATGGAAAAATACAAGGGGGTTGCGGGGGTACATTATAAAAACAGGTTCCTCGCTAAGATAGGCGCTAAAACTTTTTTTATACAAACTGAAGACGTAAGCTGTTTTACTGCGGATAACAAAACTATTTTCCTGGTAGATAAAAACAGTAACAGGTTCATAATAAATTATAGTATAGAAAAATTAGAATCTGTACTTGACCCTTATTATTTCTTCAGGATCAACAGGAAGATGATCGTTCACAGCAAAGCGATCGAACTGATCAAACCATACAGCAATAACCGGTTAAAACTGGTATTGAAAAATATTTCATTCAGTGAAGAGATCGTTGTAAGCAGGGAACGTGTGCAGGATTTTAAGAAATGGGCGGAAGGTTGACTATCACGGGTTGACTACCGGGGAGAAGACTACCGAGGAGAAGACCACCGAGGAGAAGACTACCCATGAGAAGACTACCAAAAACACCAGCCTCACGGCACTTTCACCTCATACGCATGCAATGCAAACGAAGCCAGCCAATGTTCGCCTTCATAATTCCCATCGGTAATGGAGGAAATAGAATAGTTGAAATGCTTTTCACCTAATGCTTTCAAATGCCCCAACTGTGCAGGGAATTTTTTAGCCAATAAGAAAAAACACCATGCCCGGCTGAAATTCAGTCCGTCGAGATGTACGAGATGGCCATCTTCCCTGTCGGATACTTTTGCCACTTCCCAATCGAATTTTTTGTTGAATAATTGCGGGCTAAATCTTTTTGCCCAGGCAATGAATTCATTTACAGGCAAAACTTTTTCCATTAGGTTGATCTCTTCCATGCAGGGAGATAAAAAATCCGTACCACCTGGTTCCCAATTGATCGGACATCCAACATCCTTCGCAAAATACCGTTTGGCATTACCGGCGATCGATTCTTTCAACAGAAGATTATTGGAATGCACAGCATAATCATACGCAAATGATAAACCGAACGCGGTATTGGCATGTGTGCCAATACGCAACGGATACAATAGTTTGGGAAGAAATTCGATATAACGCTGTATCAAAAGATCGGTGAGTGGCTGAAGATTTTGCGCCAATGGTTTTGCATAATCATCCTTCGATTCATCGAGCGCCTGCTGCAGTTTGAGCACCCAGGCCCATCCGTAGGTTCGCTCAAAAGATTTTTCGTGTTTTTTACTCAGGTATAAAACTTCTGCCGCGATATTTTCTTTGGATAAATTATCAGACAGTTTTTTAATTACCGAATCCCGGTTTTGCAAAGCCGGAAATTTATTCAGCAAAAATACCAGCGACCAATGTCCGTGAACGGAAGAGTGCCAGTCGAAACAGCCATAAAATGCCGGATGCAATTGTTTAGGTGAAAGCAATTCTGCAGGATCATTCAATAACTGGCTAAGCTTATTGGGATATTGCTGCTGCATACATTTCATTGGCAAAGCCGCCAGCCGATTGGCCTGAGCCAAGGTAAGATCCACCTGGGCACCCGAATTCTCAGCAATCAACATTCCGGCTATTATAAAAATATATTTCATCATGGTGATTTAGATTTTTATTTTTACAAATCTACACGAGAACATCAGCATCTATGTTGAAATTATTTTTCAGATATAAACATATCCTGCTGTCTTTTAAACCTTTTGAACTTTCTACTTCTTTTACCGTGAATTTACCATCAGAAAACTGTAGTCCGAATTCTACACAATGTAGTACCAATAACAGTTTCAGCGATTTATCCACCACGCTATACTAAAAGTATATAGCTGCACGTTGTAAAACCAACCGGACAGCACCTTGAAACACGATCCGGCCGCAACCTCCGGCGATAAAACCTGCTTACCCTTACGTTCCGGGTTCTTTTCCGGTATTAATAGCTGACTATGAGAAAACTTTACACCAACTTATTATTCACTCTGCTTGGCATTTTGGCATTGCCGCAATTGACCAGGAGCCAGGATTGCAGCACATTGACGGCAGTTTTCACCACATACGAATCCCGTTGCGCAGCTACAGGCTCCATCAAGATCCTTGCAACCGGTGGCTCGGGAGATTACAAATACAAAGTTACCGGGCCGACAAATACCAATTATACCACCACCGATTCGATCACAGGTTTATCCGCAGGGATTTACACCATCACCATCAACGATATCACTAACAACTGCACCATCAGCATTACTAATGTGGAAGTGCTGGGCAACTATCTGGATCCAAGATTTACCTTAAGCAAACAGGACGTAACCTGCGATAATGGCAACAACGGAAGCATCACTGTGAATGGCTTGCAATACGGGCTGGCGCCATTTGCCTATAGCATCGTAGCGCCTTCGCCGATGGGCATCGGCACCAGCAACAGCACTGGAGTTTTCTCCGATCTCATCGCCGGCGATTACAGCATCAGGCTTACAGATTCGTGCGGTGGAATACAAACGAGGCAGATAACTGTTGGTAATTACAGTTGGTGGATAGATGCTTATTCATTTACAAAAACCGCGTGTGATGAAGCGACAGGCTTCATCAAAGTGGTAGATAGCCGCGGAAATATCAGTACTGTTAGCGGAATACCAGGATTTACTTATGGCATCGTACGTTCGCCGGGAGATACCATCTGGTCTGCAGATGCGACTTTCGCTTTTTCGCTTGCAGGACAGAATACATTTGAGGTAATAGTAAAAGATAATTGCGGGCTTATCAAAAAAGCGACGGTAACATTGGTGCTTACGCCATCAACGGCGGGCACTGTAACCATGTATGATTATCTCTGCAACAGTTTTTCCGCATCATTGTCAGTAACAAATTTTTTCAATCCTGATTTTTGCTTATTCGATTCCGCGGATGTGTTGATCAGTTGTAACAGCACCGGAATTTTCACCGGAATACCATATGGCAATTATTGTGTCAGGGCGCACGACGCATGTACGGATACTACTATCAGCAGGTGTTTTACAGCAATACCGCCGCCAATTTCCGTAAACAATACCTTAGCCATCACTAACAAAACCTGTACTACTTTTACCGCGACCATTACAGGACAAACAGGCCTTACCAATCCTGATTACTGCATTTACAATGCGGCTGATTCATTGTTATCCTGCAATACTACCGGCATATTTACCGATCTGCCTTATGGGCCATACTGTATCAAAACAAAAGATAATTGCCGCGACACCACTATTACCAGGTGTTTCGAGCCATTACCCCCAATCCCGGTTGTACCTGATGTGATCATTCCGGCTTATGTAACCTGCACAGTGTTTGGTATCACTGTAAACGGAGATAGTATGACGCTACCGCAATATTGCCTGCTGGATACTGCTGGTGTCGTCATAATTTGTAACAACACCGGTGTATTCGATAGTATACCATTAGGGAATTATTGCGTGAGCGTACACGACGACTGTACAGATACCACTATCACAAGATGCTTTTCTGTAACCATGCCCACCATAAGCAATGACATGGTGACTGCCATCACCAACAGAACCTGCAGCACATTTACTGTTTCTGCAAGAAGCAACAATTTCATACGCCCCAACTATTGTTTGTACGATAGCAACGATATACTGATCCGTTGCGATAGCAGCGGAATTTTTGCCGGCCTCCCTTATGGAAATTATTGTATCAAAGCGACACTATTATGCCCCGATACGACATTAACGAGCTGTTTCAGCGCCAGCCCGCCTTTACCAGCCATCAATGCAAGTGTCAGTACACATCATACAAAGTGCAGTACTTTTTCTGCAACAGTGACCGGGCTGACAAATTTCACCGATCCTGAATTTTGTTTGTATGATAATAACAACGTGCTTATCAGTTGTAATCTGACTGGGTCATTCGACAGTCTTCCTTACGGTAACTATTGTGTGAAAGTAAAAGATGGCTGTTATGATACTACTGTTACAAAATGTTTTTCCAAAGCACCTGTCGTGATATCACTCACTGGCAGCGGAGGAAGATCCTGCTCATTCGGCTATGCGAAATTCACGCTGAATATGGGAGGTGGTGCTTTACCTGTAAATATCAGGATCATAAAACCGAATGGTACTTTGTTATCAGACACATCTTATAATACCAACAATGTTACGATCGATAGTATACCCGGCATTCCGACAGGGAATTTTTACACGATCATCGCTACTGATAATTGCGGCAATAAGGATACTCTGATGCTCGGTGCACCAGCGAGTTACTTCACGCATGTGCCGACAGTGTTACCTAAATGCCCCGGAGCTTCGTGGGCAAATGGATCCGGTGATATCCAGATTGCTGTAAGCACAAACCTCGGCGCTTTAACAGTCAGGATCATAAAAAAAGACGGTGTTACTTACTCTCCATCCCTTGTGCCGAATTCAGTAGTTGCAGGTGTATTCACGTTCACCGATCTTGGGCCTGGAACTTATATCCTCACATCATCTGAAAACAGTTGCAACAAAAAATTCAGTGATACCATCACGATACAACCTTACCAGTTTCCCAACCTGAGCAGGTCATCGGCTTACCAATGTGATGTAAATGGATTCAGCGTGAGTGCAATTGCATCTGGCGGTGTGCCGCCGTTTACCTACGAGATCATCGGCAGTATCCCGGCTTTTCCGTCGATCATCAGCGCTCCGCAAACAAGTCCTGTGTTCAACATCAACAACGGCACTACTTATTCTTTGATCAGGCTGCGTGCCCTGGATGCCTGTGGTAATGCGACTTTGGGAGATGCCAGCATACTTCCGCTGGCCATGACGGGCATTGAAGCAACGGCCAATTGTTTTACACAACCCACTACGCTCAGTATCGATCCGATTTTAAACGCGACATATTCGTGGTACAAAAAGACGACGGTGAATAGTGCCGACAGTACATACATCGGCTCAGCTACGAGTTACTATATTCCTGAAGTCACTTTGTTTGAAACTGGCTGGTACGTATGTTATGTGTCGGTAAATTCTGGTTGCATCACCAGGGTATACTGGTTCCATTTGGATGGATTGTGTTACATCGTTCTTCCTGTAAAACTGCAGGATTTTAAAGGGCAGGTTACCGCTACAGGAAATACACTGACATGGAATGCCGCTGATGAAAGTTCCCTCAGCCATTATACGATAGAAAGAAAAAATGGCAATGGTAGTTTCACTGCAATCGGCCGGAAAGACATTTCCTTATCAGGCGGCAATGAGCATAGTTATTTGTTTGATGACAACAATCCTTCGAAAGGAGTGAATCAATATCGACTTAGGTTGGTAAATAAAAACGGAACGGTCACTTACAGTAATGTTGTTGCGTTGCAAAATGATAAAGCCGAAAAATGGTACAGCATTTACCCGAACCCTGTAAGGGATATGCTGACGATAGATTTTAAAGTAACGAAGAAACACTCTTACCGGGTCAGCCTTATCAATACTGTCGGGCAGATCATCGGCAACAGGAGTTTTACGGCGGATGGAAATAGTAAATTACAATTGCCAAGAACACCGGCCATGATCAAAGGGATGTATATCATCAGGATTGAAGATGTGGAAACCGCGGAGGTGGTGAAAGAAAAAGTTGTATATCTGTGATGTATGATGTATGATGGCTGTAACATGTCTCACGGCTTGAAGGATTTGATAAAACTGAAGGTGTCAAACCGGAAAGGATCCTGGATCTTTTATCATCGATCATAGATCCCCGCATGGTTCTTGTTTTAGTTAGTGTATAACCAAAATAAGAAGAAATGGAAAAATTACAGCAATTAGACCTGATGGATAAGATTTTAAGGGAACTGGATGATCTGAAAAACAGCCAGACATCCGTACTAAAGAAGTTGGCGCAGATTGAAGCGGACAATATAAACCTTGGTGTAGCTTTACTCGATGATAAGTTGCCGGATATACATACCGAAGTCGATTCCAGTATAGAAATAATGGGGACACTGGTGGAAGAATTTCAGCAACACAGGGATAATTTCTACACGAAAAACAATCTGGCCGCGGTACAGGATCCGACAGCATAATATTAACATTTAGAGAAAAGCTGAATAAACGCCAGGTATATTTAGCTTTTTATCGAGGTTTCAGTTAATTTATACATGACTAAAAAGGGCGCTAAGAAGAAAATTCTTAGCGCCCTTTTTTATTATGTAGAAAAGAAAGCAATTATTTTAGAATGGAAGATCATCATCCAATGATACAGACGAAGGTGCCGGAGCAGATTGAGCAACCGGTTGGGTTCTTACTACAGGCTGATTGTTGTATCCTGCATTAGAAACGTTACCTGTATTGCTGCCGCCCTCACCCTGCTGATTACCGCCTAACAGTTGCAGGTTTTGTACCCTCATACGAAGGGTTGCTGTAACCTGCCCTTCTTTATTTGTATAACCATCTGCTTCAGGAGTTCCCTCGGCGTAAACGGTTTTCCCCTTTGTAAGGTATTGTACAATTGCAGTACGATCGGTCCAATAGGCACAATTCACCCAGGTGGTCCTTTCTTTTAAATTCCCTTGCGCATCTTTAAATTTTTCGCTGTGCGCCACATTGAAATTGATAACGGTCTTTCCGTTTACTTCTTTTTGAATGCAATCTCCTCCGAGGTTGCCGATCACTTGTAACTTAATCATAACTGTGAATTTTGTCTCCTTTGATTAAAATTGATCAACAGGAGTTGTTTATTAATCGATGTATCTGGTTTTGCCTTAAAATTAATCACAGATGTTGAAAATGATGGTGCAGGTTATGCATATTTTGCTCACAGGTCTGGTGAATTACACGAATTGTTACTAATTACACCAATTGATATGAAATTTACAACTCCTCCAACATTTATTCTATAAAGCATTTTGTATACCTACAGGTTTTTATTGTGAAAACTCACTTACTGATGAATTTATAACCTGCCACTTTTTATAGAATGCGAAGCCTTCACCATTCCCGTCCGAATGGCGTTCAGCCGGGCGGGCACCATTGACCATTCACCTCTTAGTTCATCTTCTTTTTCAATGTACTTACCTGATCCTGCAGGTTATTGACGAGGCTGGCGAGAGAATTCACATCCCACCGTTGCTGCTGGGCTATTTTTCCGATCACCACCTGGGCCTGCCACAATTCGATGATATCTTCTGTATTGACCTGGTAAGGCTGATAAGTAGGATTATCACTTACTAAAGAGACTTTATTTTTTGCCTTATTACTTTTTACGATCCTTTTATAAACGATCCCTTCATTGCGGCTTACCACTATATATGCGGCATTCGATTTCACCTCATCAATACCTCCGGATACTTTTTCCCCCACGATAATACTCCCGCTTGGCGTAGGAAGCATACTATCCCCGATGATCTCAAAAGCCCTATAGTTGCCTCCACTGAGCATCGGTAAGGTAAAGGTGTTAAGTTCATCGATGAATTCACTGTCTGCATATCCGGCAAGATAACCCGCCGCCGCTTTCACCGGTACAAAATGGATCACATTCCTATCAGCCGTCATCATTTTTTGCTGGCGCCTTTTCATCAGGTAGCTGCCGGATTGATTGCTGAGATCTTTGAGCAGGAGTTCATCAAGACTAAGCTTGAATATATCCGCCACTATCTCCAATACGTCCAATCTCGGATCGGCACGCTCTTCTTCATACGCACCTACCAGCGAACGCTTGATGTTCACTTTATTGGCAAATTCTTCCTGTGTCCAACCCCGCAACTTGCGCAGGTACTTCAAATTTAATCCGGCTTGTGACATGACAACTAATTTGATTAGCACAAATATACTAATATTTTTAGTTAAACAAAATTTTTATAACTTTTTTTTGTGCGGGTACACATGGATTTCACGCAAAGGCAAAAAGGAAAATTAAAAAAGTACAGGTAACGGATGTCTTGGTAAAGATCAGGCCGGAGAAAAATTAATCCTCCGGGAAAAACCCGGGAAAAGGCCCCTGGTGCAGCCGGGCAAATCGCAAAAGTTTACTAACCCAAAAAGGGTATTGGTTGATAGTATTAGGCATAGTAAATTGCTTCTAAAAATTAATTTTCACCGCCAATCGGCTAAAATCACTCCAATGAAGAAGTTCTCGATTTTTTTATCGGCGCTATTGCTTAGCGTATTTTTCGTCCGTGCTCAAAGCATTGCTATCAATACGGACGGTACCGTTGCTGACGCATCTGCGGTCCTGGATGTAAAATCCACGAACAAGGGATTACTTATCCCCCGTATGGACCTCAACGCAAGAAACCTTATCAGTTCACCTGCTACCGGCCTTATCATTTACCAGACAGATAATACACCGGGATTTTATTACTACAACGGAAGCACATGGGGACCTATGCAGGATCATCTGGGCAATCACATAATGCTCCAGAATCTTGTTGCCGGCAACAATTATATTTCAAAAACCGGTACTGCCAACGGCATCAGGATACTGGATAATGGTGGTGTGAGCATCAAGACAAAAAACATTGTGAATGGAACCCCTTTTGATGCCGAAGCATTTCGCTTCGATACCGTAGGTAATATCCTTGCGGTAGGTAAAGTACTTGATGTAGGCAATACAACCGGCGCTGCTAACAAGATCCCCGCCACCGGAGCAGGCACCAGGTTCATGTGGTTTGCACCAAGAGGCGCCCTGAGGTTTGGACGTGCAACCGGCACGGAATGGGATGATGTTAACCTGGACGACTTTACTTTTGCCGGAGGCAACCAGGTGAGGGCAAGCGGGTATGGTGCTTTTGCGTATGGAGACCAGGTGAATGTTACCTCTACTGTAGGCGTGGGATTTGGCTCTGCGGTAACGGTTACCGGTACGGCAGGTTTCAGCTCGGGGGCATCCAATACGGTTTCAGGCTTTTGCGGCACGGCTATCGGGTATACAAATAAAGCAGGCGGACAGGGATCTGTAGCGATCGGCTATCGTTGTACGGCCTTACAGGATTATTGTGTGTCTTTGGGGTACCGCGCCACCAACAATGGCCATTCAGGAACAATGGTTATGGGTGATGAATCGACTACTGATTCGGTAAGGGCATTGGCAGATAACCAGTTTGTAGCAAGATATGCCGGCGGATACCGGTTTTACAGCGCGCTGACTTCCGGGGGTACCGCTGCAACAGGCGTCGTGCTTGCTGCGAACGGAAACTCCTGGTCATCCATATCGGATTCTACCAAAAAAGAAAAATTTGCGGCAGCTGACAAAGAATATTTTTTAAACAGGCTTGCAAACCTGAAGCTTGGTTCCTGGAATTATAAGGGTGCTGCCGCCTACAGGCATTACGGGCCAATGGCGCAGGAGATCTACTCTTCATTCGGTAAAGACAAATATGGCAATATCGGTTGCGATACATTACTTGCAGGGGCTGATATGGACGGCATCATGATGATCATGCTGCAGGGACTTGAAAAAAGAACGACCGTGCAGAAGGAAGAAAATGCCTTGCTCAAAACGCGGCTTGCAGACGTGGCAACTGAACTAAAAATAGTGAAAGAGGAAAATGAAGCATTGAAAGATCAGCTCGCAAAGATCAATAAGATGCAGGAACAGATCATCGCCATGCAGCAGCAACTGAACGATTCCAAAATAGCCGCTGCAAAAGAAACATCCTCCAACGCGGTAAGAACCTCTTTAACTCAATAAGCCAAAAGCACACAGTAAAATGAAAAATAAAATACTCATTACTGCCCTGCTGCTGCTGCCTGCCGTAGCCTCGCTGGCGCAGGGCTTAACGATCCAGAGTGGTGCAACCTTAAGAACAACCGGCAATATTTCCATTGTTGTCAACAACGGTAATCTTGTTAACAACGGTAACGGTGACATAGCATCCTCCAACATTTTTCTCAGCGGCACTACCGATGGAATGTTAAGCGGTACTACTCCGCTCAGCATTCAAAACCTGTACATCAATAAAACTGCGGGCACTGCAAAAATAGGAAACGACCTCGCAGTGCAGAACCAGGTAGTGTTGCAGGCCGGCATACTCGACCTTAACGGAAAAAATATAAACCTTTCCCCTACAGGCAGCCTTGCCGGTGAAACGGAAACCAATAGGATCATCTCACCTTTGGGTGGAACGATCGGGCTCACGGTAAACCTGAACGGCCCGCTGGCTGAAAATCCGGGCAACCTTGGAGCCACTTTTACTTCCGCGGAAGATTTTGGAAGCGTAGTCATCAGGCGTGGGCATAAACAGCAGGTAGTAGGGCCCGGCAAAAGCATTCTCAGGTATTACGACATCACACCAACGAATAATGTGAACCTAGGCACTATATTTCGCATCAACTACCTGGATGCGGAACTGGACGGCATTGACGAAAACGGGCTCAAATTCTTCAAAAGCACCAACAATGGCGTCAGCTTTACAGATGAAGGATTCAACAGCAGGAACACCACTTCCAATTTTGTAAATAAAAGCAACGTAAACAGCTTCGCAAGATTTACACTTACAAGCGATGCTTTCACTTTGCCTGTTTTGATCGTTTCGTTTACCGCATCCTGCGAGCATGACAACACTGTCATCAGGTTCAAAACGGCACAAGAGATCAACATGGAAAAATTTGTAGTGCAACGCAGTTCCAACGCTGCTCAATGGTATGATGTAAATACGCAGTTGCCATCGGGCGGCAGTGTAGGCAGAGAATACAGTTTTACCGATGGCTCCGCTGTTGGTGGGATAAATTACTATCGCCTCAAATCTGTTGACGCAAATGGATCATTTACCTTTTCTGCCGTGCAGAAAGTAAATGCGTGCAAAAACAGGAATATTGCAGTAAAGATCCAACCAGTACCGGTAGCAAATAATTCTGTCGTGGTCATCAGTAGTGTGAAAGAAACTACGGGCGACCTGAAGATCATCAACGCCGCAGGTGCAGAACTCATCAGGCAGAAAGTTATTGTAAAAACAGGCATTAATAAGATATCCCCCAGCCTCGCGGGCCTGCCTGCAGGAAGCTACTATCTTATTATTGTTTTTGAGGATGGCACAAAGGAAACGGTTCCTTTTGTAAAATAAATCATATCGTTACCTGATCCAAAAAAGGGCTTCGGCCCTTTTTTTATTTAGTGTATTGAAAACGGAATATAAGGAGGCAAGTGATAAATGATCATCCTTGTGTGGCTGATACAAGCAGTGCCAGGAAATAAGAAAAATCAAAGAACACATTAATACAGCTGGCCACTAAAGCGACAGATGCCCATTTGAAAATGACTGTCAGGTTTATATTAACATGCGGCGGCGTAAACACAATGGCCCAGATAATTCCCGGAAATAAACAAATACTTAAAATCAAGGCCAAGGAATGAAAAAGATGAAAAGCATAATAATTTGTTTAATGCCTGATCATTCACACTTATACCGGTACTTCTCAGTAGCTACTAAAAAACGAAGTTTCGAAAGGTTGGGCTTAATATCCTGCACCCGGTCAGTAATGTCTTTCATTTTCAAGGCAATATTCAGACGTTCCATTTCCAGGAGGATCTTTGCAATTTCTTCGGTATCTTCCCCTATCTGCTTATATATCCTGCATAGGTAAGATCTGTTCTCATCACGCTTTGCCGCCAACACCGCGGCATCTTTCTGAGCTGCAGCCAGGCCTCGGTCGAGTGTTTCTATTTCAGTGTCCATGGAATAATATTTTGCCAGCAACAGGTCTTTCCTGTAAACAGGTACACTATCTGCTGCGGCTGCCCAAAAAGGGTCTGTAGCGGGTAATTTACAGCCCCACTGTATAAACGGCGACAAATCGTACACCCGCTTTTTGAGCATTATGGTAAATATTTTCCTGACTGAATTCTCTGTTTCAGGGTATCCTTTCAATTTGCCTGCCTGAACAAGTTTCATGGCTTCCTTGCTGATGGCCTCCATCTGCATAAGTATATCGTTAAGCGACCTGACATCGGGACAAAGGGAATGTACATTAAGCGAATCAGCACCATACCTGCTGCGCAGGCTGGCAGCTGCAGGAACAAATCTTGCATCCAGCGCTACCAGGTCGTTCAGCATCTTCTCCGTGCGGTTATTTGCTTCCGCATACGTTTCGCCATCGAGAGTCAGCTGCGCCTGCGTGCTGGAAGCCGCAAATAAAAACAAGGTTACTAAAAGTATTAGTCGCGTCATTGATACATTTTATAAAAAGCAAATTAAGGTATTCGTATTGATGAAGATGTACCCTTCTGAGGGTATTTTAAATATTCCGGAACGTACCAATGTCGATAGACATTCGTACGTCTTTTGGGTGCATTTCAAAAAGGAGCACTTGTATAAATTATCTTTCACCCGCGTTGGCAACCATCTAAACTTTCAAAGCCGTCGCTCCAGTCTTAAGCGTCCACCGCCTCATTCTGCAGACCTTCTGCCTCCCCTTTTCAAAGAAGCAATTTCAAAAAAACGTGGCCCATTTCCATTCTGTTTTGATATGCCTGTAGCTCTATGCCCTCTCATCCGCCCTTATATTTGATCCACCGGCGGCCCTGTTGGGGTTTCGTTACGGCCGGTGCCTTTTCCTCTATCTTTCTCTTCCCGTCTTCCCGGCATAAATCCCTTACCTGTAAGACTGGAAAGAAAAGCAAAGCTTACACTTAAAATTTGAGAGCGAGCAAATATACGATGGCGGTATGGGGCATCCACTTACAGATCATTTATAGTACTTTTGCAAAAAATATTTTTATGCAAACAGTATTGATCTTACATAACATCCTTCGTTGGGGCGTGCTGATCTTTGGCCTTTGGGCTTTGATAGGCGCTATTTCAGGCGTTGCATCCAAGCGGTCTTATTCTGCAAGTGATAACAGGAGCAGTTTACTGTTCATGATATTTTGCGATATCCAGTTGTTATTCGGCTTGTTGTTGTTCTTCCTAAATTCATGGCTGGACAAGATCAAAACAAATGGCATGGGCGCCACAATGAAAAACGCTTACGACCGTTTCTTTACCGTAGAACATGCGGGCATGATGTTACTGGCGTTAATATTTGTACACATCGGGCGGGCATCGGTAAAAAGAGCTCAACCGCCTGCCGCAAAACATAAAAAGACATTGATCTTTTTTGGCATCGCCTTACTGATCATATTCATTTCTATTCCATGGCCGTTTCGCAATGAAATAGCAAGGCCACTTTTCAGGTGGTTCAATTAAACTAAAAATTATGGCGACAAAAAAAGCTGCTGCAAAAAAATCAGCGATAAAAAAAGAACAACCGATCATTCTTATCACTAATGACGACGATATCACCAGCCCGGGTATCCGCAGCCTCGTGGATGCTGTTCGCGGACTTGGTAAAATAGTGGTAGTAGCTCCCGAAAGGCCGCAAAGCGGAATGGGCCATGCTATCACCATTGGTTTTCCTTTGAGGATGAATAAAGTCAACTTTTTCGGGGATGATGTGGAATCATGGCAAACCAGCGGAACGCCTGTTGATTGCGTGAAACTTGCCGTCGACAAGATCCTTCACCGCAAGCCGGATATCTGCCTGAGCGGTATCAATCACGGAGCAAATCATTCGATCAACGTATTGTACAGCGGCACGATGTCTGCGGCCATGGAAGCGGCTATCGAAGGAATACCGAGCATCGGTTTCTCTTTGCTGGATTATAAATATGATGCAGACTTCACAGCATCAAAACAAGTAGTACATAAAATGGTGAGCGCTATTTTAGATAAAAAACTAGACAAACATTTTCTGCTGAATGTGAATATTCCGATCGCTCCGCCGGAGAAAATAAAAGGCATCAAGATCTGCAAACAGGCTTATGCAAAATATGAAGAAGATTTTTCGGAAAGGCTTGATCCGCATGGCAAAAAATATTACTGGCTCACCGGCGAATTCAAGAATTTTGATAAAGGTAAAGACACCGATGTTTGGGCACTGAAAAATAATTATGTCAGCGTCGTTCCTGTTCAATTTGACCTTACCAATTACGAATTGAAAAAACAATTAGAAAAATCAAAACTATTCCAATGATCTTTAAAAAAGATAACCTGTTGTTTGGCGCCCTCCTCGGCTTCATAGGCCCGCTGGTTGGATTGCTGATATTTAAGTTCACCAAATTCTCTTCCTTTTCTTTCGCCAACACGTTCGAATATATGTATAAGGAACAAGGCCACAGAACCATCTCAGTGGCGCTCAGCCTGGCTTTGCTGGTGAACGCGATATTGTTTACCATTTACATCAATGGCCGCAAAGACAAAACGGCGAAAGGAATATTCGCACTCACCTGCGTTTATGGTTTGATCATATTATTGATGAAAACGTTTTCGTAAAATCAGGAAAATATTCGCTGTAAAACAAAAGGACTTTCATTTTTGAAAGTCCTTTTGTTTTACGATTTCCCGAAGCAATAGCTTCAGGTTACATTAACGGTCTTTTAATACATCATTGGCTATTCATTAACAGCAAATGTTGCTGAATGTTGCGAGATTTGTATCTCAATATTACAATTAAGAATTTCTCATAAGCAGTTAGTTTTGGTAAACGGAGCCCCTAGTCTTGGGGGCTCCTCTTTTTTTGTAAAGAGTTCAAAAGTTTAAAAGTTCAAAGGTTCAAAAAGTTAAATGCATTTCATTAGAATGTTAACCTTTTGAACCTTTGAACTTTGAACCTTTTTAAACTTTCTAAATCGCCTCATTAAAAAGCCCGTTCACAAATTGCTGCTTGTCGAACACCAGCAGATCAGTCGCCTGCTCTCCCACGCCGATAAATTTTACGGGTATCTTGAATTGGTTGGCTATCGCCAAAACCACCCCGCCTTTTGCCGTCCCATCGAGTTTGGTGATGGCCAGGGCGCTTACTTCTGTTGCGGCGGTAAATTGTTTGGCTTGTTCCAATGCATTTTGCCCGGTACTGCCGTCGAGCACCAGCAGCACTTCATGCGGCGCTTCAGGGATCACTTTTTGAATGACGCGTTTTATTTTTGTCAATTCATCCATCAGGTGGAGTTTATTATGTAGTCTTCCTGCTGTATCGATGATGATCACATCCACTTTTTTTGCCACTCCGCTGATGACGGTATCGTACGCTACAGAGGCAGGGTCACTGCCCATTTCTTTTTTAACGATGTCCACTCCGGTGCGTTCGCTCCAGATCGTCAGTTGATCCACTGCCGCGGCACGAAAAGTATCGGCAGCACCGAGCAATACGGATTTACCGGCTTTGGAGAAATTATGCGCCAGTTTACCTATCGTGGTGGTTTTGCCCACGCCGTTTACCCCTACTACTAATATTATATGTGGTGAATGCCCTTTTGGAAGTTCGTAATTTTCATAGCTGGTATCTCCAGGAGCAGCCACCAGGATATCCTGAATTTCCTGCCTGAGTATGTTGTTGAGTTCGGCAGTATTCAGGTATTTATCCCTGGCTACCCTTTTTTCCAGTTTTTCGATGATCTGCACGGTAGTTTCTACGCCAACATCGGCACTTACCAGCGCATCTTCAAGATTGTCGAGCACTTCAGCATCTACAGTGCTTTTCCCCGCTATCGCTTTGGTTATTTTTCCCAGAAAACCTTCGCGGGTCTTTTGTAGCCCCTGATCGACGGTTTCCTGCTGTTGTTTTTTTCCGAATAATTTATCAAAAAGACCCATTGGTGGTTGTTTTATGCGAAGATAATTGGTTTAGTGATTGGTTTAGGAGGTTTAGAGGGTTTAGGGGGGGGTAGAAGGTTTAGAAGGTTTAGAAAGTTTAGAGGGTTTAGTATGATCAGACTCTCTAACCCGCCAAACTTCCTAAACCATCTAAACTCTCGCTCAAACTAAAAAAGCCATCCCGTAAACGGAACAGCTTCTATAAATTTATCAAAAAATAATACGATTATTTAGCGAGGAAGTCGGTAACCTTATCCTTGTGAACGATCTGTTCTTTGAAAGTATACGCACCAGTCTTAGGACTGCGTACAGTGCGGATCACTTTTGTCCAGTTCTTCGCATCTGCTGCTGCTTTCAAATCTTTAACCTTAGCGTTCTTTGATGCTGCTTTTGCCATTGGTAGTTAATTTAAAAATTGTAATGATATATAACCGTTTGAATGCCTTTTAGCAATCAGCTGATTGATTACTTGATTTCTTTGTGAACAGTAACTTTCTTAAGAATCGGGTTAAATTTCTTTAACTCCAGACGCTCAGGAGTGTTCTTTTTGTTCTTGGTAGAGATGTAACGGCTTGTGCCGGGCTGACCGCTGGTCTTGTGCTCCGTACATTCCAGAATTACCTGTACCCTGTTTCCTTTCTTTGCCATTGTTATTTATTTTAAAAACGCTTAAATTAGATTTTTACGCCTGCAGCACGCATTTGTTTTACTACAGAATACAAACCATTCTTATTGATGGTCCTGATAGCTTCTGAAGAAACTTTCATGGTTACCCAGGTATCTTCCTCTGCAAGGAAATAACGCTTGGTTTGCAAATTTGGTAAAAACCTGCGCTTTGTTTTGATGTTGGAATGTGATACCTTATTACCTGTAATTGGTCTCTTTCCTGTAAGTTGACATACTCTAGCCATTGTCCTAAAATTTTGGACGGCAAAAGTAATGAAAAATGTTCATATACAACCAATAAAAACTAATTATTTTACAAAACATCTTCAATTACCCCCCAATCTGCTAATTTTCATGCAATTTACACCCAAATAATCTCTATGGCAAGTCATTTTATTACCACAAAATTTACCGGTGGCATGGCATTCAATGCCGAAATAGGCGACCACGAAGTGCTGATGGACGCTTCTCCTACCGAAGGCGGCATCGACAGCGGCCCCGGCCCTAAAAAGCTGATGCTCACGAGCCTGGCTGGCTGTACCGGTATCGACGTGGTATCCATTCTCAATAAAATGAAAGTGGATTTTTCCGGCTTCAGCATGGATGTGGAAGGTTTTCTCACCGAAGAACATCCCCGCATTTACCACCAGGTGAAAATAACCTACAAAATAAAGCTCGCCGAAGCCGATCAGCCTAAGATGGAAAAGGCGGTTCGCCTGTCGGAAGATAAATATTGCGGGGTGATGGCGATGTTTAAGGCTTTTGCGAAAGTAGAAACGGAGATACAGTATGAATAAGGAATATAACTAAGGAATAAGGAATATAAAATAAGGAAGTGGGATTCGCACGGGTTGAAAATTAATTCGATCCGGGCGAATCCCACTTCCTTATTCCTTATTTTATATTCCTTATTTCTTATTTTATATTCCTTATTTCTTATTCCGCGATACGCGGATCATTTGTAAAACTATCGCCAGCATGATCAGGCCCAGCCCGAGATAAAACCACTGGTTCAGCATCTTGCCTTCCTGGAAAAAGATAAACGCCAGGATGATGCCGTATACCGGTTCCAGGTTGTAAGTAAGGTTTGCCGTAAAAGCCGATATTTTTTTCAGGGCATTCAGTTGCAGGTCGAAGCATACTACCGTGCAGAGTGCCGATAAGATCACCAGCCAGCCCCAATCGCTGCCCGTAGGTATATAATATTGAGCAGGAAAAAAATGGAGGTACACAGGTAACAATAAATTGAACAATACCCACCCGCCGGCCATTTCATAAATAGTAAGGGTTCGTGGCTCCAGTCGAAGCAACAATTGTTTGTTCATTACTGGAAACAATGCGCTGCCCATCGCCGCGATGATGCCGAAAGCGATCCCCACTTTGTATTGCGGGTGAAAATCGAAAATTACATATATACCCGAAATAGCGATGATTCCCAGCAGCAACTCCTGCCATACGATCCGTTTGCGCAATAAAATAGGCTCAAAAACCGCTGTGAAGAACCCCGTTGCCGAAAAACAAACCAATGCCACCGATACCGTTGAATATTTCACGCTGGCATAAAAAGCAACCCAGTGAAAAGCGATCACCAGCCCTACCCCGGCCGTTTTGGCAACATCGCGGAAAGGGAGCCTTTTCAACTGCCCCCGTATCAATAACCACACTCCCAGCATCAATGCCGTCATCCACATGCGGTACCATACAAGCAGCCCTTCATTCAATTCGATGAGTTTGCCCAAAATGGCGGTAAATCCTGCTAAGAAAACAGCGGCGTGTAACTGGAGAAAGGCTTTTTTCATCGGGCAAATATACTTGATAAATACCCTGTCAGCAGTCAAAGACCCTGACAGCGGTTTTAAATAAAAAACCTGAACTAAGTCGAACCGCTGACAGGGTTGACTGACACCCAAACAGCCGCCCAAATAATAAACTTTAAACTCTAAACCCTAAACCCTAAACTTCATTATATTTGCCCACTTTAATCAACTATCAGATATGACCTTTAAACGCATCAACAACATTACCGGCTGGGTAGTTTGCATCATTGCCTGTTCAGTGTACATTTTAACCATGGAAGCTACAGGCAGCTTCTGGGATTGTGGTGAATTTGCCTCCAGTGCCTACAAACTGCAGGTTCCGCACTCTCCGGGTGCTCCGTTCTTCGTATTAATAGGAAGGCTGTTCATGGCGCCATTCGGGCCCGAACATGCAGCCACCGGTATCAACCTGATGAGTGCGCTCGCCAGCGGATTTACCATATTGTTCCTGTTCTGGACCATCACACATTTTGCAAAAAAATTATTGATAAAAGATAATGAGCAACCCGATGGAGGAAAACTGTTCGCCATCATGGCGGCAGGTGTTGTCGGAGCTTTGGCTTACACCTTCTCCGATTCATTCTGGTACAGCGCTGTGGAAGGGGAAGTTTACGCACTTTCGTCTTTCTTCACTGCATTGCTTTTCTGGCTGATGCTGAAATGGGAAAACAATGTTACCGCCGAACAACAGGCTGGTATCAAAGGCCATTTCACCAAAGCCGACAGGTGGATCATCCTGATATTTTTCCTGATGGGGCTATCCATCGGTGTTCACTTATTAAACCTGTTGACCATCCCGGCTATCGTGATGATCTATTATTTCAAACGCTACAGGGTGACCAAATGGAGAACTTTCTTCGCGTTCATCATAGGCTGTGTTATCACAGGTTTCATGCAGAAGGCGCTTATCCAGTGGACTGTAAAAGATGCCGGTAACCTGGATATACTTTTCAAAAATAATTTCGGTTTACCATTCTTCTCCGGTTTCGCATTTTATTTCATAGTGGTAGTAGCGCTATTGCTGATCGGGTTGAGGTTTAAAGAAGAAAAAGTAACCAAGGCCAAAATGGGCATCTGGTTCGGTTCCCTGATCGCATTCCTGATACTGCCTGCCATACTTTATTCTGGTGATGACGGCCTCGGGGGAAGGATCTTCCTGCGCATCATCATCATCGGTGCTGCAGTTGCAGGTACTTATTTCATCAAATTATCCAACCTCAAATTTTTGAAGCTGAGCCTCTGGTGCTTCCTCTTCATTCTGCTGGGTTGCTTCTCTTCTTATTTTACCACGCTCGTACGCAGTAATGCCAACGTAGCGCTGGATATGAATGAAGTGGATAACCCCGTTAACTTCTTAAGTTATCTTTCCCGTGAACAATACGGCGATTGGCCGATCCTTTACGGACAGGATTTTACCGACCAGGTACAGGATTACAAAATGACGAATTCCTATGTAAAAGGAAAAGACAAATACGAACTTTCCGGCAGGAAACTGGAATCTTATGTATATGCGCCGGGAGCAACACATTTCTTCCCAAGGATGTGGGATGCCAGCAACGACCAGGGAAGGGCTGATTATTATGCCGCATGGATGCGCCTTCAGCAAAACCCGGGCAGCGACTCTTTCAAAAAAGATGCCGACGGTAATTACCTGACAGAAGATGGCGAAATAGCCAAACCTTCTATCGGTGATAACTTCAAATTCTTCATGGCTTACCAGATGAACTGGATGTACTTCCGTTATTTCATGTGGAATTTTGCCGGTAAACAAAACGATAACCAGGGTGTTTCGATGAACAACGTTCGTGATGGCAACTGGCAGACCGGTATCGGCTTCCTGGATAAGATCAGGCTGGGCGATCAAAGCGCCATGCCGGATACACTGAAAAACAATAAAGCCAATAATAAATTATTCGCCCTGCCTTTCATCCTCGGATTGCTTGGCTTGTTTTACCAGGCTAAAAAAGACGACCGCGATGCATTGGTAACCGGATTGTTATTCGTTTTTACGGGTATTGCGATCGCATTTTACCTCAACATGGCGGGCAACCAGCCGAGGGAAAGGGACTACGCATTCGTAGGTTCTTTCTATGCGTTCAGCATCTGGATCGGCCTTGGGGTGCTTTATGTAAAAGACCTCTTTTTTACTGCTACCAAAAATGCAAAAACTGCCGGTTATGCCGCAGGATTGCTTTGCCTGCTTGCAGTACCGGTATTGATGGCCAGCCAGGAATGGGATGACCACGACAGGAGCAGGAAAGTATTGGCAAGGGACCTTGCGATCGATTACCTGCAAAGCTGTGAAAAGAATGCGATCCTCATCACCTTTGGTGATAACGATACTTACCCGCTCTGGTATGCCCAGGAAGTACAAGGGATCCGTACGGATGTGCGTGTGATCAACAGCAGCCTGTTGGGTACAGATTGGTACATCAACCAGTTGCGTTATAAAGTAAATGACAGCGATCCGATGGATCCGATCTGGTCTGCAGAGCAGATCGAAGGTTCCAAAAGAGATGTAGTGTACAATGCACCGGTAGCAGGTACAGATCCATCCCGCCCGATGGACCTTTACACCATGATGAAAGATTATGCCGGTAGCGACGATCCTTCCAAAGTGATGGTAAGGGACGGGTCTACTTTGAATCTTTTCCCGACCAGGAAAGTAACTGTACCTGTGGATGAAAATTTTGTGCGTCAAAACAAAACTGTCAATCCAAACGACAGCGTGGTAAAACAACTGGAATTTGAAATACCTAAATCTGCATTGTATAAAAATGATGCGGCGATCCTGAACATCATCGCTTCCAACAAATGGAAACGCCCGATCTATTTCACTTCTCCGTACGATAATCTTGGCTTCCAGAATTATCTGCGCCAGGATGGGCTTTCTTACAGGCTTGTACCCGTGATGAATATGTCGAATGATATCAATAAGGATTGGGTATTTGATAAACTGATGAATACGTTCGTATTTGGAGGAGCCGATAAAGCCGGTGTTTATTTCGACGAGGAAAATCGCAGGCATCTCAACAGCATCCGTTTGGCTTATGCGCAATCTGCCAGCAATTTCGCCGAAGGCGATGAAGCAGGTAAAGACAAAGCCCGCAAAATGCTGAACCGCTGCGATCAGATGATGTCACAGGATAACTTCCCGTACGGATATACCAGCCGCGGACAACAGCACAACCAGATCTCCTTCCAGTTCCTGATTGCTGCCTACAAAGCCGGCGACATGAAACTGGTAGAAAAAGTGACGGCGAGCCTGAAAAAAGATATGGAACAACAGCAGGTTTATTATCAAAGCCTCGAAGGATGGAAACGCGAAGCTTTGGAAAGAGAAGAGGCCAGGAATGAGAACTTCCTGCGTGGATTGGAACAGATCAAGCAGGAATTTTCAAAGAAGCCCGTAATT
>Ga0247813_10000161_pt1 | contig 77883 bp, 81 predicted proteins | sample UWRJL169409C1_FD_180719 | JGI IMG/M metagenome (GOLD analysis project Ga0247813, IMG submission 180719) | Plant litter microbial communities from Arlington Agricultural Research Station in Wisconsin, United States - UWRJ-L169-409C-1 | ecosystem: Environmental > Terrestrial > Plant litter >... | reverse complement strand
GGCCGCGAAGCGGCTTTCCCCCTCGCGCCGTTGGGATCAAGTCCACCACAGCGGACGCAACACCTCCGCGTCTCCGCGCCTCCGCGCGAAACCCCTTCTCTTCGCGTCTTCGTGGCTTAGCGTGATTAAACTCTATTCCGCCAAAGCCGCCCGCACAGCCCGAGCCACCTGTCGGCTCGACTGCGCCAGCATCGCCGGCGCCGCATCCCCGCTCGCGTTCACCGTGATCGCCACCCGCACCTCGCGCACCCCGCCAACCGAAGTCTCGACCCGCCCGGACGACGAAGGCACGAACAGCTCCGGCCCCCGCTCGCCAACCACATAAGCTCGGCCAGGCGACACCGGCCCGCCGGTCGCCCGCCCCGGCTGCCCGCCGACCAGCGTCCCCAGCGCCGTCCCCAGCTCCTTGCTCCCCAGCACCGACTGCACCCCAGCATCCAGCGCCCGCCGCGCGATCGCATCCATCGCCGCCAGCGCCACCCCCTTCAGCTCCTCGAAGCCGATCTTGCCGCTGCGCACCGCGCGCAACAGCGCCGCCTCCATCCGCGCCGCCGCACGTTCCGCACCCGCACCCAGCACCCCCTCCAGTTCACCCCGCATCGCCGCCACGTCGCGCGCGAACCCCGCCGTGTCGGCCCGCACGCCGACCAGAACCCCCTCGTTCATTGGCTCATCCATCCGGAAACGCCTCCCTCAACCGCGCCAGCACATCGCCCTCGGGCGGCGCCACCGCGTCCCCCGCGAGCACGCCGCCCGCCAGCACCCCCACCACCGCCGCCAGCTCGGCCGGCGTCGCCTGCCAGAACGCGTCCGGGCTCCACCCGAGCACCGCCCCCGCGAACCCCGCCAGCCGCACGGCTTCCGCACGAAAAGTCATCGCCCCTGCAAAATCTGCTGCAGCAGCACGCGCAGCACCGGCGTCGCCGCGGCGAGCCCAGCCTCCGCCACCGCCTCGCCCAGCCGCTCGCGGGTCAATCCCTCGGGCGGATCGCGCAAGCAGTGCCAGAACAAGGTCACCATCTCGCCGATCCCGAGCTTCCCCTCCGCCGCCCGCTCGACCAGCGCGAACAGCGGCCCGAGCACATCCTCCGCCGCAACCAGCGCGGAAAAGCTCGGCCGCAACACCAGCATCTCCCCCGCCACCCGCAAGGCCGCCTCCCCGCGAGCGGGGTTCGCCACATCCATCATAGGATTCTCCTGTTGATTTGCGTGGGACCGCCGCCGCCCACTCTCGTCATCCCCGCGAAGGCGGGGAGCCATATCCTCAGACGTCGGTGATTAAATCGCTCCGGTTGCCCGTATGGATTCCCGCCTTCGCGGGAATGACGTTGATGGCGGACAGTCTGATGGAATTACGCCACCACCACCGCGCCCGAGCTCTCGAGACTCAGCGTGTAGGATCGCTCCCCATTGAAATCCCCTGCATAATCCAGCCGCGACACCAGGAACTTGCCCGTCATCGTATCGCCCCCCTCGAACGCCAGCCGATAATCGTCCAGCACGCCGGTCAGCGCACTCGCCTTCACCCGCAACTCCGCCGCCGACCCCGTGAACACCCCCGCCCCCGACACGCTGACGCTCCGCACCCCGGCGCCCGACAGCAACTGCCGCCAGCCGCCCGAATCCTTGGTCGTCACCACCACCGCCTCGCCGTTGACGCTCAGCTGCGTCGTCCGCAGCCCGGCGACGGTCGCATAGACCACCGGCGCCGCCCCGTTCCCGACCTTCAGCAGGAACGCACTTCCCTTTTCCACCGCCATTTCAGCTCTCCCTCGTGCCCCCGCAAACGCGTTCCGAAAATCCGTCACCCCAGCGCAGGCTGGGGTCTCCCAAGGCTCCTGCCCCGCGCTCGCCTCACGAGATCCCAGCCTGCGCTGGGATGACGAGACGTGGCGCTCAGCTCTCCCGATACAGTCGCACCGCAAACTCGCTCGTGCCCCGCCAGCGATCGTCGCCGCTGCGCACCAGCCGGCTCCGGACCAGCCGCATGCCGGTCAGCCGCCATCCCTCGCCCAGATCTCCCGACAGCGTCGCCAGCGCATCCTCCACGGCGCCGATCAGCCGCCGCAGCCGCACCGGCCGCTCGCCTGCATCGAAGCTGGCGATGCTCACCGTCCCCGTCCGCCCGGCGATTCCGGCCGCATCCGCCTGTTGCAGCACCGGCTCCTCGACCACCGCGTACGGCACGCCGCCACGCACCGGCGGCGCGTCGAACACGCGCCATTCTGCGCCCCCTGATCCGACCGTCGCCAGTCGCGCGACGATCGCCGCCTGCAGCACGTCCCGCGCGCTCACAGCCGCACCTGTCGCCACGGCCGCCACAGCGCCGCCACCGCCGCCGGCGGCGCCGCATCGCCACCGCGCGCGTCGAACAGATGCGCGACCAGCATCGCCACCCCCTGCGCGATCGGCGCCGGCACCGCGTCCCACGTCGCCGCGCCCTCGCCGGCACCGTCCCGCAGCACCACCACGCCCCCCAGGAACGCCTCCGCGGTCAGGATCGCCGTCTCGGCCAGCCCCGCCAGCCCCTCGTCGCTCTCCAGCCGCAACCACGCCTTCGCCGAGACGACCGCCTCCGCGATCACCCCCGCCGGAATCGATCCGCTCATGTCCGTCTCCAATCTCCTCTCCCTCTGGGAGAGGAAGGGGCCCGCTCGGCGCAGCCGAGTGGGAAGGTGAGGGCGGCACGAATGACGTCACCCTCACCCTCCCGGCACTACGCGCCTCCTTCCCTCTCCCAAAGGGAGAGGGAAAAGCGCTCAGCTCACCGCGAACTTCATCAGCTTGATCGCCTCCGAATTGGTCACGCAGCCGCCGATCCGCTTGGTCGCGTAGAAGTTCACGAACGGCTTGTTCGAATACGGATCACGCAGGATCGCCGTCTCGGTCCGCTCGGCGATCAGATACCCCGCCTTGAAGTTGCCGAAGGCGATCGACAGCGCGTTCGCGGCGATGTCGGGCATGTCCTCCGCCTCGACCACGGGATAGCCGAGCAACGTCGCCGGCTGCCCCGCCGCCAGGCTTGGCGCCCACACGAACGCACCGTCGCTCGTCTTGAACTTGCGGATCCGCGCCAGCGTGCTCGCGTTCATCACGAAGCTCGCACCCTGCCGATACGGCCCCCGCAACGACTGGACCAGGTCGATCAGCCGCTCCTGCGGATTCGCCGCGAAGTCGCCCGCCGCCCCGCTCGCCAGATACTGCAGCGTCCCGAACGGTCGCACCGTATCGCCGGTCGCCGCGGTCGCCTGGGTCAGGAAGCCCTTCGGCCGCGCCACCCCCGATCCGCCGACGAACGCCGCCCCCTCGGCCTTGGCGAACTCGGTCGCGATCTCGCCCGCCAGCCACTCCTCGACGTCGAACGCCGCATCGTCGAGCATCGCCTGGCTCGCCGACGGATTCGCGTACAGCTCGCCCATCGGCGGCGCGATCTCGACGAAGGTCGGCGTCGCCGTCCCCGGCCGCGCATCGGTTTCTGCCGCCCAGCCCGACGCGGTCCCGCCGGTCGTCACCAGTTTGCGGTATCCGGCCGAGCCGACCTTCACCACGTTGGCGATGCTGCGGATCGGTGAGATGCCCTTCAGCACCCGGTCGATCTGCGCGTCGATCTCCTTGGGCACCGCAAACCCGCCGGCGTCGCCGGTCACCCCGGTGAACGCCTTCATCTCGATCGTCGCACCGCTCCGCACGAACCCCGCGAACGCGGCATTCGTCTCTCGTGCCGCACCGTCCAGCACCGGCCTGTCGATCACGTCCATGTCACTCTCCCACAAAAAAGGCGCCCCGAAGGACGCCCGAAAAAACCGCTTGCTCGATCCGACCTCACGGCGGCGCGACAAAATCCACCCGCGCCAGCCGCTGCATCGGCACCGCCACCAGGCTCACCTCGACCAGCGCCACCGCCAGCAATTCCCGCCGTGCGCCCCGCCGCACGACCGTCGGCCGATACCCGACCGACAGCCCCGCCACCGCGCCCGACCGCACCGCCCGTGCCAGCTCGGAATCCTCGACAACCCCCTCGACCCGCAACCCACGCGCATCCTCGCTCAGCCGCGCGATCGTCCCGACCGCCGCCCCGCGATGCTGCCACAGCAGAGGGACCGCGCCAGCGTCGGCAAAAGCCCCCGCGCGCATGACATCCCCCGACCGGTCGACCACGTCGAACACCGCCGCATAGCCAGCGAACGCGACGCTCACTTCAGCCCCACTCACTTCAGCCACGCGTCGAACCCGAGCTTTACCGCCAGCCCCGTCAGCACCAGCGCGCACAGCAACCGCGCCACCCATCCCAGCACCGCCTTCCACACCGATCGCTTCGCATCGCGCCACGCCGCCAGCAGCTCGCGCAGTTCGGCCACGTCGCCCCGCGCCCGCTCGTCCGACAGCCCCAGCCGGTTCAGCGCCCGCGTCGCGCCCAGCTCCCCCGCCTCCTCGGCGATCGCGCGCAGCGTCACCATGTCCGCGCCGGTCTGCGATCCCTGCCGCATCAGCTGCGCCAGCAATTGCCCGTCCATCACCGCACCTCCACTTGGATATCGAGCATCGCCCGTTTCTCGTCCGCGCTCAGGAAGTCCGCCGCCGACACCATCGCCCACAGCTTCGAGCGGTCGTCGACCAGCGCCGGCACCCGGTCGAGGTCGATCCGCAGGCTCGCCCCCTCGAACCATCCGCTCAGCCCCTGCGCGATCCCGTCGAACACGCTGTGCGCCATCGGCAGCACCGACAGCCGCCACAGCGCGCGGTTCGCCTCGCGGTAATTGGCGTAGCTGTTGTCGCCGGGCAGCCCGAGCAGCATCGGCGGCACCCCGAACGCCAGCGCGATCTCGCGCGCCGCCGCCGCCTTGGTGCCGGCGAAGTCCATGTCCGCCGGGCTCATCGACAGCGCCTGCCATTTCAGCCCGCCCTCCAGCAGCATCGGCCGTCCGGCGTTGCCGCTGCCCGCGAACGACTCCTCCAGCTCGCCCTTCAGCCGTTCGAACTGGTCCGCCGACAGCGCCGACCCGTCGCCCGGATCGAACACCAGCGCGCCGCTCGGCCTGGCGGCATTGTCGAGCAGCGCCTTGTTCCACCGCGCCGCCGCATTGTGCACCGCCACCGCGCCGGCGGCCGCACCCAGGCAGCCGAGCCCGTAATGATCGTCGACCGGGTGGAACGTCTTCAGGTGGATCACCTCGGGCCTGACCGGATCGGCGTGCAGCCGCGTGATCCGCTCGCCCACCTTGTAGCGATACGCCGCCGGCCAGCCCCCAGCATCCACCTCGACGCTGACCCGCTCGGGCCGCAGCGCGAACAGCTCGGCCGCGCCCCCATCGGCATCGCGCAGCACCTGGACATAGGCGTTGCCGTGCAACAGCAGCTGCGCCACCACCGTCTCGGCCAGCGTCTGCCCGCCCGATCGCATCGTCGCGAGTTCGATCAGCCGCGGATGCGACGCGATCAGCGGCGCGCCGCCGATCGTCTCCATCACCAGCTTCACCGCGCGCTGGGCGACCGCATTCCCCAGATACGCCTCGCGCACCTGCGCCTCGTAGCTCCGCGGCCAGTCCCCCACCGCCGGCCCAGCCCCCGCCCGCGACAAAGCCGGCCGCGCTTCCTCGCGCAGCCTCCACCCGAACAATTTCATGGTCCGTCCCCTCAGCCAATGTCCGTCACCCCAGCGAAGGCTGGGGTCTCCCGCGGCCCCTGCCCCGCCCTGACCGCATGAGATCCCAGCCTCCGCTGGGATGACGACGCAGGTGCGGCACGTTCACCGCACCACCCGCACCCGCACCTCGCCTGCCGGCCCCAGCATCAGCGACGTCATCGCCCACACCAGCGCATCCGCACGGTCGGGCGATCGCCCCGGCCCCTCATACCCGCCACCCACGACCAGCCCGCACAGCTCGTCCTCCAGCTCCGGATACGTCCCGACATGCCAGGCCCGCCCGCTCTCGTAGAGCGCCGCCACCGGCTCCGCCCGCGCCACCTTCCCTTGCGTCGCATGCACCAGCGTCAGCGGCATCGTCTCCTTCGCCGCGCGCAGCACCGCCTCGACCATCGCCCCGCCCTGGTTCTTCTCGGCGATCACCCGGTCCGCATCGTGCCGCAGCGCGCACGCCGCCACCGCCCGCGCCCACCCCTCGGGTGAGAGACCGCGCACGCTCGCATCCTCGATCACATAGGCGAAGTCGTCCGCACCCCGCGCGACCGCGACGATCCCGCACGCATCGCCGTCCGTCCCCGCCGGCGGATCGACCCCGATCACCACCCGCACCCTTGCGGAAGGTTCGTCGCGCAGCCGCCGCGTCTCCAACCCGGCACGGGTCCACAGCGCGCCGACCACCTCGTCGATCATCTCGCCGTCCAGCTCCTGTCGCCCCAGCCGCGTGCCGCCATAGCGATCGTCCATCTCGGCGATCCATCCGGCATCCAGGTTCAGATTGTCGTGCGTCCGCCCGCGCGTTTCGACACAGCCGGGGATCGCCATCACCCGCCGCATCAGCCGGGTCGGCCGCGGCGTCGTCGTCACCAGCACCTGCGGCCGCTCGCCGATCCGCAAGCCCAGCATCAGATTGTCCCACGCCGCTTCGCCGCGCCGCCACTTGCCGATCTCGTCCGCCCACGCTGCGTGATGCTCGGGCCCGCGCAGCGATTCCGGCACCTCCGACGAATAGGCGAACGCCATCGCCCCGCTCGCGAAGCGGAACTCGCCGTCGCCGCGCCGCCAGACATAGGGTTCGTGCGCGCGCGCCACCGCGATCAGCCCGCTCCGCCCCTCGACCATCACCCGCCGCACGTCCTCCAGCGTGCCCCCGACCAGCGCGATCCGCGCATCCGGCTGCGCCCGCGCCACCGCACTCACCCATTCCGCCCCGGCGCGCGTCTTGCCGAACCCGCGCCCCGCCCGGATCAGCCACACCCGCCAGTCGTCATGGTCGAGCTGCTGCCCGTCATGCGCCCACACGCCCCATTGCGTCGCAAAGGCGCGCAGCTCGGGGTCGGTCAGCTTGCCCAGCACCGCCGCGCGTTCGCGTTCCGGCAGCGCCACCAGACGCCGCATCAACGGCGCCAGCACCGCGCTCACTGCGCCCCGCTTTCCGGTTCGCCGCCCGCACCGTCGCCTGCGCCGTCGCCCGCCCCATTATCTGGCCCGTCATTTGGCCCGCCACCTGAACCACCGTCCGCCCCGCTACCCGACCCCTCACCCGACGATCCCGCCGACCGCCCATACTGCAGCATCTCCGGCGGCGCGCCCCCCGCCTGCCCGCCAATGGCAACGCCGCCATCCGGCTGCCACCGGCGCCAGCGTTTTTCGACCGCGTTGAGCGACTTCAGGATCGCCCGCGCGAGATCCTCCGCCGGCACCTCCTTGTAGCGCGGGCCCCGGGGACCCTTGCGCACCTTCTCGACGCGCCGCACCCCCAGCAGCCGCAACGCCAGTTCGGAATCGATCGGCCCGATGTCGCAGCGCGTGCCGTCGGGCTCGATCGCGTTGATGCCGTCGCCCAGCGCCTTGCTGAGCAGCTCCGCCTCGAGCCGCGCGAAGCCGATCTCCAGCGCCGCATCCCACAACCCCGCGAACGCGGCATCGCGCCGCCGCAGCGCATACGCGCCCGAGGCATGCATCTCCGCCGCCTCGGCCGCCATGCCGACATGGCCGGTCGCCGCCAGATGATCGAGGAACCGCGTCCGCCGCGCCTTGGTCCACCCCCCAGCCGGCACGCGCCCCATCCGCCCGCCCCCGGCACCGCGCGCCACGATCGCCACCTCGCCCGTCGCGCCGCCTGTCTGTGCGCCCGTTCCCGTGCCCGTCGCTGCGCCAGTCTCCGGGCCAGTCTCCCCACCCGCCCGATCGCCACCCGCATCACGCGGCGTATTGTGCTCCTGGTCCATACTGCCCTCCCCGCCCCAGCCAGACGCAAAAACGGGCGCCTCTCGACGCCCGTCTTCCGTACCCGCATTTCTTCAGCGTTCCTGTTATGTACCTGATGAGCGTGACGATGTCAAGTGAAATGTACCAGATGGGTTATCATATTGGTTTTGCTGAGGGCAGCAATACCGAGGCATTGGCGATACAAGCGCCCGCTATCGTCCAACAGCGGACGATCAGGTGCCACTTCCGACCCTTAACTTCGGCCATTCGTGCGCCGAACGGCAAGGATGGTTAGCATCGAGATCATCGGGGTTGGAGGATGCGGTTCGAAGGACGAGCTTCTCTAGATCAAGCGCGCTACCACCTCTGACGTCATGGCTATGCACCGCTGCTGCCGCCGCCCCGCTTCTCGGCATCGTGGCGGCGCAAGGCTCGGTGTTCGGCAATCCAACCAACCCATGCTGTTCCCGCGTGCTACGTCATATCATTAAAAAGGGCGCTCAAGTGGCTGCTCCGCCGGTGAGAGTCCCGCCGAGTGTTCGGTGGTGTTCGCAAGTTCGACGGGGCATAAGGGGGTATGAACTGCGATTATGAATTGATTGGAATGTGCCTTACAAAAGCCCGAGACGGCGGGCCTTCTATTTTTGGCTTCCCGGACTTTCTGACCGCACTTGCCCTACTGGCCCTAGCCTTCAGTTCCTCTGACGCCTTGTACCGGTTTAAGATTGAAATTGCTCCCTTGCCGTTGCGGCGGATTGCCTTCTTTGCGTCTGTGATTATCGGGAGCGGTTCGCTTGCTACAGACCTGTGGTTTGCAGCTAGCTGGTATTCTCTGCCGTGGGGTTGGAGCCGGGCCGGAATTCAAGCAGGCTTGGGAGCGCTATTCTTATCGGTTATATTGATTTGGCTATGGTTTGCCTTCGTGGCGAGAACCGATTTCAACAGGTTCAACTACAAGCGCTTTCATGGAGCATTTTATCGTGGAATGGTTCGAGGATCGATTGTCGAACTTACGGTACTTGCGGAACAGCTTCCAGCTTCGGCCGAATCTCTCATTCGTCTAACGGCGCCTCCGTTCGATGGTAGCGAACGCAATTCGGAGACAGCCGTTACTCCCTTACAAAGGTATGCTCATGACGTCCTTTGGCTGCTCGGCAACCGTAAGTTCTGCCGTGTATTAATGGCGTCTTCGCCGCACACAGCAATCGTTATCATGGCAGAAGCCACCCGTCAGGGGCGGTACGATTTACCTCTTGTGACGTTTGTACAAAATCTGACTTTAGAGGGCGTCCTGAATACCGATTCTCAGATTTACCATGAGGATCGAAACTCAATGACGAGTATTTTTGGATATATTCAGCCATTCTCGTCAGCGGTCTATGGCAACTACGAATTGCTCGAGAAAATAGGCGGCGGGATGACGTCCTCCCTGGACTTAGATTGGCAGTCATACCGTCAATTTTCATCAACGCAGTGGGAGGCGTACCTTAGAATAACTTTGATCACGATCGAGAGTTACGCTGTTGCCGGTCGCATACAAATGCGCTCTTATCTTTTATCGAGAGCAATAGATCATATTAAGAACGTTAGCAGCGAAATATATCAACTGAACGGTGCCGTTGGATCAGTATATAAATCGGATGCGCTAGCAAAGATTAGCGCTGGCATCAGTTTCGTTCGTGATGCTTTAACTGCTCTCGATAAGGCAGACGGGCTCGAGGCGTTACAAGCTAGATTTCCTGAGCCGGGGTACTATGGTCAAGGGACAATATTAGACGATCTTACGGATCTTCTATACCAAATCATCCTCGATGTGTCTGGAGTTGAGGGACCGCCTGATCTATCATGGACAATCTACTATAATACCGTTTGGTCTCCCCTTTTCAATTTCGGCGGTAGAGGTCCTGCAAGAGCACTGGTGCTTTTCAAGCTCCGGCGACGTCTGTTTGACGAGATCAAGCGCCTTGAGGAGTTTCCTAACTTCGAAGGAGCGAGAATTCTCGCATTCACGCTCAATGTAATCGGCTTCCGCTACGATACAACGTCGACAATTGATCGCCCATGGCTGCCTTTGGGAAAAGCAACAGCTCGATGGACCCAACGAAATTATCTTGCACTTCGTCGCGCAAATCTGCGCGTGGCAGATGCGTGTTTAATAGGAAGAGTAACGTTTGACGAAGAGAACAGCAAGATCGTAAAAACCTACGTTCAAGGCCTCCACGCTGAGCCGCCGCGGGCACTCCTGGATCTGGATCCTTTGAATAATTGATCTCTCCAGCGAGGCATCGTTAGCCGGAAATCTTGGTTCCAGATGATTTTGTGAGACGGGAATGGTTTCGGGTTAGCCAAGTGTGGCGGCGGGAGCCCCTGCCTGATAGGCTGAATGAACGGCTGCTTGCCGCAATCGTCATTTGAAGGAAGACTGACCGGTATCGACCTCAACCGGTCGTTGTGTCCGGTTGCTGGATGACGGATGGCACGCCCCTTCGACACACGCTCCCCACCGCGGTTCACGCAGCGCATGACGAACACGCCAACCACCGCTGACCTTCCCACGCCGCCCGTCGCCGTCCGCCGCGAGCACAGCTTCACTACGCACGGGACGACGATCACCGATCCCTATGCCTGGTTGAAGGACCCGAACTACCCCGAAGTCACCGACGCCGACATCCTCGCCTATATGGCCGAGGGGAACGCCTATTTCGAAGCGTCGATGCCGGTCGCGTCGGTGCCCGCATTGCATTGAGGATCGCGGTTGCAAAGTCTTGGCCTGTCTTTAGCTTTTCCGAAAAGGGAGGGCGCGCGGTGATCATGAGACTTGCGGGAGCGGCGTTGCTGACACTTGCGTTGGCGCTTAGCGCACCCGCCCGAAGCAACGGGCAAGACGACGTCAATCAGACCATCATCGTGAAAGGCCAGCGCCCTGTTCTGACGGCGGGTCGATGGAAAGTGTACGAGACCGCATTCAGAATGGAAGGCGGCGGCGGCCAGACGCGGCACGGCGATCGCTCCTATTACGAATGCTTCGGCAAAGGCGATATGGATCGCCTGCTCTTCGTGCTGATGACCGGACGGACGGGTGAGTTTTCGGGCCAGTGCGACCCGCTCACGACTCGGCTGGCAAAGGGGATATTGCAGGCAAGCGTGACCTGCCGGAGCGGATCGACCATGTCGGTGAGGCTGCGCGCGCCCTACGACCCCGAGGTGATAGAAGCCCGTATCGACATGGAAATACGTCTCTCCGGCCCGCGAAGCCACGGCGCATCGTCGTTCAGACGAACTTCTCGCGCCGAACATGTCGCGCAGTGCGCGACGTGACGCACGTACGCCGCCCCCTTCGACACGCGCGCCCCGCCGCGGTACATGAAGCGCATGACGAACACGCCCCCCACCGCTGACCTTCCCACGCCGCCCGTCGCCGCCCGCCGCGAGCACAGCTTCACCACGCACGGGACGACGATCACCGATCCCTATGCGTGGCTGAAGGACCCGGACTACCCCGAGGTCACCGACCCCGACATCCTCGCCTATCTGGCCGAGGAGAACGCCTATTTCGAGGCGGCGATGGCGCCGCACCGGCCGCTCGTCGACACGCTCTACGAAGAGATGAAGGCGCGCATCAAGGAGGACGAGAGCTCGGTCCCGCAGAAGGACGGCGACTGGCTCTACTGGACCGCGTACGAGACCGGCGGCGAGTATCGCAAATGGTGGCGGAAGCCGGTGACGGGCGGCGCGGACGAACTGCTGCTCGACGAACCGGCGCTGGCGGAGGGCCATGAGTATTTCCGGCTCGGCGCGTTTTCGGTCAGCAACGACGGGCGCTATCTCGCCTATGCGATCGACGACAACGGGTCCGAACGCTTCGAGGTGCGCGTCAAGGATCTGTCGACCGGCGAGCACCTGCCCGAGGTGATCCCGGGGATGCTGTCGGAGATCGTCTGGACCGCGGACGATGCGGGCTTCCTCTACGGCCTCGCCAACGAGCAATGGCGCACCGACAATGCGCGCTTCCACCGGCTGGGCACGCCGATCGAGCAGGACGTCGTGCTGTTCCACGAGGAGGACGAGGGTTTTCGCGTGGGCGTCGGCGAGACGAGCTCGCGCAAGTGGATCACGATCGCGACCAGCGACCATGTCACGAGCGAGATCTACCTGCTCCCCGCGCACGAGCCGCTCGCGGTGCCGATCCTGGTGTCGGCGCGGCAGGTCGGCCGCGAATACGACGTCGACGACCACGACAACACGCTGTTCATCCACACCAACGACACCGACCCCAATTTCCGCCTCTGCACCGCGCAGCTCGAGGAGCCGGGCGCCTGGACCGAACTGATCCCGCCGAGCCGTGATTTCTACATGACCGGCGTCGAATGCTATCAGGACTTCTTCGTCGTCGACGGCCGCGAAGATGGTTTGGACCAAATAGCCATCCACAGATACGAAACCCCGACCGAAGGCCGCCGCATCGATTTTCCCGAAGCCAGCTACGTCGCCGGCCTGGGGGATAATCCAGAGTATGCGATGACGGTCCTCCGACTCGGCTATGAGTCGATGGTCACGCCCGGTTCGGTGTACGATTACGACGTCGACACCGGCGAGCGCACGCTGCTGAAGGTGCAGGAGATCCCGAGCGGCTACGACCCCGCGCGCTACGGCACCGAACGCCTGAAAATCGCCGCGCGCGACGGGACCGAGATTCCGGTCTCGATCGTCTACCCTGCGGGGTTCAAGCGCGACGGCACGCAGCCGCTGTTCCTCTACGCGTACGGCGCGTACGGCTACGCGATCCCGCCCGGCTTCTCGACCGGCCGGATGAGCCTGCTCGACCGCGGTTTCGCCTACGCCATCGCCCACATCCGCGGCGGCGACGACCTCGGCCAGCAATGGTATCTAGACGGCAAGCTCGAGAAAAGGTCGAATACCTTCAACGACTTCGTGGACGTCGCAAAGGGCCTGATCGCCGACGACTGGACCACCGCCGGCCGCATCGCGGTCGCCGGGCGCTCGGCGGGCGGCGAGCTGATGGGCGCGGTCGTCAATTCCGACCCGGACCTGTGGGGCGCTGTGATCGCCGACGTGCCGTTCGTCGATGTCCTCAACACGATGCTCGACGACAGCCTGCCGCTGACGCCGGGCGAGTGGCCCGAATGGGGCAACCCGATCGAGGACAAGACCGCCTTCGACCTGATCCGCAGCTACAGCCCCTACGACAATGTCGCAGCGCACGCCTATCCGCCGCTGTTCATCAGTGGGGGCCTCAACGATCCGCGCGTGACCTATTGGGAGCCCGCCAAATGGGCGGCGAAACTGCGCGCCACCAAGACCGACGCCAACATCCTGCTACTCAAGACCAACATGGGCGCAGGCCATGGCGGCAAGTCGGGCCGGTTCGAATCGCTCCGCGAGGCGGCCGAGGAACACGCGTTCGTGCTGTGGCAGCTGGGCGTCGCGGGGTGACGCGCTTCACGCTCTCGATCACCGCGCAGGACGCCGACATCGACGAGCTGGGCCACGTCAACAATGCCGTCTGGGTCCGCTGGATCCAGGATATCGCGACCGCGCACTGGGACGCGGTCGCGCCGCCTGAACACCGCGCCGCCTATGTCTGGGTCGTGACCCGCCATGAGATCGACTATCGCGGCAACGTCGTCGCAGGCGAGACCGTCACCGGCGAGACCTGGGTGCCCGAACCGCCGAAGGGCGCGCGGTTCGACCGGCACGTCCGCTTCCTGGGCGCCGACGGCAAGGCGAAGGTCGAGGCCGTCACCACCTGGGCGCTGCTCGACCGGGCAAGCGGACGGTTGCTGCGCGTCCGCCCCGACATCGCCGTGCCGTTCCTAGCCTAGTCCCTGTCCTCACCCATCGCCGCCTTCGGCGTCTCTCCCTCCATCGGGAGAGGGAAGGGGCCCGCCCGGCGCAGCCGGGTGGGAAGGGTGAGGGCGGTCAAGTCGGAGCGGTAGAGCCCCCTAAACCGCCGCCCTCACCGCATCACAGATCCGGTCGACCACCGCCTCGACCTGCACCGCATCGTCGCCCTCGGCCATCACCCGGATCACCGGCTCGGTCCCCGACGGCCGGATCACCAGCCGCCCCTGCCCCGCCAGCTCGGCTTCCGCCGCGGCAATCACCGCCTTCACCGCATCCACCTCGAGCGGCTTGCCGCCCGCGAACCGCACGTTCTTCAACACCTGCGGCAGCGGTGTGAAGCAATGCAGCACCTCGCTCGCCGGTGCGCCCGCGCGCTTCACCTCGGCCAGCACCTGCAACGCCGCGACCAGCCCGTCGCCGGTCGTCGCATAGTCGCTGAGGATGATGTGCCCCGACTGCTCGCCGCCGACATTATACCCGCTCGACCGCATCTTCTCGAGCACGTGGCGATCGCCGACCGCGGTGCGTTCCAGCCCCAGTCCCTGCGCCGCCAGATGCCGCTCGAGCCCCAGGTTCGACATCACCGTCGCGACCAGCCCGCCGCCGGTCAGTCGCCCCGCGCGCGCCCAGCTGCCCGCGATCGTCGCCATCAACTGGTCGCCATCGACCACCGCGCCGGTCTCGTCGACCACGATCAGCCGGTCCGCATCGCCGTCCAGCGCGATGCCGATATCCGCGCCGCTCGCGACCACCGTCTCGGCCAGCGTCTGCGGCGCGGTCGATCCGACCCCGTCGTTGATGTTCGTGCCATTCGGGGTCACGCCGATCGCGACGATGTCCGCACCCAGTTCCCACAGCGCCGACGGCGCGACCTTGTACGCGGCGCCGTTCGCGCAATCGATGACGATGCGCATGCCATCGAGCCGCAGATTTTCGGGAAAGGTCGACTTGGCGAAATGGATATAGCGCCCTTGCGCGTCCTCGATCCGCCGCGCGCGCCCGATCTGCGCCGATGGCACCAGCCCGACGTCGCTGTCGATCAGCGCCTCGATCGCTTCCTCCGCCTCGTCGCTCAGCTTGTAACCATCGGGCCCGAACAACTTGATGCCGTTATCCGCGAACGGATTGTGGCTGGCGGAGATCATCACGCCGATGTCGGCGCGCATCGACTGGGTCAGCATCGCCACCGCGGGCGTCGGCATCGGCCCGACCATCACCACGTCCATGCCGACGCTGGTGAAGCCCGCCACCAGCGCCGATTCGAGCATGTACCCGCTCAGTCGCGTATCCTTGCCGATCACCACGCGGTGTTTGTGCCCGCCGCGCAGGAAATAGGCGCCGGCCGCCATGCCGACCTTCATCGCCATCTGCGCAGTCATCGGCGCGATGTTGGTGGCACCGCGAATTCCGTCGGTGCCGAAGTATTTCCTTGCCATCGGCGCGTTCCTGTCCCGCTATCAGCATCTTATCCGGCCGCTCATAGCGCCACGCTTCACGAAGGGCGAGCATGTCGCAGACTACCCGTATCCTGATCGCGCTTATCGGCGGCATCGCGCTCGGCATCCTCGCCGCGTCGCTGGCGCCCGCGCAGGCGCTGGCGGCCACCGCGATCACGCAACCGATCGGTGCCGCGTGGCTGCACGGGCTGCAGATGGTGATCGTCCCGCTCGTCGTCGGGCTGCTCGTCACCGGCATCGGCGCGACCACCGAGGCGGCGCGCGCCGGTCGGATCACCGCCCGCGCGATGATCATGATCGTCGTCATCCTGTGGAGCACGACGATCATGTCCGCGCTGGTCACGCCGCTGATCCTCGATGCGTTCCCGCTGCCCGCCGGTCTCGCCGCCGCGCTCCGCGCCGCGTTGACCGGGGCCGCGCCGGTCGGCCCGGTGCCGGGGATCGGCGCGTTCTTCGACACGATCGTCCCGACCAACGTGATCGCCGCCGCTGCCGGCGATGCCTTCCTGCCACTCACCGTCTTCGCGCTGACCTTCGCCTTCGCCGTGACCAAGCTTCCCGATGATCGCCGCACGATCCTCACAGGCTTCTTCCGCGCGGTGGTCGATGCGCTGCTGATCATCATCGGCTGGGTATTGAAGCTCGCCCCCATCGGCATCTTCGCGCTGGCGTACGGCGTCGGCGCGCGGACCGGCACCGCGGCATTCGGCGCGTTGCTGCACTATATCGTCTGCGTCTCGGCGATCGGTTTCATCGTCCTGCTCACCGCCTATCCGGTCGGCATGATCGGCGGACGCGTCAGCCTCGGCCGGTTCGCGCGCGCCGTCGCACCGGCGCAGGCGGTCGCGATCAGCACCCAGTCCTCGCTCGCCTCGCTGCCGGCGATGTTGAAAGCATCGACCGATCTCGGCGCATCGCCCGCGACCGCGGGCATCGTCCTGCCGCTGTCGGTCGCGGTGTTCCGCGCTACCAGCCCCGCCATGAACCTCGCGGTCGCGCTCTACGTCGCGCATTGGCTGGGCGTGCCGATCGGTCCGGGCCAGATGGCAGCCGGTGTCGCGACCGCGGCGATCACGACGATGGGGTCGATCTCGCTGCCCGGCACGATCAGCTTCGTCGCCTCGGTCGCGCCGGTCGCGCTGGCGATGGGGATCCCACTCGAGGTGCTGGGTCTGCTCATCGCGGTAGAGACCATACCCGACCTGTTTCGCACCGTCGGGAACGTGACGATGGACACTGCCGTTACCATCTCCGTCGCGGCCCGCACCGACAGCGGTGGTGGCGCACAGGAGATTCCGCATGAAATACCGCACGCTCGGCCCTGAGCTCCAGGTTTCCGCACTCGGTCTCGGCTGCATGCCGATGGCCGGTATCGGCAAGGGGATGTACGGCGTCGCCGACGCCGATGAGAGCATCGCCACCCTGCACCGCGCGATCGAACTCGGCGTCACGCTGTTCGATACGGCCGAAATCTACGGCCCGCTCGCCAACGAAGAGCTGCTCGGCAAGGCCCTGCGCGGGAAACGCGACGGCGTGGTGATCGCCACCAAGTTCGGCTTCCGCTACGACGACAACGGCATGACCGGCGTCGATAGCACCCCCGCCAACGTCCGCCGCGCCTGCGAAGGCTCGCTGAAGCGCCTTGGTGTCGATACGATCGACCTGCTCTATCAGCACCGCGTCGATCCGAACGTGCCGATCGAGGACACGGTCGGCGCGATGGCCGAGCTCGTCCGCGAGGGCAAGGTCCGCCACCTCGGCCTCTCCGAAGCCGGTCCCGACACCATCCGCCGTGCCGCCGCAACGCACCCGATCGCCGCGTTGCAGAGCGAATATTCGTTATGGGAACGCGATGTCGAGGAGACGATCCTGCCACTGTGCCGCGAACTCGGCATCGGCTTCGTCCCCTACAGTCCCTTGGGCCGCGGCTTCCTGACCGGCCAGATCACCAGCCGCGACGACCTGCCCGAGGGCGATTATCGCCGCAACGACCCGCGCTATTCGGACGAGAATTTTGCAAAGAACATGGAAATGGTCGCGGTGGTGAAAACCATTGCCGACGCCCACGGCGCCAGCCCCGCACAGATCGCGCTCGCCTGGCTGCTCGCGCAGGGCGACGACATCGTCCCGATCCCGGGCTCCAAGCGCCGCGTCACGCTGGAGGATAGCATGAAGGCCACCGACGTGACACTGACCGCGGACGATCTGACGAAACTCGATGCGGCAGCGCCAAGGGGTGGAACGGCGGGCCCACGCTACGGCGAAAAGGCGCTGTCGATGACGCGGATCTAGACCAGACCGTCCTCACCCATCGCCGCCTTCGGCGTCTCTCCCTCTCCCAATTGGGAGAGGGAAGGGGCCCGCGACCGAAGGTCGTGGGAAGGGTGAGGACAGTTCTTGCCTTACCCCATGCTACTGAACCCCGTGCATCCACCGCTTGATCAACGGCGACACCAGCAACAGCATCACGCCGATCCCCGCCGACACCAGCCCGATCGTCCAGAACACGCCCGCATAGGTATCCAGGCTGACCTTCAGATTGGTCACCTGCCCGCCGACCGTCTCGACGCTCGCCACCTGCGCGACCACGCCGGCAACATATTGCGCGACCGAGATCGACAGGAACCACACGCCCATCATCAGCCCGACGACGCGCGCGATCGACAGTTTGGTGATCATGCTGAGGCCGACCGGCGAGATGCAGAGCTCGGCGAACGAGTGGATGAAATACAGCCCCGCCAGCCACCAGATCGCGACCTTGAACGACGGTCCGACCATGCTCGCGCCCCACACCAGGAACAGGAAGCCGAGGCCGACGCCGATCAGCGCGATCCCGAACTTCACCGGGATCGACGGCTCCAGCCCACGCTTCGCCAGCGCGGTCCACATTACCGACATCACCGGCGCCAGCGCGACGATGAAGAACGCGTTGAAGAACTGCGTCTGCCCGGCATTGATGCTGAACAGCCCCCAGAACGACAGGTCGGTGTTGCGATCGGCGAACAGCGTCAGGCTCGATCCGGCCTGCTCGAACAGCGTCCAGAACACGACGTTGAACACCACCAGCACCATCGCCGCGACCATCATCTGGAACTCGCGGCGGTCACCGTTGACGAACGACCAGATCAGGATGCCCGGCACCGCGATCAGGAAGGTGCCGAACAGCAGTTTCCCCATCAGCGACAGCGACACGATATAGCCGACGATCCCAGACCCCGGCACGGGCGGGGTCGCGTTCATCAGGTTGACGAACAGCAGGTAGAACAGCGGAATGCCGAGCAGCGCGAGCGCGTAGATGCCGAGCGCGCGGTCGGGGCCGGTCCGCACCGGCGGCTCGCCATATCCGTTCAGCTTGCCACCATCGAACTGGATCAGCGTCCACGAGAACAGCATGCCGATCGCTGCCAGGCCGAAGCCAGCCCACCAGCCGACCGCCTCGGCCAGGAATGGACACAGCAGCTGCGAGAACAGCGAGCCCAGGTTGATGCCCATGTAGAAGATCGTGAACCCGGCATCGCGGCGCCGGTCGCCCTGCGCGTACAGTTCGCCGACCATCGTCGAGATGTTGGGCTTGAAGAAGCCGTTGCCGACCGAGACCATGCAGAGCGCGATCAGCATGATCGTCACATAGAATTCGCTGCGCTCGGCGCCGGCCTCGAACCCGCCCTTGGCGACTGTCCGTGCGGTCGATCCATCGGCGGCGAGCAGCGAGACGGTGCCGTCGTCGTTGCCCTTGATCTTCAGCCGGCTCGCGCCGTCGACCAGATAGCGGACCTCGCTGTCCGCCTGCTGCTCGACCTGGATCGCGTAGCGCTGGTTCTCGATCGTCGCATAGGGCTTGGCGGTCTCGCCGCCGAAGCACAGCAGGAAATACCCCATCGCCATGATGATCGCGCCGAACTTCACCGCGCGCTTCGACCCCAGATACTGGTCCGCCAGATACCCGCCGATCAGCGGCGTCAGATACACCAGCGCGGTGTAGCCGCCGTACAGCCCGGTCGCCTCGCGGTCGCCGAACACGAAATGCTTGGTAAGATACAGCGTCAGCAGCGCGCGCATGCCGTAATAGCCGAACCGCTCCCACATCTCGGTGGTGAACAGCCGTGCCAGCTGCCGCGGATGGCCGAACCAGGTCTCGCCGGCTGCCGGATTGATATGGGTGATATCCGGCTCGCGCGGGGTATCCGCGGTCGGGGTGTCCACCATCTTTACGCTCCCTAAACACTAAACGCGCCATCACATGCGGCGTCGTCATGATCGCGCGACCCTAGCGGCAAAGCCCGCCCTGTAAATATCGTGCATCCGCGCCTATCTGCGGGGCCATGCTCAACGACACGTCCAGCCCGCTCGCCCTGCTTGCCACGCGCCGCTCCGGCAAGCCGCGCGATCTCGTCGCGCCGGGGCCGGATACCGATCAGCTCGCGCGCATCCTGATGATCGCTGCGCGCACGCCCGATCACGGCAAGCTCGCGCCATGGCGGTTCGTCGTCGTCGGCGCGGACCGGCGTTCCGCGCTCGCCGCGCTGATCATCGATGCCTATCGCACCGAACGTCCTCAGGCCTCGCGGACCGAGATCGAATCGCTCGATCAGTTCGCGCACCAGGCGCCGACCCTGGTCGTGGTGATGGCCTCGCCCAAGGTCGAGAGCCACATCCCGCTCTGGGAACAGGAACTGTCCGCAGGCGCGGTCTGCATGAACCTGCTCCACGCCGTCCATGCGCAGGGTTTCGCCGGCGGCTGGCTGACTGGCTGGCCGAGTTTCTCCGATACGGTGCGCAACGCGTTCGGCGCGGCGCCCGAGCGCATCGCCGGGTTCATGTTCATCGGCACCCCGTCGAAGCCGCTCGACGAACGCCCGCGCCCCGATATGGCACGCCTCGTCTCCACATGGGCCGGCTAGGACTCGACGTTTCGGCCAATTGCTGTATTAAGGCAGCATGACAGCGCTCAGTAGCGACGACAGCCCCGTATATATCCGCCTCCGGGGGACGATCGCCGCCGGCATCCTGCGCGGCGATTACCGCGCCGGCGACCAGCTTCCCTCGGTCCGTGCGTTCGCGGCCGAACACGGCGCCAACCCGCTGACCGTCGCAAAGGCCTATCAGAGCTTCCAGGACGACGGCTATGTCGAGGTCCGCCGCGGCGTTGGCATGTTCGTGCTGCCCGGTGCCGCAGAAGCCTTGCGTGTCGCCGAACGCGAGAATTTCGTTATGGTGCAATGGCCACGGATCCGCGGCCATATCGACCTGCTCGGTCTCGATGCGCACGACCTGCTGACCCGCGAGCGGGTCTGACGTCTGGGCGGATCGGCATGCGACCGATCGCCTGGCTCACCTTGGTGTGGTTCGCCGCGCTACTCGTTTCCGGCTGGCACCCCTATGATCGCGCGACCTGGTGGATGGAGGTCGCACCCGCGCTGATCGCCTTGCCGATCCTATGGATGACCGCGCGCCGGTTTCCGCTGACAGGGCTAGCGATACTGCTCATCGCGCTGCACGGCCTCGTGCTGATGCTCGGCGGCGCCTACACTTATGCGCGCGTACCGATCGGCTTCGACGTGCAGCATCTGCTTGGCCTGGCCCGTAATCCCTATGACCGGTTCGGCCATCTGATGCAGGGCTTCGTCCCCGCAATCGTCTTCCGCGAACTGCTGATCCGCCGTGGCGGCCTGCATCCCGGCGCACTGCGCGCGACCCTCGTGATCGCCTGCTGCCTCGCCGTCAGTGCAAGCTACGAACTGATCGAATTCGGTGCCGCCATCGCGCTCGGTCAGGGGGCAGACCAGTTCCTCGGCACGCAGGGCGATCCCTGGGATACGCAGTGGGACATGCTGATGTGCCTGGTCGGCGCGATCACCGCGCTGCTCCTGCTGTCGCGACTCCACGACCGCCAGCTGACCCGCCTGCGCTAGACGCACAAATGGCCGCTTGCGCGACCATCTGTAACCAAATCTGAAAGAAAACTGGAGCGGGCGAAGGGATTCGAACCCTCGACCCCAACCTTGGCAAGGTTGTGCTCTACCCCTGAGCTACGCCCGCTCTGGCGCCTAACCCGCTAGCGACATGCGCTAGTGGCTGGGTGAGGCGCGGCACTAGCCTGACCTTCCGGATACCGCAACCCCCAAGTGCAGAGATTTCCCGCTTGGCGACTCACCCAATAGAACATTACAAGAACAATTGTGAACGACTCGTCCGCCTTGATCGCCCGGTTGCGCAATCTTGCCGCCCCCGCGGTGCCGCGCCAAGGTGATTCGCGTGCCGTCGATGCATGGCTGGCTGAGGGGCTCGCACCCGCGCAGTTGCACGAGGTGTTCGCGTTCGAAGCCGATGACGGTCCCAGCGGTGCTGGTTTCGCCATCGCCTGTGCGCTGGCCGGGGGAGCAATGCCGCTGTTGTGGTTGCGGACCGAGGCGAGCGAACGCCAGGGCGGGCGGCTGCACGCGACGGGTCTCGCCGAACTTGGGCTCGATGCGTCGACGCTGTTGCTGGTGCTGGTCGCCGACGAACCCGCCCTGCTGCGCGCAGCCGCCGATGCCGCGCGCTGCCCGGGGCTTGGCACGCTGCTGATCGAATCCTGGGGCCGTGCACCCGGGCTCGACCTGACCGCGACGCGGCGGCTGATGCTTGCCGCCGAATCGTCGGGCGTCACCGTGCTCAGCCTGCGTATTGCCGCCGAACCGGTGCCGAGCGCGGCCGCGACGCGCTGGCGCGTGACCGCGGCGCCGTCGCGCGCGCTGGAGGCCGACGCGCCGGGCGGCCCTGCCTTCCAAGTCGAATTGTTGCGCCGACGCGGGGGCCATGCCGGCCTCGGCTGGTGCGTGGAGTGGAACCGTGACACGCGTAACTTCGATCCCGCGGCGCTATCTGGCGCTGGTCTTCCCGTGGCTGCCGATCGAGCGGCTGCGGACCGAGCGTCCGCATCTGTTCGTCGGACGGGCTGACACGCCGATCGCCTTCGTCGAGCAGGTGTCGGGCGGCATCCGGCTGAAGGCGCTCGACCGCGAAGCGGTTCGCGCCGGCCTGACCGCCGGGCTGACCCTAGCGGATGCCCGCGCGCGCGTTCCCGAACTCGACGTCCATCCGTATGATTCGCATGCAGATCATGCCTGGCTCGAACGGCTGGCGGATGGCTGCCAGCGCTACACGCCCTCGGTCGCGCTCGATCCACCCGACGGACTGATCCTCGACATCGCCGGCTGCGTCCATGAATTCGAGGGTGAACGCCGCCTCGCCGCCGATCTGGAGGACCGCCTCGCCAGGCGCGGCCTGCTCGTCCGCCACGCATTCGGCGATACGCCCGACGTCGCACGCGCACTCGCGCGGTTCGCCGGCGCGCCCGCCCCCGACGAACGCCGCGCGGTGAAGCGCCTGCCGGTCGCCGCGCTCGAACTCGACGACGACGCCACCACCGCACTGTCCCGTGCCGGGTTGAAGACGGTCGGCGACGTCATGGCCCGCCCGCTTTCGACGATTGCAGCACGCTTCGGTGAAGCCGCCGCGATGATGATTCGCCGCCTCGACGGCGAGGTGAAGGGTCCGATCACCCCCCGCCGCATCGTCCCGAAGATCGGCGTCGAGCGCCGCTTCGCCGAACCGATCGCCCGCACCGACTATGCCTTGGAGGTGCTAGGCGAACTCGCCGCCGAAGCTGCTGAAACGCTTGCCGAACGGCACGAAGGCGGTCGCCGCTGGGAAGCCCGCCTGTTCCGTGCCGACGGTCTCGTCCAACGCCTTCGCATCGAGACCGGCACGCCGACACGCGACGTCGCGCTGCTGATGCGGCTGTTCCGCGAACGCATCGACGGCCTCGCCGACCCGCTCGACCCCGGTTTCGGCTACGACCTGATCCGCCTCGATATCGCCCTCGCCGAACGCCTCGACGCCAGCCAGCTGAAACTGGAAGGCGGCGAGTCGCAAAAGGGGGAAGTCGTGCAACTGCTCGACCAGCTTGCCACCCGCCTCGGCCGCACCCGCGTCCGCCGGTTCGCCGCCCGCGACAGCCACATCCCCGAACAAGCCGAACTGATGCTGCCTGCCAGCGATCCAGTCCCCACCGCCCCCTGGATCCCGCCCGAGCTAGGCGAGCCGCCGCTGCGGCCGATCTACCTGTTCGATCCCCCGCAACCGATCGAATCGATGATGGCCGAAGTCCCCGACGGCCCCCCGCACCGCTTCCGCTGGCGCCGCACCGTCCACGAGGTTGCGCGCGCCGAAGGTCCCGAACGCATCGCCGGCGAATGGTGGCGGCGGGAGGACATCCCCACGCGCGACTATTTCCGCATCGAAGACCGCAAAGGCCGCCGCTTCTGGATCTTCCGCCACGGCCTGTATTCGGAACTGGAGAGCCCGCGCTGGTACCTCCACGGCGTTTTCGCGTGAGGGGACCAACCACTACGGGGTTCGCGGAACTCGTCGCGGCGACCAATTATTCGTTCCTCGAAGGCGCCAGCCATCCCAGCGACATCGTCGGTCGCGCCATAGAATTGAAGCTGGCGGGAATTGGCATTGCCGACCGCAACACTGTTGCCGGCGTCGTGCGCGCCTATGACGCCTTCGAACGGGCGAAAAAGGGGCTGCTCGGCGCCAATCTGCCGCCGTTCGATTTCAAGCTCGTGGTAGGCGCACGCTTAGTGTTCGCCGACGGTACGCCCGACATCGTCGCCTATCCCGCGACTCGCGCCGGTTGGGGACGGCTGACCCGGCTGCTGACGTTGGGCAACCGACGCGCCGAGAAGGGCGGATGCATCCTGGGTTTCGACGACCTGCTCATGCATCTCGACGAGATCATGTTGATAGTGATGCCCGAAACCAGCGCGCGATCGGTGGTTGCGCTGAAGGGCGTCGAACTTCCCAAGTCTAACGATCCAAGTCTCGAAGCGACTCTCGCCACGCTTCGACCAAAGGCGCGGCGATCGGTATGGCTCGGGGTGACGATGCCGCATGGCGGTCGCGACCGACGGCGCCAAACCCGGCTCGCGCGAATTGCTGCCGACGCACGCGTGCCAATTCTCGCGACCAACGACGTGCGCTACGCAGTGGCGGACGACCGGCCGTTGCACGACATCGTCACCTGCATCCGCGAGGGCTCGACGATCCAGCGGGCCGGTCGGCAGCTGGGCGCAAACGGCGAACGCCACCTGAAGAACCCGGACGAGATCGCGCATCTCTACCGCGACCGGCCGCATGCGATTGACGAGACCGCCAAGCTGCTCGCCCGTATCGATTTCACGCTCGACGACCTGAAATACGAATACCCGCACGAACCGGTCCCCGCCGGCTGGAGTCCCCAGAGCTGGCTGGAGCATCTCGCCTGGCAATCGGCGATCGACCATTACGATGGATATGTGCCCGACAAACTGATCGCCTCGTTACGTGATGAGTTCGCGTTGATCGAGCAATGCGGATACGCCTATTACTTCCTTACGGTTCACGACGTGGTCCGGTTTGCACGTAGCGTCGTGCCACCGATCCTCTGCCAAGGGCGCGGATCCGCCGCCAATTCGGTAGTGTGCTATGTGCTGGGCGTCACTTCGGTCGACCCTATGAAGCACGATCTGCTCTTCTCACGCTTCGTGTCCGCCGAACGCAGTGAACCACCCGACATCGACATCGATTTCGAGCATGAACGCCGCGAAGAAGTCATGCAGTATATCTACCGCCGCTACGGCCGCGATCGCGCAGCGATCGCCGCGACCGTCATCCATTTCCGCTCGCGCAGCACCGTGCGCGAGGTTGGCAAGGCGCTCGGTTTTACCGAGGACGTGACGCAACGACTGACCAGCACGGTCTGGGGCAGCTTCTCGAACCGATTTCCGGAACGGCGTTTCGCCGAAACGGGCTTCGACGTCGCCAATCCCGAGATCGCTCGACTGCAGGACATGGTGCAGCGCCTGCTCGAATTCCCGCGCCATTTGTCGCAGCATGTCGGTGGGTTCGTGCTGACCCAGGGACGGCTCGACGAGATCGTGCCGATCCATAATGGCGCGATGGAAGACCGGACCTTCATCGAATGGGACAAGGACGATATAGATTGTCTCGGCCTGATGAAGGTCGACATTCTCGCGCTCGGCATGCTGACCTGCATTCGCAAGAGCTTCGACCTGATGCGCGACCATGGGCTTGGCGATCACGAGCTGAAGACGATCGCCAACGACGAGCATCCCGACGTCTACGACATGCTCTGCAAAGGCGACAGCATCGGCGTGTTTCAGGTCGAGAGCCGCGCCCAGATCAACATGTTGCCACGCCTGCGACCGCGGAAGCTGTACGACTTGGTGGTTCAGGTCGCGATCGTCCGACCTGGACCGATCGAGGGTGACATGGTCCATCCCTATCTGCGGCGACGCGCGAAGAAGGAGCTAGTCGTCTATCCTTCACCGTCACCGGAGCATGGCCCGTCCGACGAACTCGAGGTGTTGCTCGGCGAGACGTACGGCGTGCCGTTGTTTCAGGAACAGGCAATGAAACTGGCGATCGTCGCGGCAAAATTCACGCCCGATGAGGCCAACGAGTTGCGTAAGTCGATGGCGACGTTCCGCAAGGTCGGCGGCATGAACAATTTCCAGGCCAAGCTCATCGGCGGGATGGTCGCGCGTGGGTATGAAGCGGAGTTTGCCGAACGCTGTTTCAAACAGATCGAGGGGTTCGGATCGTACGGGTTTCCCGAGAGCCATGCGCTGTCCTTTGCCCGACTCGTGTATGTTTCGTCGTGGATCAAATGCTTCCATCCGGCGGTGTTCTGCTGCGCACTGCTCAATTCGCAGCCGATGGGGTTCTATGCGCCGGCGCAGCTAGTGCGCGATGCGGTCGAGCACGGAGTGACCGTGCTGCCCGTCGATGTGAATGCGAGCATGTGGGATAACAGTTTATCCTCCCCGGTACGGGGAGGGGGATCGCGCGAAGCGGGGTGGAGGGGGGCTTCCGCGAACGAACCGCTTGTAGATGCGCTTGTTACGGGCTGCGCGATTGCGGCTGCCCCCCTTCCGGGCAGGACATTTGCCGCGCCCCCCCTACACCCTCCTGCGGATGGCTCCCCTCCCCGTATCGGGGAGGATTTGCGTCTCGGGTTTCGCCAAGTGGATGGATTCCGGGAAGACTGGGCGGACACCATCGTCGCTGCATGTGCGGTTGCGCCGTTCGCCAGCATCGAAGACCTCGCGCGCCGCGCCAACCTGCCCCAGCGCGCGATGAACCTGCTCGCCGATGCCGACGCCTTCCGTTCGATCGCCAAGGAACGCCGCGAAGCGCTGTGGGACGTGCGCCGCACACCGCCGAAGCAACTCGCGCTGTTCGCCGCGGCCGACGCCCCCGAACTCGCGCCCGAACCCGATGCACGGCTGCCCGCAATGCCGCTCAGCGAAGCGGTCGCCGCCGATTACCAGACCACGCGGCTTTCGCTCAAGGGCCACCCGATGGCATTCCTCCGCGACCGTTTCGCCGCCGAGGGCATCCTTTCCTCCGCCCAGGCCAACGCCACAAAAGACGGGCGCCGCGCGAAAGTCGCGGGCATCGTTCTGGTCCGCCAGCGCCCCGGGAAGGGCAATGCGATCTTCGTGACGATCGAGGACGAGACCGGCATCACCAATGGATTGATGTGGGCGCGCGATTTCGAAGAGAACCGCCGCGCGGTCATGGCATCGCGGCTGATGGTGCTCGAAGGCGTGATCCAGCGCAGCGAGGAAGGCGTCACGCACCTGATGACCGCGCGCGTCCAGGACCGCAGCGACATGCTCCGGCTGCTGTCGGAGGATCACGCGCTCGACCCGCCGCTGGCCCGCGTCGACGAGGTCGTGCGCCCCGTCCACACGCGCAGCCGCGACCCCCGCGCCGTCCACCCGCGCGACGTCCGCGTGCTGCCGAAGTCGCGGGACTTTCATTGAGCCGGGCGCCGTAGGCTGGCATTACCCCGCCTACGGCCCCAGATAGGCGGCTACGCCACGAAGGAGTTGATGTTGGCCACGCTTGGAATGTCGCCTGCCGAGAAGGACGCCGTGGAATCGTTCCGCCGCGATGTCGTCGAACCGTCGATGACGTCGCTCGTGATCATCGATTTCTGGGCCGAATGGTGCGGGCCCTGCAAGGCCCTGACTCCGACGCTGGAGAAGGTCGCCGCGGACTATGCCGACAAGGGCGTCGTGCTGGCCAAGGTCGATACCGACAAGAACCAGTTCATTGCCGCGCAATTCCAGATCAAGTCGATCCCGACCGTCTATGCGATGTTCCAGGGCCAGCTGGTCGCCGACCTGACCCCCGCGCGCACCGAATCACAGATTCGCGTCATGCTCGACCAGTTGCTCAAGCAGCTGCCGATCGAGTCCCCCGCCGCCGGCATGGAAGCGGAGATCGAACCGCTGATCGCAATGGGCGAAGAGGTCCTGGCCGAAAACGACGGCGAACGCGCGCTCGGCATCTTCCGCCAGATCGCCGAGATGGCGCCCGATCATCCCGCCGTCCACGCCGGCTTCGTCCGTGCGCTGGTGATGACCGGCCAACTCGACGAGGCTGCCGACTGGCTCGCGAACCTCGATCCCGCCATCGCCAAGGACCCCGCCGTCACCCGTGCGCAAGCAGCACTGGCGCTGGCGCAGTCCGCGCCGCCGGTCGAGGACCTCTCGCCGCTGATCGCCGCGGTCGAGGCGAACCCCGACGATCTCGCCGCGCGGTTCGCGCTCGCCAACAGCCAGATGGCCGCCAACGACCGCGATGCCGCAGCGGACGGCCTTCTCGGCATCATCGCCGCCGAGCGCGACTGGAACGAGGGCGCTGCCCGCCAGCAACTACTCAAATTGTTCGAAGTCGTCGGGCTCGAAGACCCCTGGGTTTCCGCGCAGCGCCGCCGTCTGTCCGCGATCCTGTTCGGATGACCTCGACCACGACGCGGCTGTCGATCTTTCCTCTGCCCGGCGCGCTGCTGTTCCCCGGCATGCAATTGCCGCTGCACATCTTCGAGCCACGTTACCGGGCGATGGTCAGCGACGCGATGGCGCGCGACCGGCGGATCGGCATGGTCCAGCCCCGCACTGCCACCGGCACCAACGACAAGGGTGACCAGCTCTACGATATCGGCTGCGTCGGCCGCATCGCTGAGGTCGAGGCGCTCGAAGACGGCCGCTACAATCTCGTGCTGGAGGGCGTCGCGCTCTACCGCATCGTCCGCGAACTCGACGTGACGACCGCGTTCCGCCAGGTCGAGGCCGAACTGATCCCGACGATCGACAACGACACGCTGTCGCTCGGCCGGCGCTCGTCGCTCGAACTCGAATCGCGCCGCTTCGCCGAGGTTCAGGGCTATGCCGTCGACTGGGACTCGGTCGCACGGCTCGACGACGAGAGCCTCGTCAACGGCATCGCCCAGATCGCGCCGTTCGACGCCGCCGCCAAGCAGGCGCTGCTCGAAGCGCCGGACATCGAGACGCGCGCGGAACTCATCATCCAGCTGATGCAGTTCTTCGGTCGCCACGACGGTGATGACCAGGTGACGTTACAGTGAGGGTTGGACAATGAGCGCCCTCGACCCCTGGCTGCTCGAACGCCTGGTCTGTCCGGCCACGCGCACGCCGCTGCGCTACGACGAGGCCGCCCAGGAACTCGTCTCCGACGCGGCGGGTATCGCCTATCCGATCCGCGACGGCGTACCCGTCATGCTGGTCGAGGAAGCACGCCGGCTCGATCCCTGAGAGGACCCTCGAGGGTCCCGCCGCGTTGGTGCTCCTCAATCGAGAGGTTCGCATCATGATCAAGTCCATCGCCGCCATCGCCCTGATCGGGCTCGCCGCGACTCCGGGCGTCGCACAGACGAAGTCGGGCGGACTAGCCGGCCTGCTCGGCGGCGCATTGCCCAACGTCGCATCGTCCAGCGCGGGTAATGCCGCGGGGCTGCTCGGCTATTGCGTCAAGAACAACGTGCTGTCGGGTGCCAACGCCGCGTCCGTACTCGGCTCGCTGACCGGCAAGTCCGGCATCGCGACCTCCGACGGCTATGCCGCGGGCCAAGCCGGCCAGCTCGATACCGGCCGCGGCTCGGCGATGTCGATCGACGGCCTTAAGGGGCAGGCCAAGACCAAGGTCTGCAGCCTGGTCCTGAAACACGCCAAGTCGTTCCTCTAACGGCGCGCCCTTAGACGGTAAGCCCCTGCAGCAGCTTCGGCAGGTCGCCACTCTCGCCGCGTGCTTCCGCCATGAAGCGATCCTTCAGGGGCGGGATCGCGTTGACCGCGGAAATGCCGAACCGGCGCACCGCACTCGCGGTCCGGCCCGGCACGCCGAACAGCCGGGTCAGCGAATCGGTCGCCGCCGCCACCATAAACGTGTCGAGCCCGCGCCAACGCTGGTACCGCGCAAGCAGTGCCGCATCGCCGAGATCGAGCCCGAGCCGCTTGCCCTCGACCAGCACCTCGGCCAGCGTCGCGACGTCGCGGAACCCGAGGTTGAGCCCCTGCCCCGCGATCGGATGGATGCCGTGCGCCGCATCGCCGACCAGCGCCAGCCGCTCAGCGGTGATCCGCGCCGCATGATGGAAGCCGAGCGGATACGCCGCACGCAGACTCGCGGCCGACAGCGCACCCAGGAACCCGCCCATCCGCTTCTCCGCCTCGGCCAGAAACGCACGGTCGCCGAGCTTCAGCATCGCCGCGCCGTGCTTCGCATCGACGGTCCAGACGATCGCCGAGCGATGCCCCTCGGCATCATCGGGCAGCGGCAACAGCGCGAACGGTCCGGCGGAATAGAAGATCTCGTACGCGGTATCTTCGTGGCTGCGCTCGTGATGGAACGCGCCGATGATCGCGGTGTGATCGTAGGACCACCGCGCGATCGTGATCCCCGCCGCCTCGCGCGTCGGCGAGTTGCGCCCCTCCGCCGCGATCAGCAGCGGCGCGCGCACCCTCTCGCCCGAGTCGACCTCGACCGTCACGCCGGCCGCAGACCGATCGACCGACACCGCCCGCGTCTTCATTCGCAGGTCGACATGCTTCGCGCCCCGCGCCGCCTCGAACAGGGTCGTCCGCAACAGCTTGTTTTCGTACATCGTCCCCAGCGCGCCATCTTCGGCGTCGGGGATGAAGTCCAGCGCACCCGGCTCCAGCCCGTCGCTGACCCTGATATGCCGGATCGCGCAGCCTTTGCCGGCTAGCCCGGCGCCGACCCCGATCGCGTCGAGCATCCGGTGGCTCGCGCTCGCCACCGCCGACGCGCGGCCGTCGAAGCCCGGCGCCAGCGTCACCGCCGGGTCGGCCGGATCGATCACGGTCGAGGATACGCCGTGCACGTCGAGCGCCAGCGCGAGCGTCGCGCCGACCAGCCCGCCGCCGAGAATGATGACATCTGTGTCCATATCGCCGCTCTATCCCGCCAACCGTCCCGTGCCAACGCGCCAATGGCCTGATCGCCTTGACGGCGGACCCCGCCGGGGCGATGAAAACCATGGTTTACGGCCCCCTGTACGAACATTGAGGATACGATCATGGCGAGCCGCGCGCAGCCAGCCTTGTGGCGCGAAACGGTGAAGGCGGGTGCTGTACGCAGCGGTGCGCTCATCGCGAGCGTGGCGATCTTCGTCGCGACGGTTGCGATGGTGCTGGCCCTCGCCAGCTATCACGCCAGCGATCCCGCGCTCAACACCGCATCCGGCGGCAATCCGGCCAATTTGATCGGCCCGCCCGGCGCGTGGTTCGCCGACATCGCCCTGTCGGTGTTCGGCCCCGCCGTCGCCTTGCTGCTGCCGGTCGGCCCGATCGTCGGCATGCGGCTGTGGCGTGATCTTCCCGCCGGCCATTGGGGGCGGATGCTGCGGAATACCGCGCTGGGCGTCGCGCTGATGGCGAGTGCGCTGGCGTTCGTCTCCGATTCGTCGGTGCTGGCCCTGCCTGCCGGCTGGGGCGGCATCGTCGGCCTTGCTGTCGCGAACACCACCGAATGGGCGCTCGGCTTCATCGGCCAGCCCGTTGCCGAACTCTGGTCGGCGCGTGCGATCGGCTTGCTGCTCGGTGTCGCGGGTGCGATCGTCTGGGGCCGGAGCCTCGAGATCGAGCTTGGCGAGCGCAACTGGCGGTTCCGCCGTGCCGGTCGTGCCGATCTCGATCCGCAGGATCTCGGCTACGACGCGTTCGACGACGAGGAACCGCTGACGCTGACCCGCAAGCCGGTCACCCCGCGCCCGGTCGCAGAACCCGATCCGCGCCCCGCTCCCGTCATCGCCGACCGCCAGCTCGCGCCGTCGCAGGCCAAGCCCAAGCCGCAATCGCAACTCGACCTGCGCGACAACTACACGCTGCCGCCGCTCGACATCCTGACCCCCTCGCCGCCCAGCCAGGGCAATGTGATCGACAAGGCCGGGCTGGAACGCAACGCGCGGCTGCTCGAGAACGTGCTCGACGACTTTCACGTCAAGGGCGCGATCATCGAGGTGCGACCCGGCCCGGTCGTGACGATGTACGAACTCGAACCCGCCCCCGGCATCAAGGCGAGCCGCGTCATCGCGCTGGCCGACGATATCGCCCGCAACATGTCGGCGATTTCCGCACGCGTCGCGGTGATCCCCGGGCGCAACGTGATCGGCATCGAACTGCCGAACGCCCGCCGTGAAGCGGTCAGCTTGCACGAACTCGTCGGCAGCCAGACCTTCGAGGACCAGCAGGCGCAGCTGCCGATCATCCTCGGCAAGAACATCGCCGGCGATTCGGTGATCGCCGATCTCGCGCCGATGCCGCACCTGCTCGTCGCCGGCACCACCGGCTCGGGCAAGTCGGTCGGCCTCAACAGCATGATCCTGTCGCTGCTCTACAAGCTGACGCCTAGCCAGTGCCGGATGATCATGATCGATCCGAAGATGCTCGAACTGAGCATGTACGACGACATTCCGCACCTGCTGTCGCCGGTCGTCACCGACCCGGCCAAGGCGGTCCGTGCGCTGAAATGGGCGGTCGAGCAGATGGAGGACCGCTATCGCCAGATGTCTTCGGTCGGCGTCCGCAGCCTCGCCAGCTTCAACGACAAGGTCCGCGGTGCCAAGGCCAAGGGGCAGCCGCTCGGCCGGAAAGTCCAGACCGGCTATCACCCCGACACCGGCGCACCGATGTACGAGGAGGAAAAGCTCGAATACGATGTCCTGCCGCAGATCGTCGTCATCGTCGACGAGCTCGCCGACCTGATGATGACCGCGGGCAAGGAGGTCGAATTCCTGATCCAGCGGCTCGCGCAGAAGGCGCGCGCAGCAGGCATCCACCTGATCATGGCGACGCAGCGGCCGTCGGTCGACGTGATCACCGGCGTCATCAAGGCCAATCTGCCGACGCGGATCAGCTTCCACGTCACCTCGAAGATCGATTCGCGCACCATCCTCGGCGAACAGGGCGCCGAACAGCTGCTCGGCAAGGGCGACATGCTCTACATGCCCGGCGGCAAGGGCATCGTCCGCGTCCACGGCCCGTTCGTCAGCGACGACGAAGTCCGCGCGGTCGCCGATCACTGGCGCGCGCAGGGGCTGCCCGATTATATCTCGTCGGTCACCGAGGAGCCCGAGGAAAGCTTCACGCTGGAGGGCTCGCCGACCGGCGAGGATTCGGCGGAGGACCAGCAATATCGCCAGGCGATCCAGCTCGTCTGCGAATCGCAAAAGGCCTCGACCAGCTGGCTCCAGCGTCAGCTCCGCATCGGCTACAATTCCGCCGCGCGGCTGATCGAGCGGATGGAGAAGGACGGCATCGTCGGACGCCCCGACCATGTCGGCCGCCGCGAAGTGCTGCGCGACACCGAGGGCCACGCGATCTGAACCGCACCAATCGGGTTCACGACGCGTTCAAGCCGCGCGCGCCACACGCACGGCCTCAGGAGATTTGCATGTACCGTCCCGTTCTGATCGCCACGATCGCCGCCGTCGCGATGAGCGCCCCCGCCCCGCTTGCGGCACAGGCGACCGGTGACCTCGCCGCCGTCCAGCGTCACCTCCAGTCGATGACGACGATGACCGCCGACTTCTCGCAGTCGGATCGTAACGGCAAGGTGCTGACCGGCGTGCTGACGCTCAAAAAGCCCGGCAAGCTCCGCTTCCAGTACCAGAAGGGCGTGCCGATCCTGATCGTGGCGGAGAGCGGAGCGCTGACCTTCATCGACTATTCGGTGAAGCAGGTGCAGCGCTGGCCGATCAAGAACTCGCCGCTCGGCGTGCTGCTCGATCCCAGCCGCGACATCACCCGCTACGCGAAACTGCTGCCTGGGTTCGACAACCGGCTCGTCTCGGTCGAGGCGAACGATCCGAAGCATCCCGAATATGGCCGTATCACGCTGGTATTTGCGCGCGATGCCGCCGCGCCCGGCGGACTGATGCTGCAGGGGTGGGTCGCGCTCGACAGCCAGAACAACCGCACGACGATCCGCCTGTCCAACCAGCGCTTCGGAGCTCCGGTCAGCGACAACACATTCCGATGGAACGACCCCCGCCGCACGACGATCCGTTAACGTCTGAACGGAATCGCGAACTTCATTCATCCGCGCGACAGGTTGGCTGCCCTACAGGGTTCCTCGCGGATGGGGCCTCCGGGATTTTTCCCCCTGTTGCCCGGAACTCTCCATTTCGCCTGCGTGACGAACGCTGAGTTGGCCCTCGCTCCATGCCCCCGGAGCGGGGGTCTTTCGCGTTTGGCGCACCAAAAAGCGCGGCCGGCGGGCCAGGCCCGTCCGACGACTCGGGCTTCGCCCGTGTCGCGCCTTGTGACCAAACCCGCTTGAGCCTACCTACCCTCTCGTGAAAATCGTCTCGTGGAACATCAATTCGGTCCGCTTCCGGATCGCCATCGTCGAGCAGTTCCTTCGCGAGAACGAACCCGACATCCTGTGCCTGCAGGAAACCAAGGTGATCGACGGCGACTTCCCGTTTGAGGCGTTCCGTGCGCTCGGCTACCGCCACATCGTCCTGCACGGCCAGCGCATGCATCACGGCGTCGCGATCCTCAGCCGGGTGCCCATCACGCTCGACGACCGGCTCGACTGGCAGGCGAACCAAGAAGCGCGCCACGTCGGCGTCCGACTCGAAAACGGCGTCCGGCTCGAAAATGTCTACGTCCCAGCCGGCGGTGACGTTGCCGACCGCACCGTGAACCCCAAGTTCGGCCAGAAGCTCGATTTCGTCGAACGCATGACGCGCTGGTCCGAAAGCCTCGCCTGCCCGACGATCCTGGTCGGCGACTTCAACATCGCCCCGCTCGAATCGGATGTCTGGAGCCACAAGCAGCTGCTCGACGTCGTCAGCCACACGCCGATCGAGGTCGAAGCACTGGCCGGCCTGCAGGCCGCCGGCGACTGGACCGATCTCGGCCGGCATTTCCATCCCGCCCCCGCCCGGCTGTTCACCTGGTGGAGCTACCGCGCCAAGGATTGGGCGGCGTCCGATCGCGGCCGTCGGCTCGACCACATGTGGGCCACCAAAGGCGCTGTCGAGCACGCCGTCGCGCATACCGTGTTCGAATCCTGCCGCAGCTGGCTGAAACCGTCCGATCACGTGCCGATCATGACCGAGTTCGCCTTTTGAACCCCCGCGCCGCTGCACGCGCGGTCGACGCGCTGCGGCGCGGCTGGCCGATCCAGATCGACGGGCTGACCCTGCTCGCGGTCGAGACCGCGGACGCGGATCGGCTGGCGGCGTTCAATCCGTCCGAAACCGGTGGCGTGCTGATCTCGTCGGGTCGTGCGGTGACGCTGAAGCTCGCCAACCAGCTCGAGGCGGCGGACCCGACCGCCCCCGTCCTGATCGATCGCGCCCCCTGGATCGACTTCGCCGCCGCCACCGCGCTCGCCGATCCGCAGTTCGATCTCGCGACGCCGCTGAAGGGCCCGTTCCGCACCCTCCCCGTCTCGCATCCGGACGCCGCCACGGCTGCCCTACGACTCGCGCGCATCGCCGGTCTCCTCCCCGCCTTCTTCCTCGGCACCGGCACCCCCGAAGTCATCCTGACGTCCGCCGATATCGATGCGCATGAAGACGCGACACGCCTTCAACTCGCGACGCGCGCCCGCCTACCCATCGATGGTGCCGAAGACGCCGAGATCGTCGCGTTCCGCTCGCCCGAAAGCGCCGACGAACATATCGCGCTGCTGATCGGCCAGCCGAACGGCCAGCCCCCGCTCGTCCGTCTCCACAGCGAATGCCTGACCGGCGACGTGCTTGGCAGTCTCAAATGCGATTGCGGCCCGCAACTTCACGCCGCGATCCGGGCGATCGAGGACAGCGGCTGGGGCATCCTGCTCTATCTTCGCCAGGAAGGGCGCGGCATCGGTCTGGTCAACAAGCTGCGCGCCTATGCGCTGCAGGACCAGGGTTTCGACACCGTCGACGCCAACACCCGGCTCGGCTTCGCGATCGACGCGCGCGATTTCGGCGTCGCCGCGCGGATGCTGACGCTGCTCGGCCAGCGCAGCGTGCGGCTGCTGACCAACAACCCGGCCAAGGTCGCCGGGCTCGAGCAGGCCGGCGTGTCCGTGATCGAACGCGTGCCGCACCACCTGCCGTCCAACCCGCACAATGCGCGCTATCTAGCCACCAAGCGCGACCGCACGGGCCACCAGTTCTGAGCGAGATACCACCCTCCCGGCGTTTGATCGTGGTGTTCGGCGCGGCCGTTCGTCCCGATGGCACCCCAAGTCCGACGCTCGCGCGGCGGATCGCGTTCGCGGCCGCAGCGGCGGCGCGCTACGTCGATGCGGACCTGTTCTGCTCCGGCGCGAAGGGCGCGCATGGGCCTTCGGAAGCGTCGGTGATCGCCGCCGGATTGGCGGAGACGGTCGATCGGTCGCGGATCCATCTCGACGAAGCCAGCGTGGATACGTTGCAGAGCGTGGTCGCCGCGACGGCGTTCGCGCGCGCGGGCGACTATGCGCAGTGCATGATCTGCACCGATGGCTATCACCAGCCGCGTATCCGCATGCTGTTCGCGATGCTCGGCATGCCCGCCAGCGCGATCCATGTGCCGCATGGCGGGCGCCGACGGTACCAACTCAAGATGCGCGCGCGGGAGGCCGCTGCGATTCCGTATGATCTGGTAGCGGGTATTGGAGCGATCTGGCGGCGGAAACGCGGCTAACGGTTCTCCTGCGAACCCTAAACTACATAATCGTCATTCCCGCGCAGGCGGGAACCCATACTGGCAAGCCTCTCAGCATGGTCACCGACGTTTGAGGATATGGGTCCCCGCCTCCGCGGGGATGACGTGGTATGGTCGCATGTGCGCGCCCCTCAACAGCTCTGATCAGGTCGTCCCGATCAACCGCGCGACGTCGTCGAAACTCTCCGCCAACGCATCCACGCCGATCGCCTTCAGCCGAGCACCGTGCTCCGCGTTGCAATGCGACCCCGCCGACAACCCAATGACATAGCCACCGGAGGCCACAGCCCCAGTCGCGCCGACCGGCGAATCCTCGAGGATCGCCGTCCGCGCGATATCGACGCCGAGCTGGCGCGCCCCGAACAGATACAGATCCGGCGCAGGCTTGCCGTTCGCCACATGCTCGCGCCCGCTATACAGATGGTCGCCGAACGCATCGCGCAGACCGATATGCTCGAGATGCCGCGCGATCCACGCGACCGGGCTCGACGACACGATCGCCTTGGGCAGGTCGGCTGGCAGCGAACGGACGAACGCCACGGCGCCCTCGATCGCATCGACGCCGGCCGCCATCACGCGCGCGTCCTCGGCTCTGCGTGCGGCGTAGAAGTCCTCGGGCAGCGGTCGGTCGATCCAGCGCTCGACCGCATCGATGAACTGCGGCCCGGCGAGCCCCATGAAGTTCGCCATCGAATCTTCGGCGCTGGTCGGATGCCCCGCGGCGGTCAGCCATTCCGCGATATGCCGATTGCCGACCGCTTCGCTGTCGATCAGCACGCCATCGAAATCGAACAACAACGCGTCGAACCGAACCGAAATGCTCACGCCCCCGTCCCCCGTGCGCCGAACAGCGCGCTGCCTATCCGGACATGAGTGGCGCCGATCGTCACCGCCGTCTCGAAATCGTCGGACATGCCCATGCTCAGCCCAATCAGCCCGTGATCGCGCGCGAGCTTGGCAAGCAGCGCGAAATACGGTGCCGGCTCGATGTCCGCGGGCGGCAGGCACATCAGGCCCGCGATCGGCAGCCCCGCCGCGCGTGCCTGCTCCACCAGCGCAGGCAGGTCTGCGATCGCGCACCCGCCCTTTTGCGGTTCGTCGCCGATGTTGACCTGCAGGAAGCAGTCCGGCCGACGATCGGCAGCGTCCATCGCCTTCCCCAGCGCAGCGACCAGCGACGGCCGGTCGACCGCGTGGATCACGTCGAACAGCGCGACCGCCTCGGCCGCCTTGTTCGACTGAAGCTGACCGATCAGGTGCAGTTCGACGTCTGGATAAATCTCTCGCAATCTCGGCCACTTGTCCGCCGCTTCGGCCACGCGGTTCTCGCCGAACACACGCTGGCCGGCGCGGAGCAGCGGTTCGATCGCCTCGACAGGATGCGTCTTGGAGACCGCCACCAGCGTCACGTCGCCGACGCCGCGGTCGGCGATGGCGGCGGCCTTGGCGATACGATCCTGGATCTGTGCCAGTCGGGCGGCGGGGGTGTCGGTTGTCATGGCGCGCGCTATAGCAGCGCGGTGCGCGCCCGAAAGCCCATCCCGGTCCGCTGGCTGATGACCGACGAGCGCATGGGCGGCGCGTTGTGGCCAGCGCTACGCCGCCTGCCGCCTGGCTCGGGTATCGTGTTTCGACATTACGCGACGCCCCCCGCCGAACGTCGCGCCCTGTTTCGGCGGATCAAGCGGATCGCTTCGGCCCGTCGGCTGGTCGTCGTCGTTGCCGGGCCTGATCCAATTCACGCTGATGGCGTCCATGGCCCGGCACCGACGACCGGTCTGCGGACATGGCCGGCGCACGACCGGCGGCAAGCGCTGCAGGGACGCCGCGCAGGTGCGGACGCGCTGTTCGTATCGCCGCTCTACGCTACGCGGTCACATGATGACTCGGTCGGCATCGGCCCGGCCAAAGCGCTGAAAATCGGATACGGCCTGCCGATCATCGCACTCGGCGGCATGACCGAACGCCGCTGGCGACGGCTCCACGGTTTCCACGGATGGGCTGCAATCGATGCCTGGATACAAACCTAAGCACCGCCGAACCGATCAGAAGCGGAACGCGGTACCCAGATAGAGCGCCTGGCTGTCACGCCGATCGTCCTCGATCCGCGCAAAGCGCTCGCGGTCCGAACGATACCGGACGCCTGCCGTTACATCGATGTTGCGAGTCAACGAATAGGATCCGCCCAGGTCGACCGAATAGGTCGGTGCCTGTTCGATCAGGCGCGGCGCGTTGCCGAGCGGACGATCCGTTGCCGCCTTCACGCTGCCGGTGAAGCGCTTTGCGGAATAGCTGAGTGCCAGATCGGCCGATTCGCGGCTGCCGGGCATGCCTGCCAAATCGATATGGCCAACATCGCCCGAGATCGCGAACCGCTTCCAACCGACCGACATGCCCAGATTATAGGCGATCGGCGCAAGTCCGACGGTCGGCGCAACGGTCGCCGCGGCCAAACGGCTCGTATCGGCGTTGCGATTCGTCCGCGCGCGGACCGCAACCGTGACGGCGCGCGTATCGCGGCGCGTTTCGGCGGGCGTAAAGCGGAAGCTGCCGGCATCGACGCCACCGCGCGCGAACAGCGCAGCGAGTCGCGGGTCGGCGGCGGCGGGCGTAAACCCGCCAAGACCGCGCAACGCCGCCGGTGGGGCGTGGCGTGCGATTCGCGCCTGCTGCTCGGTGGCACCGAACGCGGGCGCGACAAGGACGCCGGCGGTGACGAGCACCCCTGCGACCATTCCCGCCATCACGCCTTTGCTAACCACCGAATCCACCCCTTCGACATTCCGTCGTTGAACTGCGCGTACCACGAAACGATCCGCTGCAACCACGGAAGCGATCGCGCTATGTCTGATTATTGGAAAGTGTTGCAATCGGCACACAGAAGGCGGCTCGGTCGACCTTCCCGTGCCCTTATGCTCGGCTTGCCCGGCACCGGCCGCCCCTGTAGAGGCGAAAGCTAGTTTTCTTGCCAGGATGATGCCCATGTTCCGCCGCCATCGCACCGCGCTCGTGGTTCTCGCCACGCTTCCCCTGGTCGCGTGCGGCGGCGGCAGCGCCCGCCCCAAGGCCGATCTGGCTGCGTCGAAGATCACGACGATCGGCGTGAACAGCTATCTGTGGCGCGCCAGCCTCGACACGCTGTCGTTCATGCCGTTGCTGCAGACCGATTCCAACGGCGGCGTGATCGTCACAGATTGGTATGTGAATCCGCAGACCCCGGCAGAACGCATGAAGGTGACGGTGTCGATCCTCGACCAGGATCTGCGCGCCGATGCGCTGCGCGTCGCCGCACTCCGCGAGGTCAACCAGAACGGCCAGTGGGTGTCAGCACCCGTCCAGGCCGCTACCACGCAGAAGCTCGAGGATATCATTCTGACCAAGGCCCGCGACCTGCGCCGCGCCTCGATCGCGGGCTGAGGGCAGTCCTATGGCGTCGCGTTTCAACGCACTGAAGGCGGACGCGGCGTGGCAGAAGGTCTGGGACGACACCCAGACCTTCGCCGCCGACGATTCGTCCGAAAAACCCCGCAGCTACGTGCTCGAGATGTTCCCCTATCCGTCGGGGCGCATCCATATGGGCCACGTCCGCAACTATACGATGGGCGACGTGCTGGCCCGCTACCGCCGGATGAACGGCATGGAAGTGCTGCATCCGATGGGCTGGGACGCGTTCGGCATGCCCGCCGAGAATGCGGCGATGGAAAAGGGCGTGCACCCGGGCAACTGGACCCGCGCCAACATCGCGACGATGAAGGCGCAGCTGAAACGCCTCGGCTTCGCGCTCGACTGGTCCCGCGAACTCGCGACCTGCGAGCCCGACTATTACGGCCACGAACAGGCGCTGTTCCTCGACCTGTTCGCGGCGGGGCTCGTGTACCGCAAGGAATCGGCGGTCAACTGGGATCCGGTCGACATGACCGTGCTCGCCAACGAGCAGGTGATCGACGGTCGCGGCTGGCGTTCCGGCGCGCTGGTCGAGCGGCGCAAACTGTCGCAGTGGTTCCTGAAGATCACGCAGTTCGCCGACGAACTGGTCGACGGTCTCGGCGCGCTCGAACATTGGCCCGACAAGGTCAAGCTGATGCAGGAGAACTGGATCGGCCGCAGCCAGGGTCTGCAGTTCGCGTTCGCGCTATCTAATGGTGGATCGGTCGAGGTCTTCACCACCCGCCCCGACACGATGTTCGGGTCGAGCTTCGTCGCGGTCGCGGCGGATCACCCGATCGCGCGCACCATCGCCGAAACCAACCCCGACGCTGCGGCTTTCATCGAACTCTGCAAGCGCGGCGGCACCACCGCGGCGGAACTCGAAACGCAGGAGAAGCTCGGCTTCGACACCGGGCTCCGCGCTACGCATCCACTTGATAAGACTTGGCAATTGCCGGTCTACATCGCCAACTTCGTGCTGATGGAATACGGCACCGGCGCGGTGTTCGGCGTCCCCGCGCATGACCAGCGCGATCTCGACTTCGCCCGCAAATACGATTTGCCGGTCAAGCGCGTCGTCAGCGAAGGCGATGACGAGGCCCCCGTGTTCGTCGGCGATACCGCCTGGACCGGCGCCGGCAATCTGGTGAACTCGCACTTCCTCGACGGCATGGACGTCGAGGACGCCAAGCGCACGGTGATCGAGCGCGCCGAGGGCGAAGGCTGGGGCAAGGGCACCACCGTGTTCCGCCTGCGCGACTGGGGCGTCAGCCGCCAGCGCTATTGGGGCACGCCGATCCCGATCATTCACTGCGATGCATGCGGCGCGGTGCCGGTGCCGATGGACCAGCTGCCGATCATCCTGCCCGAGGATGTCTCGTTCGCGATCCCCGGCAACCCGCTCGATCGTCACCCGACCTGGAAGCACGTCCCCTGCCCGTCCTGCGGCGGCGAGGCACGACGCGAGACCGACACGCTCGACACGTTCGTCGATTCATCGTGGTATTTCATCCGCTTCGCCAGTCAGCCGGACGCTAAACCGTTCGATCGGACCGGCGCGGAGAAGTGGCTGCCGGTCAACCAGTATATCGGCGGCGTCGAGCACGCGATCCTGCACCTGCTCTACGCCCGCTTCTGGACGCGCGCGCTGAAACATATCGGCATGCTCGACATCGCCGAGCCATTCGCCGGGCTGTTCACGCAAGGGATGGTCACGCACGAGACCTACAAGTCGTCCGACGGTCGCTGGCTTGCGCCCGACGACGTCCGTGGCGGGATCGAAATCGCGACCGGCGAGGCGGTCAACGTCGGCCGCGTCGAGAAGATGTCGAAGTCGAAGAAGAACACCGTCGATCCCGAGCCGATCGTCGACCAGTACGGCGCCGACGCAGTGCGCTGGTTCGTGCTCTCCGACTCGCCACCCGAGCGCGATCTGCCTTGGTCCGAATCCGGCATCGAAGGCGCGTGGCGCTTTGTCCAGCGTTTGTGGCGTGTGGTTGAAACCGAAGGCGGCGACGCCGGTGTCGGCGACGACCTGCCGTTGCGGAAACTCGCGCATCGCACCACGCACGACGTCGCGAGCGATATCGAGGCGTTGCAGTTCAACAAGGCCGTCGCGCGGCTCTACAGCTTCGTCAGCGCCATCGAGAAGGCCGCACCGTCCGCGGATCGCGATACGGCCGTCGCCACGCTGTTGCGGCTCGCCAGCCCGATGGTCCCGCACGTCGCCGAAGAGGCCTGGGCAGCAGCCGGTAACACAGGCCTGATCGCGAACGCCGCCTGGCCCGACGTCGACCCGGCACTGCTGGTCGATGATGAGGTGACGATCGCCATCCAGGTCAACGGCAAGCTCCGCGACACGCTCGTATTTCCCAAGGGCGCACCCCGCGAAGAGGTCGAAGCGGCTGCGCTCGCATCCGACAAGATCGCCCGCCTGCTCGACGGGCCGCCGCGAAAGGTCATCATCGTGCCCGACCGCCTCGTGAATATCGTCGCATGATCCGCCCCACCCTCCTACTGGCGGCGGCGCTGGCGCTGTCCGGCTGCGGCCTTCATCCGCTTTACGCGGGTGGCGGCAGCGGCGCCGTCGCGACGATGCTCGATCAAGTCGAGGTCGCACCGATCGCCGGTAAGTCCGGCTGGCTGATGACGACAGCGCTCCGCGACCGGTTGCAATCGTCGAGCGCAACGCCGCTCTACCGCCTCGATATCCGCCTCGACGACCAGATCAGTGGGCTCGGCGTCCGGCGCGATGACAGCGTCTCGCGCGAACGCCGCGTACTCCGCGCCCGCTATCAACTGGTTCGCCTGTCCGACGGATCGGTACTGCTCGACGCGACCGCGGGATCGGACGCCGGCATCGACGTCGTGCGCTCGGAATATGCGACGATTGCGGCCGAGAACACTGCGCTCGAACGCCTGTCGACGATCGTCGCCGACCAGATCGTCGCGCGCGTGGCGCTCTATGCGCGGCGGACGCCCGCCAAGCCGTGAAGGCCAGCACCGGCCAGATCCGTAACGCGCTTGGCAAACCCACCGCCGACATCCGCCTGTATCTGCTACACGGCCCCGACGAAGCCGGGGCGTCGGACCTGGCACGCCTTCTCGGCAAGGCGATGGGCGCAGACGCAGAACGTGTCGATCTCGACGGCGCAACGCTGAAATCCGACCCCGCGCGGCTGGTCGACGAAGCCGCCGGGATGTCCCTCTTCGCCGCCGCGCGGTACGTGCGGATCGCCACGGTCGGTGAGGAAAGCCTCGACGCCTTCACCGCGCTGCTCGGGGCCGAACGCGCCGGCAATCCGGTCGTCGCGATTGCGCCCACGGTCAAAGCAAGCGCCAAGATCGTCAAGCTCGCGATCGACTCACCCCTCGCCATGGCCTTCGCGTGCTACGCGCCCACCGCGCAGGATGCCGAACGACTCGCCGCGACGATCGCCGGAGAACATGGCTTGCGCCCCGCCCCCGGCGTCGCCCGCCGCCTGGCCGAAACCACCGGTGGTGACCGTGCAGTCATGGCGCGCGAGATCGAGAAGCTGGCGCTGTATCTGGACGCAGCTCCCGATCGGCCACATGATCTCGATCACACTGCGCTCGATCAGATCGGTGCGGACCTCGGCGATGCGGAAATGAGCCACGCGATCGACGCGGTTATCGAGGGACGCGTCGCAGACCTCGGATCCGAACTGGCGATGCTCGACGAAGCCGGTACGTCGCCGATCCCGTGGCTACGCCAACTCGTCCGCCGCCTGATCACGCTCGCCGACATGCGCGCAGAGATCGACCGGGGTGAATCCGCGGACGTCGTTATGAAACGCCACCGCGTCTTCTACAAGGAAGAGGCACAGACCGCGCGCTCGCTGCGCCGTTGGACGCCGACCATGATCGCCGCGGGCATCGCCCGGGTCCGTGCCGCGGAGCGCTCGGTGATGGCGACGGGCAACGCCGGCAACGTGCTGGCCGAATCCACGGTAACGACGATCGCCCAGGGCATCGCCCGCAGGAATTGATCCGTTAGATTTCGCCGCCGGTCAGTCGCTGACAAACCATGTCGAGCTGGTCGAGCGTCGAATAGCTGATGGTCAGCGTCCCCCCCGTCTCGGCATGCGCGACCCGCACCTGCAACCCAAGCAGATCGGCAAGCTGACGCTCGAGGGCAGCGATGTCGGCATCCGGGATCCGGGCTTCGGCCGGCGTTCCCCCCGATCGCGTCCGCGCCGGTTTCGCCTCACGCGTCAGCTTCTCGGTCTCGCGGACCGACAGCCCCTTCGATACCACCTGATCCGCCAGCGTCTCGACATTGGGGGCGCCCAGCAGGGCCCGCGCGTGACCCATCGACAACGACCCGTCCATGACCTGCGACTGCACCGTCTCGGGCAATTCCAGCAGCCGCAAAAGGTTCGCCACATGGCTGCGGGACTTGTGGACGATCTTGGCCAGCGCCTCCTGCGTATGGCCATATTCACCGGCGAGCCGCTGATACGCCTGCGCCTCTTCGATCGCGTTGAGATCCTGACGCTGGATGTTCTCGATCAGCGCGATCTCGAGCGTCTCGGCATCGTCGAAGTCGCGGACGACGACCGGCACTTCGTGCAGCCGCGCGCGCTGCGCCGCACGCCAGCGGCGTTCGCCGGCAACGATCTGATAATCATGCCCGTGCGGCCGCACGACGATCGGCTGGATCAGGCCTCGCGATGCGATCGATGCCGCAAGCTCGTCCAGTTTCGCGTCGTCGAAATGGCGTCTTGGCTGGTCCGGATGCGGCGACAGCGAACTGACCGGCAGCATGCGCACGCCCGGTGACGACGGCTCGCTGCCCGGCGTTATCGGCGTTTCGCGCGCCATCTCACCCAGCAACGCGTTCAGCCCACGTCCGAGACCCGGACGGCCGCGCTTCATACCCTCGCTCATGCCGCCTTCGCCGATGCCGGCAGTCGTACCAGCAGCTCGCGAGCGAGCGCGATATACGCCTGCGACCCGGAACAGCGATGATCGTAGATCAGCGCCGGCAGCCCATGACTCGGTGCCTCGGACAGGCGCACGTTCCGGGGGATAACGGTTTCGAACACGACCTTCCCCAGCACGGCGCGCACATCTGCGGAAACTTGGTCGGTAAGTCGGTTGCGGCGGTCATACATAGTCAGTGCCACGCCCAGGATCGACAGCCCCGGATTGAAGCGCTGGCGTATCCGCTCGACCGTGCTCAGCAACTGCGACAACCCTTCCAGCGCAAAGAACTCGCACTGCAGAGGCACCAGCAGCGAGTCCGCCGCCACCATCGCATTGATCGTCAGCAGTCCCAACGACGGCGGGCAGTCGATCAGCACAATATCCCAGTTACCACGCGCGGCCTTCATCGCACGGTCCAACCGGTGGGTCCGCGCATCGAACTCGACCAACTCGATCTCGGCGCCCGACAGATCGACCGTCGCCGGCACCACGTCCAGTCGTGGCACCCGGCTGTGAATGACTGCGTCGTCGATCGACGTTTCGCCGACCAGCACATCATAACTCGACCGTTCGCGTGCCGCGTGACTGATGCCCAACCCCGTCGAAGCATTACCCTGCGGATCGAGGTCGATCAGCAGGACGCGCATACCTGTCGCGGCGAGCGCCGTCGCAAGGTTGATCGCGCTTGTGGTCTTCCCCACACCACCCTTTTGGTTGGCCACTGCAATGCAGATCACCGCGCGCTCACCTTGTCTAAAATGACGATCGACGAGTCCGGATTTGTGACGCTTTGTTCCACGTGGAACATAAAGCGCCAATCCTGCTTCAAAGCCATGATTTCGGCTTCGTCGAGACGCCCCCGCGGCAACAGCCACCGCGTGCTCGTTGTGGCGCAGTGGGCCGCGCCGCGCAAAAGGTTTTGCACCGAAGCGACCGCCCGAGCCGATATGATATCGCCGTGACCGGTAAAATTCTCGACCTTCGTCGCCTGCACCGACACGCGATCACCGATGCCGAGCCGCGCAATGCACAGCGAAAGAAAGTCCGCCCGGCGGCGACGTGGTTCGACCAAGGTCATGCGAACCGGCGAGACGATTGCAACGACGAGCCCCGGGAACCCTCCACCGGTGCCGATGTCGATCCAGCTATTGGGGTTCGTACCCGCCAATCCAACCAATTGCAGCGAGTCCACGACGTGCCGTGACCACATCGAATCCAGCGTCGATGGCGCGATCAAATTCTGATGCGGCGCCTCGGCAAGGACCATATCGACGAAAGCGGCAACACGGCTGACAGCTTCCACACCGAACCGATCCGCAGTCCAAGCCTTCGCATCGTCCTCCGTCATGCCGCCATCTTTCGCGTATGCAGCAAAACCGCAGACAATGCCGCCGGGGTGATACCACGCACCCGTGCCGCCGCCGCAAGAGATGCCGGCCGTGCAACGCTAAGCCTGTCGATCATTTCCTGCGACAATCCTGGAACCTGTGCGTACGTGATCGTCTCGGGCAACAGGACCGCTTCGTCGATCCGCATTCGGGCCACTTCCACAGCCTGGCGTTCGACATAGGGCGCGTAGCGCGCGTCCTCCAACCCCTCCGAAACGACTGCGTCCGATAGGCCTTCGGCTGCGTGCGGCGCGACGTGATCAAGCGCAACACCGTCGAACCGCAGCCAGTCGAACGCCGTTCGACGTGCGCCGTCGCGGCTGATCGCAACCCCCTGATCGGCGATTTCAGTAGCCGTCAGGTCGTGCTGCAACGCATCACGGAACGCCTCCCGCTGCCGGTCACGCGCATCCTGATGCGCCAACCGGTCCTCGCCCAAACACTTGGCGGCCCGCGCGCTGGCACCCAACCGCGTCTCGGCATTGTCCGCACGAAGCGACAACCGGAACTCCGCCCGCGCGGTCAGCATGCGGTAAGGCTCGGTAACCCCCTGCAAGACGAGGTCGTCGATCATCACACCCAGATAGCTCGATGCACGATCGAGGACGACGGGGGCAAGTTCGCAAGCGAAGGCGGCAGCATTCAACCCTGCAACGAGCCCCTGTCCCGCTGCTTCCTCGTATCCGGTCGTGCCGTTGATCTGCCCCGCGCAAAACACGCCCGGGATTGCCCCGAGCGCCAATGTGGCATCCAGCGCACGGGGATCGACATGATCATATTCGACTGCGTAGCCTGGGACGGTAATCCTGGCCCGTTCGAGACCCTGAATGGTCGCGAGGAATGCCTCTTGAACGCCGACGGGAAGGGATGTCGACAGGCCGTTCGGATACACGGTCGCGTCGCCCAGACCTTCAGGTTCCAGGAAAACCTGATGGCCATCTCTGTCTCCAAACCGCTGCACCTTGTCCTCGATCGAAGGACAATAGCGCGGCCCCGCCCCTTCGATCGCACCCGTGAACAAGGGTGACTGATCGAACGCTGCACGGATGACATCGTGCGTTGCAGCCGTAGTGCGCGTGATCGCACAAGAGACCTGCGGTAGGGTTCTCCGCGCCGTCATCGGCGACATCGTCCAAGGTTCGACGTCGGAAGGCTGCTCGGCCAGAACGGCCCAATCGATCGACCGACCATCGATACGCGGCGGCGTACCAGTCTTCAGCCGCGCCATCGGCAACCCCCGTTCACGCAGCTGCGCGGCTAGCGGCTTGGCCGCGCGCTCGCCGATGCGGCCGCCCTCATCGCGTTCGCTGCCGCGAAATAGACGTGCGCCCAGAAAGGTACCCGTCGCCAGGACAACCGCACGCGATCCGACGATTGAACCATCCACAAGGACAATTCCCGTCGTCCGGTCGCCGTCCAGAGCCAGCGCAATGGCCTCGCCTTCAATGACTGCAAGGTTCGGCGTCGCTGACAGCATAGTCTGGATAGCGGCGGCATACAGTCGGCGATCCGCCTGAACTCGGGGACCCCAAACCGCCGCACCCTTGCTACGGTTGAGCATCCGGTAATGGATCGCAGCCGCATCCGCGGCACGCGCGATCAGCCCATCGAATGCGTCGACCTCCCGTACGATATGCCCCTTGCCCAGGCCACCGATCGCCGGGTTGCACGACATCGCGCCGACTTGCCGCGCATCGAACGAGACCAGCGCGGTTCGTGCGCCACGCCGCGCAGCAGCAGTCGCGGCCTCGGTGCCGGCATGACCGCCGCCAATTACAATTACGTCGAACATCGCCCCGCCCTATCGAACAGCCTCGTCTGGGTCAAAAATGCCGACGTTCCACGTGGAACATTATTTTCCGATGCAGAACCGAAGGAAGAGGGCGTCCAGCATCTCGCCCGTGGCATCGAGCCCGAGGACCGACGCAAGGGCAATACGCGCCTGCCGCAACTGCTCGGCAAAAACCAGCGCGTCGCTGGTAGGCATCAGCAACGCCGTTACGGCCGCTCGACACTGCTCCCGCTGTGACCGCTTGAGTACGACCGCATCGATGCGCGGCAGCAGGCCGGTCGCCTTATCGGACAGCGCCCCCCAAACCCGATGGATGGATTTCGCACTGTTCTCGGCAATGGCGAACGCCCGCCCCACCGGCATTCTCTCTCGACCCCGTATATCCGCACGCGCGTGAATCCAGATCGCATCGGACCGCGGCGGCTCGGCGTCGCCCAGCCACAACAGAATGTCCGCAGCGGCAATCGCATCCTCTGCTCGCACGACACCGACGGACTCGATCGGATCGTCGGTTGTCGTCAGCCCGGCCGTGTCGGTGAGCACATAGGCGATGCCACCCCGCGTCACCGGGACGTCGATCCGGTCGCGCGTCGTACCCGATATCGCCGACACGATCGCCGCATCGCGCTCGCCGAGCAAATTCAGCAGCGTCGACTTGCCGCTATTCGGCGGACCGGCGATCACGACGCGCAGTCCATCTTTCAGCCGCTCGACCGGCGGGGCGTCGATGACGCGCGCAATATCCTCGGCAAGCGCCACCACGTCCGCCTGCACTGCGGCCAGTGCAGCCTCGTCGTCGGCGACATCGTCCTCATCGGCAAAGTCGAGCATCGCCTCCACCCGCGCCGATGCCATCGCGATACGATCCATCCATCCGCGGACATTCTGGCTGACCCGCCCCTCGGTCGCAGCCAGCGCAGCGACACGTTGCGCCTCCGTCTCCGCCTCCAAAAGATCGGCGAGCCCCTCCGCCTCGGCGAGGTCGATCCTGCCATTCGTCAACGCGCGCCGCGTGAACTCGCCAGCGATCGCCGGCCGCAAACCCGGCATCCGCCCCAGCGCCGCCTCGACGCCCGCAAGGACGGCACGCCCACCATGGCAATGGTATTCGACCAGATCCTCGCCGGTCGCCGTCGCTGGTCCGGGAAAGGTCAGGACGAGCGCCCGGTCGAGCAGCGCTCCATCGGTATCGCGCAACGCGCGCAAGCTAGCACGCCGGGGTTCGGGCAATTTCCCAGCCATGCGTTCGGCTACTGCAAAAGCGCTCGGCCCGCTGATCCGGACAACGGCGACCGCAGCAGGCGGCCGCCCGCTCGACACCGCGAAAATCGTATCCATCGCCGTCAGTTGCCGCCTTTGGTCGCGCGGTCGAACATGCCCTTCCACAGGGTCATCCCCGCTTCGCCCATCGGCTGCCAGCTCTTCATCATCGTCTCGAGCATCTCGGGCTGGACCTGTCCCTGCATCGTCTCCATCACCATCGTGACATAGCGATCGTGGATCGGGGTCAGGTCGGGCAGCCCGACCGCGCGCCGCGCTTCCTCCGGCGTGCATTCGAGTTCGATGTGAACCTTCATCGTGGCGATCCTCTTGAGCCGCCCCATCGCGGCCTGCATAACGTCCGGAATGTATGCGCGCGATGTCGCCTCCCTCGCAACGCCTATCGGCCTGGTGCGCGTCACCGGCACCGCCGATCGGATAGAGGCGATCGCGATCCTGTCGGCCGGTGACCCGGTCGCCAGCAACCTCGCTGCACTCACCGAAGCGCTGGCCCAGCTCGACGCCTATTTCGCCGGCCGACTGACGCAGTTCGAGTTGCCACTCGCGCCCTCCCTCACACCGTGCGGTCAAGTGTTGCGCGAAGCGATTGTCGCCGTCGGGTATGGCTCCACCGCAACCTATGGCGACCTCGCCCGCGCCGCCGCCTCGAGTCCGCGCGCGATCGGCCAGGCCTGCGCACGCAACCCCTACCCGATCGTCGTGCCGTGTCATCGCGTCCTTGGTACCGGTGGCGCGCTTGGCGCGTATTCTGCTGGCGACGGACGCATCACCAAGATCCGACTGCTTGAACTCGAGCGACCGCAAAGAGGACTATTATGACAACGACGATCACCATCGACGCCCTGGATTCTAGCGAGCACTTCGCCGCCTACGTCGCCAAGCCGGAGGGCGAAGCCCAGGCCGCGATCATCGTCATCCAGGAGATTTTCGGGGTCAATGCGGGCATCCGCCGCAAGTGCGATACGCTCGCCGAGGCCGGCTATCTGGCGATCGCACCGGACCTGTTCTGGCGGATCGAACCGGGCATTGAACTCGATCCCGATATTCCGTCGGAATTCCAGCAGGCGCTCGGCCATCTCGGTACGTTCGATCAGGACAAGGGCGTCGCCGACATCGAAGCGACGATCCGCGCCGCACGCGCCTTGGTCGGCGGCGGCAAGGTCGGCGTGGTCGGCTATTGTCTCGGCGGCCGTCTCGCCTTCATGACCGCGACGCGGACCGATGCGGACGCCAGCGTCGGTTACTACGGCGTCGGGATCGATGGCCTACTGGGTGAGAAGCACGCGATCGCCAACCCCGTGCTGCTTCATATTCCGGAGGAGGATCACTTCGTCGACAAAGCCGCCCAGGCCGCGATGCATGCCGGACTCGACGATCATCCGAAGGTGACGCTGTACGACTATCCCGGCGAGGATCACGGTTTCGCCACCGAGTTCGGCAAACGCCGTTCGGATGCCCCGGCCAAGCTCGCGGATGAGCGGACGGCAAAGTTCTTTGCGGAAAACCTAACCTGATCTCAAACCTCACCCTCACCCTTCCCACCGCAAGAGCGGCGGGCCCCTTCCCTCTCCCATTGGGAGAGGGAGAGACGGCGATGGATGAGGACGCGCCAAGCAATGCGACGGGCATGAAAAAAGGCCTCGCCGGACGATCCGGCGAGGCCTTTTCTACCTTGGGAAAACAGCGCGATCAGCGCAGCAGCGAGATCATCCCCAGCGTCTCGTCCGTACCGACCCAGCCTTCGTAGATCATCTTCATCGCCACCACGAGAATCACCGCGAGGCCGATATACGCGATCCAGCGGTAACGGTTGATGACGCGCGCGATGTAGTTCGCCGCGAGGCCCATCATCGCGACCGACAGCAGCAGGCCGATGACGAGAATGCCGGGATGCTCGCGCGCCGCGCCGGCAACCGCCAGCACGTTGTCGAGGCTCATCGACACGTCGGCGACGGCCACCGCCCAGGCGGCGCTCGCGAAACCCTTCGACGAGCGGATGCCCGAACGCTCGTCGCCCTCGATTTCCTCGGACCCCGCATTCTGCGCGCCCTCGCGGATTTCGCGCCAGAACTTCCAGCAGACCCAGAGCAGTAGCAGACCGCCGGCGAAGATCAGGCCGACGATGCCCATCAGCCACGTCACGATCAGCGCGAAGAAGATGCGTAGCACCAGCGCCGCGCCGATGCCGATCAGGATCACCTTCTTGCGCTGGTCGGCCGGAAGACCCGCGGCGAGTGCACCGACGACGATCGCGTTGTCGCCGGCGAGGACGAGATCGATCATCAGCACCGATCCGAACGCGGCCAGCGCCTTCGGGTCGCCGAGGTTCGAGAAATCGGCGACGATATGCTGCCATATTTCCAGCGGCGAGCCAGGCCCGGCGACCGTAGTCGCTGCAGCGGCCAGCATGGCAATGATGCTCAAGATCTCAGCTCCCGGTGAGGTTAAGGCCGTTCAATAGCAAAGCAGCACGCGAAAGCCATTGCCCTCGCGCGCCGCCATATATTCTTCGTCATTCCGGGCTCCAGAGTCCGGAAGGGCCGTCTCGATCGTTCAGCGCCGCGGCAAAGCCGCGTCGTCGGTCGGGAGGCTTTCGCCCCCGCCGGCCGAACCGGTGCGAGTCCTGCTGCAGCTTGCAGCAGGCCGCACTCGGTTATTGATTCATGCTGTCGAAGAAATCCTCGTTGGTCTTCGAATCCTTCATCTTGTCGAGCAGGAACTCCATCGCGTCGATCGTGCCCATCTGCATCAGGATACGGCGCAGGACCCACATCTTGGAGAGCTTGGCCTTGTCGACCAGCAGCTCTTCCTTGCGGGTACCCGACTTGCCGACGTCGAGCGCCGGGAAGATGCGCTTGTCCGCAACCTTGCGATCGAGCACGATTTCGGAGTTGCCGGTACCCTTGAACTCCTCGAAAATCACCTCGTCCATGCGGCTGCCGGTATCGATCAGCGCGGTGGCGATGATCGAGAGCGAACCGCCCTCCTCGATGTTGCGTGCGGCACCGAAGAAGCGCTTCGGACGCTGCAGCGCGTTCGCGTCGACACCACCGGTCAGGACCTTGCCCGACGACGGCACGACGGTGTTGTAGGCACGGCCGAGACGCGTGATCGAGTCGAGCAGGATCACGACGTCCTTCTTGTGCTCGACCAGGCGCTTGGCCTTTTCGATCACCATTTCAGCGACCTGGACGTGGCGCTGCGCGGGTTCGTCGAAGGTCGAGCTGACCACCTCGCCCTTCACGCTGCGCTGCATGTCGGTGACTTCCTCGGGACGCTCGTCGATCAGCAGGACGATCAGGAACACCTCGGGGTGGTTGTCGGTGATCGCCTTGGCCATGTTCTGCAACATGACCGTCTTGCCGACGCGTGGCGGGGCGACGATCAGCGTGCGCTGGCCCTTGCCCTGCGGCGAGACGATGTCGATCACGCGCGCCGACTTGTCCTTGACGGTCGGGTCGGCGGGATCGAGCGTCAGCTTGCTCTCGGGGTAGAGCGGCGTGAGGTTGTCGAAATTGACGCGGTGGCGGACGACGTCGGGATCGTCGAAATTGACCGCGGTCAGCTTCACCAGCGAGAAATAGCGCTCGCCATCCTTCGGCCCGCGTATCTCGCCCTCGACCGTGTCACCGGTACGCAGGCCGAATTTTCGGACTTGGTTGGGCGAGATGTAGATGTCGTCGGGACCGGCCAGATAATTGGACTCAGGCGAGCGCAGGAAGCCGAAGCCATCCGGCAGCACCTCAATCGTGCCGAGGCCCATGATCTGGTCGCCATTCTCCGCCTGCACTTTCAGGATCGCGAACAGCAGGTCCTGCTTGCGCAGCGTCGAGGCACTCTCGACCCCCAGTTCCTCGGCCAGCTGAACGAGCTCGGCGGGTTTCTTCTTCTTCAGGTCTTTGAGATGCATGGGGATTTCCGGATAGCAATCAACGGGAGAACGCTCGGTCGGCGGTGCGCTTGGGAAGCGGAACTGGGCGAGACGAGGCTGACAGGAACCCACGACCGGGCGAGACGCCAGGAGGCCGTGTTGGGAGAAGGGGTAGAATTGGGGGGCGGGTTAGTCAAGCGGCGACGGGAGGGCCGCGCTTACCGTTCTCCTGCGAACGCAGGAGCCCAGGGTTACAAGTGGCGGCATTCGTGATCCTGGGCTCCTGCGTTCGCAGGAGAACCCTCTACCGGTGCCTCAAAACGGCTTCACGATCACCAGCACCACGATCAACGTCACTGCCAGCGCCGGCACCTCGTTGAGCATCCGCAACTGCTTCCCCTGTAAGGTCGGCTTCCCCGCCGCGAGCTTCTTCGCATAGCCGACCGCCCAGCCGTGATAGCCCGACAGGATCAGCACCAGCAGCAGCTTCGCATGTAGCCAGCCAAGCCCCGGCGCGCCGTCCGCCAGCCCCAGGTTCAACGCGAGCGCGATCCCCAGCACCCAGACGACGATCATCGCCGGCGTCAGGATGATGTGGCGAATCTTGCCCTCGCGCTCGACCCAGTTCGCGGCTTCCGCGGCATTGCCGGCGGCGAGCGCCTCCTGGTGATAGACCAGATAGCGCGGCAGCATGAACAGCCCCGCCATCCAGAATATCACGAAGATCAGGTGCGCGGCCTTAACCCAGTCGTATGCCGCCCCCAGGAAACCGCTCATGTCGTGCTCCGTACGCGGGCGATCAGCTGTTCGACATGCGCGATCGGCGTGTCGGGCAGGATGCCGTGGCCAAGGTTGAAGATGTGCGGACGATCCGCGAACGCCGCAAGGATCCGGTCGATCGCATCGTCGAGATCAGCCCCGCCGGCGATCAGCGCCAGCGGATCGAGATTGCCCTGCACCGGCATGTCCGCGGGTAGCACGCCATGCGCCCAGACCGGGTCGACCGTCTCGTCCAGCCCGATCGCATCGACGCCCGTCTCGCGCGCATAGGCCGGCAGCTTGCCGCCCGCACCTTTGGGGAAACCAATCACCGGCACGCCCGGGCAACGCGCGTGCAACTGCGCAACGATCCGCGCAGTCGGTGCGATCACCCAACGCTCGAACTGCGCCGGCGACAGCGACCCCGACCAGCTGTCGAACAGCTGCACCGCATCGACACCCGCGTCGATCTGTTTCGCCAGATACTCGACGGTGCTGTCGGCGATCGCATCGATGATCGCGCCGAACCCCGCCGGGTCGGCATAGGCGAACCGCCGCGTCTCGCCCTGATCCTTGCTGCCCCGTCCGGCGACCATATACGTCGCGACCGTCCAGGGAGACCCCGCAAAGCCCAGGAACGTCGTCTCGGGCGGCAACGCCTCCGCGACGCGCGCAACGGTGCCGTAGACCGGCTCCAAGCGGGCCGGCTGGGCACGAAGCCGGTCGAGTGCATGATCGACCAGCGGTGGTTCGAGCCGCGGCCCCTCGCCCACCCCGAAGCTCAAATCCTGTCCGAGCGCCCAGGGCACCATCAGGATGTCGGAGAACAGGATCGATCCGTCGAACCCGAACCGACGGATCGGCTGCAGGGTGACTTCGGCGGCGGCATCCGGATCGGTCGCGAGCGCGAGGAAGCCGCCCTTCTCCGCGCGCAGTTCGCGGTACTCGGGAAGGTACCGCCCCGCCTGTCGCATGAGCCACAACGGCGGCACGGCCTGCCGCTCGCCGCGAAGCGTCGCGAGCAGCGGTTTGGGCGCAGGATCGGTCAAACGGCGTCCCCTTCTTCAATAAAGAAGATTCTAAAAAGGATTGTTGCAGTGGTTGGCGGGTGGATGCCGGGGCTTATGCGGTGATCCCGGAAATGCCAACAGCTTGACCTGCGCGGGCCCGCGGAAACGCGCTGATTCGGATCGGTGGTCCCCGTTATCCACAGGCTGTGCACCAAATCCGCTCCTGTGTGCGGGGCTGTGGATATGTGGGGACTTTTCCACCGGCGCCGGGTCGCTTGGCGGGGCGACCGAGTTACGCTAGCCCTTTTGCCCATGTTATCCACAGAACCGCCCGGGACCGGCCGATGATGCGCCTGCATCTCCATCTCCTGTCCGATTCCACGGGCGAAACGCTCGAGAACATCGCCAAGGCGGCGCTCGCGCAATATGACGATGTCGAGACGGTGCGGCATTTCTGGCCGATGGTACGGACCGAGGCGCATCTCGAACGCATCCTCCAAGAGGTCGCGCAGAACCCCGGCCTGGTGGTCTTCACGCTGGTGAACCCGGCGACCCGCCGCATCCTCGAACAACGTTGCCTTGCGCTCGGCCTGCCTGCGGTGGCGCCGCTCGATCCGGTCAACGACGCGCTGTCGGGATTGCTCGGCCAGCAGGCGAAAGCGAGACCAGGTCGCCAACACGTCCTCGACGCGGCCTATTTCGCCCGCGTCGACGCGATCCAGTGGACTATCGCGCATGACGACGGCATCGCGTCGGAGGAGTGGGAGGAGGCTGATATCGTCCTCGCGGGCGTCTCCCGGTCGTCGAAGACGCCGACCTCGATCTACCTCGCCAATCGCGGCTACAAGGCGGCGAACATCCCGATCGTCGTCGAGAGCCCGCCGCCCGCGAACCTGTACGCGCTGAAGAATCCGCTCGTCGTCGGGCTGACGACCAGTGCCGACCGGCTGATCCAGGTACGGCGCAACCGCCTGCTGTCGCTCCACCAGGCGCCCGATACGAGTTACGTCGAGGAAGAAGCGGTGATGCGCGAACTCGCTTTTGCGCGGCGGATGTTCGCCGACAATGGCTGGCCGGTGATCGACGTGACGCGGCGTTCGATCGAGGAAACCGCGGCGGCGATCATCGCGCTGTGCAACGATCGCCGGGGGGTGACGGCATGACGCTGGTCCTTGCATCGCAGAGCGCCTCGCGTCGCGCCATGCTGGAAGCGGCGGGCGTACCGTTCGAAGCGACCCATGCCGGCGTCGACGAGGATGCGGTGAAGCCCGCGCTGCGTCATCTGTCCCCGCGCGATCTGGCCGATGCGCTCGCCGAACTGAAGGCGTTGAAAGTATCCGCGCGGAAGCCGGGCTATCTCGTGCTCGGCAGCGACTCGCTCGTCGCGCTCGAGGACGGCAGCATTCTCGACAAGCCGGTCGACCGCGCCGATGCCGCCGACCATCTGCGCCGCATGTCCGGCGCGCGTCACGATCTGTGGAGCGCGGCGGTGATTGCCGAAAACGGTCAGGCCGTCTGGCGCCATGTCGAGCGCGCGAAAGTGTTCGTGCGGCCATTGTCCGACGCGTTCATCGAGAAATATCTCGATGCCGAGTGGCCGGCGATTGCCGGATGCGTCGGCTGCTACCGCGTCGAGGGTCCCGGCGTGCAGCTCTTCTCGAAGATCGAGGGGAGCCAGTTCACCGTACTCGGCATGCCGCTGCTCAACGTACTCGACTATCTGCGCGTGCGGGACGAATTGCCCTCTTAGCCCTCCGTCACCCCGGACGTCGTCCGGGGTCCAACGCGGGGCGTACTCTACAGGCCGTTGGACAGGCGGAACCATGGATGCCGGAACGAGTCCGGCATGACGGAGATTGAACGTGACCAAACCCTATGCCGAAGTGATCGGCGATCCGATAAGCCATTCGAAATCGCCGATCATCCACGGCTTCTGGCTCGCCGCGCTCGGTATCGACGCCGACTACCGCGCCACGCACGTCACCGCCGATGCCCTGCCCGGCTATTTCGCCGAACGTCAGGCCGACCCCGCCTGGCGCGGCTGCAACATCACCGTGCCGCACAAGCTCGCCGCACTCGACCACGTTACCGATCCCGGCGATGTCCGTGGGTCGATCGGTGCGATCAACACCGTGTTCCGCGGACCCGATGGCGCGATGATCGGCACTAACACCGATGCCGCCGGCTTCTGGGCACCGATCGACGATCTCGACATCGCCGGCCAGCCGGTGACCGTGATCGGTGCCGGCGGTGCCGCCCGCGCCGTACTGTTCGCGCTGTCGCGGATGGGCGTCGGTCCGGTCACGATCTTCAACCGCAATCCCCTGAAAGGCGCGGCGTTGCTGTCGCTGTTCGGTCTCAAGGGCCAGGCGTTGCCGATCGCGCCCGCAGCACCGCCGTCGCGACTGCTGGTCAACGCCAGCGTGCTCGGCATGGTGGGGCAGCCGCCGCTCGACATTGATCTCGGCGCGCTCGATCCGGACAGCCTCGTCTACGACGTGGTCTATGCGCCGCTGGAAACCGGATTGCTGACGGCTGCACGCAAACGTGGACTGGAAGCGGTCGACGGCCTGGAGATGCTGATCGCACAGGCTGCGGTCGCGTTCGAGATACTGTTCGGCGCCGAGCCGCCGCGCGACGACGATGCCGCGTTGCGGGCGCTGCTGACGGCATGATCATCGGCCTCACCGGGTCGATCGGGATGGGCAAGTCGGCGGTCGCGGCGATGTTCGCCGAGTTCGGCGTGCCCGTGTTCGATGCCGACGCGGTGGTCCACCGGTTGCAGGGCGTCGGTGGCAGGCTGGTCGCGCCGATCGAGGCCGCCTTTCCCGGCGCGACCGCCGGTGGCGCGGTCGACCGTCCCCGCCTCGGCGCCATGGTGTTCGGGAACGACGCCGCGATCAAGCGGCTGGAGGCGATCGTCCATCCCGCCGTCGCCGCCGAGCGTGCCGCGTTCCTCGAACAGCACGGCGCGTCGCTTGTCGTGTTCGACGTGCCGTTGCTGTTCGAAACCGGCGGCGACGCGCATGTCGACAGGGTCGTAGTCGTGTCTGCCCCCGCAGACGTCCAGCGCGCGCGCGTGCTCGCCCGTCCCGGCATGACGGTCGCTAAATTCGAAGCGATCCTCGCGCGTCAAACCCCCGACGCCGAAAAGCGCGCGCGTGCCGATTTCGTCATCGCCACCGACATGAGCCTCGAACAGACCCGCGCGCAGGTCCGCGCCGTCATCGCTTGCGTGGAGGCCAGCGAAGGTCGATAACCCGCCGATGCGCGAGATCGTCTTCGACACCGAAACCACCGGCCTCAGTTTTCCCGGCGGCGACCGCATGGTCGAGATCGGCTGCGTCGAGATGGTCAACCGGGTGGAAACGGGGCGCACCTTCCACGCTTATTATCATCCCGAGCGCGACATGCCGGTCGAGGCGTTCAACGTCCACGGGCTCAGCGAAGCCTTCCTGTCCGACAAGCCCAAATTCGCCGATGCGGTGCATGAGCTGATCGACTTCATCGGCGACGCACCGATGATCGCGCACAACGCCAGCTTCGACTTCTCCTTCCTCAACGGCGAGATGCAGCGCTGCAGCCGGCCGATCGTCCACATGAACCGGATGATCGACACGCTGCAGATCGCACGCAGCCGCCATCCCGGCGCCAAGCATTCGCTCGACGCGCTCTGTTCACGGTTCGGCATCGATCGCAGCCACCGCGTGCTGCACGGCGCGCTGCTCGATGCGCAGCTGCTGGCGCAGGTCTATGTCGAGCTGATGGGCGGGCGCCAGATCGGCTTGGGCCTGACCGCGCAGACCGCCGCCGCAAGTGCTGCACCGATCGTCGCGCAGGCCCCGCGGATCGCGCGTCCTCCACGTGTTTTCGTGGTTAGCGAGGGAGACCTTGCGGCGCATGCCGCGTTCATGTCGAGGATCAAGAATCCGATTTGGGGGGCCGGGGCGTCCGGATGACGCTGAGCGGACGGAGCCAACAGGACCGTCCGGCCACATGAGGAGACTATAATGGATATCCGGATTTCTGGTCATCAGGTTGCCACTGGCGATGCTCTCAACAGCCATGTGGAAGACCGACTCCAGGGTATCGCCGACAAGTATTTCTCGCGCGCCATCTCGGCCGAGGTCACGTTCGGCAAGGGGCCGCATGATGCGGGCTTCAAATGCGATATCGTCGCGCACGTGATGAAGGGCCTGGTGCTGAAGGGCCACGCCGACGCCTATGACGCTCGTGCCGCCTTCGATGGTGCCGCCGCGAAGATCGAAACGCAGCTGCGTCGCTACATGCGCCGCCTCAAGGATCGCCATGCCGGCGAAGCCGTCGCCGTCGCGGAGAGCATTGGTTACGACAATGCCGGCTACACGCTGTTCCAGGAAAATATCACCGAGGAAGAGGTTGCCGACGCCCCCCTCATCATCGCCGAGACCCGCGTCGACATTCCCGTCGCCAGCGTCTCCGATGCGGTGATGATGCTCGATCTGCGCAACACCGCCGCTTTGTTGTTCGAGAATGCCGGCACCGGCGCGCACAACATGGTCTATCGCCGTGGTGACGGCACGATCGGCTGGGTCGAACCACAGCGCGCAGCGGCATCCCCGCCTGCTGCCTGACTTTACGCCCCCGCACGACGCGCCTAGGCGCCGTGCGGGGGCAAGGATTCAACGCATACACATGACTGACTTCAGCGATATGCTGCGGAACGACGCCGTTCTTACGGGCGTCGTGGCAGCCACCAAGAAGGCCGTGCTCCAGCAACTCGCGACGGTCGCGGCGACCGCGATCGATGGTGATGCCAAACTGATCTGCGAGCGGCTGGTCGCGCGCGAGAAACTGGGCTCGACCGGGTTCGGTGGCGGCGTCGCGATCCCGCATGCCAAGATCGACGGCCTCGCCCAGGTGACGGCGGTGTTCGCGCGCCTTGCGCAACCGGTCGATTTCCAGGCGGTCGACGATCTGCCCGTCGATCTGGTGTTCGTGCTGTTGTCGCCGACCGACGCCGGCGCGGTGCATCTGAAGGCGCTCGCCCGCGTATCGCGGCGGCTGCGCGATCAGGCGTTTCTCGCCAAGCTGCGCGGCTCGGGCTCTCGCGACGCGCTTTATGCCCTGTTCGCGACCGATGATGAACGCGATGCTGCCTGAAAGCGGCGAACAGGCGCATTTTCGCGCGCTCGAGGCGTTGTACGCGCAGGCGCCGATCAACCGCTTCTTCGACTCCTCGCTCGAAATCACCGAAAGCGGAGTCGCGCGCATCCATTTCACGATCGACGAACGGCATTATCACGCCGGCGGCGCGGCTCACGGCACGAGCTATTTCAAGATGCTCGACGATGCGGCCTTCTACGCCGCGAACAGCCTGGTCACCGACCGCTTCCTGCTAACCACGGCGTTCAACCTGTTGCTGACCCGTCCCCTGAAGGTCGGACCCGTCATCGCCGAGGGCCGTTGGATCAGCGGCAAGCGGCGCGTGTTCGTCGCCGATGCGCGGCTGATCGATGCCGATGGCGAAGAGGCAGCGCGCGGCACCGGCACGTTCATGCGCTCGCGTATCCCGCTCGCGGACCTGCCCGGATACCGCATGACATGAGCGTCGGGGTATGACGGGGCGCCTGCCTAGCGGCCTACTGGTCACCGCGCTGCTGCGGCGCGTGAACGACGCCGGCGGCTTCGGAGCGGTGCTAGCCAAGGGCGATGCGCAGGGCGGCGCGATACTGGTGATTGCGGTCGAACGCGGCGCGGACCCCAAGCTGTTGGAACGCGGGATCGGGCCCGATGGGCGGACCGTGCTGGTCGACTCGACTCCGACTGACGACCTCGACGGTTACTGGCGCCGGCGTCGTGCCCGGGACCCCGATCTTTGGGTCATCGAGGTGGACATCGCAGCGGCGGAACGGTTCGCCGCTGAAACGATCCTCGACGATTGACTCGAAAGCCCCCCGGATCAAGGGGGATTGCAGTGAAATGGCGTTGTGCCGTTCCGGGTGCGATCCGGGTCGGTTACGCAGTCGGGGGGATGCCCGGACGATCGGTCTGACCGGTCGGGTCCGTGGTCCAACCGCATATAAACTTGAGTGAATGACGATTCTGCAGCGGGCCGCGACGATCGCAGCCATGACCTTCTCTCTCGCCGGACTGCTGGGCAACAGCGCGCCGGGCAAGGCAACCGAGCTCGACCGCACTGCGATCACGACTCCGGTTCTTGCAAGCATCAACACACTTCCCTCGGCAAATGTTCCGCAGATCCTGCCCGCCGTGACTCCGGTCACCGCCGACACCGCGATCGCACCTGCTGAGGATGATGAATTCGACTCCCTCGCCGAAGCCGTCGCCGCACAGGACCAGGCTGCGTCGAACGACGCGCTGCAGTGCCTCGCCGGTGCCGTCTATTTCGAATCCAAGGGCGAACCGCTCGCCGGCCAGCTCGCCGTCGCCGAGGTCATCATCAACCGCGCCAAGTCGGGCCGTTTCCCGGCCGACGTCTGCGACGTCGTGACGCAGCGCGGCCAGTTCAGCTTCGTCCGCGGTGGCCACATTCCGGCGATCAGCGCCGGCAAGGCGTATCGCACCGCGATCGCCGTCGCCAAGGTCGCACTCGCCAGCGCCTGGAACAGCCCCGCCCCCAAGGCGCTGTTTTTCAACACCCCGAACCGCGCGCCGGGCAACCGCCTGACCAAGATCGCCGCGATCGGCAACCACATCTTCTACCGCTGAGTTGGTTTCGTCATTCCGGGCTCGTCCCGGATACAGAGTTCCGGGCGTTGCACCTGTAACCCTGGATCTTGAATGACGTGAACTAAGGCGAGGCACATCGATCAATCCGCGAACGGGCTTGCCCTGTTCGCGGATTGTTCTATTTCCGGGCAATGCTCGACATGCCCCCCGCCTCCTGCATCGATGCGCCCGGATCGCCCTTGTGCGCCGCCGATGTCGCCCGCGGCGTCGTCCGCATGCTGCTCCGTCACGACCTGACCGCGATGGCCGAAGTGCCGCTCGACGGCGGCCGCCGCGCCGACCTGATGGCGCTCGACGCGCGCGGGCAGATCGTCATCGTCGAGATCAAGGTGTCGCGCGCGGATCTGCTCGGCGACGGCAAATGGCCCGATTATCTCGCGCATTGCGACCGCTATTACTGGGCGGTCCCGGCTGGGTTCGACACCGGCCCGCTCGACGGCGCCGCGTTCCTGCCGGAGCGTACCGGCATCATCGTCGCCGACCGCTACGACGCGGCGATCGTCCGCGAGGCGCACTCCACCCCCCTGCCCGCACACGTCCGCAAACGCTGCACGCTGGCGTTCGGCCGCCGCGCCGCGCGCCGCTTGATCGGGCATGTCGATCCCGATGCGGACGGCCTAATGTTCTAATCGTTTTCCTGCGTACGCAGGAATCTAGGGTGACAAGCGATGACGTCCGTAACCCTGGACTCCTGCGTTCGCAGGAAAACAAAGCCTTAGAACTTCGGTCCAGACACGGCTTTCTGCGTCTTCTTCGGCGCATCTGCGAGCAGCTTCGTCACCACCGGGTTGCGCGCATCCTGCTTGGCATAGGCCCGCGCCGACATGCCAGCGATGATATCCGTCTGATCGGGATCCGCCCCCTCCGCCAGCAGCACGCGGATCATGCCGACGTCGCGACGCTGCACCGCACGGATCAGCGGTGTTTCACCCGCCGAATTGCCGAGATTGGGGTTGGCCTTCGCCGCAGTCAGGATCGAGATCATCCCGGTCTGCCCCATCGTCACCGCCAGCAGCAGCGGCGTGTTGCCTTTCCCGTCGCGCAGGTTCGCATCCGCACCCTTTTGCAGCAGGAACCGCAGATAGGTCTCGTCGCCGCGCTTGATGACGATATGCAGCGCGCCCTCGCCGGTCGTCACGTCGCGTGCGTTGACGATGCTGCTGCCGGGCCGCCCCAGCATATCCAGCACCTCGCTGTTCTTGGCATCGCGCACCGCCGACAGGAACTTGTACCCCTGCGACTGCTGCTGCGCCACTGCGGGCACGGCGGACGTAACGAGAAGGGCGGCAAGAAACAGGCGGGTAGGCGACATGGCGTATTTCCTCGGGACTCGTCCGCAGGTCTTGAGCGTGGCGTTCGCCGACGCTTGCGCTGCAACCGCTAACAGATCAAGGCTGCCAACATAATGACTTTGCATCGCCTTGTCCTGCTCGGCGCGCTTGCGCTGGCCGCCTGCAACCCGGCGCCCGCGCCTTCGCCCGGGACCTCCGCCCGACCGCCGCTTGAAGGGGCACGGATCGGCGGGCCGTTCACGCTGACCGACCAGAACGGCCATACCATCACTGACCAAAATTTCGCGGGCAAATACCGGATCGTGTATTTTGGCTACACCTTCTGTCCCGATGTCTGCCCGACCGACGTGCAGGCGATCGGCGCCGCGCTGAAGTCGATCGAGGCCGGCAACCCTGCGCTAGCCTCAAAGGTCGTACCGATCTTCATCACCGTCGACCCGACGCGCGACACGCCCGCGGTGCTAAAGGCGTTCGTCTCTGCCTTCCATCCGCGCATGGTCGGGCTGACCGGTACGCAGGCGCAGATCGACGCGGTCAAAAAGGCGTTCGCAGTGTACTCGGCGAAGGGCGATCCGTCGCCCGGCGGCGGCTATCTCGTAAACCACAGTCGCCAGACCTATCTGATGGACCCGGACGGCAAGCCCCTCGCGCTGCTGCCGCAGGAACAGGGACCGCAGGCCGTGGCCGAAGAGATCAAGCGCTGGGTCCGTTGAGCCGGTTCTGGGAAACGACGCCGATCGAACAGCTCGACCGCGGCCAGTGGGAGGCGTTGTGCGATGGCTGCGGCAAATGCTGCATCCACAAGCTCGAGGACGAGGATACCGGCGAGCTCGTGCCGACCAACGTCGCGTGCCGCCTGCTCGATCGCCGTAGCGGGCAATGTTCGGACTATCGCCACCGCCACGCCTATGTCCCCGAATGCGTGCGGCTGACGACCGGCAACGTCCACGGCATCGACTGGCTGCCCAGCACCTGCGCGTACCGCCTGCGCGCAGCGGGCGAACCGCTGCCGGGCTGGCATTATCTGGTCTGCGGCGACCGCGAAGCGGTGCACGCCGCGAAGCAATCGGTGCGCGGCTGGACGGTGAGCGAGGACGAGGCGGGCGAACTCGAATACCACGTGATCGAACGCGAATTGTGATCGAGGATCTAGAGGTCGTCCGACACCCCCGCGCGCGCCGCGCCCGGTTGTCGGTCGATCCCGCCAGCGGTCGCGCGAAGCTCGTTCTGCCTAAGCGGATGGCGCTCAAGCCAGCGCTCGCCTGGGCCCAAGACAAGGCCGACTGGCTCGCCGAACAACGCGCGCGTCTGCCTCAGGCTAAGCCGTTCGTACCCGGCACGATCGTCACCGTCGCCGACGACCCGCTGACGATCGCCTGGGAAGATGGCCGCCGTCGCACCGTGCTGCATGAGGGCGATACGCTGTCGCTTTCCGGCCCGATCGAAACCGTACCGCGCCGCGTCGAGGCCTGGATCAAGCGCATCGCGCTCGATCTGCTGACCCGCGAAACCGCAGAATTTGCCGCCAAGGCGGGCGTCACCATAGCGCGCGTGACGATAGGCGATCCCAAAGGCCGCTGGGGCAGTTGCGCGTCGAGCGGCGCGATCCGCTACAGCTGGCGGCTGATCCTAGCGCCCGGCTGGGTGCGCCGCGCGACGGTCGCGCATGAAGTTGCGCACCGTGTCCACATGAACCACGCACCGGTGTTCCACGCGCTCGTCGCCGAGTTGCTGGAAGACGATCCGACCCCGGCGCGCGTTTGGCTCCGCACGCACGGCGCCGCGCTTCACTGGTTCGGGCGCTCGTCCTGATCGTGTTCGCGCGGCACGTCGCGCTGTAGCGGCTGGCGACTCGCCGGCCCATCGCGGCGCGGCTCGCGGCCGGTGACGCGGTCGATCCAGTCCTGGTTCAACTGCTGGGGCTGCACCGGGGCAGGCTGGTCGGGATCGATCGTCGTGCCCTGGCCATAGCTCGGATCCGGCCGGCGAACCGGCGCCTGCTGCTCGATCGGATAGCCGTCGCCGTCGACCATCTGGCCGTCGGGCTGCTCGGCGGTCTGCCCGTTGTCAGGCTGGCCGTAATAGCTCTCTTCGTCGGGCTCGAGCTGCCATTCGGGCAACGTCACCTGCGTCTCGAACTGCTCGATCGGCCGGTTGGCCGTCGCCGGCTTCATGAACGCCGCCCATGCCCGTGCAGGCGCGGTGCCGCCGTGCAGGCCTGCGATCGGCCGCGCATCATCGCGACCCATCCACACACCGGTCGTGATCCCACTCGAGAAGCCCAGGAACCAGCCATCCTTCGACGAACTCGTCGTCCCGGTCTTTCCCGCGACCGGCCGACCGATCTGCGCGGCGCGGCCGGTGCCGGTGTTGACCGCTGTCTGCAACAGGTCGGTCATCTCCGCGGCGACATAGGGCGCGACCAGCACATGGCTGCGATCGACCTCATGGGTGTAGATCGTCTGCCCGTTCGAACTGACGCGGGTGATGCCGTATGGCGTCACCGCGACCCCCTTGCTGGCGACGCTCGCGAACGCGCGCGTCATGTCGATCAGCCGCGCTTCCGACGTGCCCAGCACCATCGACGGATGCGTGTTGACCGGGGTCGTGATGCCGAACCGCCGCGCCATGTCCGCGACCGTCGCGAATCCGACCTCCTGGCCCAGCTTCGCCGCCACCGTGTTGAGCGAATAGGCGAACGCGGTACGCAGCGAGACCGACCCGGAATTGCGCCGCGAGTCGTTGCGCGGGCTCCACCCGTTGATCGTCACGGGTTCGTCGACGACCTGGTCTTCCGGCTTGTGCCCCGCTTCGAGCGCGGCGAGATAGACGAACAGCTTGAACGCCGATCCGGGCTGGCGGACCGCTTGCGTCGCGCGGTTGTAGATCGACGAGACATAGTCCTTGCCGCCGACCATCGCCCGCACGCCGCCGTCGCGGTCGAGCGCGACCAGCGCACCCTGCGCGCCGGCCGGTGCATTCGCGCGGATCGCCGCGTCCGCCTGGCGCTGCATCGACAGATCGAGCGTGGTCCAGACCTCGAGCGGCTGCGTGGTCTCGTCGATCAGCGTGTCGAGCTGCGGCAGCGCCCAGTCGGTGAAATAGCGAACGCTGTTCTGCTTGGGTTCGGGCGCGAGCTTCAGCCCCTCGATATTCGCATTCGCCGCCTGCGCCGAGGTGATCGCGCCGGTCTCCTCCATCGTCTTGATGACGACGCCGGCGCGGCCGACAGCGGCCTCGGCATCGGCGGTCGGCGAATAATTGGACGGCGCCTTGACGAGGCCGGCGATCACCGCCGCTTCGGCCAGGCTCAGATGATCCGCGCCGTGCCCGAAGAATTTTCGCGATGCCGCGTCGATCCCGTAGGCGCCGCCGCCATAATAGACCTTGTTCAGATAGAGCTCGAGGATTTGGTCCTTGGTGAACTCTCGCTCGATCGCGAACGCCAGGATCGCCTCCTGGAATTTGCGCGCGAACTTCTTCTGGTTGTTGAGGAACACGTTGCGCGCGAGCTGCTGGGTGATCGTCGATCCGCCCTGCGTGAAGCGGCCGCGATCCCAGCGCACCTTGATCGAGCGCGCGACACCGATCGGATCGACGCCCCAATGCGACCGGAATCGGCGATCCTCGACCGAGATGGTCGCGGCGCGCATCACCTGCGGGATCTCGCTATAGGGCAGCCATTCGCCGTAGCTCGGCCCGAGCGAGACGATCACGGTGCCGTCGGCGGCATGCACGCGGATCATCTGGCCGTTGGGCGAGGATTTCAGGCTGTCGAAGCTCGGCAGTTGCGATTTCGCGACATAGACCGCGATCACCAGTGCAATGAACGCCAGCACGCCAAGCCCGACGAGCAGCTGAATCAGGATGACCAGCCGGCGGCGCCATCGGGGACGGGGGGGACGCGCACGAGCCATGAACGCCGCGGAAATACGCGCTAACCGCGTGGCCTACAAGAGAGCATCACATGACGATCACGTCATGGGGGCGATCCGCGTTGCATCGGCGACCAACCGGATCAGCGGCGGCCGGACGAGCGGCAGCAGCCATGCGGCGCGCGTGCTCTCGGCGACATGCCGGACGAGTCCCGCTACACCTATCGGCCGCGCGAGCCGGCGTGCGAAATCGCGCTGCCAGTCCGCCGCGCCTGCCGCTCCATCGGTGCGATAGGCAGCGACCGCGGCAACCCCGCTCGCCAGCGCGATCCCCATGCCCTCCCCGGCCAGCGACGGGATCACGCCAGCCTGATCGCCAAGCCGGAACAGCCCTGCGTCGCCGCTGCGCGCCCGCCAGCCATAGGGAACGTTGGCGATCGCATCGATCGGCGCCTCGTCATCGATCCGCGCGACCCATTCGCCGAGCACGGGCAGTTCGCGACCAAGCACGTCGAGAAGCGCGCGCGGCGTCCCCGCCGCCTGCAACCGCGACCGGTGCACCGCCATGCACAGGTTCGCGCTGCCATCCTCCTGCAGCGCCAGGCCAGCATAGCCCCGGTCGAACAGGTGCAGCTCGATTTGCCCGGCGAGGGACGCGGCCAGCGCAGGGGAGGGGACGATCCGCACGCGCAGCCCCAAGGTCGGGTCGTCGCCCCGCGCCGCCTCGGGACGCGCCAGCCCGCGAACGTCATGCTTGCCGCTGGCCAGGAACAGGGCGTCGCCATCGATCGAAGCGCCGTCTGCGGTCCGCACCGTCCGCCCGTCAATCTCGCGCACGCTCACGCCGCGCTCGACCGCCGCCCCAAGCCGGATAGCGTGGTCCAGCAGCACGGTGTCCAGCCGCCGCCGCGACACCGAAATAGCCGCGAGCGGCAGAGTTGCCTCTACGCGTCGCGCACCTGCGAATAGCCGCACCTGCGTAACCCGCGCCGGATTCAGCATGTCTGCGTCTACCCCCAGCCCGGCGAGCGTCTCCAGTGTCCGCCAGCTCAGGAACCCGCCGCACAGCGCGTCCCCCGTCTCGCGCGAGCGTTCGAGCAACACATGCGGAAGCCCTGCGCGCGCGAGTCCGATCGCCGCCGCGGCGCCGGCCGGCCCGCCGCCGACGATCAGCGCAGGCGTTCGACGCATAGCCGGAACGGAAAGACGCGACGCACGACGGCATGCTCGATACCGGCTTCGGCCAGAATCGGCGGCCATTCGTCGGGGCGATAGCTTCGCGCGATCGACAGCGTGCCGTCGTGCCGCACCATTGGATGCCACCGTACCAGCGCCGCCAGCAACGGGAAGCCGGCATGTGCGAACCAGTGGCGGTGCAGATCGTTGACGAACCAGCCGATCCGGGCCTCCGCCTCCATGAAGCGAAGGAACGCGACAAGCTGAGGGTGCGTCATGTGATGCACAACCAGGCTGCTGAGGATCACGTCCCAGTGTTCACCGGACAGGTCGGCATAATCGCCGGTGACGTAGCGAATATCGCCGCCATGCGCCTGCGCGGCCACTTCGCTACGCGGGTTGAGGTCGACACCGACCAGCTCGACCGAAACGCCGCGCTTGGTCGCCCACCGCGCGATCCGCCGCAATATGTCGCCGTCGCCGAACCCGACGTCCAGGATGCGCAGCGTCTTCGATCGCTCTGCGGCGCGCGTCAGGAAGGCGAGGGTAGGGCGGGCGGCCAGCGTGACGACGTTCACCTTGGCCAGATCGCCGACGACATCGGCATAGACGGCGGGATCCAGATCGTCCGCGTCCATCTGCTCTTCGGCCTGGGAGCGGACGGTCAGGCTCATGCGGCGCTCCTGAACCCGAATCCCTCGGCGGCCAACCCCGGTCCGAACGCCAGCGCGACGCCGCGTTCGACCTTTGGCCCGGCCAACAGCCGCTCGAGCACGAACATCAACGTCGCCGACGACATGTTGCCGTTGTCCGCCAACACGCCGCGCGACGCCGCGAGCGCGTCGGCAGGCAAATGAAGCGCATGCTCGACCGCGTCGAGGATCGATCGCCCGCCGGCATGCACCGCCCAGGCATCGACGCTGTCGGGGGGGTGGCCGCCGCTGGCGATGTCGCGGAACACCGGATCCGTGATCGCCGCGGCAATGCGCCCAGGGACTTCGCCCGACAGGTGCATTGCGAAGCCGCTATCGGTGACGTCCCAGCGGATCAGATGCTCGCTGTCCGGCAGCGTCGCCGCGAACGGCGCCTCCAGCGCGAAGCCGTTCGCGTCGCCGGTCACCAGCGCCGCCGCGGCGCCGTCGCCGAACTGCAGCATCGCCAGCAACGGCTCGATCTCGTCGACCGCCTGCAGATGCAACGTCGACAGCTCGACCGTCACGACCAGCACGCGTGCCGTCGGTTCGGACCGGACGATGTGGCGTGCGCTCCGCAGTGCGACCACCGCCGCGTAACATCCCATGAACCCGATGAGCAGTCGTTCGACCGACGGCGCCAGGCCGATCCGCCGGGCGATGATCTGGTCGATCCCCGGCGCGACGAACCCCGTACAGCTTGCCACCACAAGATGCGTCACGCCGTCCAGCGATGCGCGTTCCCGCAGCGAATCGATCGCCGCGATCGCCAGCGCCGGCGCGTGCTCGGCGTACAAGGTCATGCGCGCGGTCGTGCCGGGCAGGGGGGCGGCTGCGTAGAACCCGCCATCGTCTACCGGCGATCCGTCCGCATCACCGCGCGGCAGGACAGACCAGCGATGCGCGATACCCGATCGCTCCGCCATCCGGTCGAACACGCGTGCGGTACGCGCCGCGATGCGACGGCGCGCCCAATCGACAAAAGCCTGGTGGATGTCATGGTCGGGGACGGCGGTGCCGATGACGTTCAGGTACGCGGACACGACAGCCTTTCGAGCGGATCAGCCCCCTCAACGCGCGATAACTAGAAATCGTACCGCGTCAGTCGCGATCGATATGCTCCATATGGTCCTCGCCGACGCCATATTTTTCTTGGATCAGCGCCATGCCCATGCCGACATGCGCGGCGATCGCGTGATCGTTCGCGTCTTCCAGCATGCGACAGGCCTCTTGTAGCAATGCGTAAGCTCGAGTCGCGTTCATTTCGTATCTCCACCACCCACCTGCGTCGCATGCCTTAACATAGGTGCGCGCGTTTGGTGCGCCGCAATACGCGCGTGGTCGGATGCTTCGCTACCATATTTTCGAGCGCGAACATTATCCCAAGATCCAGTATGGGACATATCAAACCATAATGATTTTATATCGAACCAAGAAGGGGCAGCCTTCCACCAGCGATTGACGTGCTTTGTCCGCATCGTTCAAAATGGTTCGGCCTTCGACGACCAATCGCATACTCATGCCTGTTAAGGCCTGTTGTTGCGAGGTGATATGCTCGGAACGGGTTTGCTTGCATCAAATCAGCACGTTTCGTTTGGTATCATACACCCGATATGCCTATTCTCTGGTATAAGCGCGTCGTTCTGTACTTGACCCGAGAGGCAGGGTGGCGTGTTAGAAACGGGGACAACCGGGAGCCTGTAGTGAATAACGATACCGTCGTCGGGCTGATGAAGGAATTAACCGCCAAGCTTTCGGCCGTGGCCGGCGAGTTCGAGGAGCGCCTGTCCGAGCTCGTCGAACCGATCGACGAAACCGACGATCAGACGCTCAGTCCGGCTGCCTTGATCAGCCGCGCGAATGCACTGCTTGCCGAACGCAGGCTCCGACGGCAGCATCTGCCGGCCGAGCTGTTCCACGAACCCGCCTGGGACATGCTGCTCGCGCTGTTCGTGGTGCGGAACGACGATCAACCAATGAACATCAAGGCGCTGGTCGCGATGGCCGATGCGCCGGTGACGACGTCGCAGCGCTGGATCGAACATCTCTACAAGCTACGCCTGATCGACCGGGTCATCGACCCCACCGACCGTCGTCGGGTCGAGATATCGCTGAGCGCGATGGGCGAGGAGGCGGTCACCAACTATCTGCAGGCTGTCTCCCGATCGTGATCGTCACGATGGCCGGATACGTCAGCTTTGCAGACTTTTCGTCGAATTGATCTGTATTCCCGAAGTTTCCGAACCGTTCTAGTTCTATTACGCAGTAAAACACGTCGTTTTGCAAGAAAGTTCAACAATAACGGGTGCAACTTAAGTTAATTATCGGGTGCTGTTGACCGTTTTGACTTCGTAGGAAATGCTTAAGTACCGAAACGCGAATTAGTTCCAATCTCTGGATTGGAATTTTTGATTCGCACCTTTCGCCTATTGCACGCCTGCAGGACGTACTGGATCGGCAAACGCGCCGTGTCGGCAGTCGCACGGCACGTGGCGATGGGCATTATGCTGCTATCCAGTGGCATCGCGTGTGCTCAGACGCCTGCGTCAGCGCCGGTGGGCACCCTGGCCGGGACGCCGATCGTCAACACGGCGCGGTTGAACTACGACCTTGGGAGCGACGCCCGGGCGCTCGATTCGAATACCGTGACGCTGCGTGTCGCCGAGCGGCTCGACGTCCGGTTGGTGCGCGAAGGCGAAGGGCCGGTTTCGGTCGATGCCGGCCTGACGATCGTCCCGTTCCTCCTCACCAACGCCGACAATGGCAGCGAAGCCTTCGCGATCACCGCGACGCTCGCGGCCCAGGCTGCGCCGGGTGGCATCGTTCCGGTGCTCGCTTTCGATAGCGATGGCGACGGTCATTATGATCCGGCGCATGATACCGCACTGGTCGGCGGCACTACGCCCGTCCTTGCGCCCGGGGCTACGGTGCGCCTGTTTGCGGTCATCGCGCCGGGATCGGTGGTGGCGGCCGATTCACTCGTCGTAACAGCACGTGCCGTCAGCGGCTCGGGCACGGCGGGGACGCCGTTCGATGGCAAGGGCGACGGCGGCAGCGACGCGGTGGTCGGGCAGACCGGCGCCGTCGCCAGCATCACCGTCCCGCTGCGGACCGGCAATTCCGGCCCCGTGCTGATCAAAAGCCAGTCGGTCGCCAATGCAAACGGCGCCAGCGGCCCCGCAACCCGCGGGTCGATCATCACCTACAGGCTGGAGGCACGCTTCCCCGGCGGTGCCCACGCGGCCGTGATCGCGGACCGCATCCCCGACGGTACCCGCTTCGTCCCCGGCAGCCTGCGCGTCGACGATGCCGTGCTGACCGACGGCAGCGATGCCGACCCCGGCAGCTTCGACGGCCGCGGCATCGCCGTCGCGCTCGGCGATGTCGCCGCGGCCTCCAGCCATACCGTCCAGTTCAACGTCCAGATCCAATGAGGAGCATCATGATGCCTGCCCGTACCCTGCTCGCCGTCGTTCTGGCGGCCACCGCGCTCGCCGCCGGCACGCCAGCTTTGGCCAAGCCCGCCGCGGCCAGTGGCCCGCTGGAAATCACCAGCAGCATGATGATCGAGAGCCGCAGCGCCGCCGCAGACGGCACGACGCGGGTGTCGCTGGTCAAGCCGACGCGCGTCGCGCCCGGCGATCGCATCATCTTCGTGCTCGCCTATCATAACGTCGGCACACAGCCGCTTTCCAACGTCGTCCTCGCCAACCCGCTGCCCCGCGCGATCGCCTATCGCGGCGTGAGCCCGGGGTCGCCGGCGCCGGAAGTGTCGGTCGACGGCCAGACTTATGGGGCGCTCGCCAGCCTCCGCGTTCGCGCCCTCGACGGCAGCACGCGGGCCGCGAGCCCCGACGATGTCACCCATGTCCGGTGGCGCATTGCGAGCCCGTTGGCGGCCGGTTCGCAGGGCCAGTTCGCGTTCCAGGCCGTGCTGAAATGACCAACCACCCGCAATCCATCAGAACAGGAAGAAGAATCATGTCCGCAACAGGGGTTAGACGCGCAATGCTGGCTGGGACGGCCGCATTCGCCTCCTTCGTATCGACCGGCGCCGCGCAGGCGCAGACCGGCTCCGGCACGACCGCCGGTACCGAGATCAAGAACACCGCCACCGCCACCTACACGGTCAGCGGCGTCAACCAGTCGAAGACGTCGAACGAAGCGAAGTTCGTGGTCGATCGCAAGGTCAACCTGACACTCACGCCCGACCCGGCGAACACGCAGGTCAGCGTCGGCCAGACCGGTGCCGTGCTGCGCTTCAAGCTGACCAACAGCACCAATGGAACGCAGGATTTCATTCTGTCGATGGTCCAGGCGATCAGCCTGCTCGGCGACAATTTCGACGCCACCAACGTCAAGATCTACGCCGATGCCCGCGGCGGCGGCAGCGCGGGTACCGGTATCGGCGACGGCGTTTACGATTCCGCGACCGACAAGCTGGAGTTCGTCAACGAACTCGGCGCCGATGAATCGGTCATGATATATATCGTCGCGGACATTCCGGCCGACCAGGCCGCGGCGCTCGCCAACATCACCCTGACCGCACAGGTCGCCGCGGGTGGCGATCCATCGACGGCAGCAGCAGGCCCTGCGCTGACGGCAAGCCTCACCAATGACGATGCAGTCGTCGATGTCGTGTTCGCGGACAGCGACGGGATTCGCGATGGTCGCACGTCTGCGACGCTCGGCTATGCGATCGCCAATCGCGACGTGGCGCTGACCGTGGCGAAATCCTCGTTGGTCATGTCCGATCCGGTCAACGGCGCCGTCCTGCCACGGGCGCTGCCCGGCGCGGTCGTCCGCTATTGCATGATCGTCAGCAACGCGACCGCGCTGGTCGCCGCCAACGCGATCAACGTCACCGATACGATCCCGGACAACACCACCTATGTCCCGGGCTCGATCACCGTCGGTGCGATCCCGCTGCTTGGTGCGTGTATCCTGGGGACGCCGATGAACGACAGCGGTGCCGCAGTGGCACTTAGCCCGTTCACGGGGTCCTACACAGAGGCGACCAAGGTCGTGAAGGCGACGATCCCGACCTTGGTCGGCCCGGGTGCAGTCGCCGTGACGTTCCAGGTCAAGATCAACTAAAAAGGCGTAGACCGAACCAGGAACACCCGAGTCCGGCGCGTGGCGACACGCGTCGGATCGGGATCCCCCATGTCCAGATTCCGCTCCCTTGCGCGCCTTGGCGCCGTGCTCCTGAGCCTGTGTGGCGGTACCCTGCCGGCACAGACGATGACGCGCGTCACCAACACCGCGACGTTGTCTTTCGGCAGTGAAGGCAGCGGTGACGGGAGCACCGGGGTGGCACGCGAGACCGTGTCGTCGAACACCGTGGCGCTCGACGTCGTCCATACCAAGCGGCCGACCTCGTTCAGTTTTCGTCTGCTTCCCCCCGGCTACCAACTGACCGGGCTGAAATGCCAGACCGCACCGACCTTCGAATTCACCCCGGCGCCGATCGATGCCGCGACGCTCGCCGCGTCGCCGGTGCTCGACACGCTCGATATCCACACGCCGTTGATCATGGTGATCGACAACCAGGGCGACAATCGCGACCCGCAGGTCCGCGAAACCGTCTCGATCGATGTCGAGGCCGGATCGCTCAAGACCAAGCTGCAACTGCTCGAGACCGCGCCCGACAGCGGCGTGTTCGCCGGCGGGGTGCCCGCGAACGGCGAGGGGCCGGCCGAAACCCGCGCCTGCGATCTGCCGCTGACGCGTGGTCTGACGCTGAAACTGAGTTTTGCAGAGGACGAGAACAGCTTCGGATCGTCGATCGATCTGCTGATCGATCCCGCCGGCTTCGTGTTCGATTCGCAGACCGCCGAGATGGTCGACGGTGCGATCGTCTCGCTGGTCGACGACACCGGCGCGCCCGCCCGGGTGTTCGGCGACGACGGCAAGAGCGCCTATCCCTCGACCGTGACCAGCGGCAAGTCGGTCACCGACGCCAGCGGCCGCGTCTATCCGGGTCTGCCCGGCCGCTATCGCTTCCCGCTGACCTCGCCGGGTCGTTACTTCATCAAGATCACGCCGCCGGGTGACTACACGGCGCCGTCCACCGTCCCGCACGCAACGCTCGCCGCGCTGAAGGATGCGAGCGGCCAGCCGTTCATCCTCAACGACGCCAGCTTCGGCGGCGGCCTGACGCTGGCCGATCCGGACCCCTTCTATGCCGACATCCCGGTCGACAAGCCCGGCAACGCGTCGCTGCTGCTGACCAAGACCGCGTCGGTGCGACAGGCATCGCCGGGCGATTTCGTGCAGTATCGTATCCAGGTCAGCAACCGCGGCACCGATCCGGCGCGCAACCTGCACCTCTCCGACATGCTGCCGGCCGGCTTGCGCTTCGAGCGCGGATCGACGCGCGGCGCTGATGAGCCAACCATCTCTAGCGATTCGCGCACGCTCGACTTCGCGGTCCCTTCGATCGCCGGCGGTGCGACGCTCGACCTGCGCTACGTCGTCACGATCGCGCCCGGCGCACCGACCGGCGAAGCACTCAACCGCGCGGTGATGCACGGCACCGGTATCGCCAGCAACGAAGCCGCGGCGTCGGTCCGGATCCAGCCGCTGCTGTTCACCGACGCGATGACGATCATCGGCCGCGTGACCGAGGGGAATTGCGGCGATCCCGTCGACCACCGCAAGGGCGTCGCCAGCGTCCGCCTGCTGATGGAGGACGGCACGTTCGTCGTCACCGACCGCGACGGCCTGTATCATTTCGAGGGCGTTCGCAGCGGCCGCCACGTCGTCCAGCTCGACACGTCTAGCATCCCGGCGACGCACGCGCCGGTCGCCTGCGACGGCGACACGCGCCAGGCCGGCAGCGCGATCTCGCGCTTCGTCGAGGGCGACGGTGGCTTGCTCAAGCGCGTCGATTTCCAGCTGAAGCCGACGGGTATCTCCGCGGCTGCGGCAAACACGCTGCCGATCGCCGCCGACGACGATCCCACCGCGGCGGGCAACCGCGACTGGATGGCGACGCACCCCGCGCCCGGCATCGACTGGTTGTTCCCGAACGCCGGCCACAACCCGCGCTCGCCCGCCCAGCGCGTCGTCATCAAGCATGCCGGCGACCAGCGCGTCGCGCTCAGCATCAACGGGCGCCAGGTCGATCCGATGACCTTCGACGGCACCGATGGCGACGCGACCACCGGGGTCACGCTGTCGAAATGGACCGGCGTGGCGCTGATCCCCGGCGACAACCGGCTGCAGGCGCGTGTGCTGGCGGCGGACGGCAGCGTGGTGAAGACGCTCGACCGCATCGTCCATTATGCCGGCCCCGGCATCCGCGCGGTGATCGACGTCGCGCACAGCCGGTTGGTCGCCGACGGCCTGACCCGCCCGTTGCTCGCGGTACGCGTCACCGACAAGGACGGCCGCCCGGTTCGCGCCGGCACCCCGGTACCGTTCACCGTCGACCAGCCCTATACCGCCGCGGTCGAGGCCGAACGCGAACAGCGCCAGCAGCTGACCGGCGACCGCACCGCGAACAGCGCGCAGGTGGTCGGCGACGACGGCATTGCCTTCCTCGCGCTGCAGCCGACGACCCAGGCCGGCGCGGTCCGCGCGGTCGTCTCGCTCGCCGACGACACGGTGGTCCGCACCAGCGAGGTCCGCGGCTGGCTCGCCGCGGCGCAGAAGAGCTGGGTCGTAGTCGGCTTCGGCGCAGGCTCGCTCGGCTACGAGATGCTCAGGAAACGCCAGAGCGGTTTGCCGCGCGCCGACCGCAACAGCGTCGTCACCGACGGCCAGCTCGCTTTCTATGCCAAGGGGCGCGTCAAAGGATCGTGGCTGGCGACGATCGCCTATGACAGCGACCGCAAATACGATCCCGATCGCGGGCTGCTCGGCACGATCGACCCGGATCGCTATTACACCGTCTATGGCGACGGTTCGCGCCAGGGCTATGACGCGGCAACGCGACGCAAACTGTACCTGCGGCTGGAGCGCCGCGAATTCTACGCGCTGTTCGGCGATTTCGAGACCGGCTTCACCGAATCGCAGCTGCTCCGCTACAACCGCACGCTGAACGGCGTGAAGGCGGCGTACGAGGGCAAGGCGGTCCGCGCGACCGGCTTCGCGGCGCACACCGACACGCTGTATTCGCGCGACGAAATCCAGGGCAACGGGCTCAGCGGCCCCTATCGTCTGGGCGGGCGCAATATCGTCCCCAACAGCGACAAGCTGCGCATCGAAGTCCGCGACCGCTTCCGTTCGGAACGGATCGTATCGACCCGCGCGCTCACCCGCCACATCGACTATGACATCGACACGCAGGTCGGCACCATCCGGTTCCGCGAACCCATCCTCAGCCGCGACAGCGACCTGAATCCGATCTTCATCGTCGCCGATTACGAGGTCGAGGGCGGTCGGACGGCCAAGCTCGCCGCCGCCGCGCGGGTCGCGACGCGGCTGTTCGACGGCCGCGTGGAGCTGGGCGCCAGCATGATCCGCGACGAGACCGCGGGCGACGCCACCGTCGCCGGGGTCGACGTGAAGGTCCGCGCGACCGCGACCACCGAGTTGCGCGGCGAACTCGGCACCGGCGGACATGGCGGGCTGGGCGACGGCATCGCCTATATCGCCGAGGTCGACCATCACGGCGCGAAGCTCGATCTGCTCGCCTATGCGCGCCAGCAGGATACCGCGTTCGGCGTCGGCCAGCAGAATCTGGTCGAGGCGGGCACGCGGAAATTCGGCTTCGACGGCCGCCTGCGGCTGACCGACCGGCTGAGCCTAACCGGCACCGCCTGGCACCAGACACAGCTCGACAGCCCGGCGACCCGCATCGCCGGCGAGACGCGGCTCGAATACAAACGTCAGAACGGCACGGTCTTCATCGGCGGACAGTTCGCGTCCGATCGCGGGATCGACGGCAAGAAGCGGGATTCGCGGCTGCTGACGATCGGCGGCAGCCAGGCGCTGTTCGGTGACAAGCTGGTGATCGGTGGCCAGACGCAGTTCGCGCCTGGCGGCGACAGCGCCAGCGTCGATTTCCCGATCCGTCACCAGATCACCGCGTCTTATCGGATCACGTCGGGCATCCGCCTGATCGGTGGGTACGAGATCGCCAACGGCGACGGCTATGTCGCGCATACCAAGCGCGTCGGCGTCGACGTCGCGCCGTGGACCGGCGCGAAGGTGATGACGACGGTCAACCAGCAAGCGATCGGCGAGAACGGCCAGCGCACCTATGCCCAATATGGCCTCAGCCAGTCGGTGCCGCTCGGCAAGCGCTGGACGGTCGACGGTACGCTCGATTCGAGCCGCACGCTGAAGGGCAAGATCCCGAGCGGTGGCGTCATCAACGCGTTCCAGCCGATCGCGTCCGGCGGGTCGCTGGGTGGGGGTTCGC